>ENA-OPEC01000065-OPEC01000065.1-human-gut-metagenome-genome-assembly--contig:-NODE-65-length-85771-cov-19.585678_pt1 | contig 85771 bp, 74 predicted proteins | sample MGYA00241622_ERZ501507 | MGnify/ENA primary metagenome ERZ501507 (study PRJEB25962, sample SAMEA2042582) | human gut metagenome | biome: human gut; feature: human-associated habitat; material: faeces... | reverse complement strand
TAGTTTTGCAGAACTGACAACCTTTTTAGGAATATAATGTTTAACCTGTCAACTTTGTCAGGAATTAATCTTCAAACTGACAACTATTTTCAGTACACTTCAAAACGCCCTTACGTTTGGAGTCAAACGCACTTGCGTTTTAACTAAAACGTACTTGCGTTTCAATTGAAACGTCCTTGCGTTTTCTTCCAGGCTCAAAGACGTTTTTCCGTGTGTATTTTCGGGCATAAAAAAACAGGAGAAACATCGTTGAAAATGTTCCTCCTGCCAAGTATGAAAAATGATGAATTGTTACTGATTGATGTCGGCTGATGCCGGAGTCATGTCACCTTCTACTACCAGACGGGTGATTTCGTTCTTTGAGTTGGTACGCAGGGTGATGGTCTTACGGAAATGTCCCGGAAATTTGCCGGCACCGTTGTAAGTGACTGTCACCTCACCGCTTTCTCCCGGTTTGATGGGTTCTTTCGGATATTGAGGTACGGTGCATCCGCAAGAAGCAATAGCCTGATGAATTACTAATGGACCGTCGCCTGTATTCTTAAATTTGAATTTGCAAGTTACTTTCGGACTGCTTTCTGAGAAAGAGCCAAAGTTGTATGAGGTCTTTTCGAATGTAATTTCTGCCGTTCCCTGAGCAATGACAAACAATACATTCATGACACATAATAAGGTTGTAAATAAAATTTTCTTCATTTTCTTTGATTTTAATCCTTACTTCTGACAACTTCGCAAAGATACTACTTTTGCGTGAAACTGTTACTTTTGTGCAGGTTAATTAACAAACTTGAAGTGTTGTTATCGGTTTACCTGCTTCACGCCCTTCACCGTTTTAATCTTCTTTATCAGCGATTCCAGCTTGGCGTTGTCGTCTACGGTCACCGTCAGCATGCCCGAGAACAATCCGTCGTGTGAGTCGATACTGATGGAGCGCAGCAGGATGTTGTTCTCCTTATTAATAATAGACGTGATGTTCGTCACGATACCGATGTCGTCATGGCCGATAATGCGAAGGGTAATCGGATACTGTTTGCCCTGGCTCTTTCCGGCCCAGCGGGCTTTCACGATGCGGTAGGGGAAGCGGGAACGCATTTCCTTGGCATTCGGGCAGTCGCAACGGTGAATCTTGATACCGCCGTTGATGCTGACGAATCCGAACACTTCGTCGCCGTAAATCGGGTTACAGCATCTGGCCAGCGTAAAGTCGAGTCCTTTCAAGTTCCGGTCGATGACCAGCACGTCATCCTTGTAATCCTTCGCGTCGGTGGGCTGCTGCATGTTGAAGCCTTCCGCACTGCGGTAGCTGATTTCTTCGCGCTGCTCGGTTTCCCGCTTCTGCATGTCAAGGTACTTGTCGATGATGTCGTTCACGTCCATCGATTCGTTGGCAATACTCTGATAGAAGTCGGTCACGGTCTTGAAGCCCAGTTTCCGAATCAGACGCATCAGGATGGCCTCATCATATTCCAGCTTCCGGTTCTTGAATTTACGTTCCAGTGTTTCCTTGGCAAACTGTGTCTGACGGGCTGCAATCTCCTTCAGGGCCTGACGTATCTTGTTGCGTGCCTTCGACGTGGTGACAAAAGTCAGCCAGTCACGCTTCGGTGTCTGCGTGTTCGAAGTCATGATTTCCACCTGGTCGCCACTGTTCAGTTTCTGGCGGAGCTGTACATTTTTCCCGTTGACGCGGGCACCCGTACAGCGGCATCCCAGGTTGGAGTGGATAGAAAAGGCAAAGTCGAGCACGGTAGCCCCTTGCGGCAGTTTGTACAAGTCGCCTTTCGGAGTAAATACGAATACCTCGTCCTTATATAAATCCAGCTTGAACTGGTCCATGGCCTCCATGTCGCTGTCGGAGTTTTCCAGCGTCTCACGGATGGAATTCAGCCATTCATCCAAACCGTTTTCTCCTTTTATACCTTTATACCTCCAGTGGGCTGCCAGACCTTTCTCGGCAATTTCGTCCATGCGTTCCGTACGAATCTGCACTTCCACCCATTTCCCTTCCGGTCCCATCACGGTGATGTGCAGTGACTCGTATCCGTTGCTTTTGGGCACGGACAGCCAGTCACGCAAACGCTTGGGGTTGGGCAGGTACATATCCGTCACGATGGAATAAGCCTGCCAGCATTCCTGTTTCTCCTTTTCAAGTGGAGAATCAAGAATGATGCGGATGGCAAACAGGTCGTACACGCCTTCGAAAGGACATCCCTGCTTCTTCATCTTCTGGTAGATGGAGTGGATGGACTTGGTACGTCCCTTCATGTGGAACTTCAGTCCGGCATCTTCCAGCTTTTTGCGTATCGGTTCGATAAAAGCCTCGATGTAGCGGTCGCGGGCTTGCTTGGTGGCATTCAGCTTCTCTTTGATATGATAGTACACGTCGTGCTGCGTGTATTTCAGTGACAAATCTTCCAGTTCTGATTTCAGTTTATACAATCCTAACTTGTGGGCCAGCGGTGCATACAGATAGGCCGCTTCGTTGGATACCTCCAGACGTGCTTCTTCGTTGGGACTGTCCTTGATTTGCCGCATCAGGTTCACACGGTCGGCAATGATAATCAGGATGACCCGCATGTCTTCGGCAAACGACAGGAGCAGATTGCGGAAGTTTTCCGATTCAATGATGGGGCTTTTGGAATACAGCTCGTTGATTTTGACGAGTCCCCGTATGATGCCGGCCACGTCTTCTCCATATTCTTCCTTGACCGATTCCAGACTGCAAAGATTGTATTTCACGGATTCATGGAGCATGATTCCCAGAATCGAGGCGCGGCGCATGCCGATTTCTTCGGCCACAATGACAGCCGTCTGCATATCCTTGATAATGGGATTCATCTGGAATACATTTCGCGGAATGGTACCTTCTGCCATCGCCTTGACCAGATGGGTTTTCAGCTTGTGGCAGTCATCCTTTTGTAATGTATCTTTCGACAACCGCAGCAGTCGTTTGTAGAGTAGAATCAGTTGTTTGTGTTCCTCTTGTGTAAAAAAGTCGTTGTTCTCCATAATTCCTCGTTTTGCTGTTTGTGGGTAAAGTTACTTTTTTTCTGTTGATATGGTGCACTCTTCCCGTATTTTTTATATTTTTGGACGTAATTCTGAAAACAGGAAGAAATTCATTACCTAAATAAAAAACTATTATGTTAACACACGAAGACAAAGAATTGTTGGCCAAGAAGGGCATTTCGGAAGAAAAGATTGCCGAACAGTTGGCTTGTTTTGAAAAGGGGTTTCCATTCTTGAAGCTTTCAGCAGCAGCTTCCGTAGAAAACGGAGGTATTATGAAAGCCGATGAGAAAGAATGCGAACAGTATCTTGCCGCATGGGATGCATACAAGGCAGGCGATAAGAAAATCGTCAAGTTTGTTCCGGCTTCAGGAGCTGCCAGCCGTATGTTCAAGAATATGTTCGAATTCTTGGGTGCTGAGTATGACAAACCTACTACAGATTTTGAGAAGAAATTCTTCGATCACATTCATGATTTTGCATTCTATAATGACTTGAATGCGGCTTGTTTGGATAATACAGGAAAGAACATCAATGCCCTGTTGTCTGAACATAATTACAAGGCGGTGGTTTCTAACTTGCTGGAGTCTGCAGGATTGAACTATGGAGCGTTGCCTAAAGGCTTGCTCAAGTTCCATCGTTATGCAGATGGCGTGCGTACACCGCTGGAAGAGCATCTGGTAGAGGGCGCATTGTATGCTGCCGGGAAGACTGGGGAAGTGAATGTACACTTCACTGTCTCTACTGAACATCGTGCATTGTTCGAAAAACTGGTGGCTGCCAAGGCTGCCGAATACGAAGCTAAGTATGGTACGACTTATCACATCAGTTTCTCTGAACAGAAACCGAGTACGGATACGGTAGCGGCCGATATGGAAAACAAACCGTTCCGCGACAAGGACGGTAAATTGTTGTTCCGTCCGGGTGGCCACGGTGCCTTGATTGAGAACCTGAACGATTTGGATGCCGATATCGTATTTATCAAGAACATTGATAATGTGGTGCCCGACCGCTTGAAAGCTGATACCGTGACTTACAAGAAATTGCTGGCCGGTGTATTGGTTACATTGCAGAAGCAGGCATTTGAATATCTGGAACTGCTGGATGGTGGACATTACAGCCACGAACAGCTGGAAACCATTATTCGCTTCGTACAGCAGCAGTTGCGTTGCCGCAGAACGGACTTGAAAGAGCTGGAAGATGCTGATTTGGTCATCTACCTGCGTAAGAAACTGAATCGTCCGATGCGTGTTTGCGGTATGGTGAAGAATGTGGGTGAACCGGGCGGTGGTCCGTTCCTGGCCTATAATCCGGATGGAACCATATCCTTGCAGATTCTGGAAAGTTCTCAGATTGATATGAACGACCCGGAAAAGAAAGCCATGTTCGAAAAGGGTACACACTTCAATCCGGTGGATCTGGTATGTGCCGTTCGCGACTACAAGGGCAATAAGTTCGACTTGCTGAAACATGTGGATAAGGCTACCGGCTTTATTTCTTATAAGTCAAAGAATGGAAAAGACTTGAAGGCACTCGAATTGCCGGGCTTGTGGAACGGTTCAATGAGCGACTGGAATACCGTGTTCGTAGAAGTTCCTTTGAGCACTTTCAATCCGGTAAAGACTGTGAACGATTTGCTGCGTGAACAGCATCAGTAATTTCCGGATAGTGGAAAAATAAAAATGTCCGCCTGTCATCTTTGTGAGATGGGCGGACATCTTTTTTATATATATGAAGAAAGTTATTGCACATTTCCTTCTTGTTGAGATAATTTCTCTCTGTATTCTTTCGGGGAAAGTCCTAAATTCCTTTTTACGTATTTACCGAAGAATGACAAGGTAGCAAAATTGAGTTCATTGGCAATTTCCTTGATGCTCTTATCGGGAGATTTCAGCAGGCACACTATATCCTTCATGACATAGCAGGTGATGAGGTCGGAAGCTGTTTCACCTGAATTTTCCTTACATACAGCCGACAGGTATTTGGAAGTGACAAACAACCGGTTGGCATAGTAGCTTACCGACCGTTCCTTGGGGTAGGAAGATATCAGCAGCTCCATGAAGGCATTGAACAGATTGTTGGACGAATTGAATGCGACTGGTTTTAACTGGATGTATTTCTCCATGGAGTCCTGAAATTCATAGATGAAGGCTTGCAGGAGGGCATTGATCAGTTCCTTCTGGTGGCGGTGAGGAGTACCGGTCAGTTTGGAATTCAGCAGATTATAGTATTGGCAGAAAAGCTGGCTTTCTTCATCGTTCAGAGAAATGATAGGGTGTTGCTCCAGGTACAGGCGTGAGTACCAGTTGTTTGCAGATGTGGACATCACAAAAATACGTTTGGCATATTCTGGTGAAAGGCAGAATCCGCAGCACTCAAAATCATCTCCTATCATGCCGTGTTTGAGCAGCGTCTGCGGGTGACAAATCATCAAATCATTCCGACCGATTTCGTAGGAATTGTTGTTGAGAGATAAAGACGCTTTTCCTCTCAGGCATAAGATAGCCAGAAAAAAGTCAGCCCGTATGGGGGAATATTGTTCGGTTTCACTTACTTTATTTACCTGGTTCAAGATGATAATCTGTTCGTCTTTATAGGCAGCTACCTTTTCCATGATTTCGGTGCTGGACATTCTGATGAGTTCTATTTCTTTCTCCATAACATTGATTAATCTATTCGGTTACAAATGAACGGAATGTTTTTCAATTCTCAGTGTTCTATTTTTCCTGATGAGTATGCTATAGGGAAGATAGTAGGGCCGGATAGAAAAATAGAACACTTCCAAGGTGGTATGTATGCCGTATATTTCGTGTAATGCCTTTTTCTTTGCGCTCACAAATTGCAGACATACTAAACATTTTAGAATTTATGAAAAAGAATTATCTGATGGCCGTTTGTTTGTTTCTGACTGTGATGTCAGGGTGTGGAAATAAAGAGCAGGCACCGCAGCAGGCAGAACCGGTAAAGGTCAAAGTGATGACCGTAGTATCATCCGTACGTAACGAAGCCGTTCGTTTTTCAGGTACGGTGCAGGAGGAAAACGGCAGTTCATTAAGTTTCCCGCTGATGGGACGAGTAAAGTCAGTACAGGTCGATTTAGGAAGCCGGGTGCGGCAGGGACAATTGCTGGCTACACTGGATGAGGTTTCGATGCAGAATACGTATCAGGCAGCAAAGGCTGCTTTGAAGCAGGCGGAAGATGCCTACCAACGTATGAAAGAATTGCATGAAAAAGGAAGTCTGGCCGAGATGAACTGGGTGGAAGTACAGAGCAAGTTGCAGCAGGCGCAGTCTATGGAGGCAGTGGCCCGGAAGAATCTGACTGACTGTCAGCTGTATGCTCCGTTTTCCGGAGTCATTGCCGAGAAGAGTCTGGAAGTCGGACAGAACGTGGTGCCTGGTGTACAGGTGCTGAAACTGGTATCCGACGACCGGCTGAAGGTACGGATTTCCGTGCCGGAGACGGAAATCACGCGCGTGGCAAGAGGACAGAAAGCCGTGATAGAGGCACCGGTTCTGAATGGAACAAAGGCAGAAGGCGTGGTGACGGAAAAAGGTGTACAGGCCAATCCGCTGTCACGGTCGTATGAGGTGAATGTCGGTATTCAGACAAAGAATACGGGACTGCTTCCCGGCATGGTGACAGAAGTCTGGTTGCAGGATGCCGATAAAAGTCAGGCGTGCGTACTTCCGGCCAATGTGCTTCAGCTGGACGAACACAACAACTATTTCGTGTGGCTGAAGGGTGCGGATGGAAAGGCATCGAAGCGTGTGGTGATGTGCGGCAAGTTCACGGCGACGGGTGTCACGGTGGTGAACGGTTTGAATGAAGGGGATAAAGTGATAGTAGAAGGACAGCAGAAAGTGTGCGAAGGAACTCCTCTGGCACTGTAAAAATGAAGTAAGACAATGGAAAAGAAAAGGAACATAGTGGAATGGGCCATGCACTATCGTCAGATTGTGATTCTGGTGACGTGCTGCCTGGTGGCATTCGGAATATACAGTCTGCCGCAGATGCAGAAAAATGAATTTCCTGATTTTACCATACGTCAGGGAATGGTGATTGCCGTGGCTCCGGGAAATACGGTCAATGAAATGGTGGAACAGGTGACGAAGCCTCTGGAAGACTACATCTTTTCATACAAGGAAGTAAAGAAGGAGAAGACCTTCTCTACCACGCGCGACGGGATTGTCTTTGTGCAAGTGGAGTTGAATGACGAACTGAACAACAAAGATGAGTTCTGGAGCAAGTTCAAGCATGGAGTAGCCACCTTCAAGTCGCAGCTTCCGCCGAATGTGCTTGCCATACAGGTGATGGATGATTTTGGCGACACATCGGCACTGCTGATTACCATGGAAAGCAAGGACAAGACGTATCGGGAACTGTCCGACTATATGGATGAGCTGAAGAACCGTTTGCGTCGCATCAGCAGTGTGGGGCGACTCACCGTGAGTGGAGAAAGGGCCGAACAGGTTTCCATTTATCTGGACCCGGAACGGCTCTCGCATTATGGACTGAATGAGCAGTTGATTGCCGGACAGTTGTTTGCCAAGGGATTTGTGACCACGGGCGGACGCATACAGACCCCTCAGTATGTATTGCCGGTGCATGTGGAGAAGACGTTCAATACGCTGTACGACGTGCAGCAGCAGATTGTGTATAGCGACCCATTGGGCAATGTGGTGCGCCTGCAGGATGTAGCTCGTGTGGTCAAGGAATATCCCCATGCCGACAGCTATATCAAGAACAACGGGACGAAGTGTATCCTGCTGAGTGTGGAAATGAAGAAAGGAAAGAACATCGTACAGATGGGAAATGACATCGACCGCGTGCTGGAAGAGTTTAAGACAGAGCTTCCGTCGGAGGTCAATATGTTCCGTATTACCGACCAGGCACAAGTGGTGGGCGACAGTGTCGATGCTTTCTTGCGTGAGCTGGTGATTGCCATCGTGGCTGTAGTGATTGTGGTGATGCTGCTGTTGCCGTTGCGGGTGGCACTAGTGGCTGCTTCCACCATTCCGATTACCATCTTTATCTCACTGGGACTTTTCTATGCTTTTGGCATTGAGTTGAACACCGTGACACTGGCAGCTTTGATTGTGACGCTGGGAATGATTGTGGATAACTCCATTGTCATCATCGACAGTTATCTGGAGAAAATCGGCGAAGGAATGTCGCGCTGGCATGCGTCTATCTTCAGTGCCACACATTTCTTCAAATCCATATTCTCGGCTACACTGGCCATCAGTATCACATTCTTCCCCTTCCTGATTGTGATTCCCGGCATGATACACGACTTCCTGCTGAGTTTCCCCTGGTCCATTACGCTGATTCTGGGCATCTCTTTGCTGGTAGCCATGCTGCTGGTACCGTTCATGCAGTTCTGGTTCATCCGTAAGCCGATACCTTCGCATAAAAAAGGATTCTCGTTCATGGAACTCCTGCAAACCTATTATAATAAGTTGCTTGACAAATGTTTTGCCCATCCGTATGTTACTCTGCTGGGAGGAATCGTTTCCGTGCTGGTGGGTATCTTCCTGATGGGAAAACTGCCGCAAAAGCTGATGCCGGTGGCCGACCGTAACCAGTTTGCCGTAGAAATCTATCAGCCTACGGGCTCGGCTGTAGAAAAAACGGCCTGGGCTGCCGATACCATGGAGCATGTGTTCCGTAAAGACCCGCGGGTGACTTCCGTCACTTCATTTATCGGTTGTTCTTCCCCTCGTTTCCATACGGCATACGCTCCGCAATTAGGAGGAACGAACTACGCCCAGCTGATTGTGAACACGAAGGGAAACAAGGAAACCGTGGAACTGCTGGATGAATATGCTCCGCGTTACACCGATGCTTTTCCGGATGTGCGGGTAAGGTTCAAGCAAATCAGTTTCAGTCAGGCAGTCTATCCGATAGAACTCCGTCTGAGTGGAGAGAATCTGGATTCACTGAAAACCGTGGCCGGGAAATACCTGAGCATGTTGCGTCAGATGCCGGAAATACGGCTGGCACAGACCAACTTCAGTGAACCGCAGACTTCGGCCAAGGTGGTGCTGAAAGAAGATGAGGCTTCTCGTCTGGGCATACAGAATGTGCAATTGGAAAGCACGCTGGCCATGCGCTATGGCGACGGTATAAAGGTGGCTAGTGTGTGGGAAGGAGATTATGACATCCCCGTGACATTGAAAAGTGAGAGAGCCGATTGTGCCGGTTTCTCCGATCTGGAAAACGAACTGATTCCGGTATTGGGCGGTACGCAGGTTCCCTTGCGGCAGGTGGCAGAAGTGGTACCTTCCGTAAAAGACGGACAGCTGGTACGCCGGAACGGTATCTATACCATTACGGTCATGGCCGATGTGCGCCGTGACGTGAACGTGACTGCCCTGACGAGTGTGATAAAGGAAAAAGTGGCAGCTATCCCTCTGCCGGATAAAGTGACGTTGGCTTACGGAGGTGACGACGAGCAGGACAATGAAAACCTTCCGCCTATCATGGCAGCTCTGGCCATTGCGGCTTTCATCATCTTCTTCATTCTGCTGGCTCATTTCAAGCGTATTAGCATTGCTCTACTGATATTTGCCAGCATGACGCTGTGTGTGTTCGGTACGGCAGTGGGCGTACTGATACAAGGAGTGGATTTCGGTATGACTTGCACACTGGGTATTATCAGCCTGATGGGAATTATCGTGCGTAACGGTATTATCATGATTGACTATGCTGAGGAACTTCGGGCTACGGAGAAACTATGCGTGCGTGATGCCATTTACCATTCTGCCCGCCGACGTATGCGACCCATCTTCCTGACTTCGGCCGCTGCCTCCATGGGAGTCATTCCGATGATATTGGGCAAGAGCGGACTCTGGATGCCGATGGGTACGGTGATTTGTTACGGTACGCTGATTACCATGCTCTTCCTCTTGACGGTGCTTCCGGTAGCTTACCTAGTGATTTTCAGGGGAAGCAGTCAGAAACGTGCCCAGCTGGAAGCATTGGAGAAAGCCTGATGAGGTGATTAGGAATCAATCAAAAGAAGAATCATTATGAAAACGAATCGAAACAGAATAATAGCTTTTCTATTGATAGGTGGGGCGTGCATGAATGGGGCTTTCGGACAGAAAGCCTATACGCTGGATGAATGCATTCAGGCTGCCTTGACAAACAATGTGCGAATGAAGAATGCAAACAATGAACTGGAAATGGCCAAGCAGGATAAGAAAAAGGCATTTACCAATTATTTTCCGAGCGTGAGCGCGGCTGGAACCGGTTTCATGGCTGATAAAGGATTGATGCAGATGAGTTTGGGACCGGACATGAACATGTCCATGCTGAAGTACGGAATAGCAGGGGGAGTCGGTGCCTCCCTGCCGTTGTTCACCGGCGGACAGATTGTGAACGGAAACCAGCTGGCCAAGGTAGGAGTGGAAGTGAAACGCCTGCAACGGAACTTGTCCGACAATGAAGTATGCCTCACCACGGAACAATATTTCTGGCGGGTAGTGATACTGAAAGAAAAGCTGAAAACCCTGTCCAAGGTCGAAGCCCAACTGGCACGCATCCTGAGTGATGTGGAAGCTTCGGTACAGGCTGGAATCGTGACGCGGAACGATTTGCTTCAGGTACAGTTGCGGCAGAATGAAACAAAGAGTACTCGTTTGCAGGTGGAAAATGCCTTGTCGGTATCCCAGAATATGCTGGCACAGTACACCGGACTTTCATCCGATACCCTTGACGTGGCCTTTGCGGTGGATACTCAGCTGCCTGCACGTCCTGACAGCCTTTATTGCGATCCGGAATCGGCATTGGGACTTACCAGCGAATATGCCCTGCTGCAACAAAACGTAAAGGCCAGTCGCCTGCAATACAAGATGGTGGTAGGAAAGAACCTGCCTACGGTGGCCATTGGCGGAGGCTATGTATACCATAACTTCTTGCCGGAAGACCAGCGTTTCTGGGTGGGATTTGCTACGGTGACCGTTCCCCTGACCGGATGGTGGGGAGGAAGTCATGCCATTAAGAAAGAAAAGCTTCAGGTGAAGAACACGGAAAACCAGTTGGCCGACCAGAGAGAATTGCTGGTTATCCGTATGAAGAATGCCTGGAACGGGGTGAACGAGGCATACGAGCAGATGAAGATTGCCCGTCTGTCCATTGAGCAGTCCACCGAGAATCTCCGCCTGAATACCGATTATTACAAGGCAGGCACCTGCACGATGAGCGATTTGCTTGATGCACAGACTTTGTATCAGCAGAGTCGTGACAAGTATGTGGAAAGCTATACGGATTATGAATTGAAAAAAAGAGAATATCTGCAAGTCACGGGGCGTCGTTAAAACAACTTTTTCTTGATGTGAAGGGCTGTCGGGAAGTATTTCCGATGGCCCTTTGTGATAAATTCTGCATATTAATTGCATATTAATTTGATTTGAGCTATCTTTGCAGCGCAATTGGGAAGCAGATAAAGTAAAAACGTCCTGAAGAAGATGTAGCTTTTTCAGGAACTTTTGTAGGTTTCTCACGTGAGAAACGTAGGGTTCCCGACCGGAAAACGTACGGCTTTGCAAAGTGAAACATAGGTTTCCGGGCAGGAAAACGTAAAAACATATTTTACGTTTTCACAAAAATAGACTAGGGTTAGAACTTACAAAGATTTAGAATATAATATACAGCGTATGAACATGTGCAGGCAACATAAGGTAGTTCGGATAAAGGTCAGTACGGCGCTTTACCGGAGATGTCATGCCCGTGCGCATTGGTTCAGCGGATTTCTTCATGAAAGTTTGTAAGACACGGGAAGTTGCGTCTTCCTGACGTGTTGTGAAATCTTTCTTATAAACTTTTACTCTCAATTTTGTTATGTGGATTATTTTATTGATCGTCCTGGCAGGTATTCTGGCAGGATATAGCCTTCGTATGTGTGCTTTTTTGAAAAAAGTGAATCTGACTATCTCGTGTACCATTTGTCTGATGCTGTTCGTGTTAGGACTTTCCGTGGGTTACAATCCGTTGATTGTGGGAAACTTAGGGTCTTTCGGCGGACAGGCGTTGCTGCTCAGTGTGGCCGGCATTACGGGAAGTGTGTTGCTGGCACGCGTGGTATATCTGTTGTTCTTTAAGGAAGGAGGTGAAAAATGAAAGGAAGTTTGCTGGTATTGTCCATGTTCTTTGTAGGCTGTGTGTTAGGCTACGTGTGGAACTTTTCCGGATGGGAGTTGGGAGATACGCACCACTTGTCCATGTATATTCTGTATGCCCTGATGTTTCAGGTAGGCGTCAGCATTGGCGGTGGAGAGGATTTCAAGGAACTGCTTCGTGGTTTCCGTCCCAAGATGCTGCTGATACCGCTGGCCACCATCGGAGGAACCCTGTTGTTTTCGGCATTGGTCAGTGTGTTACTGACTCGCTGGAGTGTGTTCGACTGTCTGGCCGTGGGCAGCGGACTGGGATATTATTCGCTTTCGTCTATTCTGATTATGGAACTCAAAACCCCCGATCTTGGTGCGCAGCTGGCTACGGAACTGGCCACGATTGCACTTCTGACGAATGTCATCCGCGAGCTGGTGGCACTGGTAGGAGCTCCTTTCATCTGCAAGTATTTCGGGAAACTGGCTCCTATTTCGGTGGCCGGAGTAACCTCGGTCGATGTAGCTCTTCCCTCCATTATCCGTGTGTCTGGAAAGGAAATGGTGCCCCTTGCCATCTTCCATGGGCTGCTGGTCGACATGTCCGTGCCGTTTTTCATTTCTTTGTTTTGCAAGCTGTAGAAGTAATCCCCCGTCTGCAAAGCAAAGAGATGAAAACGGCGGCGGGGAGCCTTAGATGTCCATGCCCATGATGTAATCGTTCATGTAATATCCGTTGCCGATGGGAAAGTCCCCTTCGCGAACCTTTTTCATGCCCATGTGCTCATAGAATCCAAGTGCAGGATTCTGTCGGTTCACATTCAGTTCCATGCGGCAAGGTTCCGGATGAAGTTCCTTGATGCCCTTTATAGCCTGCTGGAACAGTTGCCGTCCGAGTTTGTATTTCTGGAAGTAGGGGAGTACGTAAATCTTCTGCAAGTGAAACAAATCCGTATCCTCCTGTTGGATGGACACATAGCCCGCAGGCTCACATTCCTCGTAAGCAATGTAGTAAATGTGATGCTCTTTCTCCATCTGGTTTCTCAGGCTCTCGCTGGAATACATCCAGTCCATCATGTAATCAATCTGTTCCGGAGTCAGAATGTGCTGGTAGGTAGCCGGAAAGGTCTGTGTCGCCAGCGTCCGGATGACTTCAATGTCTGCAAGAGTAGCTTTTTTAATCGTAAACATAGGCATTTCCTTTTTATAATGTGTTTTCTGCAAAAGTAGTTTATCTTTTGTATGTATGGGTTTTATCGAAACATAAACTTGTTAAAAGTTTTGAAATTATAATATCTTGTAATACATAGTATTAATGTAAAACCTATATTTGTGTCATACAAGATAAATGAGATGAAATGAATGTAGACAATGTAAAATCGCAGATGCGCAAGGGAATGCTGGAGTATTGCATTCTGTTGCTGTTGCACCGGGAGTCTGCCTATTCTTCCGACATTATCCAGAAGCTGAAAGAGGCCCGGCTGATTGTGGTGGAAGGCACGCTTTATCCGTTGCTGACCCGCCTGAAGAACGACGGACTCCTGTCGTACGAGTGGGTGGAGTCCACGCAAGGACCGCCCCGCAAGTATTATGGACTGACTCCGGAAGGGGAGGAATTTCTGAAAGAACTGGAAAGTGCCTGGGACGGACTTTCCGACACGGTGAATCATTTAAGACAAAACATTTAAAAATCACATGACATGAAAAAGACACTGACTGTAAATTTAGGTGGCACCGTATATCATATTGATGAAGATGCCTATATCCTGCTGGATAATTATTTGAACAACCTCCGCTACCATTTCCGTAAGGATGAAGGAGCGGAAGAGATTGTGCGCGACATAGAATCCCGTATTGCCGAACTGTTTGATGAGGCATTGCGTGGCGGATTACAGGTAATTACTATTAAAGAGGTGGAAGAGGTAATTGCCCGTATGGGAAAGCCGGAGGAACTGAATGGCGAAGAAGACGGTAACCCGTCTGCATCGAACAGCAAGACTTTCGATAGCGAATCGACGGAAACTCGCCGCCGCTTGTTCCGTAATCCGGACGACCGTATTCTGGGTGGAGTGGTATCGGGCATTGCAGCTTATTTCGGCTGGGATGTGACTTGGACCCGCATCGTCTTTATTTTGGCCGGATTTTTTATTCATGGTTTGATTCTGGCTTATCTGTTGGCATGGATTATCATCCCGCTGGCACATACGGCTACGGAAAAGTTGCAGATGCGCGGAGAACCCATCAATGTGGAAAACATCGGCCGGACAGTGACCGACGGTTTTGAAAAGGTGAACGAATATGTTCATTCAGAACAGCCCCGCTCTGCCTTGCATAAGTTTGGCAATGGGGTGGTAGCCGTGGTCGGTTTCCTGCTGAAACTTTGCCTGGTGTTGTTGCTGATATGCTGCGCTCCTTTCCTACTGGTAGGACTCATCGTCTTGTTTGCCCTGCTGATGGCCGCCACGGGAGTCATCGTCAGTCTGCCTGCCTTCTTCTATAATATATTGCCTTGGGTAGACTGGGGTGGTGTGTGCACCATGCCGGGAATGATTGTCGGGCTCACCGTATGTGGTCTGCTGATTGTCGGTATCCCGGTAGCCGGACTGATTCAGGCCGTCATGCAGTCGTTCGGTAGCTGGAAGCCCATGGGCACCTCTACGAAAGTAGTGCTGGTATTGTTGTGGATGATTGCCCTGGCCATAGGAATTGTGTTGTTCTTCCAGATTCCTTTCCTGACAGAACCTCTTTTGTCAGCTCCTTTCTGGGGTGAGTTCCTCTGATTTTGTCAGTCTCACCTGAATGTGTGAGACAAGAATGTCACATAAAACAGCCAAAATGGCAGTCCGTGTCAGAAAAAAATGCTGGCACGGGCTTTTTTGTGTTCTGGCATGGCATTTGTCTTTTAAAGGGCGTAACGTTTCGGCGTTACAGAATAAACCAAATTAGAAAATAATAAAAATAGATACAATTATGGGAAAGATTATTGGTATTGACTTAGGAACAACAAACTCATGTGTTGCAGTATTCGAAGGTAACGAACCGGTGGTAATTGCCAACAGCGAAGGTAAACGTACCACTCCTTCAGTAGTAGGTTTCGTAGACGGCGGCGAACGTAAGGTAGGTGACCCTGCTAAACGTCAGGCTATCACAAACCCGAAACGTACAGTATATTCTATTAAACGTTTCATGGGTGAAACTTACGATCAGGTTCAGAAAGAAATTTCTCGTGTACCTTATTCAGTAGTAAAGGGTGACAACAACACTCCGCGTGTAGACATCGACGGACGTCTGTACACTCCGCAGGAAATCTCTGCAATGATTCTGCAGAAGATGAAGAAAACTGCTGAAGATTATTTGGGACAGGAAGTAACAGAAGCTGTCATCACCGTTCCGGCATACTTCTCTGACTCTCAGCGTCAGGCTACGAAGGAAGCTGGTCAGATTGCTGGTCTGGATGTAAAACGTATCGTGAACGAACCGACTGCAGCTGCATTGGCTTACGGTGTAGACAAGGCTAACAAAGATATGAAGGTTGCCGTATTCGACCTTGGTGGTGGTACATTCGATATCTCTATCCTGGAATTCGGTGGCGGTGTATTCGAAGTATTGTCAACTAACGGTGATACTCACCTGGGTGGTGATGACTTCGACCAGGTTATCATCGACTGGTTGGTTCAGGAATTCAAGAACGACGAAGGTGCTGACCTGACTACTGATCCGATGGCTATGCAACGTTTGAAGGAAGCTGCTGAAAAGGCAAAAATTGAATTGTCTTCTTCAACTTCTACTGAAATCAACTTGCCTTACATCATGCCGGTAGCTGGTGTGCCTAAACACTTGGTTAAGACTTTAACTCGTGCTAAATTCGAACAGCTTGCTCACAACTTGATTCAGGCTTGTCTTGAACCTTGTAAGAAAGCAATGAGCGATGCAGGTTTGAGCAACTCTGATATCGACGAAGTAATCCTGGTAGGTGGTTCTTCACGTATCCCTGCTGTACAGAAACTGGTAGAAGACTTCTTCGGTAAAGTTCCTTCTAAGGGTGTAAATCCGGACGAAGTAGTAGCCGTAGGTGCTTGTATCCAGGGTGCCGTATTGAACAAGGAAGCTGGTGTAGGTAACATCGTATTGCTGGATGTCACTCCGTTGACACTGGGTATCGAAACAATGGGTGGTGTAATGACCAAGTTGATTGATGCCAACACAACCATTCCGTGCAAGAAGAGCGAAGTGTTCTCTACTGCAGCTGATAACCAGACAGAAGTTACCATCCACGTATTGCAGGGTGAACGTCCGATGGCTGCTCAGAACAAGTCAATCGGTCAGTTTAACCTGACAGGTATCGCTCCGGCTCGTCGTGGTGTACCTCAGATTGAAGTAACTTTCGATATCGATGCCAACGGTATCTTGAAGGTTTCTGCTAAGGATAAGGCTACAGGTAAGGAACAAGCTATCCGTATCGAAGCTTCATCTGGTTTGAGCAAGGAAGAAATCGACCGTATGAAAGCTGAAGCTGAAGCTAATGCAGAAGCTGATAAGAAAGAAAAGGAACGCATCGACAAGTTGAACCAAGCAGACAGCTTGATCTTCTCTACAGAAAATCAGTTGAAAGACCTTGGCGATAAGATTCCGGCTGACAAGAAAGCTCCTATCGAAGCTGCTCTTCAGAAACTGAAAGACGCTCACAAGGCTCAGGATTTGGCTGGTATCGATGCTGCAAGCGCAGAACTTCAGGCTGCATTCCAGGCCGCAAGTGCTGAAATGTACGCTCAGACAGGTGGTGCTCAGGCTGGTCCTAACGCAGGTCAGGCAAATAACAATGCAAGTCAGGGTTCAAGCAAGAACAATGACAATGTACAGGATGCTGACTTTGAGGAAGTGAAATAAGTATCGGTAAACAACGATAACTAACGATAGAAAAGTAGGGTGTAGTTCAATGAGTTACGCCCTATTTTGTTTTTAACATTTTCGGATTGATTTGCTTGTTTCTCGGATTTTTATCGTATATTTGTACCATATTTGTGCCGCGATAAAAAAGTAGGAAATCTGCGACAAAGTACAAATGAGTTGAATACAAACACGTAAAAATCAGCATTATGCCAGCAGCAAAGTTCGAGATAAAGCGCAAATGCCAAGTGTGCGGTCAGGAGTTTATTGCCAAGACCATAGAATCATGGTATTGTTCTAAACGCTGTTCTAACATTGCCTATAAGCGCAGGAAAGACGAAGAGAAGCGAAACCAACGATTGGATGAAATCGTGAAAGCCATCCCGAAGCACCAAGATTATATCAAGGTGTCGGAAGCCTATGCCCTGTTCGGTATCAGCAAAGATACGCTGTATCGTCTGATACATAAAGGCACTATCTCACATATAAACCTTGGCACCAATCAAATTCGTGTGAGCAAAGATGAACTGCTGAAACTCTATCCTCTGCGGAAGAAAGCTCTGACAAAAACAACGCCTGTTGCCAAGCTGTATAGTTTGGAGCCTAAGGACTGTTATACTATCGGTGAAATATCCAAGAAATTCCATTTAGAGGACAGTACGGTCTATCTACACATCCGCAAATTCTCTATCCCTACCCGGCAGATAGGAAACTTCGTTTATGTCCCCAAGAAAGAAATTGATAACCTATATAAAGGAATGAAGCGATGAAGAAAGCGTTGGCCAATACACGAGTTTCGGTAAAACTCCGCAAGTCGGAATACCGCGAGGAATGGTATCTGTATGTGGAAGCCTATCCGGTTTTCCAAGCAGACAAATCCGCTCCCCAAAGAGTGCGTGAATATCTGAACCGTACCATCACTACTCCCATTTGGGATAAATCGCGGAACGCCCGAACTGACAAGGACGGCAAGACCACTTATAAGCCTAAGCGTGATTTGAACGGTATCATTCAATGCAAATCACAGTTAGACCAAGAATCGTGTATCTATGCCGACAAAGTGAGGAGCCTGCGCCAAAAGGAATACGATAATGCCTCGCTTTATTCAGAAACCGATGCGGAACAGGCAGAGCAGTTGGAGCGTTCACGTTGCAACTTCATTGAATACTTCAACCATGTGCAGCGGTTGCGTCACGCTCATAGCTCCGATTCCATTATCATCAACTGGAAGCGCGTGCATGAACTATTGAAAATCTTTGCAAAAGGCGACACCATCCTTTTCTCGCAGATAGACTTGAAGCTGATAGAATCATTCCGTATGTTCCTATTGAACGCGCCACAGGGAGGTGGAAAGAAAGGTGTCATTTCGCAAAATACAGCATCCACTTATTTTTCCATATTCAAGGCCGCATTAAAGCAGGCTTTTATTGACGGCTATCTGACGGTTGATATTGGGGCAAAGGTCAAGGGTATTCAAGGTCAAGAAAGCCGTAGGGAATACCTGACCATTGAAGAACTGAACCGTTTGGCTCAAACTCCATGCGACCCGCTATTGAAACGTGCCGCCCTCTTTTCAGCACTTACCGGGCTTCGTCATTGTGACATCCAAAAATTGAAGTGGTCAGAGATAGAATTATTCAACGGTGGTTACCGCTTGAACTTCACCCAGCAAAAGACCAAAGGCGTTGAGTATATGCCCATATCCGAACAGGCATTTCAATTATGTGGTGAAAGAAAAGACGGTGAACAATTAGTTTTTGCCGGACTGCCCGACCCTTCATGGATTAACCGTCCGATAAAGAAATGGGTTGCAGAAGCCGGAATAACGAAGCACATCACCTACCATTGCTTTAGGCACTCGTATGCAACCCTGCAACTCGCCGGAGGAACAGACATTTATACGGTCAGCAAAATGCTTGGCCATACGAATGTCCGTACAACTCAAGTGTATGCAAAGGTTGTTGATGCTAAAAAGGAAGAGGCAACAAAGACTATTAAGTTGGATTTACCAACGACAGAATGACCTTTATTTACACCTCCACTTATATTATACATCATAAGCCATCTGCATCTTCATGTGGGTGGCTTTCTGTTTCTGTGCATTTTTATCTTCATAACCTTATGATTCGATGATGATTTCCTTATGTCGAGAGGCATAAGCGGAAAAATCTAATAATGGAATTTATCATTATATCCACTGAGAATCAGCGCATATCGTTTATGACTCTTGTGACTTGCTGATGTTTCTTTATGTGATATTTGTCACCCATAAATCAGTATTGGGATTTGCCGTTACTTTGCGGCAGAAATCAACTGATAACGATATGGAAGACAAGAACATTACATTTGAAGATTTGCCCAAAGCAATGTCATGGATGATGGACAAGCTCAATAAACTTGATTCCAAGATTGACGGTCTGAACAACATCCCACAAGTACGGCCTGCCGACCAATGGATGAACCTTAAAGAACTGTGCGAATACTTGCCCAGCCATCCGGCGGAGCAGACCGTTTACGGATGGACGAGTTGCCACCAAATACCATTTCACAAAAGAGGCAAGCGCATCATGTTCCTTAAATCAGAGATTGACGCATGGCTTCATGACGGTAAGCGGAAATCACAAAAGGAACTGGCGGAAGAAGCCGCCCAATTCATCAATGCCAAACGAAACAGACCGTTCTAATGGATTCACTTGACTTGTGCAACAGCATCAGAATGGAGTTCGAGGGTGTCATAGAGAACAAGATACCTTTGGATGTATTTCCTGCCAAGTTGCAGGACATGATTCTGGCATTGTCACGGCAAGAGAACTATTCCATTGAGTACATGATGGCATCCCTTATTGCGGCAACATCAACGGCTATCGGCAATGCGGTCAACATCCGTATCCGTGGCGGTTGGGTTAGTAGCCCTATCCTATACATGATATTGGTCGGACGGCCAGGCATGGGTAAAACTCCTCCGCTTGACTTTGCTTTCCGCCCCATTCGTAAACGTGATGCTAAAGTCATTAAGCAATTCAAGATAAATATGGAAAACTACAATTCCATACTGGAAAGTCAGAAGGGTAAGAAAGATGAAAGACCGTCATTGCCTCCCAAGCCGATTTTGAAGCGGACAATCATTTCGGACTTCACCCCTGAAGCTCTTATTCGTGCGCTTAACGACAATCCAAGAGGGGTAACCGTGTATGTGGATGAAATAATGGGAATGTTCAATGCCGTGAATCAATACAGTAAAGGGCAACTGATAGAACAACTTTTGACAGCTTTTAGCGGTAAGCCTCTTGATGTGTCAAGGTGCAGTATGCCGATACCCATCCATATTGAGCGGCCTTTTATAAATATAGTCGGCACGATGCAGACAACTCGTGTGCATGAACTGGTCGATAAAGGGTACAAGGACAATGGACTGTTGGATAGGATAATCTTCGTTTATCCCTCATCACAGGAAATATCAGATTGGCAGATTGACGAAGATTCCACATCCTCATCGTTTGAGAAATATTCTGCCTTGTGGGAGGATGTAATCAACCGTATTTGCGAGATTTGTTTCATAACAGATGAGAACAACGACTACGCTTTACAGAACGTACTGAATTTTTCTCCAGAGGCTGGTGCCTATTTCACCGACTGGCGCAATAACCTAATCCACAAAGTAAATCGAATCAAGGATGACGGTTTGGTTGACAGCCGGGTAATGAAAATCCCCATGATTGCAGCACGGTTGGCTTTGGTCTTTCAGATACTCCGATGGGCTTGTGGCGAAGTACACAAGGATTTCGTGGATATAGATTCCATCAAGTCGGCCATCAGGCTAAGTTCTTATTTTGAAGACTGTTATTCAAACATACAAAAATTCATGTTGATGGAGAGTATAGAACCGCAAAAGAAAGAATTGCTTGACAATGTACCTGTCGTGTTTTCTACCGCCGAGGCCATTCAAGCCGGAAAAGAAGTTGGCCTTTCCGAAAGGTCTGTAATGTATATGTTGGTTAATCTTACAACAAGTAAGGTCATCAAGAAAATCAAGAGGGGAGAATATGAGAAACTGCAATAAGCTATACCATTTGCACCTTGCAGTATTTGCAGTTTGCAGTTCCGAATACATTGGTAATCTGCAAAACTGCAACAACTGCAAACTGCACGAGCTGCATTTATAAAAGGAGAAACTATGACTGAATACCGATTTACGCTCCAAAAATACAAGCGAGGCTCTAAGCTGACCTGCCCTAAGTGCGGAAGGAAACAATGTTTTGTCAAGTATATTGATATCGAAGGACAGATTGCGTTTCCTGATTATGTAGGTAGGTGCGACCATGAACATTCGTGCCAATACCATTATAAACCATCGGATTATTTCAAAGATAATCCCGTTGCATTGGAAGATAGGAAGTCGTGGAAGTCACAAACAAAAATTATGCAACCCAAGCCAACAGATTACATAGACCGTGATATTATGCACCGCTCACTTGCCAATTATGAACGGAATCCGTTGTACATTTTTCTTTCTGGTGTATTTGGTGAGAAAGAAACATCCCGGCTGTTCAAATTATACTGTGTCGGGACATCTAAGAAATGGGGAGGCTCCACGGTGTTCTGGCAGATTGACCGACAAGGAAGAGTGCGAGCAGGAAAGATTATGTTATATAATCTGGTGACGGGACATCGGGTAAAAGAACCGAGAAGTTATGTGAGTTGGGTGCATACGGAATTAGGGCTTGCTCACTTCAATATGAAGCAATGCTTGTTTGGCGAACATCTGTTGGCCGATTTCCCGGCAAAAGCTGTAGCCATTGTGGAGAGTGAGAAATCTGCTTTAGTGGCCAGCCACTTCATGCCTGACTTTGTTTGGTTGGCGACCGGAGGAATACACGGCTGTTTCAAGGCTGACACCGTTGCCGTGTTGAAGAACCGTGCCGTTATACTTTGTCCTGATTTGGGAGCAAAGAAGGTTTGGCAGGAGAAAGCATTGTCGCTTTCTTCCGTTTGCTCAAAAGTGGTTTTCAGTGAAAAACTGGAGCAGTGTGCTACAGACGAACAGAGGGAAAAGGGATTGGACATAGCTGACTTTCTGTTGATGACAGACACACCCATGATGACGCTCCAAAAGATGATAAAGCGATGTCCGAGTTTACAAATGCTCATTGACCAATTTCAGTTAGAGTTAGTAGAACAATAATCAGATATGAAGATGAAGAAAGACGTTTATTATTGCATAGTACTTTCCGACAGCCAGCTTGATTTTCTGGCAGGAAGTAAGTACGGTATCGACCGCATGAAAGTATTGAAATGCCTCATTGACGCTGCGTCCATCAAGGAAACGAAGTACGAAAAGAAAGGCTTTGCCATTACCCTGCATATCGGGCAAGCCGCCCTTTCGGAAGTGGAATTGGCCACCCGTTTAGGCTATGACAAGAAGACCGTTTCAAGGTTGCTTGACAAAATGGCCGAGTTGGGGATTGTCATATCTGAGCAGACCAACCGCACAAGCATACACACTGTGCATTGTGTGTCGGCATGGTATGCGGACAATCAAAAGATACTCAATCCGCATTATGTGAGCGTGAAAGAGCGGCACCACTATGTCGGAGAGATTGATGACAATGGTATAGATAAAGATGGTATCGCTGCCGATGTGTCAAATGATGGAATTGAAAAGTCGGTCACTTCCGCCTGTTGTAACAGTGGACAGCCGTCTTTATCCCTTATTTCGGACAACAATATTCGTGACGAAGACGGAGTGTAAAACCTGATGAAATCAGACCGTTGCGAAATGCCGTGTATTGGCTTTCAAAAGATGGCTTTTTACAATGCGAAATATGGTCTTTCATACTACAGTTCGTGGCCTTTTGGAAAAGCATTGGTTTATGTCGGGAAGTGAGGTTGTCATTATAATGCGGTTGAAAGCAGTTTTTTTGAGGAATGGATGTGGCGGAGTACGTTTGTTTTAGACGTTTATAAAGACTTTGGACAAACCATCCGTTCTGTGAGCTGTGATATATCCAAAGTTCGTGTCAGGACTGTTACAAGAATTGCCTATGTCGCACAAAACCGCTCCGCGCTTCCATGCCACATAAGCCGTTACAGCCGCTCGCAAGCTCGCACCGGGCTGACCAGTTTTATTTTATCGTATCACCTTATTATAAATCATTAGATATGACAACAACGGAAGAAAACAAGGACGAAAAGCAAGAGGCTATAAAGCGCACAAAGCGACTGGAAGCCAGAGTGACCGAAAAAGAATACGCAAAAGCCGTGGAACTTGCTGAGACCTGCGGCCTGACATTGAGCGACTATATCCGTAAATGCGCCTTGGGGCAGCATCCGAGACGACGGCTTACCGACAAGGAGGTGGAAGCCTTATGTAGTCTTACTGATGCACGAGGCGAACTAATGCGAATAGCGGCAGCCGTCAAGTCCATACAGGGCAGCCATCGGGCGCAATACTTCGCAGACACCCGTTTCGTGGAACAGTGGATGCGTGCCGCCGTTCCCCTTATAGCCCGTTGGAATGAAATTCAGGAATACATCACCCAATAAATCCCCAACCAGATGATAGCAAAAGCGGCCACCATCAGCCACGGCGGAAACGCCGTCCGCTATTCGGTCAACAAGGACAAGGCCGAGGTAGTGAAAGTAAACTTCTTGCCCGATGACATATCGGCTGAAGCCATGTATCAGCGCATGGTACTTAAACAAAAAGAATTTGCCAGTATAATCAACAAAGGCAGACCGCTTAAACGGAATGTGATAAGAATGGAAATATCCCCAACTAAGGAAGAATCCGCAGGCTGGACGCTGGCTGATTGGGTAAGGTTGGCAAACGAGTACATCCAAGTATTTGACTCCATAGACCTCTCAAAAAAGGCCAAACGTGCCAGTGCGAAGTCCACAAACGTGAAGAACAGCCAGTATGTGGTTGCACTCCACCATGATGCGAAAAGTGGCATACCCCATCTACACATAGACGTAAACCGTGTGGACATGGACGGAAAAATCAACGATGACCACTTGATAGCGGAACGGGCAATGTCGGCTGCGTACATTATCAATGAGCGGCGGGGATGGGTACAGCCGGAGGATATTTACGAGAAACGCAGGCAGGAGATAGCCGACACTTGCATGGACGTGCTTCGCTCCTTGCCGAATTTCAGTTGGTCAGGCTACGAGAACGGACTAAAAGCGCACGGCTACGGCATACACTTACAAGAGGATGATAAAGGGAATGTACGAGGTTATTCTGTCCTGTCGGGCAACTCCAGTTATAAATCCTCCATTCTCGGCAAAGGCCGACACCTCATTCCTTCAAAGATAGAAGCGACATGGGCAAGGCTTCATGGAGAACGGAAATCTTCGGTAATCCCAAATACCGAACAGAAAATACGGCCAGCTACCGTTTCGACTGAAATACCACAGACCAACCGTCCGGATCCAGTTATCAGGCACTACGATATTTCCACGGATGACTACCACCATTACCATGTGGACATACCGGAAGAAGTGGACGAAATCATCCGCAAGGAATGTTCCGTGTCGGAGGACAATCCCTTTGCGACCATAGAAGATGTACAGAAAACCGCCTTGCTCCTTTTTGCCGAATACCTTGACGGGGCAACGAGCATGGCTGCATCCAATGGCGGCGGTGGTTCTGACATGAACGGCTGGGGAAAAGATAAAGATGAGGACGAACGTGAATGGGCAAGACGTTGTGCTCAAATGGCTAATCACCTTTGCAAGCGCAGGAGAGGTTTGCACAGATAACTGTTTCACTTAAAATCAAATGACGTATGGGAATAGGAAAGGGAAAATCCGATAAGATAAACATTGGCGGTCTTATAGGAGGTACTGACAATGAGAGTAAAGTAATCCAAGAAGAAAGTAAACTTGAACAGAAAATTAAAGAACTAAAGGATGTACGTTTAGAGTTGGAAGCCACTACCCGTAAAATGGAAGAAGTTACTTTTGCGCTCAAAACAGCTACGGATAGTGCCGACAACATTATTTCAGGCATTTGCCGTGCTATTGTCAAAGTGGAACAAAATATAGTTATCCGTGCCAAAATCAGCACAGATGAGTTAGCGAAAGTGCATCAATGCACAGCCCGATATATTAAGGCCGAAGAAGAGTTATTGGAAAGACATAGTGACAAAATGGCCAAACACCTCCAAAACAATGAAGGCGTTTGGCTTTCTACTCCTTGGCTTATATTTACTTTAGTCGTACTAGCGATTAGTTATCTTGCTGTAATCTTATGGGCTGTATTCAAAAGATGAAACATAACTTTTACTTGCCCAATGATTTGAACATTTTGGTAATACAACGCTTCTTCTGTTCCATGTTGGGATGGACGTAAAGGTTGAGCGTGGTTGAAATATTGGAGTGCCCCAACAATACACTGACTGTTTTGTAGTCGCATCCGGCTTCAATGCAACGGGTAGCAAAGCTATGGCGCAGTCCGTGATATTTTAATTTGGGGATGTCAAGCTTAGCCATCAAGCCATTGTAGTAGTTGCGGTATGTGCGTGGCTCTGTCGGTCGTTCATCATTGGTAAGCACATAAAAATCGTCATTGACCACCTTTTTCAGTGGCTTAATCATGGACAACAACTCCTTGCTCATAGGTATTTCGCGGCAGGAGTTTTTGGTTTTGGGCGTGTTGATGACGAGTTCTGTATGCTTATTCTCTCCCTCAATGATATAGATGCGCTCAATCGTGCGACTGACTGTTATCGTACCGTCTGTTACATTGATGTCGCTCCACTTCAAAGCACATATTTCCCCGATGCGTAGCCCGGTACTAAGACTGATATAAATACCAAGCCCGGTAAAAGTGAAATGACTTTGAATATAATTCAGAATCTTTCTGTGATTGGCGACAGACAGCACTTCCAGTTCCTTGTTTGTGGAGGTCGTGGGGTACTTTATATCCCATTCGTAATAGTTCATCCACTCATTCTTAACTCCAAACTTCATCACCATTTTAAGGACTATCAGAATGTCCTTGACGGTTTTGACGCTCAATCCGTTTTCCAACTTTTGTAAGACAAAAGTCTGTACTGCCTGTTCGTGGAGCGAATCACCATCCCCGAAGTAAGGAAGAACGTGGTTCTCCAAGATTAACACATAAGCCGCCATCGTGGACTGCTTCACATAAGGCCGCTTGTACTCTTTCCAAGCCGCCGCAATTTCTCTAACTGTTTTATGAATCATGATTTCTAAATAATTGGTTCTTATAATTAGAGAAATATAGTGTGATTAGTTCCGGCTTTACGATTCCCGGAGTTTACGGGAAAATGGGAAAGGCACAAGCTATCAGAAGTTTGTTCGTTCTATTCAGGTGGTACTCCGTCTTCTTCAAAGAAAGAATACTACAATGGGAACATTCCGTTTATACGTTCAGGAGAATTACATAAAGACAATACTGAATTATTCATAACCGAAGCAGGTCTTAGTAATTCTGCTGCAAAATTGGTGGAAACTGGCGACTTGCTATTAGCGTTATATGGAGCTACAAGTGGAGATATTGCCATAAGTAAAATCAAAGGAGCTATAAATCAAGCAATACTTTGTATTCGTACTAAACAAAACAAGAAATTTATAGAATCAGTTTGGAATAAGCATGTTGAAAGACTGCTCCAAACATATTTGCAAGGTGGTCAAGGTAACTTATCTGCTGACATCGTAAAAAACATCCCATTCTATTTTGCGAATAGTGAAGAACAAGATAAATTGGCAAAGTTCATTTCTTTGTTGGATAAGCGCATTGCCACCCAGAACAAAATCATTGAGAAATTGGAAACCTTAATTAAGGGGATTACGGATGTTCTGTTGGATAATCCTCTTTGGGAAAAGGTTTTTCTTCATTCATTTATGCAATTCTACCCGTCAAACTCTTTATCATGGGAGCAACTTAGTTATGAAGATGGGAAAATCCGAAATCTTCACTATGGCTTAATACATAATTTTTCTACAAAAGGAATCACAGCAAACTCTTTACCAATGATTCTTCCGCATAATGAACCCAAGCAATTTACTTTATGTAAAGTTGGTGATGTTGCCTTTGCTGATGCCTCTGAAGATACAAATGAAATTGGCAAAGCCGTAGAATTTATAAGTGTGCATCCATCTGGTACAGTATGTGGATTACATACTATTCATGGACGAGATATTAAGAATAAGACCTTTGTTGGCTTCAAAGGATTTGCATTTAACTCTCGTTATTTCCATGACCAAATTAAGAGATTGGCACAAGGAAGCAAAGTTTTCTCTATAACGGCAAGCAATTTATTATCTTGCTACATTTATATTCCGAATATAGCTAAACAGGAAATGATTACAAAATTACTACATGCCTACGAAGAAAAGATAATGGCAAATAAAACACTGTTAGATAAATATGAGATGCAGAGGGCATATTTACTGCAACGGATGTTTATATAAACATTTGCGACAATAAGAATTGTTTTTGTGCCTGAAAACTATTTTGTAACCCTTTCTCTATAGCAAGTTTGGCATAAAGAGCCGTTATTCTTGTAACCCAAATTTGTTGTTTATCAACTGGTAAAACTGGAATGACAATTTCACATAGTCCTTCATATTGCAAGCATAAGCGTACACTTCCCTCTAAACGCTTATTTACTTCAAATGAGAATTGCTTTGTTTTGAAAAATAATTCAAGATATTCAGGTATAATATTGCCTAATGTGCGAAAACAAATATACATTGGACTAACAATGCCACATTCTTTATTTTTGAGCCGCGCAATAGAACCTACATTTATTCGTGCAGGATTATATGCGAAGTCGTTAATGTTCACTATTTTGTAATTGCTTGTGTCATCACTTGCTATAATCCTATCATCAAACTGTTCTGACTGTTCAACAAAACCATACTTGTTGCTTACGGACAGCACAGGTAAATCCTTTCCAATTTTATTACGTTGCGAAATCTGTGTAATATAACATCCGAGTGTGTTAGATGTTGCAGCATGACTAAATGCTAATTCAATAATCCCCTTAATATAGTTATGAAAATCCTTAATTCAGGCGATTATTTATAAGGCAAAGATAGATGGAATAAGCAAAGGTGCGTGGCGAAGAATAGACCTATGCAAAGTTTTGCAAGAGCGGAATGAGAAGAATGTTGAAGGTAGAACAATTTGCTCTGTATCTGTCAGCCAAGGGATAGTGAATCAGATTGAGTATCTTGGACGTTCTTTTGCTGCAAAACAAACGAGCCATTATAATGTTGTCAAATACGGCGATATTGTTTACACGAAAAGTCCGACTGGTGATTTTCCGTATGGCATAATAAAGCGTAGCAACATTAGAGAGGATGTAGCTGTTTCGCCTTTATATGGAGTTTATATTCCTGTGAATGATAGTATAGGCGTGATTTTGCATTTTTATTTTATGCGACCAAGCAATGCCTTCAACTATTTGCATCCACTTATACAAAAGGGTGCAAAGAACACTATAAATATAACAAACGGAAGATTTTTGGAAAATTCCGTTCCTCTCCCTATTTCAGAAAATGAAGCCAACACTATAGCTGGAATCTTGAAATCTATTCAAGAAAAAATTGAGATAGAAAAAAGTCTATTGCAATCATACACCAAAGAGAAAGAGTATCTATTACATCAAATGTTCATATAAACAACTGGCGTAGCATATAACACTTTTGGTTACAAAGCAATCTCATTATCTGTTTTTCAACAATTAGTTTGTCCGAATAGGTTTTGAGGATTGAGTAGATTTTGCGTTGCTTTTCTATCATTGGGAAAGAAAACTTTTTCTTCATAAAGTCACTTTTCTGCAAATTAAAGCGTGTACTACCTTGTGCCAACGGGTAAACGGCTTTTCTAAATGATTGTGATGAAACATAATAAGCCAAAAATGGAGGATATATTTTAGCTTCATCGGTTATATGAATACCAAAGCAAAAACTATTCAGATACAAAGGATAAGTTTCTCCCAAATATACGGCACCCATTCCAACTTCTTCCGGCGTTTCAGAAGATAACGTAAGAAGAATATCTCCATAACGGACAACTGATTGTTGTTCTGTTTCATTAATTTTCACCAAACCTATATCGGTTGAATCAATGATTTGATTCTGATAGACATTCATGTAAGTTATGAACGGATAGCCGTCACCAAAATCTTCTGCACTTTTCCCTGATAACCCTGAATATGATTGCCCAAAATCACCAAAAGATAATGTGACTTGCAGCGTTTCTCGTCCAATCAAGGTATCGCACATCGCCTGAATTAAGGATTCATATTTCTCAATGATTTTGTTCTGTATCTCGACACGCTCATCAAGCATAGATAACAATTTTACTATTTTTTGCTGTTCCTGCAAACATGGATTATAAGTCTTAATAGACTTTATATTCTCACCATATAAATGTACAACAGATACACCTTGTGCTAATTTAGCTATATCAATCTTCCGCTTGCCATTTAGCTGATAGGCCATAAACGCACCATCATCTTTGTGTAAGCGGATGATATTCAAATCACCTCCCAATAATATGTTATCAAATGGAATACACCGAGCGACAGCTATATCTATGGCTGTTTCGCCCGAACATGGAATAATTACATCATTTCGTTTACTACGTTTGAGATTTGATGATTCAATGTTCGTTTTGCTTATCACTTTACGGATGATTTCAAATTTATATTTGGTATAAAGTTCACCATACAAAATACAAGGCTCACCTTCTTCCGATAATTGTTCTTTGGATATACCAACTCCTTTAGATAATTCCGCAATTTCATTCAACCGTTCTTCTTTCCACTCCTCCGTAAACTCTGGGAATCGCAAAGCCGGAACATTAAGGACTTTCTTATCTTTATTATCTGCCATAGTCGTTACTCTTTAATTTTGTTGATAAGTTCAGTTGCCGTGATGTCACGCATCAAGGTAAAGCCAAACCACTTTTTGCCTAAATCTTTGATGGATGCTCCGATGTGGTACACTTCATCGTCCACAAGCAAGAAGCGGTCGTGCGCTTTGTTGAATAGCTTTATTTCTATGGGCGAATATTGGGCGTTATGGCGGTCAACATCCAACTGGAACTGGCTGCTGATACGTTGCGTGTAGATGGTTGCAGTAACTCCGTTCTCCCTTTTATCAAGCAAGGTAAGCACGGTATCATCCACATAGTTGTCAATCAGCACGATTGAACGCTTGGCCTTTCGCATCAAATCAGACACGAAACGGTAAGCGTCAAACACTTGCCCATCATAGAATATCCCCTGTATGGGAGGAATGTTTGCGTCCAGCCGCTTGAAAACTTCGTCAATGCGCTTGTCCGTTACCTCCTGATGTTGCTTCATTTCCAGTTGGTGGTATTCTATCGTTTCAAGCCGTTGAAACAATTGGGCATTGGTGGCGATGAAACGGCGCATGGACACAAAAGCATCCATAATCTTGATACTTACGGCTATGGCTGTTTGACTGTGAAGGACTGTCGAGAGCATTGATATTCCTTGCTCGGTAAAGACGTAGGGCGTAACGGTGGAATGCTTTAACGCTTTGAGGCGGTCGCAATTTGCGACCAGTTCATCTGTTTCCTCTTTCGTTAGTTGAAAGCGGAAGCGTTCTGGAAACCGCTCAATGTTACGGCGGACTTGCTCGTTAAGGCGTTTTGTTTCAACACCATAAAGAACAGCCAAGTCACGGTCAACCATTACTTGCATTCCTCTGACATTCATAATAAGTTGGGCAATTTCTTCTTGCCCGGAAAGTTGATGTTCCGTTATCACTGGTAACTGGTCGCAATTTGCGACCGGTTCACTTGCCTTGTCCTCTATCTTTTCCCTTTCTTTTGCCATAGCTTATAAATCTTGATGTCGCAAATTGCGACTTCAAATTACATATTAAATATTATACAATCCCCAACTCTTTCAGATATACATCAATCTCCTTATCCAATTCGGCACGTTTGGCCTCCAATTCTTTGATTTCCGCCATTACCGCCTTGATGTCAATCGGTTCTTCTTCCTCAAAGGTATCAACGTAGCGAGGGATATTCAGGTTATAGTCGTTGTCGGCCACCTCTTGCAGCGTGGCAAGGTGGCTGTATTTTTCTATCTCCTTGCGGTCACGGTAGGTTTCCACAATCTTTTGGATATGCTGCGGACGGAGCTTGTTTTGTGTCTTGACTTTCTCAAACTCTTTGCTGGCATCAATGAACAGGATGTTGTCATCCTCCTTGCGGCACTTCTTCAACACAAGGATGCAAGTAGGTATGCTTGTACCATAGAAGATGTTGGCTGGCAATCCGATGATGGCATCAATGTAATTCTTCTTCTCTATGAGGAAGCGGCGGATTATCCCCTCTGCGTTGCCACGGAACAATACGCCGTGCGGTGCTACACAAGCCATCGTGCCACCCTCGTTCAAATGGTAAATCATGTGGAGGATAAAGGCATAGTCGGCTGTTTTCTTCGGTGCAAGCCGTCCTGCCTTGCTGAAACGATCATCATTGTTGAACTTATCAGCAGCACTCCATTCTGCGGAGAATGGAGGATTTGCCACTACCGCATCAAACTGCGTATCGCCAAAGGCATCCCATTCCAACGTATCGCCGTTCTCAATCTTGAAATTGCTGAACTTAATACCATGCAATAGCATATTCATACGGGCAAGGTTGTAAGTGGTCGGGTTCTTTTCCTGTCCGTAAATATCCACGGCATGACCGACCTTTGCCGCACGAAGAAGCAGCGAACCGCTACCGCAAGTCGGGTCATACACATTGCGAAGCCGCGTGCGACCGATAAAGACAATTTCGGCCAAGATCTGACTGACCTCTTGCGGAGTGTAAAACTCCCCGGCCTTCTTTCCGGCGCCAGCGGCAAACTGGCCAATCATATACTCATAGGCATCGCCAAGTATGTCAATCTCATTCGAGGCTTCCACTCCAAACTTTATATCGTCCAATGCCAACAGTACATTGCTGACAAGGGTATTCTTATCATCTGCCGTCTTGCCCAATTTCGGTGAAGCGAGGTCTATATCAGAGAACAGACCGCCGAAATCTTCCTCACTGTCATGCCCCAATGTGCTGTCCTCGATGCGCTTCAACGAGCGTTCAAGGATGGGCAATATGTTCTCTTTCTTTTTTATCCGGTCTATCACCGATGAGAAAAGGTAAGTCGGTTCTATGAAGTAGCCGACACCCTCCAAGCATTGCTTTTTCAGTTCCTCTTGTAACTCGGCGGCATCCTCGTTCTCCATGTTCCACAAATCCTTGAATGATACTTCGTCATCCACCAAGGCATTGTTGGCGTATGCTTCTATTTTCTCCGAAAGATATTTGTAGAAGATGAAGCCCAACGTAAAATACATGAAATCACTGGCCGACATATTGCCGCGCAGCTTATTGGCCACTTCCCAAAGCTGTTCACGGAGTTTTTGTTGTAATTCTTCGCTCATATGATGTTCCTATTCTATGTTATCAATATCATTTTCTTCTGATGCTGTTTCTTCGTTCTCCATCGAACTGCGCAAATCGTCCAACACTTTCCCTTTGTATGAAAAGTATTTTGCGCCTTGATAAGCCCCGGATGTATTTCTCTTATCTTCCGGCATAAAAGTTCCAACAAAAGGAGAAAGTTTGTAAATGCGACCCTCGTATTCAATGGAATCGTCACTTGCTACTTTCACCTCTGTATTTGTCGGCATAAAAGTAATATATTCTCCTATCTTTATGCCTACCATGCTGAACTTAAAGCGTCCGCGTCTGACTGTGCGCTTGTGTTCATCGGCTTGTCCGTCCGATTTCTCATTATCTATTATAGGCTTGTTGTCCTTATATACCGTGACAACCGCATCCTCTATCATTTTAGCTATGTCATAAAATATATCCAGCGCAATTTGCGGAGGGACATTGAAAAATTCCCTGTTCTGCCTGATGCGTAAGTCCGTCAAGCGGTCAATAGTTTTATGGACGTGTTTCTCAACCTCATTGTATTTTACGGTCTTGATGGTCGCATATATTTCAAATGGCAAGGGTACGGCGGTATTATCAAGTTCCTTAGAGCGCACATCTACTGGACGTGCGCTTTTGCCTATCTTTACCCAGTCCTCGCGGAAACTTGGATTAGTCAAGATATAAACATATCCCGGTTCTTTTGTCTTATCCATAGCCTTAATCCCAACTAAATGTTCTAATGATATTACGCAACCTATCCATTATCCTTGTCAAAGCCTTTCGAGTTTTAATCAGTCCGAGATGTTTCTCTTTGAGTGCTTTTTGTATGATTTCCGGCTGCTCTTTTTGCAGGTAGTCATACTCTTTCAGATAATGGTCGAGTACTTCCGAAGAAAGCCCTTCGTCCTGCGCCAAAGAGTTCACAGCTTTCTCACGCTCGGTTGAGATATAGTTGTTTAGGCGTTCTTCCAATTCACTTGTGCCGTCCGCCTTTTGACGCTGCATCATAAAGTTCTCCTTGTCCTCGTCCACGTTCTTCTGGATGAATCCGTCAATGAGTTTCGCCTTGCTGCGCATTTCAGCATCCTTTATCATCGTGTCAATGATGTTCTTGCGCCGCTCTGCATAGTCAGTGCTGTACGGGTCAAGGTTGGCTATCAGTTCAAGGATATAAGCCACATTGATAATGTCACTGTGCAGGAGTTCAAGGCAGAAATCCACATCCTCCAACCGTTCATCACCCGGTGTTTCATCATCACCCGGCTTGGTAGGTGGAACAGGGTCAACCAAGACAAACGTATCGTGAATGTCAAGGTATTTGCTTCGGAAGTCCATGAACTGCTGCTCGGTCATGCCGAGGTCGTCCGCATCATCGCTGTAATCTTCGTATATCTGAATTTCGGCGTGTTTGCGGATGATGTCACGGAAAGCCAATACAAAGTCTTTCTTGTCCTTTTCGCTCTGCAAAAGGTCTATGCTGCTTGGCTCCGGGTATTTCTGCAAGAAGTCCGTTGCCAACTGCTGGTATTCCTTTTTCACTTCCTCAAACGGAGGACGTACTATTTCTTCGGGATTGTTGGAATTGCTAAAAAGCCTGATAGCAGTATCGACATTGCTTTTCAAGTCACGGAAGCATATAATCTTGCCGAAACGCTTTTTCTCATTCAGCACACGGTTGGTTCGGCTGAATGCTTGCAGCAAGCCGTGATACTCCAAGTTCTTATCCACATAGAGCGTATTGAGTTTCTTGCTGTCAAAGCCTGTAAGGAACATACCCACGACAAGGCAAAGGTCTAGCGGCTTCATGTCCGCCCGTTTCTTCTTCATGCGCAGGTTGATGTCATCGTAGTAGGCGCGGAAATTCTCTGTGGTGAACGCTGTGCTGAACATTCCGTTGTAGTCGTCCATGATGGCTTGAAGTTCATCCGCCTCGCCTGTGCTTTCGCTGACATACTGCCCTGTGTTCATCCCTGTCTGTTCATCGTCCTGGCTGCTGTTGGCGGCGTAGGTAAACACTGCACCGATACGGATTTTAGGCTTCAACGACTTGAATATCTTATAATAGCGGATAAGCATCGGTACGGATTGCACAGCGAACAGCGCATCAAATTCACCGTCAAAGGTTGACTTATTGAAATTATTAAGGATGAATTTGGCTATTTCCTCCATGCGGTTGGCATTGCCCTTTTCCACTTCTTCGTTTCCGTGGTAATACTCCACAAGGAAGCCCAGCACATTTTCATCGGCAATGGCATCTTTGATAAGATACTGGTGCAGACAGTTGCCGAAGATTTCTTTGGTGGTATGTCCGTCAATGGCATTTTCCGTGAAGATGGGCGTACCCGTGAAGCCGAACACTTGGGCATTGTCAAAGAACTTCATTATTCGTTTGTGGCTTTCCCCGAAGTGGCTTCTGTGGCACTCATCGAATATCATCACAATACGGGAGTGGTGTATGGCCTCAATCTTGTTGCTGTACCACGTCTTGCTGACAGCGGCGTTGAGCTTTTGGATAGTCGTAATGATTATCTTGGAATTGCTATGCAGCCGCTTCACGAGTTCGTCCGTATTGTCCGTGCCGTCCACAGCCCCCGGTTCAAAAGCTTCATATTCCGATTGGGTTTGCGTATCGAGATCGTGGCGGTCAACCACAAACATCACCTTATCCACATCGTCCAGTTCGGAAACGAGTTGTGCAGCCTTGAATGAGGTCAATGTCTTTCCGGCTCCGGTGGTATGCCATATATAACCATTGTCGTTGGAGTTTTTTACCTTATCCAATATCTTTTCCACGGCATAGAACTGATACGGGCGAAGCACCATCAGGCATTTATCACCCTCATGCAGCACAATGTATTTACCTATGATTTTTCCGAGCGTACATTTCTCAAAGAAGAAAGCAGCAAATTTATCCAATTCATTGAACGGCACATTGGCCGCGTCCGTCCAGTTGAACGTGAACTTATAACCGCTGTTCGGGTTGTTGGCAAAGTAACGGGTGTTTACACCATTGGAAATGACGAACAGTTGGATGTAGTCAAACAATCCGTGGAACGAAGTCTTATGGTAACGCTGTATTTGGTTGTACGCCTGTTTGAGTTCCACGCCCCGGCGTTTCAATTCAATCTGTACCAAAGGCAGACCATTTATAAGAATGGTCACATCGTAGCGACATTTCTTGCGACCTTCCACCGTGATTTGGTTGGAAACCTGAAATTCGTTCTGGCACCACTGTTGACGGTTTAGGAATTCCACCCAGATGCGTTTACCGTCCGCCGTGTCAAGCGGATAAAGGTCACGGAGCTTCTTAGCCTTTTCAAAACGTGTGCCTCCTTCAAGGTAGATGAGTATCTTGTCAAACTCCTCATCTGTAAACCCGGTACGGCCATGCTCTGCCAGCCGCTTACGGTTGTGTATCTCCAACTGCCGTTTGAAATTGGCTTGAAGATTGTCCTCCTCGGCAATTTGGACATATTCATAGTCCATTTGCTGGAGCGTGGCGATAAGTCCGGCTTCCAATGCCGCTTCACTTTGTATAGACATATTCCTATTTTGCCATTTATTCGTTACTCGTTTCCGTTCAGACTTCTGATAATCTCAATACCCAATGCGTTTTCTATTTTGCAGATGGTTTCCAACGACATGTTCTTTTTGCCTTTCAGTACTTTGGATATGTATTGCTGGGTGCAGTTCATTTTTTCGGCAAGCATTTGTTGCGTCAAGCCGAGTTCCGCCATCCGTTTTGACATAGCGGCGGCAATCAACTGCGAGTATTCCGTCCAATCCTTTTTATCCTGTTTTGCATCTGTTTCGTACCTTGCGGCTTTCAAAGCCCTACAAGGAATTTTGCCTGTCGTTGTATTCATTGAAAGATTACCTTATCTTGTCTGGATGCAAAGGTAATATAAATATTTGAGAAACACAACCATCAAGTTGTGTTTATAAGGAATGTTCTTATCTGAAAATATGGAACAAACCAAGTATATTGATGATAATAGTATTGTATTTTTTTCAACTTTTTCTAGGCAAAAATGCATTATGTAAAGATAAGCAATGTAATGAAGTCGTGTAATTATTGATGCGATTCGAACTTTGGCATCTTGTTATCACGACAGTTATGACTGTTTGTATGAACAGTATGTGCTTAATATTGTTAATTCCCTAGCTGAGAACTTCCATGCATTGTTTTTGTACAAAATAATTCCGTACCTTTGTTATTAATGTGCATGGCTATGATTATTTGTTTTCCTTTGTATTTCAATACTATAAAGGTGGAACAATTATAGTTGATTCTGATTATTTTAAAATTTAACTTATTAATTTCCGTTATTTATGAGTAAGTGTTTACTATGTCAGCAGCGTGAAGCAGATAAAACTGGCTCCCATATCATCCCTAGTTTTTTGATGAAACGTGTAAACGGAAACGGTAAACGAGATCATGAAATTGGCTTCAAGATAATACATGGTATTGTTGATACTTATTTTGGAAGAGATGTTTATGAAGAAAAGCGTAAGGATATAACAGACAATGAAGAAAAGTTTTATAGCAGAGAGAATTATGATGTTGTAGACCATATCCTTTGCAAAGATTGCGAAGTTTTTTTTGCTTCTTTAGAGAGTAAATATGCTCCTAGTCTAAATTTGCATTTTTCAGAAAATGCCACTACCAAGAATACAAAAATATCCCCCTCAGATGCTTTATTGTTTTGGTGTTCTTTAATTTGGAGAGCATCAGTAACAGGGCACTTAGGAAGCCGTTTGAGTCCAGATTTGGAAGAGAAACTACGACTTGCTTTAGTTTCCAATAGTATTGAAAATCTTCATATAAAATATGCTGTATTTAGATGCAAAGATTATTCCAAACAATCAGGGAATGGGACATTTGTAGGTATGGATATAAAAGCTAATAACGTGCTTATGTTTGTTGATGATTTCATGTTAGTAATGGTATTTGATATGAAAGAAGAAAAACATAAAACTGAGTTGTTTGAAATTGGTTTAGAACTGAAAAAAGAGAATTTAAACGATGGTAAAAGAGTGGAAGAAATATCTCCAATTCCTTATGCTGTATTTTCACAATTAACGAATACTATTATTCGTGTAATAATAAAGTCTATGCAATTATCTGAGAATTTTAAGGAATTGCACCGGGAAATATTTAATAAAGAATTGCCTGAAGAAATGTTGGATGAGATTTTAGAGATGATGCAAAATACAGGGAAATTAGGTGATAAATATACCGTTGAGCATTATGTTTATTGCTATAAGGAAATTCTTAAAAAATATGGGTTAATTATTGAAAATGAGGACAACACGTTTAGTATTGTTGATAAATAACCTGCTGGTGGCTATGTAATTTTATAAGTATGGTTAAGTATTCGATTATTATATATTTAGCTGAATTTGTATTAAATAATGTGCTCATCTATTTTAATCTTATGCTTTCCTGTCGTTGTTCTCAAATTTTTTCTGATTGTATCAAGGGTGGAATTGACAAACCATTCGCGAAATGTCTGCATAACGAATTGAGCCGTGACATCCCGGCTGATGTTGTATTGAAAAGCAATGTTCCAAGCGAAGTTCTTTAATGAGATTTGGGTAACGGCTGTACGCCGTTTGATGTGAATGTTTACATTAAGAGCTTGCTGATTGGTGACAAAGTATCGGACACATTCGCAGATTTGGAAGATTTCTTCTTCGCTAAAGTCAAACTGCCTGAATGTATTTCGGGTGTATTGCAATACGGCTTGTAGCTTTTCATCTTCTTCCCTTTCTTTTTGCTGGAGATATTGTTGCTCTTCATGCTGGTATTCATAATGGAATAACTCCATCCGTTTCATTTGGATGTTGTTGTCGACCGCAGACATAGCAGTGGCCAAAGTGCAATCAGCTTCAGTTTGTCGGTCAGATTGTGTAGGCTTATGATGGAATAAAGAAGCAAGGGATATGATATGTGCCGACAAAGAGAGGCATAAATGGTAAATGAGTTTTAGAGCAACATAACAAGCTACCATGACAAAAGGGAGAATGCTTAATTGTACGTCCAAAGCATCACTCACGGGGAATGATATTGTGGATGCCAGAAGCACCGTTATTACTTCTATTGCCCATGACTGGAATATATGTTGCTTTTGCTTCATAACTATTTTTATCTATGGTTGTTTTGCAAAGGTATAACGTATTTCCGTAAAAAACGAAAGTCAAAAATAAGCAGCAAAGAGGCAACAACTTCATTTTATGGCGTTTGTGCAAACAAAAGCATACCATCTGCAAAAACGGCTAACAAGTGATAAAGAAAATCGGGTAAAATTGCGATAGTTAAATAAATATAAATCTTTCTTTGGCCTATGTAAAGCCATGATTGTCATTATGGCTTCTGTACGTTACATATAAAACTATCCTTATTTGTACCATTAATATGTAAATGATTGATATTCATTATGTATTATATTTGAGAAAGTGAAATAAAGAATAAAATAATAGAAATGAGGCATGATTATAAGGATTATGCCTCATTTTTTTATTTATATATATGACATTTATGAGTAAGGAATTTTTAAGAAAGTCAAAAGAGGATAAACCAGTAGTAGCAATATGTTACGACTTTGATAAAACGTTGTCTCCTGATGATATGCAGGCTCAAGGGTATATTCAATCGGTTGGATATGAAGTCGAGTCTTTCTGGAAAGAATCGAACGGATTGGCTGAAGAAAACGACATGGACCAAAACCTTGCCTATATGTTTACAATGATTCAAAAAGCTCATGGAAAGTTTGTTTTTAACAGAGAGGCCTTAATGGATTATGGAGCGAAAGTAAAGTTATTTCCTGGTGTAGATACGTGGTTTAAAAGAATCAGGGAATATGGAGAAAGTAAGGGGGTAATTGTGGAACATTACATCATATCTTCTGGGCTGAAAGAAATGATTGAAGGAACTAAGGTTGCAGATGAATTTGAGAAAATCTATGCTAGTTCATTTTATTATGATAAAGATGGTGTAGCTCAGTGGCCTGCACAAGTTATAAATTATACAAGCAAGACACAATTTCTTTTTAGAATAGAAAAAGGAACATTGGATGTAAATGATTTCGCCGTCAATGATTATTTTGAGCCCGAGAATATTCGTATTCCTTTTAGAAACATGATTTATATAGGTGACAGCGATACTGATATGCCATGTATGAAACTTATTAATACCAATTCCGGCCATTCAATAGGAGTTTTTAATCCGGAAACTCAAGATAAGAGAAAAGTGTACAAAATGATGGAAGATAAAAGGATTAAATATTTTGCTCCGGCAGATTATACAGAAAATTCAGAATTGGATATTCTCGTAAAAACTATAATTGAACAAACGGCTTCAAATGAAAAACTTGTGTCTTTTCATTATAAAAATCAAAAGGAGCAGCTCAATCAGAATATAAATGTAGAGGTTCAAGAAGTTAAAGAAAAAGAAAAACTCATATTGGATTTGGAAAACAGTAATAGTTTTGCGCGGACTCATTTTGTTATTTCAAAATTGAAGGCTTTCAATAACTGGAGTGATAAAGAAAGACAACAATTAAAGCAAATAGCAGAGAAAAATAATCAAGTATCTTACATAAAAGATGACGAAGACATAGCGTTTTTCTATTCGTCCCTTGGGTAGTTTATTATTCTATTTCTGTGTCATCCAAGAATTCGTCATAATATAAGACACTGTCCAAAATTTTCCATAGCTTTCACCATCGTATTTCTTCACTATTGCTGGAAAATGGATGCCATTAAATATTTAATGGGATATACGAATGTCAGAACCACGTGGATTCATATGTTCATCGTACATGATATCAAGTAGCTCATTTGCAAGTTTACCATCTGTGATTTTAATAATGTTATCTTCTTCTGTTACATAGCCAAGTATATTGATACTGCCATACCAGACCGTGGACCTATCTATGATACACGAGGATAAAGATAGTTTAGGTACAATCTTTACATATAATCCTAAACTTTTTAGATAATTCGTCTGACTGCTTTCCTCTGATGTAAGAATTGCAATTTGAACACCACTTACATGAAACTCTCTGAGCATTTTAACAAATGTGTTTCGTTCTGTACGATAGAGTTTTGGAGAGGATATGACAATAGATTGTCTTGAACTTTTCAAATTTTGCATAAATGCCAAACGGAATGTGTTACCATTGAAAATCTGTCCTTCATATGATGATGTTTGTAAGTCATCTGTATTATCAAACAGTGTCTGAGTATCTTTTGACAGTACACGATAACCGATGGCAGAGTATCCTTTTAGGCGTTTACGATACATATTCTCACAAACAGGTTCGTGTATATCAATATAGTCATAAATACGAACATCTTTCTTGCCCTCATTCTCACGGTGCAAACGTCCGGCATATTGTGCCACCAATCCTTTCCATGAGATTGGTAGTGCCAAAAACAGTGTATCAAGTCGTGGATAGTCAAATCCCTCTCCCACATATTTTCCCGTGGCTACTATTACAAGAGGGGCATCTTTGGGTATATCCTGTAACTTTTGCAGCGTTTCTCTCTTGTTCTTTGCAGTCCCTTCTCCTGTGAGTTGTATGATGTTGGCTACATGCTGCTTCAACATTTCGGCAAGCAATTCTACATGAGAAGTTCTGGCAGTAAGTATTATAGGTGTTCGGCCTGCAGCCACAACATTAAGGACATCCTCTATTATAAGATTATTCCGTATTTCCGATTCTGCGAGGGATTGTGATAGTGCCGTAAACGATTGTTTATCATCGGTAACAGGTCTGTAAGATGTAAATCTCGGCACAAGATAACGCTGGAACGACTGCTGCTGTATCTGTGCCTTGGCATCGGCAAAAAAACGAATCGGACTGCATTGCATGAAGATAATAGGCTGCAAACCATCTTTGCGGATAGGAGTGGCAGTAAGTCCATAGACATAATGTGCCGTAACGTGTTTTAATACATTCTCGAATGTGATGGAAGATACGTGATGACACTCGTCCACAATGACCATCCCGTATTCTTTTACAAAAGGCTTGACTTCGTCATTGTCAAAACATGACTGTATAAGAGCTATATCAATAACGCCATGCAACGTGTTAGAGGTAGAATCAAGACACCCGACCGGAGAAAAAGCCTTCTTCCTGCCTCGTTTCTTGGAAATCTCCTCTTCTGTAAAATTTATGTCAAGAAATTCAGACAGACATTCATGCCATTGCATAAGCAATGCCTTGGAGTGTACCAGAATAAGTGTATTTGTCTTTCTTCTGGCAATCAGAGCCGCGGCTGTAACAGTCTTTCCAAAGGCTGTTGTTGCAGACAACACTCCGTTGGAATATGGCATGAGGGCATTAATGGCATCCAACTGTTCATCGCGTTCCTTTCCTTTGAATATTACGCCAATAGGTTTACCATGATTTGTATTATTAACTATTTCATAATCAATTTTGAGGGAATACAGTATGTCGATAATGGCATCCTCGCACCCCCGAGGCATTGCCAGATATTCATCGGTAAAATCTGCACGGCAGATAATACGAGGAATGTTATATGTGGAAATACGCATCGCTTGTTTGCTGTAAAATTCAGGATTTTTGAACGCCGCAATATGTTTCAAATGATTACTAGCCTTATCTGAAATAGACTTTAAAGGAATATATATCCTGTCTGATTTATGTATTATAAGTCTGCCGTTAAAGTCTTCCTGGCTCACATCTTGTACGACTGGTATTTCCCACGGTTTATTTTCCGAAGATGTGGCCAATGTTCCAAAATCTTCCTGCTGATGCTGTGTCAATAATGCATCTACGGTATCTTCATCTATTTTTCTTACATTGTATAGGTATGTCCATTGATCCTGGAACGGGAGAAACTGATCATCTACAAAAATGCTGTTTCCTGCTTTCCTGGCTTTTCCCTGCAATGGTAACGCAATGAGATTGCTGAATCCGCCTTCCGGTACTTTATCCTGATTGGGAAAGAAACGATCGTATGAATCGAATGTAATCCGTCCATTGCGCTTCATGGCTTCCGTAAGAATTGTATTGCCTAATTTCCTTACTTTGCAGGCCGGTATGGGTTCATTAAAGAAAGTCCACACATGCGCACCATTGCCAGAGCCAGAGCGTGAGCGTTCTATACTGAACGGAATTCTCCACTCTCTACAAATGGAAATAAATGCCAATACGTCGTTCTTATATCCATGAGTGCAATTTTTGTCATCAAAATCAGCACACAGGAAAGAACATTTATTATCAGAATTAACGACGTACAGACCGATAACATCACATCCGTTCTCATCTTTACCTTCCAGATGTCGGTATATGTCTTGATTGGTTAACGGGGCAAAATTGCGGTTGGGACACTCTGCGCATTTATGCTTTTTCTTGTCACATATTCCTCTACGCCATTCGTTGATGCAGACAGGTTGATAACCACCCTTTTCTGTGGTTTTGCTGAACCATCGTCGTGCAAATACATCATCTCGTCCCTTGAAAAAGTTACGGAACAATGCAATTTTCTCATCAATAGAGAGTTTGATTGGAGGATATATTATGGAAGAAAATGCTGTGCTTTCATCAGCACATTTGATGGTGGAATACACTATACCATGCTGTGAAAGTATTGACTTCAGTTCTTCATTTTCGGCAAGCAGAGCATTGTATTTAATGACAAGCGCATTGTATTTCTCTTGAAAACTGTCCATCTGTTATTTTGTTACCATTAAACCACACAGCAATGCAATTCCAAAACTTAGAAACGTTCCGGCAAGGACATACTCTGTTTTTGCTGTATCCGTGTCTTTGAATCGAAGTATGGATTTTGCCGCTATGATAAAACCGATTGCTTCATATTGCCCAAGGATAACGAATATGATGGTAAGAATTCGTTCTAAATTTCCAATTAACGCTCCTGCATTTTTGATGTTTTCACAGGATTGTGTTTCTCCAACTTGATATTTTTTTAAGACCAACTTAATCAGGATGTTTGCAGGCTTGATGCACAATAATATCGCTAATATGAACAGAGGTATTGAGAAGCTGCCATTGCAATCCATTGATTGGATTGGTAGCTTTGTTGTAGTGTCAAAGGAAGATGTCACTATAATCAATATCGCCCAATGAACAATCTGATCAATCACAAAATTCCATAATCCTTTTGGGCTATATGTTTTGATAACATCTATCACCAGATGGGAAAAAGCAATGGCAAGGGCATAAAATCTGAATTCATAAACAGGAACAACTACCCATGATACCACACCGATAATAAGCGAATGCACATACAGGAACCAGCTTTTGAATTTCCTTTCCTCTTTCTGTGTACAATATTTATCATTTTGCAGGTAGAAGTCGCCTATGACATGTGCCAATATCAGACTTAAGAATAACCAACTATTCATATTCCTCAAAATTTACCTGTTCAAAATATTTTATGGCTTCTTCTATACAATACCATTTTGTGGCTGTAGAAGCATTATTTACACTGGCTTGGGATATACCCAATTTCTTAGCAATGTCTGCCTCTTTGAAACCAAGCAATTTATAGTAAACGACTTCACTTTGGCGCACAGTCATATCATTTAATATGGCATCGGCCAATAGGGCTATAGTTTGTAATGGGGCAGATAATTGCTTGTTACTTGTTTGTACAGACATGGTTCCCTTATTTAAGGAACTCATTTCCTCAAGTGCACGTCCTGACAGATATATGGCCTCACCATCCCAAATGCCTTGTTCGGTATCCACTATTCTCATATCTCCGATACCAATAGCCATCCTTATTCCGTATGTATGGAAATTTTTCGTCTTTTCATTTTTAGCTGTGGAAAAAGATTTGATGCAGGATTTGATTATAAAGGCTATCCGGAATACGTTTGATACACTTTGCATTACGCACTCTATATAATCCCCTTTGATTTGGCGACCTTCAAAATCAGGATAACTCACTTTTAGCAAGCCAAATAATGATTCTATCCTTTGCTTTAATCCTATAGTTTCATTCACAGACAAGGAAGTGGATGCTACTATATCTGCTGAAATTGTTGCAAACATATTATGGTTCATTGATTCGATGGCAAATGTATGAATTTTCTTTTATTTCGCCAATGATTATAGGTAAAATAATCTATAATAATAAAATATAGATAAATGAATCTATAATAATAATTTATATACAATATAGCCTATAATTGAGTAGAAAGAAAATTACTTGGTTTTTCCACTTACTTGATTCACTATAAAAAATTTTACCGGATAGCTAAATCTTTAATGTGGCATACAAACATTAGCCCCCAGATTTATATGCCCATCGTGAACGAACAGAAAGAAAAAGCAGCTAATACATTACACATCGAAAATTTGACTTTGTAGGTCATGGTGGAAACTTCCACCTTTGAGCATCAATGACTTATAACAAAGAATCATAAACACATCATAATTTACCCCTCATTAAACCCCTGCTTTTTGAGGGGTATTTTGCATCATAGACACTCTCAATAGAGAGCATTTTACTATAAAAAGAGTTTGCTCCCTCTTTTATTATCCTTTTATGTTAATGAAAATTAAATCTATCGGTGGTGAATGAGTGGGTAATTGGTGGCTTTCAAGCACCTATTTAGCACCCATAAACATACATATATTTTTGCGGCATTAACTCTAAAATACGAAAGATATGGCTTATAAAGTAAATTCGTTGGAGGAGATGCCAAATGCATTGTCCTACCTGATTGAGTCCGTAGAGGCTCTACAATCTAAAGTAAATGCCCTGCAGAATAAGCAGGCAAGTAATTCACCCAAGTGGATGGATATAGATGAGCTCTGTGCTTACCTACCATCGCATCCTGCCAAGCAAACGGTTTATGGATGGGTTTCAGCCAAACAAATCCCCGTACATAAAATAAATAAGGCTCTGGCTTTTCTACAATCAGAAATTGATGACTGGTTGAAGAACAAATCGCATAAGACACAGGATGAACTGATGGAGGAAGCCAGACGATTTGTTGAATCCAAAAAGATTATCAGATGATGGGAACGGCTGATTATTGTTTTTCATTCTTTCGCAAGCCCATCCAGAACATCGAACCGATAAGAGCTGTAGGTATTGTGGATGTGTACCGCTATATCACTGGGCATTATGCACAACCACAAACCGAAGCCTTGCGTCTGATGGCTACTTCTCCTGAAGCCAAAAGGTACAAAGCCACCCATTTTGACTATTGTACTTTTTCTGGACTATTCCGTAAACGGAATGAGAGGGAACTGATAATGCACTCCGGATTGATGTGTCTGGATTTTGATCATGTGGAAAATATTATGGAACTAAAGCAAAAGTTACTCAACCATGAGTATTTTGATACGGAACTGTTATTTGTCAGTCCATCCGGTAATGGATTAAAATGGATAATACCCGTTGACTTGAAAGGCTGGGAACATTCCCGGTACTTTAAGGCTGTTACCAACTGTATCAAAGCAACAGGCTTGCCATTGGTAGATATGTCCGGAAGTGACGTTGCTCGTTCATGTTTTTTGCCACATGATCCACAAGCATATATTAACCCTAAATACAAAGATGATGTCAAAGAAAATATTTTTCGCCCAAGATTGGGAGAATGTCCCTTCTGAAATACAGCAAACAGATATGCCAAGTATTACTCCACTATATAATAAGGTGGAGGAAGATGTGGAAAATATTGTCCGGGAAATAGAGCAGCGTGCCATTGATATAACACCCAATTATAAAGATTGGGTAGAATTGGGCTTTGCGCTTGTGGACGGATTGGGAGAAAATGGACGAGAGTATTATCACCGCATTAGCAGGTTTTACCCTAACTATCAAAGGGAAGAAACCGACAAACAATATACACATTGTCTGCAATCCAAAGGACAAGGTATTACCATTCGTTCTTTTTTCCATCTTGCAAACCAAGCCGGAATTTCGCTGGCTCCATTCAACAAAGAACATTTATCCATTTTGCCAAATATCCAAAATGGAAAAACGGGTAAATGGATAAAGTCAGAGGAAGAACTTCCGGCATTTCCTGAGTGTGTATTTGAGCATCTTCCCCCTTTTCTAAATGAGGTTGTCAACAATTCTATATCGCTGGATGACCGTGATACAATATTGATTGGGGCGATTGTGTGTTTGTCTGTCTGCTTTCACAATATTTGTGGAGTGTACGATGAACGCATCGTTTATCCGAACCTTTATCTGTTTGTAGTAGCAGATGCCGGTATGGGGAAAGGTGCATTGACTTTATGCCGGGAACTTGTAGCACCTATCAATCGCAATTTGCATGAACTTTCAAAACGATTGGAGCTGGAGTACAAGGAAGCAATGAACGCTTACATCAAAGGCAAGAAAGATGGTGGAATGACCATGCCAACTGAACCGCCTATGCGAATGCTTGTCATTCCTGCCAACAGTAGCGCAAGTTCTTTCCTGAAGATATTGGGAGATAATGACGGAATCGGACTGCTATTTGAATCGGAAGGTGACACATTAAGCCAGACTTTGAAGTCGGACTATGGTAATTATTCAGATGTATTACGAAAGGCATTTCATCATGAGTTAGTCAGTTTAAACCGCCGCAAGGACAGGGAATATTGCGAAGTCAGCAATCCAAGAGTGTCAGTCGCTTTGGCTGGAACTCCCGAACAGGTAAGGAAATTGATACCTGATGCGGAAAACGGTCTGATGAGCCGTTTCTGTTTTTATATCATTCGTTTCAATAGAGGTATAAGAAACGTGTTTGCCACAAATGATATTTCCCAATCCAAGAATGCCATGTTCAAACTGATGGGGGATAAATTCTGCCATCTGCATGAAGAATTTGTCAGACAAGGCAATTATTCCTTTTCTCTTCCCTCTGATTTGCAGGAACACTTTATAGAATATCTCAGTCGGGTGAATGAGGAATGTTGTGACGAAGTAGATAACAAGATGCAGGGTGTAGTCCGACGGATGGGGCTGATTGCCTATCGTATAATGATGGTGTTGACTGCTGTCCGACATTTGGAGAATATGACTCACGAATCATCTTCCTCTAACAAGACTATACAATTGATTTGCCATAAGTATGACTATTCCATAGCCATGAGTATCTGTGAAACCTTGCTTTGCCATGCAGTGTTCATCTATCGAAACTTGTCAGGAAATCAGCCCAAACGTTTACAATCCCTTTCACAAGAAACGGGCATTTACGCACGAAGGAATACCCTTTATAATATGTTGCCAGGAACATTCACCAAAAAAGATTATGACGCAACTGTTTTAGCTTTAGGTGAAAATGGAAGTACGGCAAACAAATGGATAGAAGCCTTTATCAAAGATGGAAAACTAAGCCGAATAGAACAAGGTAAATATAGGAAGATTTTTTGAGTGGCAAGTTTGTGTTTTAGTGTCACTAAAACCTATGTGGCAAGCGGATAGAACTGCCACTCTCAAAAAATCAATTTATGCACATCAAAGTTTATATAAGTATGAAGGAAAAGAAACTTGGTGGTCGCCCAAAGTTGGCGAGTTACCAGAAACGTACGAAATGTTTCCGGGTAATGTTTACCGAGAACGACTATATCTATATACAATCCAAAGCCCAACAGGCAGGATTGTCTGTCAATGAATTTTGCCACCAGGCTGCAATGGGCTGTGAAGTCGGTCAGCGCATCAGTCCGGAAATGATGTCGGCAATCCGTGACCTTTCCGGTATAGCCAATAATGTCAAGCAGATCGCCCATCAGATGCACATCTATGGTTTGGAAGCAGTGAAACAACAATGCTTTTCTATTATATCAGAAGTCAGCAGAATTATCACCCAAGTAAAAAATAACAATCATGATAGCGAAGATTAAAACAAGAGCCGATTTTAGAGGAATAGTAAATTATGCCAATGACCAAAAGAACAAGAAAAAGAGTGCTACACTTTTGGCACATGAAGGTGTTTGTGCTATCAACAACAAAACCATAGCAGATTCTTTTCAGATACAAACCTCTATGCGTCCGAAAGTAAAAAGTCCGGTGAAACACGTATCTCTTGCTTTCTCTCCGCAAGATACCGTCCGTTTTCCCAATGACGAAAAAGGAAATACACTTATGGTGGAGATTGCCAAGAAATGGATGGAGCAAATGGGGATTCGCAATACCCAATATATCATAACCAGGCATCATGATACGGAACATCCACATTGCCATATCGTATTCAACCGGATAGACAATGACGGTAATCTCATTTCTGACAGCAACGAAAGGATACGAAATGCAAAAGTCTGTCGTGCTTTAACCAAAGAGTATAAACTTTACTTTGCTCCTAAAAACAGCAAAGCCAGAAATAAAAGCCGTTTACGTCCTCATCAATTACGTAAGTATAATCTTCGTTCCTCAACTCTTGATGCGTTGGCGGCATCTCGCTCATGGCATGACTTCTTCCATATGCTCAAAGAGAAGGGAATAGATGTACGTTTTAATCATGCAGAAAACTCTGATAATATTCGTGGTATATCCTTTTGTATGGATGAATTTAGCATTGCCGGTTCTAAACTTGATTCAGATCTAAGTTTTAACCGTCTTTGCGCAACATTGGGTAATGTGGCAACAGAACTTATAGTGCAACCTCATCAAGCAATTGTTCCTAGTGCTGGCGGAGGAACTAATAACGAACAGGGATGGCGGGATGATAAAAGCAAGGATAACCAAAGAAACGAACCTTTTTATAAAACCTCAAAACGTAGAAGATAATGAAAGAAGATGTAGTAGCTGCAAATCTCGCAAATTTGCGTCAAAGTATCAATGAATTGAAGGAATGCGTTAATAGGCAGAATGTAACTCCAAACCAACCGGAGCAACATATAAAGGTGGATTTGGATGAAAAGACCATTTATAATGGAGTTGCCAAAAGCTTCTGTACTTGCTGGAATGATGCACTGTCAGTAGTGAAGAAACATGTTTGGAAACAACAACCTGATACATTACCATTTTCACAATGGTTTCCAAAACTGGTCGAACTGTTTAAGCAAAAATCTAAGTTTCTTGAATACATATATAGCCACGTTTGTGATTACAATCTCAATCGCCTTAATATTGAGATTAATACAGAAAATATATTAAAACAGCAGGATGAAATACTTTCAAAAATCAATGAGCTGAAACATCCAATAACCGTTATTCCACCCAATATCAATGGGATGTTTATACGTGGGCATCATATTAAACTTCGATATGTTGTGGCTATTGTAGTAATTATTTTGACGTGGGCTGTTGTTGCTTCAGTTAGTAGTCTGAAATATAAGGAAGAATCTTTTGCGCATTATTCCATGTATCGGGCGGTGAAGGAACAAAGTCAATCTTTTATTGAAAAAATGGACAACGATAAAAGGAAATGATTAGGATATGATTAAATATTTCTTACTCTAGTGTTTGCTTTAATATCCTTTAAACTTCTGATAGGTCGCAAAGTATTATATGTTACAGAAAATGAAAAATAGACTACCAAATGCCTTCATAATTTTGGAGGCATTTGGCTCTTATCTAAAAATATACGTTTTGTATGACTACGCAAGTAACCTTATGAGTAATAAGAACTAGTGTTACCATGTAATGACCTTATCGACAATCTCCTGCTGTTCGGCACTGCTACGTCGCAAATAAATACGAGTAGTTTCTATACTTTCATGCCCCATCAGGTCGGCAAGCAAAGAAATGTCATTGAACTTCTCTAAAAAATTCTTGGCAAAGCGATGGCGGAACGAATGAGGATAAACCACTTTCTCATTCAATCCGTATTTAATAGTATAATTTTTTAATTGTTGCGCAATTCCTCTGGTGGTGATGCGCTCGCCAAAGCGATTGAGGAAAAGATAACCGCTTGTACGCTTAGTTTTACCAAACCATTCTGTGGCTTCCTTACGTAAAGTCTTCGGAATATAGATGCGGCGAATTTTACCACCTTTGGTGTAAATGTCAAAATATCCTATTTGTACGTGTTCCACCTTCAGCTGAATAAGTTCGCTAACTCGTGCACCTGTGGCAGCGAGAAAGCGAACAACGAAATACCATTCTTGATTTTCTTCCTTTTTCAGTTTGTTCTTTAGGAAAACATAGTCGGCATTGCTGATTACATTTTCTAAATAACTACGCTGTTGAACCTTGACGGATTTTAATCTTAAACGAGATTTCCCCATACAATCAAGATACTTGTTCATAGCCTGAATGCGGAGATTGACTGTTTTTGGTTTAAACTTCTCAATAAGGTAAGTCTTATAGATCAGGAGATTCTTTTTATTCAAATCCTTGTGTCGAGAATAGAACTCCTTGATGGCATACAAGTATGCCGAAATAGTGTTTTCTGCCATATTACTTTGACGCAAATACTCTTCAAAGCTTTTAATATCCATTTCTATTTTTATTAGTGAAACAATATGTTATCACCAAATAAATTACGATGATAATCAAATGCGTTGAATTCCTATTATGAGAAGTTGCTCGTCATCGCATAACAATATAAAGCGATGCACACACTATCACAAAAATTAAATAAGCTTTTATCAGACAGAGCAGAACTTGACCTTTCTTTGGCACGGAATTTACAAAAATCAATTCTGCAAGAAGCAATACAAGGCAAGTTAGTCCCTCAAATAGCAGATGAAGGAACTGCCGAAAAGTTGCTTGCCGAGATTCGCAAAGAGAAAGAACGCCTCATAAAAGAAGGTAAGCTAAAAAAGTCAGCATTGTCTGATTCTATTATCTATAAAGGTGACGATAACAAGTACTCGACCATCCGTAAAATAGTACTCTTCACGCATATTTACACTTACTGCCCATCCTTTTTGTTGGAGTGCAGGAGTAATGAACAGAGTGCGTATCTCTTGTTCTTTGAGCTCTTTCTTGTTTACTTCCATAACAATAACTCATTTATGGTTTTACACTGCTGACAATCAAATCCTTTACATCAATATTAAGAACTTTGGCTATATCATTAAGTGTTTTAAGGTCTGGTTGAACTGAGTTACTACACCATTTACTTACAGTACAATTAGATTTTCCAATTTGTTCTGCAAGCCATTTTCCTGTCTTCTGTTGTTCGACAAGCACAACTTTTAGTCTGTTTAAATTAGCCATGAAGTAAAATGTTTTAATCCAAAGGCAAATTTATATAAATTGCCTGATAGTATAAGTAACTTCCAATAAAATTATATTATAGGAAGTTGTACAATTAAAATATGACATTGTTTTTTTAATTATTTTCTTTCTCCCTTCTCTCTTTTACCCTTTCCTGTCCTGGCATTTTTTTAGCCAACACACTTCCTCCTGCAGGAAAATATATAGGAAAAACTTTATACAAGAAACTTACAATATCATTACGCTTCTTACCCATGTTGAAAAAAGCAGAACAAACAAAATACATAAGGTCTTGCTGACTACATGTATCTTTTTGCTGAATAGATATTGATGGAGCGATTATCAAGTCATGTTCTGCAAATGCGCAGGCACAGGCAAGAATAGCTTTCTGCTCTTCCTCAGTAAATACTTTGATTTTTTCTGTTAACCATTCAAGTTCTCCTTTGAGAAGTGATTTTTGCTTTTCATTTTGATGTTTTAATAGAGCATTTACATTTTTTTGTTGCTTTTCTGTCAAGGCATTTTCTAATGCTTGATTTTTTTGTTTAAGAAGATTGAATTTCAGCAAACCTGCAATGTACATACAAAAATATCCCACCGCAATATCGAATATTAAAATAAGCAGGTATTCTTCACTTGAAATTTGCGTAAACTTAGTCAAATATTCATTGATAGGAATAACGGCAAATAGCATGATGATGGCTATTGCATAAAGCACTATATATCGAGTTTTATGTTTTACTTGCTGTAAAGAAGCAAACAAAAAAGCGATTACCAAAATGGCAACTATAACACAGAGTGGTATAAGATATATTCCCATAGGTCTATTCTTCTGCTTTAGGATTAATTACAATACGCCAATAGCCACCATGATCTGCTCCCTCTCTGACAAGCAATCCTTTGGCTTTTAGATTTGCAATCTGCATTTCAATGGCTCGTTTACTGACTCCTATTTTTTCCGCCATCTTATCTTGAGATATAGAGCCATCTGATATTACAAGGTCAAGAATGCTTTGTGCAGTCCGTCCCAATCGTTTTTGTTTCACCGAAGAATTTTGCAAATCACCGAAGGTTTTCACCGAAGATTTCTGTAAATCACCGAAAGTTTTCACCGAAGATTCTTCATCGATAGAGTACTTTTCGAAGCTACTATTTACTCTGTTGGCAACTTCTTCTATAGGTATCCTTCCGTTCTCTCCCCAATTCAAATTATAGAATGTGGTATAGAAAGAAATTGCTTCCGTTTGATATTGTGGTTCTTTGCCCGGCAGGAAATTAGGCAGTTTCTCCGTAAGTTCCCGCATTTTCCTTAAGCCCGAACCGCGTTTCTCCATATAGTCCAATTGAGTAAACATATCCGCAATAACTGGATTACGGCGCATGGACGGCACTTTGTATATGTCTCGGTCTTGAATTTGTGTGCCATCAAGCATTGCTCCTGGTGATACCAATTCTACTCGGTCATCATAGATGTCAATATGTACTTCACCACCCATAACTGTGTAATCTCTATGGATAAGATGGTTTACCAACCCTTCAAAGATAGCACGGTCGGAATAGTCGGGGAGATTCAGGCGATAGTTCGGCATCTTCACCCATCCACTCATGGTATAGTTCTTGATGAAGTCCATACCATATTTCAAAAGCAATACGAGATTTGCCCGATGTTCTACGGAACTGATAGCATCGTCTTTATAAAGTCCTGTCCAACGTGTGCAGAAAATTCGTGATTGGAATACAGTGCAATTATCCACAAACAGCAATCCGGCATTGGTCAGTTTACCGTCAGATGTGACAAGTCCGAATGACTCCAAATACTTATCGTTCCATTCCTGATGGGTTTGTTCGAGGAAAGTGTTGGCAAGGATAACGAAAGAATGTTTGTTGGCATCCACTTGTGTAGGCAGCGAATCCCAAGTCATGTGCGTACCCTTTAATACCAATGAAAGAAGTTGTTGCGAATTGCACTCCACACTTTCATTACCAACTCTTGTATAAGCTGTACGTGTTCCGTCTTGATAATAATAATATGGTGTCAGCGTTCCTGCCTTTACTCTTACTTCAAGCAAGGCACGTCCTTCGTGTTCGATCGGGATAAGTTGTACGTCAGGTACCGGGTCAAGTCTTGCCTTTATCATTTCACTGATAAAGTCGGCATCTGCTTGTGGATTCTCCAAGCCTACAATCATTCCGTCATCGTTTACTCCATAGAATAGGCTGCCACCGTCCGTATTGGCAAAAGCCGACACAGATTTAAGCCATGACTTTACCTTCTTACGTTCCAGCATTTCCTTGAAATCGTAAGACGAGCATTCCGCTATCAATGTATTGTTATGAATTTGCATCGTTTTCTTTTTGTTGTTTGGGGATAAAGCCCAAGTTCTATATACAAAGGTAAGGATAAAACCGGATATTATGTTAAAATTGCCCCATTAATTTGATTATTATGTGTTTATATCACGATATTTATCAAATAAATCTGTACTTTTGCAGTAAAGAGTTGTGGTTGCTTATGGATGCTTATTTTCGGGTTTCCGCTATATTTGCAACACGTTCACGCAAGTTGCTCATACAGAGATACTGTTGATTTTGAGGAAGTAAAATAATCTGTAACAAATAGATAGAAGAGATTCCGTATAATCCGAAAGGGTTATACGGAATTTTTTTATGCTTTGATACTTAGTATATATTGGCTAAAATGACAAATAAAAAAGTGTAGTCTTCATACTTTGTGGGGATTTTTCTATATTTGTACAGATTAGCTTGAAGGAACCGCGAACAAGAATGTTTCCAGCTGTACAATCTGGAGATGCAGTCTAATTATATTATACCATGAAAAGAAAGTTTATATTTATATCTGTTTTGTTGCTTTGTTTTAGTACTATTTGCTTCGGTGCATGCATAGATGAAATTAAAATGTTCTATACGAGCTATATGACGAATATTTTAAATGTGGATTCAACCAATGAAATACTGTGCAAGAAGTATTTAACTGAAGAATTGGCTGCTAAACTCCAAAGAATGCGTAATGCCACGGGAGGAGATCCGATTATACGGGCGCAGGATATGAATTCAGATGCAATTAAGACATTAAATGTAAGAGAAATTGCAGACGATTGGTATATGGTAAGCTATCTTTGGAATGAAAAAGATAGTGCTAGTCTGGTGGAGATTCCATTAAAAGTGGGGTGTGTGAATGAAAAATGTAAGATAGTATATATTACCCCTATTGAAAATGGTAGTCAATATGGAAATGAGTGGTTGACCGGTTTTGAAAATACAGCTTCATATAAAATAGATAGTTCGTCGGGAGAATCATTGGTCGAAAGTTTTTATAAACTTTACGTGGCTACCTATTGCAGCATGTGTAGCGATTTGAATTCCAAGTTGCAGTCTTTTCGCTTGTCTCATCTGTCTCACACAGCTTTAGAACAATTCAAGAAGGTAGAATTAGAAAATCTACAGGATGGCTTCGGGGGCTATGACCTTTTGATTACGAATTTTGATTTCGACAGTATGTGGTTTTACAGTCTGAAGGTTGTTCCGTTGGAGCCTGATAATTATCAGGTTACTTATCAGGCCGGGAAGTATACGCATCAAATAAATATTCAAGTTGCATACCGGGACGGTAGATATTGGATTAATGCCATCACTGGAGTTCGATAAGTATTCATACCGTTATTTCTTCTTGCTCAGTTCTGCCCGTATACGACTGAGCGACTGAGGTGTGATAAATAAATAAGAAGCGATGTGCTTCAGCGGTACGTGCTGCAATAATTCCGGATTTTGCTCCAGGAGTGTCAGGTAACGCTGTTTGGCTTGTGCAGCACCTCCGTTTATCATCCAGTTTTCCATGTCCAGAAACTGGCGTTCAAAGATGACTCTTCCGATGTTGGCGAACAAGACGGAAGAAGAGAAAAAAGTCTCCAGCTTGCTTTTAGAAATACGATAGACACGGCTGTCGCTCATGGCTTCGATGGAAACCAGAGAAGGAAGTCCGGCCACATATCCCCAGGAGGAAAAGATACTGTCACCTTGAAAGGCAAACCAGAGCGAAATGTCCACTCCGTCGCGCAGATAATGTCCTCTCCAGATGCCGTCGGCTACTAGATAGAAGGAAGAGTTACGCTCTCCCTCCCGTACGATATGTTCCCCTTTCCGGTAGGTTAGCAGTTCCATCTGTTCCAGCAGCTTTTCGGCTTCCGGCTGTGCCAGTCCGTATTTTTCACGAAGTATCTCAATAAAAGCTTTCATACTTTTCTGCGTTTATGCAGGCACAAAGGTAATAAATCTTTAGCTTCGTTTTCTGCGACAATAGATGGTAATGACAAAAAGAAAGGTCAGCAGTTCGGAAACGGGGACAGCCAGCCAGATTCCCGGTACTCCCCACAGGATGGGCATCAGCCAGAAACAGAACAGGATGAGGATAAAACCACGCAGCAGGGTGATGGCCATGGCCGGACGGTCGCGTTCCACACTCTGGAAATAGCCGATGGATACAATGTTGATGCCGAAGCACACGAAGCCGGAAGCAAACAGGGGAAGTCCTTTGACGGCCAGGTCGTGTGCCGGATAGGAACTGTCGATAAACCACGAGGTGATTTGAGCGGAGAACAGGGTTGTAACGGCAAATACCACGACACCGCAGGAGATGGCGGTCAGCAGGGCCAGGAGAAAGGCTGCCCGTACGCGCTCCGGATTTCCGGCACCGAAGTTGTAGCTGAGAATGGGCTGTGCCGACTGGGCAATGGCATTGTATACCATAAAAATGATGGGGAAGAAGTAGCAGGCGATGCTGTAGGCAGCTACTCCGTCTTCACCCAGGTAGTGAATGAATACGTAGTTGCCGGTAAACATCATAGTGGCAATGGCTGCTTCACAGAGGAAACTGGACAATCCCAGTTTGCACATATAGCCCGTGTTGCGGAGGGTGAGACGCAGACTCTTGGATGATAATTTCACTTTGCACAAGTGCAGTACCCGGTGCGGCTGCATCAGGTAAATCAGAATCATCAGGGCGCCTACGATGTATCCCAGGCTGGTAGCTAAGGCCGCACCGAACATTCCCCATTTGAAAACGAAAATAAACAGATAGTCCAGTCCAATATTCAGCAGGGCCGGTATGATGTTGCACACCATGGCATAATTGGGCGAGCCGTCCAGTCGCACGAAGAACATGCCGGAACTCAGCAGGGCACTGAAGACCAGGAAGGGGACAAACCAGTGCATGTATTCCGTGGCGAGAGGCAGCAGACGGGGAGAGCTTCCCAGCAGCAAGGCAATTTTCTCCACGTTGCAGAGGATGACTGCGGCGTAGGCGATGAGCAATAAGGAGGAAACCACTACTGCTTGCGTAATATTGATGCGGGCGACCTTTACCTTTCCTTGCGACAGGTGAATGGAGGCTACAACCGATGCACCGATACCGAACATCAGCGCCACTCCCGTATTGATGAGAAAAAGCGGAGCCGTAATGTTGACGGCAGCCAGGGCGTCACTGCCGATACCTTTTCCCACAAAAATGCCGTCGGTAATGATGAAGATGGCCGAGAAAATCATTCCCAGCACCGTAGGGATAAGTAATTTCCGGAATAATTTCGGAATGTCCATACTTCCGAAGTCAATACTGTCTTTCATGTCTTTTCTCTGTTTTTGAATTTGGCTGCGAAGGTAAGCCAATTCTTATACTAAAAAATTCACAAATGGTAATAAATCATTTTTTAGCCTCTTCCTGCAAATGCACCGAAAAAGGTTTGGGTGGCCGGTTTCTACGCTTCAGTCACTTCAGGCGCGGCTTGGGAATAATTCCCGTGAAAGGGGACGATGGGGCCTGCTATCTTTGTGGCGTAGAATGATAATATTGTAGAAGAATGAAAACAGAGATTTTATTTCTTGCAGGGATGTGCTTGTGCGCATGCAGCCGTACGCCACAGGAACAGACTTCTTTTCCCAGCGTGAAGGTGGTTCATGCCGAAGTCATGGAGGCTCCCTCTTCACGGTGCTATACGTTTATTTCGCAGCCTTACCGCTTGTCTGAATTATCTTTTCGGGTGGGAGGGCCTGTGCATGCATTTGATGTGCAGCAGGGACAGTTTTTCCGGAAGGGACAACTGATTGCGGCCATTGATGAACGTGATTTTGTTATCCAGAAGCAGCGCACGGAGGCATTGTATCGTCAGGCGGAGGTTGATTATGCCCGTATATCCAGCTTGTATGAGGCTGTCTCAAAATAGAGAAATTGGACAGACATACTTATAATTTATAAGTTATAGTATTAAAATCTCCTGCTTTTAGCCATATCATTAGAGTAAACTAAGGCTGAAACAGGAGATTTTTTATTTCTAAGTTTCAATCTGTAATATTTTTACTTTTGCAATTCTATTTTGAGACAGCCTCATGAATTATGAGCAGGCAAAGGCAAACTATGAACGCACCAAAGCGGATTATGAAGCGGCAGTCAACGCGTGGGAAGACAGCCGTCTGTATGCGCCTTTCGACGGTTATGTGCAGCAGGCGCATATCGAGCGCTACCAGGATGTGAAACCGTCGGTTCCGGTGGTGACGTTTATCGACCTTTCACGCATCAAGGTAGAAGCCTACGTGCCCGAGGATATGGCGTTGCAGATGCGGCAAAAAGATTCTGTGGCGTGTGTGGTCCGCTTCAATGCACTTCCTGACAGGGAATTTGTGCCTTCTGAATATTTCCTGACGCAGCGTATGTCGCTGGCAGCCATTATCATTGCCATGGGTATGCTGGTGGACAATGCCATTGTGGTGTACGATGCCGCACTGGTGAACATGCAGCGGGGCATGCGGAAAAGAAAAGCCATACTGGATGCCGTGTCGGGCACTTCCATGCCGCTGTTGGGAGCGACCCTGATTGCGGTACTGACCTTTCTTCCGGTCTACCTGTCGCCGCATATCACTGGTGAAATCCTGTCTTCACTGTTCATTGTCATTGCGGTATCTCTTTTGCTGAGCTGGGTACTGGCCATTACGCAGAATGTATTCTTCGTGCAGGAGTTTGTGCGTCGTCCGCGTCCGGATGAGCTGAAGGGCGAATTGTTCAGCGGCCGTGCATACGACCTGTTCCGGCAGGCATTGAGATGGACTATACAGAGACGCTATGTGGTTTTAGGAGCGATGGTGCTGTTGCTGGTCATTGCCGGATGGGGATTCCGCTTTATTCCGCAGCAGTTTATGCCCTTGCTCAACAAGCAGTATTTTTCGGTCGACGTCTGGTTACCCGAGGGTACACGTATAGAAGAAAGTGACCGTCAGATGACGGAGATGACAGCCTATCTGAATTCGTTGGAAGGAGTGAAAAAGGTGTCGTCGTTTGTCGGGCAGACGCCGCCCCGTTATTACCTGGCCAATGCGGCTTATGGTCCGCAGCCTAATTATGCGCAATGCCTGGTAGAAGCTGACACGCCGGAGAAGTCACGTGAGCTTCAGGCTATGTTGTACGACCGTTTGCCGGAAATGTTTCCGGACGCGCTGGTTCGTGTGAACAGTTTCGAGATAAACTCCATTCCGCAGGCCTTGATTGAGGCACGCTTCTGCGGAGATGATCCGGAGGTACTCGATTCTTTGACCAACCTGGCGCTGGAAATCATGCGGAAGAATCCCAAGGTGCTGAATGCCCGCAATGAGTGGGGAAACATGGCACTGATGATTAAGGCCGATTATGATCCGGTAAAGGCCGGAAGGCTGAATGTGGGACGGCATGACATGATGAATGCCGTGAAAGCCGTCAATGACGGTACGGCTGTAGGGGTATATCGTGACCGCGACAAGAAAGTGCCGGTGTTGCTGCATACGGATGTCAAAGGTTCCTGGGACATGGAAAGCGTGGAGGATTTGCCGATATGGAACGGGCGTAATTCTGCTCCGCTGGGGCAGGTGGCCAACAGCATCGGACTGGCATGGGAATATCCCCTTGTGCGCACGTACGACCGGAAGCTTTCCATGGCTGCCCAGTGCGATGTAAAGCGAGGACATACCATGAAAGAAGTTCACTCTGAAATCCGGGAAGAGATTGAGCGCATTCGTCTTCCGGAAGGATATACCTTCTTCTGGGACTCACAGTACAAGGACCAGAAAGAAGCCATGGCTGCACTGACTAAGTATTTCCCGCTGGCACTTATCATGTTGCTGGTCATTCTGGTCATGCTGTTTGGCAACTTTCGTCAGCCCTTGATTATTTTCCTCATTCTACCCTTGTCTTTGATAGGGATGGTCTTTGGTCTGTGGGTCACCGGATTTCAGTTTGGCTTTTTCTGTATCGCAGGCTGGCTGGGATTGCTGGGAATGATTATCAAGAATGTGATTGTGCTGCTCGACGAGGTAAATATTCAGCAGAAGGCCGGTGTGGAGCCTTATACGGCTGTGATAGAGGCCACGGTTTCCAGAGCCCGTCCGGTATTGATGGCGGCCCTGACCACGGTGTTCGGACTTTCCTTTGCCACCCTTCTGACACTGTTTGTCACTCCGGCCTTGTACACGGTTTTCTATAAAATATCCAAACGGGGTGAATAAAAAGAAGAAATGTGTGGCCCAATAAAAAATGTTTCTCTAATTTTATAACTATATTGAGATGAATAGAAGAATGATGATGTGCTGCATGCTGGGACTGGAGCTGGGAGTCCATGCCCAGGAGAGTGTATTCTTGCAGCAGTATCGTGAAAAGGTGAAGGCCTATTTTCTTCCTTCGCTGAGCGGAAATGCCAATGCCAGTTACACGGGTAACCCGCTGGAACTCTACAGGGAACTTCCGTCCATAGAAACTCCGCTGTATTTTCAGGGGCGTGACACCAAGTACGGGGCTTCCGTGACTTTGTTGCAGCCGGTCTACTCGGGAGGGGCACTGAAAGCCGGACTGGAGAAATCCCGAAAGGAAAAGGAGAGTGCCTTGTACGAAGAAAAGCGGGTGACGAACGACGTGCTGTATCAGGCAGACCAGTATTACTGGAATAAGGTGGCCAAGGCGGCAACGAGTGAGCAGCTGGACGGGCGTGTCTTTTTCCGGGTGAACCGCCAGTTTATCCTCTCGGCCGATTCCATACGCAATATTCAGCACTACTTCAACGGAAAGGCCGTGGTGAGTGTATGGCCGGCGTATGATGGTACGATACAAATTAGCCGTGAACGGATGATTCTTTTGAAAATGTGGTTAAATAGCTGATTCTTTGTGCTTTATAAATCTGTTGGGATAGGTTGAAAAAACGCCTTTGCGTTTGATTCAGAACGGCCTTGCGTTTGAAGTAAAACGTAAGGCCGTTTCAGATAAAATGTACTTGTGTTTGGTTTGAAACGCAAGTGCGTTTTCTTAGTGCTTGATTTAAGGCAAAAATATTGCTCGAATTACCTTATTTAACGGGATGATTTTCTTTCGTTTCGTGACTTTCGTGTACTTTTGCACGCTTATTAAGATTTTAAGGATAACGAGAGGAAATTATGGCACAGTCTAAAGAGATGACATCAGGGCCGAGTCTGCCGCTGATTCTGAATTTTACTTTTCCATTGTTGCTGGGCAACCTGCTCCAGCAGACGTATTCGCTGGTGGATGCGGCTATTGTCGGAAAGTTCTTGGGTATCAATGCGCTGGCTTCTGTTGGTGCCAGTACGTCGGTCGTCTTTTTGATTTTAGGGTTCTGCAACGGGTGTTGCGGAGGTTTCGGCATTCCGGTGGCACAGAAGTTCGGAGCTCGCGATTATGTGACGATGCGGCGCTATGTATCGGTCAGTCTGAAGCTGGCGGCGGTGATGTCGGTCGCGGTAGCCATTGTCACCAGTCTGCTTTGCGGATTTATCCTGCGTTCCATGCGCACACCGGAGAATATCTTTGAAGGGGCTTACCTCTATCTGCTGATTACCTTTATCGGTGTGCCGTGTACGTTCTTCTATAATTTATTGTCCAGCATCATCCGTGCGCTGGGCGACAGCAAGACCCCGTTCTGGTTCCTGCTTTTCTCTACTATACTGAACATTGTGCTCGATTTGTTCTGCATCCTTACGTTAGGGTGGGGAGTGGCCGGAGCAGCCATTGCTACGGTCTTCTCGCAGGGGTTGTCGGCCTTGCTGTGTTACATCTATATGTACCGCAAGTTTGACATCCTGAAAACCGAGCCTGCCGACCGTCGTTTCCGTAGCGACCTGGCCCGTCAGTTGCTGTACATCGGGGTACCGATGGGATTGCAGTTTTCCATTACGGCCATCGGCAGCATCATGTTGCAAAGTGCGAACAATGCGCTGGGTACGGCCTGTGTGGCAGCTTTCACGGCAGCCATGCGTATCAAGATGTTTGTGATGTGTCCGCTGGATAGCTTGGGAATGGCCATGGCGACCTATTCCGGACAGAATTACGGGGCCGGAAAGCCGGACCGCATCTGGATGGGTATCAAGTCGGCCACGCTGATGATGACCGTCTATGTCATAGCGATTGGTGCCCTGATGTGGGGACTGGCCGAGAAGTTTGCCCTGCTGTTTATCTCACCGGATGAGACCGAGATTATCGACGATACGGCTTTGTTCCTGCACATCAACACTTCTTTCTTCTTCTTGCTGGGTATGCTCAGTATCTTGCGCTATACCATTCAGGGAGCGGGCTACACACGGCTGGCTATGTTCTCCGGTGTGTCGGAAATGGTGGCCCGTGTGCTGGTCAGTCTGATTGCGGTTCCGTTGTGGGGATTCTGGGGCGTATGCTTCGGCGACCCGACAGCCTGGCTGTTTGCCAACCTCTTCCTGATTCCGGCATTTATCTATGTGTACCGCCGTTTGCAACGGATTGTGGTGAAAGAAGGACGGGTGGTGGCTAATTCCTGACAGGCAGCCGCTTCCAGAAGAAAGGGGGTATCAGTCGCCAGAGAGCTACCAGTATACGATAGCGCCAGTCAATCACGACAATGCGTTTCTTTTTCTCCAGGGCACACACAATGTGGCGGGCCACTTTCTCCGTATGCATCAGCATGGGATAGTGTTTGCCGTCGTTCAGGAGCCCGGTGGCTACGAATCCTGGACGGATATCTGTAAACCGGATGGGAAGTTTCTGGATGTGAGCCAGTTGCTCCAGCGCATCGATGTACGTGTTCTGGAAACGTTTGGTGGCAGAATAGGCCGGAGCAGCTCCCAGCCCTTTGGTTCCGGCAATGGAACTGATGACCGCCAGGTGTCCTCCTTTCTGTTGGGCAAAGTAGCGGAAGGCGGCTGTCACCATGCGCACAAATCCGGTGCCGTTGGTCTCCAGCGTGCGGAGTTCGATTTCCGGTGTCAGCTGGTAGTTTTGATGACCGATGCCCGAGCAGTGCAGGTAGAGGTCTATGCCTCCCATTTCTTCAATCAGTTTCAGCAGGCGGTCGGTCGCATCCTCCTGACAGATGTCGATGGCCCGGATGTGGATACGCTCCGGAGCCAGTTGCTGCAGTTCTTTCAGATTCTCTTCACGCCGGCCAGCCAGTCCGAGTATCCATCCTTTCTGGAGCAGTTGCAAGGCCGTTTCTTTTCCGATACCGGAAGTAGCCCCTACGATGAGGGCACGCTGTATAGGTTTTTTATTCATCAGTTGGTACGTATTTCATAAAGGAATTCCTGCGAAACTGGAACTCCTTCGGTAGGTTCACAATGGATTTTTCCGAAAAGGGGCATCTGCGGCTGGAGCGGCTTCAGCTCTGCCGACAGGTGGTTGCAGAATGCCGTGTAGGAATGGTTGTGCATGCAAGGCCCCGCATCGTCACGGTACACCAGTACGTAATGGTTCAGGGGACGGGCATGCACCAATTGGTTGATTTGCAGAGCCAGGTCGCGTGCTTCTCGCGGAGCGATGCGGTCGAACAGACTGGAGAGGTTGAAAATCACCAGTTCGGTCAGTACGGCATGGGCTTGCCAGAAGGCAGCAGGCACGGCACTCAGGCGGGGATACCAGTTTGCCTGAATGTGCTTGTAGGCTGGTGAACGGAAAAAGGCTTCGGCCGTTTCTCCCATTTCCTGCATGGGATAGATGCCCGTATAGGTCAGGTCTAGATGGGGAAGGGAACGGCATACATCGGCAAAAGCCAGTCCCGAAGCTCCGGCTTCACACGAGAGATCGCAGAACACCACGCGTCCTGATACCTTACGGATGAGGTCGTGCTGCCAGTTGCCGCTTCCGGTAAAGAGGGCCTGGGCAGCGGCATATTGTTTCCGCATATAAAAATAGTTGTAGGCCTGGCAGAAGTCAGATGGGGACATCTCTTCGGGCAGGGTGCGGAAGTCACTCCGGCCGTAGGCAGTGGCTTCACGGTAGTAAGTTTCGTTTTCTTCCAGCTGTGCCGGTGGAGCTATCAATTCCGAGAATATCTGCTTGAAATGCGCTGGCAGGGAATAGGTATCGTCTGCCACTTCCCAGTTCTTCCGGTACGAAGGCAGGGTGAAATCTCCCCGGCAGAACGAGAGGGCATCCGTTTCCAGGTATCCGTTGTGCAGGCGGATGTACTCCATCAGCTTGTAGAAGGTGATGTTGGCCCCGAGGATGTGCGGGTTACCCGTCAGCAGCAGTTGCTTGCGGGCGCGAGTCAGTGCCACATTCAGCTTGCGGTCAATCAGGAAATTGCCCTCCTGAAACGTATTGGCCGTAAGGAAGTTGAGCTGGCTGAAATTCTGTATGGTAAACGAATAGATGATAATGTCGCGCTGGCTGCCCTGGTAGCGTTCCACCGTGTCGATGGAGATGTCCTGCAAAGCAGGCAGCTGGAGGCGCGCAATCTCTTTTCGTATCATGGCAATCTGGTTGCGGTAGGGCACGATGACACCTACCGTCCGGTTCGGGTCGAAACGGGATTCCGTCAGACGGTAAATATGGCCTAACAGAGTGGCTACAATCCGGGCTTCGTTCGGGTTGGTCTTGTCCGAGCAGGTCAGGTGGTCTGGAGCTTCTGCGGGAATGAACACCATTCTGCGTTCCAGCAGCAACTGGTCGATGGTGTCTTGCGGAGTCAGGCCGGCTTCGTAAGGCGTTTCTTCCAACTGATGAGGAAGAGGCACGCTCTCCAGTTGCTCCCGGTAGTAGAACGTCTGGTTCGGGAACTCGGCAATGGCCGGATGCATGCGTCCTTGCTTGTGAAGGATGCTGCGGCAGGTATCCGGACTCGATTTGTAAAGGCGTTCGAACAGCGAGTTGCGGCAATCTTCCAGCCCGATGTTCCGCAGCAGGAGGTCGGTCACGGCAGCTTCTTCCGCACTTTGCTGGGCAATGGCCGGCAACTGTTTGTAGTCGCCCACCAATACGAACTTGTCGATGGCGTTATGCTGCTGATGACGGGCAGACAGGATACCTATCAGGTCGGGTTCCAGAATCTGTGAAGCTTCATCGATGATGGCCAGCTGGAAATGTTTCAGCGTGAACAGGTTGAGGCGGTTATTGATGGCGGTCGTGGTACCCACAAAGATACGTGTGCGTGCCATTTTCTGCTGGATGTCGGTCAGTTTGGGACAGTCATCCAGACTGTATTTCAGCAGGTAAGGCACGAAACGCTTGTCGCACGACAACTCGTTGCCGATACGGATGAACGGGGTACGGTCGGCAATGCCGGAATCCGTGAGCATGGCACAGATTTCATCCACCGCCCGGTTGGTGTACGACAACAGCAGGATGGAGGTGTCCGGTTCGCTCAGGGCTTCTTCCACCATGAAGCGCAGGGCACACGAGGTCTTTCCGGTGCCCGGAGGACCCACCAGCAGAAAGTAGTCTTTGGCCTGTTTTTCTTTCAGGATGAGTTCGTTGAAACGACCGTAATCGCCGTTCAGTTTGACGCCCTCCAGTTGTGCAGGCGGACGTACGCCGAGCAGCAGTTCTTTCCGGTCGGCCTGTGCGGACAGAAAAGCATACAGCCCGCGGAATCCGTTGTTGGCGGACGTGTCCGAAAAATCGTGTTCTACGGCAAACACCTCTTCTTTGCCGCCGATAATATCTTTATTTTGCTGTCCGTTGCGCAGCACTAAGGTCATACGGTCCGGCTGCAATTCCAGAATGTTTCCCTTCATGAGAATCTGCTTTCTCATGTCCGGTTCTTCCTTATACGCATAGAGAATCACCATGTCGCCCGTGCGGAAGTTGGGCAGGAAGTCTTCGTCCTGTGTCGGAATGTGCAGTTCAATGAGGTCGTATCCTTTGCCGGGGCCGCTGCTTTGTTTCTCCTGGATGGTCAGTCCGGTCAGGATATTGCCCGCCTCCAGTTTTTCGTGCAGCGGGATATGCCAGTTGCCGGCAAATCCGTGAGACGCATCGTTGCTTCCTCCGGTCTTGCTGAGAATCTGTTCCTTTGATATGAACGTGAAAAAACGGTTGAAGTAGGCCCGCTCCAGCGGTGTACAGCGTTTCAGCGTATTGATGGCCGTCTGCAGTTGCGGTTCCTGGTAGTCGTTCCACAGCTTTCCTCCAATCTGCAATTCGTTCAGCAAATCGATGCTCAGTGAGTCTACAATTTCTCCGATGGCTCCATCGCCCAGTCGCATCTCGTTGTGTACGATGTAATTTCGGAGCTTGATGCTCTCCCGGAACAAATTTTCGGCAAAATGTTCTATCAGCAATCCGTCGGCATATTTGGAATAGAGCAGGAAGGTTTGCATATTGGCGGTTTCCTGTCCGAAATTATACATCAGTACGCCTTGGTAGAGCATCATCTGAATGAAATGGTCTTCCTTATGGCGGCGATGGTATTCGTCGCGCTTTCCGGCCTTCTGTTCGATGAGTACCTGGAAGTCTTTCTGCATCATGTCCACACGTCCCTGCAATCCCAGTTTCTCACAAATGAAGGAGGCTTCGAGCAGGGTATTCTTCTTGTTGAAGTTCCGTATGTTATGAGGCAGCACATCGTGAACAAACGAGCGGATGTTCATCATCTGCGCCTGTGCCTGTGCGTGAAAGTCGGCCGGAAGGGAGCAGGTACAGAAGTCGAGGGCCGAAGCGGCGAAGAATTTCTTGATGGTGCGGGGGTAGCTCACCGGCTCCTGCGGCTGCTCGTTGATATAGTCGTCGAGAAACTGGCTGGCCAGGTTACCCATCAGGATGGGGGCCGTATTGGCTCTCGGCTTGATTTTGTTCATGAAATAGTTGAGCGGGTGGTGTCCGTACTCCCGAAAACAGGCGGCCAGCGAACTGATGTCAATCAGGTAATCGGGGTGAATCACAATAAGGTTGGGAATGTAGTGATTTTCCTCGTCCACACGCACATCGAGCAGGTTCAGCGGCAGATTTTCTGAAAGCAGGTCTTTCAGATAGAGCAGGTCGCCGTCATACCCACCTTTGGCATAGTTGATGATGATGAACGGGTCGGTTTCGCTGTCGGTCGCTGCAAAAATCTGCGTGTCGTTCCAGCTGGTCACCGAAGCCCGTACGTACGGGATGTGCGACAGGCGTGTACCCTGATACGGACGGTTGGAGTGGGGGATTTCCGGAAGGATGGAAGCCGGAATGTCTTCTTCAAAACCCAGTGAGACAAAGCGCACCAGTGCCCGCAGGTCGTAAAGGTATTCCTGCATGTCGGCCTGAAAACGGTCGCCCATGGCTGCGTTACAGTTGCGACGCATGGTCTGGATGGCATAGCGGTCGGAGGGAGTCATTTTCTTCTCCTTGCAGATGTAATCCAGACGGGAAAACAGGTTGGCGAACGAGAGCGTGACACCAGTGGTCAGTTCATAACAAGCCTGCTCCAGCACTTTGTGGAGCAGGATATATTTAGCTTGTAAATTGTCGGGGGCAGCCGTCGGCTGATGATGAATCCGTTCGATACGGTTGAACAAATCGAAGGATTGAAGTTCGATACGAGACATGTGCAAAAAAGTGTCGGCAGAATGTTAGGGCAGCTTGGTCAGGTGATAAATCCGATACGCCTTGGTGAGTCCGCTGAACTCTCCTTTGTATTGTGCGGTTACCTCTTCTTTGATAAAACAGTTGGTGGTGGCAGCTCCTTCTTCGTTTGTAGAAGAAGTGTTGTCAGTAGTCTGGGTAGAAGAGGTTTCGTTTTCGAACAGCATGAAAGTGTATGTTCTCTTGGTGCTTCCTGCCATTTCTGCCTGAATCTGCTGGTAAGGTTCACCGGTATCTTCCGTGTACTTTAATGTACGTTCAAAAAGTCCGATTTGATAGCTTCCGGTATAGTTAGGGAAAATTTTCAAATCGCCGTATGACAAAGAAGCGTCAGAGTAGGTGAATAGCAAGCGTCCGCCTGACTGAACCGGAGCGTCTTCGGCAATTCGTGCAAGCAGTTCCGCTTCTTCTCCTTTGGTTAGATTATCACCTTCCACTTCTGCACTGATGCTTTCTATCCGGTAGTTGCTTTGCGGGTTATTGACAACAATCGTCAGTGTGTAACTGTTGCCTGAGCGGTCGGCAATAAGGGTAGAGGTTTCTCCGATGCTGACCGGAATGAATGTCAGTGTGTCACCGTCGTAGCGGTAGTCTACGATTTCCTTATTTTCATTTTTGATGGTATAATTTCCTTCTCCTCCACGGATTAAAAATTTCTCTCCTTTACTGAACGGACTGATTTCCAATTGGCCGTCAGTGATTTGTTGATGGTCGGTAGCACTTACTAGGTAAATGGGGCCGTGGTCATCCTTGCATGCCATAAAGGAAAGGATGAGTACAATCAGAAGTATTCCATGAAAAAAATGTGTTCGTTTCATAAGTCGTATATTTGAATTGTTGCTTCAAATATACGACTTTTTTTGAATTTATGAGGGGGATGGGGTAAAAACAAAGCCAATCAGTACAGTTCTTTTCATTTAAGACTGACAGTGAATGTTTGAGTACTTCCCTTGCAGTACTTCAGTACTTTCACGGCAGTACTGTAGTACTTCGCCGTCAGTACTTCAGTACTGCCAAGGAAGTACTGGGATTGGATAAATCCCTTTCAATCAGTTCTTTTCTTTCAGAGTATAATCACCGGCTTTTTCATCAATCAGTTGTTGCAGTTCTGAAAGTGCAGGTACTTTCCCTTGGAAGGTAATGATGGCTTCCGGCGGAGTGAGTGTAACCTGAGCGGAGGCTCCTTCCCACATGTTCAGTACTTTCTCTACACGGGTGCGGCAGTGATCACACATCATTCCCTCTATCAGGTAGGTTTTCCGGTTTTCGGAAGCAGAGGGAGCTGTGGTTTCCGGCTGTGGGGTAGCTGTTTCCGTTGTGGGTACGGTGGTTTCTTCAGTGGGTTGTACTTCCTCCTGTACGGTCACTGTGGTGTGTGCGAATTTCTTCCGTTTCAGTCGCAGACTGTTGCTTACCACGCTGACACTGCTCATGGCCATGGCGGCACCGGCTATCATCGGATTCAACAGGAAGCCGTTGATAGGGTACAGAATACCGGCGGCTACCGGAATACCTATCAGGTTGTAGATGAAGGCCCAGAAAAGGTTCTCGCGGATGGTGCGTACGGTGGCCTGCGAAAGGCGGATGGCATCAGTAATCTTGTTCAGGTCGGACGAAATGAGCGTCATTTTAGCCACGTCCATGGCAATGTCGCTTCCTTTTCCCATGGCAATGCTGAGGTTGGCTTGAGCTAGTGCCGCACTGTCATTGATACCGTCGCCCACCATCGCCACGATTTTGCCTTCCTTTTGCAAGTCCTTGATGAACTGGGCTTTCTGCTGCGGAAGCACTTCGGCCTGAAAGTGGGTGATGCCGCATTGTGCTGCAATTCTTTGGGCCGTTTCCGGATTGTCACCGGTCAGCATATAAGTTGAGATTCCTATCTCCTGCAATTGTCTGACGGCTTCTCTGGAGGTCGGCTTGATGCGGTCGGCAATGGCTATCAGTCCCAATGCTTGTTGTGAATCGGCCAGCCAGATGACGGTCTTGGCTTCCTGGCTTAGTCGGGCAGCTTCTTCCGTCAGGGCAGGGGACACGGTAAGATGGTGCGTCTCCAGCAGTCGGCGGTTGCCGGCATAATAGTAGGTACCGTTGATTTTGCCTCGTACTCCTAATCCTGTCAGACTTTCAAATTCTTCCATGGGAAGTATCTGGCGTGTCTGATGCTGCACGATGGCTTGTGCCAGAGGGTGCTCGGAAGCGCTTTCCAGGGTAAAGAGCACATCGCCTAACGGAGATTGAAGAAGCGGGTCGGAGATGTCGGTTACCGTGGGGCGTCCTTCGGTCAGTGTGCCGGTCTTATCGAGTACGATGGCGTTCACTTTGCGGGCTGTTTCCAGACTTTCCGCATCTTTAATCAGGATACCGTTTTCGGCCCCCTTTCCGATACCGACCATGATGGCCGTTGGTGTGGCTAATCCTAATGCACAGGGACAGGCAATGATGGTGACGGTGACTGCGGCCAGCAAGCCATGGGTGAATCCGTTGCTGCTGTCCAGCCATATCCAGACTAAAAACGAAAGAACGGCAATGCTCAGGATGGTAGGCACGAAGATGGCCGCGATGCGGTCTACTAACTGCTGTACGGGGGCCTTGCTGCCTTGTGCATCTTGCACCATGCGGATGATATGGGCCAGAACGGTTTCACTTCCCACTTTGTCGGCGATGAAACTGAAGCTTCCTTTCTGGTTGATGGTGCCGGCATATACTTTGGCACCGGGAGTTTTTTCGGTAGGAAGCGGTTCGCCGGTGAGCATGCTCTCGTCTACATAGGAACTGCCTTCATATACGGTTCCGTCCACGGCAATGCGGCTGCCCGGTTTGACAACCAGTCGTTGCCCCTGCTGTACTTGTTCCACGGGAATTTCTTTCAGCTGTCCTTCCGGAGTGAGTATGGTGACAGTGGCCGGCTGTAGTCCCATCAGTTTTTTGATGGCTTCCGACGTATTTCCTTTGGCTTTCTCTTCCAGTAACCGTCCGAGCAGGATAAAGGAGATAATGACGCTGGCCGCCTCGAAATAGACGTGAGGGTGAATGCCTCTGCTCAGCCAGAACTCCGGCCAGAACAGGTTGAACAGGCTGAATGTATAGGCAATGCCAGTACTCACGGCTACCAGCGTATCCATGTTGGAAGTGCGGTGCTTCAATTGTTTCCAGGCATTGCGGTAGAAGTCTCTACCCAGCCAGAATACTACGGGAGTGGAAAGAATCCACATCACGTAATTGGCGTACGTCCAGTCCATGAAGCACATGCCGATAATGGCTACGGGTACGGAAAGCATCAGCGAAAAGATAGTACGCTGTTTCAGTTGACGGTATTTCCTGCTATGTGCATCTTCTGCTATTTTCTCTTTTTGGGCATTCGTTTCAATGACCAGGTCGTATCCGGCATTCTGAATGGCATCTTTTAATGTTTCGGGTGTACATTCTTGCGGGTTGTATTCTACGGTGGCCGTAGCGGCTGCATAGTTCACCTGAGCATGGTAAACACCCGGCTGACGGTTCAGTGTCTTTTCCACCCGTGTGGCACAGGCGGCGCAACTCATGTCCAGCACCGGAAAGGTTTGTGTAGTTTTAGTAGTATTCATATTCTCTTTATTTAGAATGGGACAAAATTACAACATTATTGGTTGAATAGGAAACTTCTGTTTCATATTTATCTCTCAGGGGGATATTTCTTGTAAGGAATTCGTTATTTTTGCGCAAAATAAAATACAACTGTTATTATGTCGCATTTAGCTCCTCTTATCAGTGATTTGGCCTTGATATTGATTAGTGCCGGAATCATGACGTTGCTATTTAAGAAATTGAAGCAGCCTTTGGTGTTAGGCTATATTGTCGCAGGTTTTGTCTGCAGTCCTCATTTCACGTTTACTCCTTCGGTGGTAGATGCAGATAATATCCAGACGTGGTCGGAGATTGGTGTCATCTTCCTTTTGTTTGCGCTGGGACTGGAATTCAGCTTCAAGAAACTGATGAAAGTGGGAGGTTCGGCGGTCATATCGGCCTGTACGATTATCTTCTGCATGATACTGGTCGGTGTGTTTGTGGGCTGGATGTTTGGATGGAAACAGATGGACTGCATTTATTTGGGAGGAATGCTGGCCATGTCTTCCACCACCATTATCTATAAGGCATTTGATGATTTGGGACTTCGGCAACAGCGTTTTGCCGGGTTGGTGCTGAGTATTCTGATATTGGAAGATATTTTGGCCATTGTGCTGATGGTGATGCTTTCTACCATGGCCGTAAGCAAGAATTTTGAAGGAAGTGAGATGATTTACAGCATCGGAAAACTGGTGTTCTTCCTGATTCTCTGGTTTGTGGTAGGTATTTATCTGATTCCGCTCTTCTTAAAGAGGGCACGCAAACTGATGAGTGACGAGACGTTGCTCATTGTGTCCTTGGCCTTGTGCTTCGGGATGGTGGTGCTGGCGGCCCGTGTGGGCTTCTCTCCAGCCTTTGGCGCATTTATCATGGGGTCCATTCTGGCGGAAACGGTGGAATCGGAACACATTGACAAGCTTGTGGCTCCGGTGAAAGATTTGTTTGGAGCTATCTTCTTCGTGTCAGTCGGAATGATGGTCGACCCGAACATGATTGTGGAATACATCTGGCCGATTCTGGCGATTGTGGTAGCCATATTGTTGGGGCAGACCATCTTTGGTACGGGAGGTGTGTTGCTGTCAGGTCAGTCGTTGAAAATCGCCATGCAGTGTGGATTCAGTTTGACACAGATTGGTGAATTTGCCTTTATCATTGCGGCATTGGGAGTAAGTCTGAATGTGACGAGCTCTTTCCTATATCCGATTGTGGTGGCTGTATCCGTGATAACGACCTTCCTTACTCCTTATATGATTCGTTTGTCCGGTCCTGCTTATGGCTGGGTGGACCGGCATCTTCCGGTATTCTGGAAGCATTTGCTGGAGCGTTATTCGGTAGGAGTGCAGCCTGTAAATCATCAGAACAACTGGAAAAAACTGTTGGGAGCGATTGTGCGTATCACATTGATTTATCTGGTGCTTTCCATTGCGATGGTGGTACTGTCATTCAACCTGTTCCTTCCTCTTTTGATTTCCGCACTGGGAGGTTTTTGGGGAAAAGTGTTGGGAGCGGTAGTGACCATCTTGTTGATTTCTCCTTTCCTCCGTGCCATGATTATGAAGAAAAATCATTCCATTGAGTTCAAGGCACTCTGGGCGGACAGCCGTTTCAATCATGCACCGCTGATTTCAATCGTATTGCTTCGCATTGTGCTGGCTGTATTGTTTGTGGTCTACATCATCAAGTATCTGTTCCAGGCCTCTGCCGCGCTTATGGTGGGTATTGCTATTCTGGTCGTTCTGCTGATGATTTTCTCCCGTTTCTTGAAAAAGCAGTCAATCGGGATGGAAAGGGTGTTTGTGCAGAATCTCCGTTCCAAGGAAATCAAGAAAGCGTATTTGGGAGAGAGTCAGCCGGAATATGCCGGACGACTGCTGGACCGTGATTTGCACTTGTCGGATTTTGTGGTTCCTGCTGATTCGTTGTGGGGAGGAAAGACCTTGATGGAACTTGATTTTGGAAAGAAATACGGAGTGCATGTGGCTTCTATCATACGAGGTGCGCACCGTATTAATATCCCGGGTGGAGGAAACCGGATTTTTCCGAATGACAAGTTACAGGTTATCGGTACCGACGAACAGTTGTCTGTTTTCTCCGGACAGCTGGAAAAGGTGGCCGAAGGTTACAAGGATGAGGACTTTGAGAACCGCGAGATGTACTTGAAGCAGTTTGTCATTGCACGTAACTCACCGTTTTGCGGACGTACGATTCGTGAAAGTGGCATCCGCAATAAATACCATTGTCTGGTGGTCGGAATTGAGTCTGCCGACGACAGCAACCTGCGGCAGCCGGAAGTCTCTTTTGAATTGCAGAAAGGCGATGTGGTATGGGTCGTAGGAGAGGAAAAGAATTTGAATGCGTTGTTTGAAGCCTCTGAGGTAACAGCCAAGGCAGAATAAAAAAGCTGGACTTGCACAAGTGAATAGGCAAGTCCAGCTTTTATTTTTAATGCGGACAATATTTATTCTTCATCCTCCTCCTCGTCATCAAAGTCGAAGTCAAAGTCATCCAGGTATTCTGGCATGAAGAACTCGTCCAAGTCTCTTCGTTCTTTCTTTGTGGGACGTCCTGTACCACGGGCACGGTCTACGAATCCGCTGATTTTACTCATCTCCAGCAATTCATACTGGTCGGGTGTAGTCACGTTTTCCATGATTTCCGGTACCAGTTTGGCTCCCACTCTTTTTTCAATGGCCTGCAACACCTTGAAGGAATAGGTTACAGGAGGCTTTCTGACCTGTACCACGTCCCCTGGTTTTACCATTCGGGCAGGTTTCACCTGAGAACCGTTGATCGAGATTCTTCCTTTTTTGCAGGCTTCGGCAGCAATGGTTCTTGTCTTGAAGATACGTGCAGCCCACATCCATTTGTCAATTCGTGCTTCCGGCATGTTTTTTATTTGTTATTATATTGATTCATGGTGATGTTCAGTCCGGCCAGACAGAAACTCTTGATGATTTCCTGTGCTACCTCCAGACGTTCCGGCATCTGCTTCATGGATTCTTCGTCGAAATGTCCGAGAACAAAATCAATTTGTCCTCCTTTCGGGAAGTCGTTTCCGATGCCAAAGCGCAGGCGGGCATAGTTCTGAGTGCCTAACGTAGCAGCAATGTGCTTTAATCCGTTGTGGCCTGCATCACTGCCTTTTCCTTTCAGTCGCAGGGTTCCAAAAGGCAGGGCCAGGTCATCTACTACAATCAATACGTTTTCTAGAGGGATTTTTTCTTGTTGCATCCAATAGCGTACTGCATTCCCACTCAGGTTCATGTAAGTGGATGGTTTGAGCAGAATCAATTGTCTGCCTTTTAGCGAGAGCTGGGCGGTAGCTCCATAACGTCCGTCGCTAAAAACAATATTGGACGCCTTAGCCAAGGCGTCCAATACCATAAATCCTATATTATGACGGGTTTCGCGGTATTCTTCACCGATATTCCCCAGTCCAACAATCAAGTATTTCATTGAAAGGATTTTTGTAGTTTTAGGTTACTGAAATTATTTACCAGCAGCAGCCTGAGCACCACGAGCAGCACGAGTCAATTTAACTGCACAAACCACAGCTTCTTTTGCGTTCAGCAGTTCCAGACCTTCGTATTTCAGTTCACCCACTTTGATAGTTTTACCCAATCCCAGCGGAGTTACGTCTACAACCAGACGTTCAGGAATTACATTGTACAAAGCTTTCACTTTCAACTTACGAATCTGCAGAGCCAATTTACCACCGGCTTTCACACCTTCTGCCAAACCTTCCAACTTCACAGGAACTTCCATTACGATAGGTTTGCTTTCATCGATCTGATAGAAGTCAACGTGCAGAATTTTGTCTGTTACAGGGTGGAACTGGATATCTTTCATGATAGCATTTACAATCTTGCCATCAATGTTCAGGTCTACAACGTAGATGTGCGGTGTGTATACCAAGTTACGCAAGCCTTCAGTAGGAACTGTAAAGTGAGTAGCAACCTGATTGCCGTTTTCATCTTTCTGAGTTCCGTACAATACGCAAGGAATACCATTGTCTTTACGAAGTTCACGAGTGGCTTTCTTACCAGTTTCAGTTCTCAAAGAACCTTTGATTTCAATTGATTTCATTGTTTTTAATTTTTTGTGTTACTCTAAATTAAGTTGATTGTTTGCTTAATTCGCCATCACACGATGTGGTATATCACACGATGAGCTTGAAAAAGCGGCGCAAAGGTATGCATTTTCTTTTTACCTTCCAAATGTTCATGGAATAAATTCCTGTAATTCAAGTTGGAATCAGTACTTTTGCGCTTTATCTTAAAAATCGATGTCAATTTTTATTTCTTCAGATTGTGAAGGCATTTCTTCTGTAGCTGTAGCAGGCTGATAATGTGCTTCACTTGTGGTACCCTGTTCGTGTCCGATAAAATCGATAGCTTGCTGCAAACCGTTCATAAACTTCTCAAAATCTTCCTTGTACAGGAAAATCTTGTGTTTTTCAAAATTAACCTGAGGATCATCTTTGTCAAGAGACACTACTTTCTTGCTTTCTGTGATAGCAATGAACATTTCCTCTTTCCGGTTTTTCTTTACATCCAAGTAGTAAATTCGTTTTCCAGCTTTGATAGCTTTGGAGAAAACGATTTCTTTGTCGTTTTCAATAGTCGTACTTTTCTTCTTCAGTTCTTCCATAACTCACTGTTACTAATAAAAATGCGTTCAAATTTGAATATTTTTTTGCAATGTGCCAAAAGAGAATGAGGAAAAATGTCGAATCTCTGAAAAAAAAGAAAAAATATAATGCTTTATGGTGTGTAATAAAGGAAAAATGCTTACTTTTGCCCACCTAAAAATATAGTTTGTTTATATATTATGATTAACAGAGTTCTTATTCGTCTGAAGATAGTTCAGATAATTTATGCGTATTATCAGAACGGAGGTAAAAATTTGGATACTGCAGAAAAGGAGTTGTTCTTCAGTTTATCTAAAGCGTATGATCTGTACAACTATCTTTTGCTTTTGATGGTAGAGGTAACCAAGTATGCCAACAAGCGGTTGGATGCAGCAAAAAACAAGTTGGTTCCTACCAAAGAAGATTTGTCTCCCAACATGAAATTTGTAGAAAATCGCTTCATTGCGCAGTTGGAAATCAACAAACAGTTGAATGCTTTTGCTTCTTCTCAGAAGAAAACCTGGGAAAATGAAGGCGATTTCATTAAAAACCTGTGTGAACAAATCATGCAGAGTGATATATATAAGGAGTATATGGCCAGCGAAACTTCTTCATACGAAGAGGATCGTGAATTGTGGAGAAAACTGTACAAGAAAATTATTTTCAACAATACAGCTCTTGATGAAGTTCTGGAAGACCAGAGTTTGTATTGGAATGACGATAAGGAAATCGTGGATACTTTTGTGTTGAAGACTATCAAGCGCTTCAATCCTGAGAACGGTGAAAAGCAGGAACTTCTTCCTGAATTTAAGGATGAAGAAGATCAGGACTTTGCTCGCCGCTTGTTCCGTCGTTCTATCCTGAATGCAGATTATTACCGTCATTTAATCAGTGAGAATTCAAAGAACTGGGATTTGAGCCGAGTAGCTGTGATGGATGTCATCATCATGCAGATTGCATTGGCTGAGATTCTGAGTTTCCCTAACATTCCGGTAAATGTATCGTTGAATGAATACGTGGAAATTGCCAAGCTGTATAGCACTCCGAAGAGTGGCGGTTTCATCAATGGTACTTTGGACGGTATTGTTAATCAATTGAAAAAGGAAAACAAGCTGACCAAAAACTAATATATTTGTCCAGCTATTATTAATCTAAACCGAAAAACGTATGAATTTGTTAGCTGTAGTATTGCAGGCACAGGGAGGAGCAGATTACTCTTTCCTTATTATGATGGTGGCTATTTTTGCCATTATGTACTTTTTTATGATTCGTCCCCAGAACAAGAAGCAGAAAGAAATTGCCAAGTTCCGCAAGAATTTGGAAGTAGGACAGTCTGTAGTAACTGCGGGTGGAATTTATGGAAAAATCAAGGAAGTAGAAGATAATACTGTTGTAGTTGAAGTTGCTGCCGGTGTAAAAATCAAGGTAGATAAGAACTCAATTTATGCAGATGCACAGGCTCAGCCTGCGAAATAAATATGAATGACTATGTTCGATCGAAAGAACATAAAGAGATATTACTTGATACTTGTACGAAAAATCAGGAACTTTCTGCTCAGTGCCAAGAGCAGAGAGTTTCTGATTTTTCTGTTTTTCGTGTTCGTGTCGCTTTGTTTCTGGTTCTTGCAGACCATGAACGACACGTATCAGACCGAGTTTAAGATTCCGGTCAGACTGAAGAATGTGCCGAAAGAGGTGGTCATGACGTCTGAACTGCCTGATGAGATTCGGGTGAAGGTAGAAGACAGAGGTACGGTACTGCTGAACTACATGCTGGGACGTACTTTCTTTCCGCTGACTTTTAACTTTGAGGATTATCAGGATAAAGGTTCTTATGTCCGCATTCCTCAGACTGAGATATTGAAAAAAATCAGTGCCCAGCTGAATAACTCTACGCAACTGCTTGCCGTACGTCCGGACACACTGGATTATATCTATTCAAGGGGAATACCCAAGAAAGTGCCGGTAGCAGTGGGTGGAGAAGTATCGGCTGGCAGACAATATTATGTGTCGGATATTCGGGTAATACCTGATTCTGTAGTTGTCTATGCCCCTCAGGGTGTGCTGAATACCATTCTGACAGCGTACACACAGCCCTTCCATTGGACTAACGTAACGGATACGCTGAAGAAACATATCAACCTGCAAAAGCTTCATGGAGTGAAGTTTGTGCCATCATCCGTAGATGTGGTGGCTTGTGTGGATATGTATTCAGAGAAGACGCTGGAAGTGCCAGTGGTGGGAATCGGTTTCCCGAAAGGAAAGGTTTTGCGGACTTTCCCGTCGAAGGTGCAGATAACTGTGCAGGTGGGACTGAAGAACTTTAAGTCTGTGACGGAGAAAGATTTTCTGGTCGGTGTTTCTTACGCTGATGTGGTGGCGAATAAATCAGAAAAACTGCCTCTTACCGTAAAACGCTATCCGGATGTAGTAAGTCACGTGCGTGTGACTCCTTCCTCTGTAGATTACTTGATTGAACAGCAGACCGTAAGCGAACCCTCTAAAGAAAAAGAATCAGAATGATCAAGATTGGAATCACAGGAGGTATCGGGAGTGGTAAATCCTATGTGTCGCATTTGCTGGAAGAAGCAGGCATTCCTGTATACGATACGGATACGGAAGCCAAGAAACTGACGCTTTCTCATCCACGAATACGTGAGGGGTTACTGGTTTTGTTAGGAGAGGACGTGTATAAGGCAGACGGCTCATTGAACAAGCCCGTGCTGGCAAATTACTTGTTTGCCTCGACAGAGAATGCTGGACGCGTTAACCGCATCATCCATCCTTGTGTGTATGAAGACTTCCAACAGTGGGCAGACCGTCAGGCCGCATCCGGAACGGAGGTGGTAGCTATGGAGAGCGCCATCCTGTTTGAGTCGGGCTTTCACACAGCCGTGGACTATGTCGTGATGGTGTATGCTCCCTTGGAGTTGCGTATAACGCGGGCTATGCAGCGGGATGCCGCTACGGAAGCACAGATAAGGGCACGTATTTCTGCACAGATGGATGACGAAGAAAAGAAGCGTCGGGCAGACTATGTCATTTTCAACGACGAAAAATTACAGTTGGATACGCAGATTGCGGCGTTGGAAGAGTGGCTTGCTCACAGAAAAACGGGCCGATAGTTTGTGTATGTCATTCGTGCGTTGTATTTTTGTCACTCGTAATTAAATTAATCATTAGAGATAATATGTTGAAGACTATTTTAGCGATTTCTGGAAAACCAGGTTTGTACAAACTGATTTCTCAGGCAAAGAATATGCTGATTGTGGAAACAGTCAGTGCAGATAAGAAAAGAGTTCCGGTCTATGCCAGTGACAAGGTAATCTCACTGGGCGATATTGCCATGTATACTGATGCAGAAGAAGTAGCTTTGGGCGAAGTGCTGGAATCTGTAAAGAAGAAAGAAAACGGTAACGTGACTTCTTTGGATTACAAGAAAGCTTCTGCAGAAGAATTGCACGCATTTATGGCTGAGGTATTGCCTAACTACGACCGTGACCGTGTACATACCAGTGACATTAAGAAATTGATTCAGTGGTACAACTTGCTGGTGTCAAACGGAGAAACTGATTTCGTAGAAACAGAAAAAGCAGCCGAATAAAGCAGAAGAGTCGTACAGCTTGATGTACAATTTGGAACAGGAAACTGTCTCAAGGTAAACGGATGCATCGTTCCGGCTACGGAGTGCACATTTGCCTTGAGACAGTTTTTATTTATATACTAACGGAAGCTGAAAACCACAGCAGAAGATTATGAAGAAGATAATACTGATTACGGGCGGCGAGCGCTCTGGAAAAAGCAGTTATGCAGAACGTCTGGCTCATGAGTTGTCTACATCGCCGGTGTATATGGCTACGGCAAAGATATGGGACGAGGAATTTCGTCGCCGGGTAGAACGTCACCAGCAAAACCGGGGTCCGGAGTGGACGAACATCGAAGAAGAAAAGGAACTGAGCCGTCATGACATTACGGGACGGGTGGCTGTCATTGACTGCGTGACGCTCTGGTGTACGAACTACTTTGTGGAACAGCCGGAAGTGTCACTTGCTTTAGAAGCCTTGAAGCAGGAATTCGACCGTTTTACCGCTCAGGATGCGACCTTTATTTTCGTCACGAACGAGATAGGTATGGGAGGCGTTTCCCCCAATGAGGTACAGCGTCGTTTCACCGATTTGCAAGGATGGATGAACCAGTATATTGCTTCGAAAGCCGATCAGGTCGTACTGATGGTTTCCGGTATTCCGGTTAAAGTGAAAGGATAAATCATGCGTAAGTTTACTATAGCGCCTATTGCCTGTTCGGAACTGGAGCAGGCAGCCCGTGAAAAGATTGATAACCTGACGAAACCGAAAGGTTCTCTGGGGCGTCTGGAGGAATTGGCCCTGCAGGTTTGTATGATTCAGCAGACCTTGTCGCCTTCGTTGAACAATCCTTATAACTTGCTTTTTGCAGCTGATCATGGTATTGTGGAAGAAAAGGTCAGTGCTTCGCCGAAGGAGATTACCTGGCAGCAAATCAGTAATTTCCTGCACGGAGGAGCCGGTATCAACTTTTTGTGCCGTCAGCATGGATTCCGCCTGGAAATTATCGATGCAGGTGTGGATTACGACTTGCCCTACGAAAAAGGCATCATTGATATGAAAGTCCGTCGCGGCACACGTAATTTCCTTCACGAAGATGCCATGACACCCGAGGAAATGAATCTGTGTCTGGAGCGTGGAGCGCAATGCGTAGACCGTATTCATGCCGCAGGTTGTAACGTGGTGAGTTTCGGCGAAATGGGAGTAGGAAACACCTCCGCTTCTTCCTTGTGGATGAGTTGCCTGACAGGTATTCCGCTGGAACAATGCGTGGGAGCCGGCAGCGGACTGTATGGAGAAGCCATGACCCATAAGTTCCGGGTGCTTCAGCAGGCTCTTCAACATTTCTCGGGCGAGCATACGGTGGAAGAAATCCTGTGTCGTTTCGGAGGACTTGAGATGATGATGGCAGTAGGTGGCATGTTGCGTGCGGCAGAGCTGCGCATGGTCATTCTTGTGGACGGCTTTATCATGACCAACTGCATACTGGCTGCTTCGCGTTTGTGTCCCGACGTACTTTCGTATGCTGTGTTCGGACATCAGGGAGATGAAAGCGGACACAAACTGTTGCTGGACTACCTGCACGCCCGTCCGTTGTTGAATCTGTCATTGCGTCTGGGTGAGGGAAGCGGCTCTGTCTGTGCCTTTCCTATCCTCGATTCAGCTGTGCGGATGCTGAATGAGATGGATAACTTTGCCCATGCATCCATTACCAAATACTTCTGACCTCATGAATAATTTACTGGCTGCTCTGATGTTTTTCACCCGTCTGCCTTTCTGGCGGATTTGTACGGTGCCGTCCGAATGCTTTCGGCACGTGGTGAGTTACTGGAGCCTTTGCGGATGGCTCACGGGGGGGAGTGATGGCCCTGTCTTTCTGGGTTTTCTCCACCTGGTTTCCTCTGCCGGTAGCGGTACTGCTGGCCTTGTGTGCCCGTCTTTTCCTGACGGGGGCTTTGCATGAAGACGGTCTGGCCGATTTTTTCGACGGATTTGGGGGCGGACGCGACCGGGAAGGCATTCTCCGCATCATGAAAGATTCCCATATCGGGAGTTACGGTGTGCTGGGATTGATATTGTATTACCTGCTCTCGTTCTCGCTTTTGGTATCCTTGCCTGCGCCTGTTATTCCCTGGGTGCTGTGCGTGGCCGACCCTTTCTGCAAGTTTGTATGCAGTTTCATGCTCTTGTTCCTTCCGTACGCCCGAAAAGAAGAAGAAAGCAAGGCTAAGGTGGTCTATACCCGCATGAGCCTTTCGGAGTGGATAGCCAATATTGCAGGCGGATTGTTGCCCTTGCTGCTTTTACCTCTTTCTTACTGGGGAATGCTGTGCTTTCCATGTGTACTTTTCATTGGATTGGGCTGGCTGCTCAAGCGACGTTTAGGAGGATACACCGGCGACTGTTGTGGTGCACTTTTCCTTTTGTGTGAACTGGCGTGCTGGATGGGAGCAGTAGTAATGGCATATAATTTTTAATATGGTTAGATAAAAGAAAATGAAAGTATATTTAGTTCGACATACTTCGGTGGATGTGGCACCCGGGACGTGCTACGGGCAGACCGACGTACCCCTGCGTGCTTCATTCCAGGAAGAGGCAGAGGCATGTAAAAAGGCCCTTCAGGATACGGGGATGCGTTTTTCACGTATCTATACCAGTCCTTTGTCCCGCTGTACACACTTGGCAGCCTATTGCGGCTTTCCCGAAGCGGAACGTGACGAGCGGCTGAAAGAAATGAACATGGGTGAGTGGGAGATGCAGCGTTTTGAGGAAATAACCGACCCGCGCATCCAGGAATGGTATGACGATTACCTGCGGGTTCGGACTACCGGAGGCGAGTCGTTCATGGACGTGCTGGCCCGTGTGTCCGACTTCCTTGACCACCTGGACCGTACTTCAGGTCCGGCACTGGTATTTGCCCATGGCGGTGTGCTGGTAGCCGCACAAGTCTATGCCGGCAAGGTGAAACTGGAAGATGCCATGAAAGCCTTGCCTCCTTACGGGGGGATGGTGGAAATTGATCTGCCGCTTCCACGTTTGCATCCGCTCATGCTGGCCGGAACAGGCAGTGACGTGGGTAAGAGTGTACTGGCTGCGGCGTTATGCCGTATTTTCTTGCAGGACGGGTACCATCCGGCACCTTTCAAGGCACAGAACATGGCACTCAACTCGTATGCCACTCCCGAAGGACTGGAAATCGGACGGGCACAGGCGGTGCAGGCTGAGGCCGCAGGAGTACCCTGCCATACGGATATGAATCCGTTGCTGTTGAAGCCGACTTCCGACCAGACGGCACAGGTGGTGCTGAGCGGTAAGCCCATAGGCAACCGGAGTGCGTATGAGTACTTCCGGACAGAAGGACGTGAGGAGTTGCGTCGGGAAGTGAATCAGGCATTCGACCGTCTGTCAGCCCGTTACAATCCGGTGGTGATGGAAGGAGCGGGCAGTATCTCGGAAATCAACCTGAAGGATACGGACCTGGTGAATCTGCCCATGGCGCGTCATGCCCATGCGGATGTGATTCTGGTAGCCGATATCGACCGGGGAGGTGTGTTTGCCAGTGCCTACGGTTCGGTGGCCTTGCAGACACCGGAAGACCGCAAACGCATCAAGGGAATTATTGTCAATAAGTTTCGTGGCGACCTTCGCTTGTTTGAATCGGGGGTGAAGATGATGGAAGAAATCTGTGGCATTCCGGTGCTGGGCGTGATACCGTATTACCACGACATCTACATCGAGGAAGAAGATTCGGTGGAACTTTCCTTGAAACAGCGGAAGGCGGTGCAGGGAAAGGTCAATGTGGCGGTGGTATTGCTCCGTCATCTCTCGAATTTCACTGATTTCAATATGCTGGAGCATGACGAACGGGTAAACCTGTACTATACGAACAACGTGGACGACCTGATGAAGGCCGACATCATCCTGCTACCCGGCAGCAAGAGTACCATCGACGATTTGTACGAACTGCGTCGTAACGGAGTGGCACAAGCCATTCTTCAGGCACGCCGCAACGGGGCTACCGTGATGGGAATTTGTGGCGGATACCAGATGATGGGGCAGCGTATTGCCGACCCCGACGGAGTGGAAGGAAGCATCAGCCAGATGCCCGGACTGGGACTTCTGCCTACAGAAACGGCCATCGAAGGAGAGAAGGTGACACGTCAGGTACGTTTTGCTTTTCTGTCTTCCGAAGAACCGACCTGCACGGGATACGAAATCCACATGGGGCGCACTTCGGCGGTGGAAGGAGAGACTTTGACTCCGCTGGTGCGTCTGGAGAACGGAGAAACGGATGGCTGTGTGGCAGACCGGAAATGTGCCGGTTCCTACATTCACGGCATACTGGATAATCCGGAAGTGATAGAGTGGCTGCTGGCTCCGTATGCCGAAAAGCTGGACCAGCCTCAGTTGGATTATGCCGCTTTCAAGGAGGAACAATACAACAAGCTGGCCGACCATGTGCGGAAGCACCTGAACATGCCACTGCTTTACCAAATACTGACTCAAAATGATTAACGGACACGGAGACGATGCCTATCGCTATACGGCCATTCATGCCAATTTCAGTTCGAATGTGTACCACCGGGTGAACCATGATGGGTTGAACCGCTACCTGGCCGGATGCCTGCCGTGCATCCGTTCCTATCCGGAACCGGAGCCCTATGCACTGGCTGCTGAGCTGGCCCGGTTGCATGGTGTCAGTCCGGAGGAAGTCTGTGTGACGAATGGAGCCACGGAAGCCATCTACCTCATTGCCCAGGCTTTTTGCGGAAGTCATTCTGCTGTATGGATACCGACCTTTAGTGAATATGCCGATGCCTGCCGCTTGCACGGACATCGGGTGGAAGGTATTTCCAGTCTGGAGAAACTGACGGGCAATGAGGGGATTTTCTGGCTGTGTAATCCGAATAACCCCACGGGGCAGACATGGGATGTCGTCACGCTTCGCCGACTGATAGCCGCATATCCCCGAAAGCTGTTTGTCATCGACCAGTCGTATGCGCTGTTTACGGAGAAAGAGGTGCTGTCCGTGGCCGAGACGGTGAAATTGCCTAACGTATTGCTGCTGCATTCCATGACCAAATGCTATGCGGTGCCGGGCCTGCGCCTGGGAGCGGTGACGGGTAGCAGGGAGCTTCTTTCCCGGATACGTGCCTGCCGTATGCCCTGGTCAGTCAATGCCTTGGCCGTAGAAGCTGGACATTACCTGCTACAGCATCCGGAGGAATATCGCATGGACATACAGGCTTTGCTGGCTGAACGAAAGCGGGTGACCGATGCATTAGAAGCTTTGGGTGGGATAGAGGTACTGCCTACGGATACGCATTATTTTTTAGCACGTCTTCGGCAGGGTACTGCGGCACAACTGAAAGAATTCTTGGCTACCCGGCACGGACTGCTGATTCGCGATGCATCCAATTTCGAAGGACTGGATGCACGTTATTTCCGTATCGCCATACAGACGGAAGAAGAAAACAATCTATTAATTGAAGGCATACACGAATGGATACAGAACTCGTAATGGGATTGATTCCCCTGGCAGGAGGCTTTCTGCTTGACAAGATTTTAGGTGACCCGCTGTGGTTGCCCCATCCGGTGGTAGGATTCGGAAAACTGATTTCGCGGTGTGAGCGCAGAGGAAATCAGGGAGCTCACCGCAGACGGAACGGAGCGTGGACCGCAATAGGGCTGGTTGTGCTAACCTTTCTGGTGAGCAAGGGGCTGCTGGAAGCGGCAGCTCTGCTGCATCCCTGGGTAAAGATAGCACTTTCGGTAGTGGCCGTATTCTATTGTCTGGCCGGGAAAACCCTGATAGATGAGGTTCGGATGGTGTTTGAAGCGGCGGATACTTCGCTGGAAGCCGGGAGAAAACAGGTGGCCCGCATCGTGGGAAGAGATACTTCTTCCTTGACTGACCAGGAGGTGCGTACGGCTGCCCTTGAGACTTTGGCCGAGAATTTGAGTGACGGTGTCATCGCTCCGCTTTTCTGGTATTTTCTGTTGGGGGTGCCGGGGATGCTGGCGTATAAGATGGTCAATACTCTCGACTCTATGATTGGCTACCGTAATGCCCGTTATAAAGATTTTGGCTGCTGGGCGGCCCGCATGGACGACGTGGCCAATTACCTTCCTGCCCGACTGACTGCTCTGCTGATGGTGCTGGTTTCCGGTCGCTGGTCGTTGCTGAAGTTCGTGGCACATTACGGGCGGATGCATGCTAGCCCTAATTCCGGTTATCCGGAAGCGGCACTGGCGGGAATCCTGAACTGCCGCTTTGGTGGTCCGCACGATTATTTCGGCGAGACCGTTTACAAGCCCTTCATCGGAGATAATCCTCGTCCGTTGGATAGTCGGGATATGCGTGTGGCCATCCGTGTCAACCGTGGGGCTGAACTGTTGATGATATTGCTTATGATAGGGATGTATTTTGTTGTAATTCAATGATTTATTGAAATTCTCCTTAAGGACTTCAATGAGTATAAAAAAACTGTAGTGTACTAAATAAGTTGACACAATTTATTTAGTAACATGCGTAAAAA
>ENA-OPEC01000028-OPEC01000028.1-human-gut-metagenome-genome-assembly--contig:-NODE-28-length-111677-cov-10.621687_pt1 | contig 111677 bp, 101 predicted proteins | sample MGYA00241622_ERZ501507 | MGnify/ENA primary metagenome ERZ501507 (study PRJEB25962, sample SAMEA2042582) | human gut metagenome | biome: human gut; feature: human-associated habitat; material... | reverse complement strand
AGCAGGAAGAAGGGCTGATGAGCTGTCTGCCCCTGGGACTCAATCAGATCGAGATCCAGCGAGGACTGACCACCAGTTCTACGGCTATCTTTGTACCGTTCACCACACAGGAATTATTCCAGAACGGCAAAGAAGCTCTGTACTACGGCATCAACGCCCTGTCCAACAACCTCATCATGGTGGATCGAAAGCTGCTGAAAAACCCCAACGGCTTGATTTTGGGTACGCCGGGTTCCGGTAAGTCCTTCAGCGCAAAACGAGAAATCGCAAACTGCTTTTTGCTTACCAGTGATGATGTTATCATTTGTGACCCGGAAGCGGAGTATGCACCTCTGGTGGAGCGTCTGCATGGGCAGGTCATCAAGATCTCGCCTACCTCCACCAACTACATCAATCCGATGGACCTGAACCTGGACTACTCGGATGATGAAAGCCCACTGTCCCTCAAATCTGATTTTATCCTCAGCTTGTGTGAGCTGATCGTGGGCGGTAAGGAGGGCTTACAGCCGGTGCAGAAAACCATCATTGACCGCTGTGTGCGGCTGGTCTATCGGAACTATCTCAATGACCCGCGCCCGGAGAACATGCCCATCCTCGGTGATCTCTATGAGGAACTGCGGAAGCAGGATGAAAAGGAAGCGCAGTACATCGCAACAGCGCTGGAAATCTACGTCACCGGCTCCCTCAATGTTTTTAACCACCAGACCAACGTAGATGTTCACAGCCGTGTGGTGGCGTATGACATCAAGGAGTTGGGCAAGCAGCTCAAGAAAATCGGCATGTTGATCGTCCAAGACCAGGTTTGGAACCGTGTGACGGTCAACCGCGAGGCACACAAATCTACCCGCTACTACATCGACGAAATGCATCTTCTTCTCAAAGAGGAACAGACGGCAAGCTATACCATTGAGATCTGGAAGAGATTCAGAAAATGGGGTGGGATGCCGACTGGAATCACCCAAAACGTCAAAGTGCGCCCAGATAGGGCGCTGTGCAAAGCAGTCTAAGGTACTGCCGCACACGGCAGTGTGCGAAACAATCTGCCTTACCGACTAAGGAGAAATCCTTTACGGGAACAGCGCATGGCAGAAAAAGGAATAGTCACCAAAGGACTTAGGTGCGACTGTTTCCTAATGTTAAGAAGATATGAGGATAAGATTGGGTTTATCGAATGTAAGGTTCCAGTTCCTGTTTTTTGCAGGTTTGGGAAAAGTCCTGAAACCCATGTCATAACGCTGTCACGTCATCTTTCACGGCGGGATAACTGCCAACACGTTATGAAACAGGCGTGAGAACACGTCACAACGAACCGAAAGCATATCCGACAATCTTTACTAACCTATGCACAGTGCTAACTGGGGATTGCCTAAGTCCGGCTCATTTGCCGGATATGGTAACGGAGGCTCCATAGTAGTCCGAGAGGGGTAATGACCCTTACATGGCGAAGGGAGCCAGTTAGTAACATCTAAAATGTAAGAATGAAAGGGAGGAGAAACCTCAATGAAACCAACATCTGAAATTTTAGAGCGTATTGAAAAGTGTTCCAGCGAACACAAAGACGGCGTATTCATAAGACTTTACAGGTACTTGCTACGTGAAGACATTTATTACGCCGCCTACCAGAAACTTTATGCAAACAAAGGTGCAACAACGCAGGGTATCGACAATGATACCGCAGACGGTTTTAGTGACTTCTATGTAAAAGAGTTAATCCAGTCATTAAAGGATGGAACCTATAAGGCTAACCCGGTAAGACGTGAGTACATTCCGAAGAAAAACGGGAAACTCCGTCCCTTGGGTATCCCGTCCTTCCATGACAAGCTACTGCAAGAAGTTGTCAGAATGATTTTGAAAGCTATTTATGAACCTGTTTTTGACAGTCATTCCCACGGTTTCAGACCGGGCAAAAGCTGTCATACCGCACTCCGTCAGATTTCTTCTGACTTCACCGGTGTAGTTTGGTTTATCGAGGGCGATATCCAAGGTTGTTTTGACAACATTCATCACGAAAAATTGATTGAGATTCTAAGCAGGAAAATCAAAGACAGCCGTTTTCTGAACATCATTCGCCAGTTTCTGAAAGCTGGGTATATTGAGAATTGGAAGTACAACGCCACTTACAGCGGTACTCCGCAGGGTGGTATCTGTTCTCCGATACTTGCAAATATCTATCTAAAATGAGCTGGACAAGAAGCTCAGGGAAATCGCAGAACGCTTTGCCAAACCAAGGTCTGCATACAAGACACCGGAGTATCACGCGGCGGATAAGGAAATGAAAAGGCCGTTCTACTGGATTGACCATACCGAAGATGAAGTTGAAAGACAGAACCTGATTCGTCAGTATAAAGAGAAGCAGAAAGCCTTGAGAAACCTTCCCTGCAAACCAGCCAACAACAAGAAATTTACGTTTGTCCGCTATGCGGACGACTGGCTGGCAGGGGTGTGCGGCACAAAAGCGGAATGCGAGGAATTAAAAGCTGAAATCGCTGAATTTCTAAGCATAGAGTTAAAACTGACTTTGAGCGAAGAAAAGACGCTGATAACACACAGTTCCGAAAAAGCCCGTTTCCTTGGCTATGATATCTGCGTCCGCAGAAGCCGGGAGGTTAAAGGTCACAGAATAAAAAACGGAACGTGGAGAAAATCCAGAACCCTGCATATGAAAGTTGCCCTATCTATTCCCCATACGGAAAAGATTGAGAAATTCATGTTTGCGAAGAAAGTCATTCGCCAAAAGGAAAACGGGGAGTTCCAGCCAATACACAGAGCCGGACTTCTCAACCTTGCGGATTATGAGATTGTAGAACAGTACAATGCCGAAGCAAGAGGACTATGCAGCTATTACAATTTGGCTTGCGATTACCACACGCTGGATTACTTCTGCTATCTCATGGAGTACAGCTGCCTAAAGACGATTGCAGGAAAGCATAAAACCAGTATCCGCAAAATCATTCGCCAGTATAAAGACGGGAAAACATGGTCTGTCCCTTATGAAACCAAAGCAGGGACAAAACGTGTATGCCCCGTTAAAATCGCTGATTGCAAGCGTGGCGAAGCGAGTGACATTATCTACCAAAGAAAGAAATTTAGCTGGAAAACCACTATCAGACAACGACTCAATGCCAGAGCTTGTGAGCTGTGTGGGTGTAAAGAAGCCGACTTATACGAGGTTCACGTTATACGGAACCTAAATGAGTTGGGCAATTCTGATTGGGAAACCGTGATGAAAAAGAAACGGCGGAAAACACTTGTTATTTGCAGCAAGTGCCATGAAAGAATACACAGGCACTAATCAATACGTCAATTACTAATGGGGAGCCGGATACTTCGAGAGAAGTAAGTCCGGTTCCGAGGGAGGGTGTAGGAAACCTGCCACCCACGGCGGCAAGGCGCCTTTCCCCTACCCTACGAACTCCTCCGATCCGATACAGCGCGGCTGATGCTGGCAAACAGCGAATTTCTCGTCCTGCTCAACCAGTCCGCTACGGATCGCGATGAGCTTGCGAAACTCCTGCACATTTCGGAAACGCAGCTTTCCTATATCACAAACGTTCCGGCGGGATGTGGTCTGATCCGCTGTGCTGGAAACATCGTGCCGTTTGAAAACAACTTTCCAAAAAACACCAAATTGCACCAGCTGATGACCACCAAGCCCGACGAGGTTCTGCGGGAGGAAATCTGATGCGGGAAATCAGGCAGAAACCGGAGAGCCGGGAGCCGCGGTTTCTGCGCCGCATGGAGGAAATTCCAAAGGCCGTCATGCGGGAGATGGCGGCAGAATTCAAAGAAAAAGCTGTTGAGGAAATTAAATCCGCACCCTTTGACAGCCGGCAGGAGGGAGACTCCAATACCCCGGCAGACAGCGCCGGGGAACAACTGCTTTCTGTTGCGGAGGATACCGCAAAAAAGGGGGAGGGACTTGCTTTACACGGTGGAAAAAACTGCCGGGGGCTGTTCGGGAAAAGGCTGTGTACCGCGTCAAACAGCGGACGGGAGCTATCCGGGGAAATGACGGGAAGATTGCGAAGTTCCGGGAGAATCTATCCATTTTGGAGGGCTTCCCCAGAGCTGTCCGGCAGGATATCACGTCTTTAAACGCTGCGCCGACTGCAAAATCCCGGCAGGCACAAAAGGCCGCCGCACAAGCCGCAAAACGAACACAGCAAGCGGCAAGGACTTCCATCAAGGCGGCGAAGCTAACCGTCCGGGCCGTGGTGACAGCGGTGAAAACGGCGATTTCTGCCGTTCGGACGCTTATCGCCGCTATTGCTGCCGGAGGCTGGGTGGCTGTACTCATTATCCTCGTGATCTGTGTGATTGGTCTGCTCGTCGGTTCCGTGTATGGGATCTTCTCTGGCGATGATTCGAATACCAGTCAGGGGATCCCTGTGCGGCAGGCGGCGGAAGTGCTTGACGCAGAATTTTAGGATTCCATCGAAGCTATCTCAGATACCGTTTCCCATGACCGGCGGAAAATCACATCAAACGACGGCCCCACATCGGTGCAATGGGAGGACACCCTCGCCGTATTTTCTGCATGGATCGCCGGAAGTGATACAGGGACGCCTATCTCCACACTGACGGACGCGCAGCTCGGTGATCTCCGCACCCTTATGTGGGAGATGAACGAGGTGGATTACGACACCCACACGGAAACGCATACCGAAAAGGTCACGGAAATCGATGAGGAAGGCAACAAAAAGACGTACACGGAAACTGTTCGGGAAACAATTCTGACCATTGAAATCAAGCATAAATCCCCGACCGAAATGGTACAGAAATACTCCTTCAGCGGCCGGCAGAAAGAATATCTCGCCCTGCTGACTGCCCCGGATACTGCTCCGCTCTGGGCGCAGCTGCTCGGCCCGTATTCCACCGGGGCAGGGATCGTGATTTCGCCGGATACCACATGGGAAGGGACAGGGATCTTTCAGTGGCCGCTGCCGGAGAGCTTCACCATCACTTCTTATTTCGGCAGCCGGAACGCCGGTACTCGCCGCCGCAGCTGTGACAGTCGAAATGGCGAACGGCACGGATCCCTGGGGCGGCGGGTATGGATATTACATAAAAATCCGCCACAACGGTTCTCTCGAAACGCTCTATGCGCATTGTTCCGCAATCTGCGTATCTGCTGGGCAGCGGGTAAAACAAGGCGAGGTGATCGGCTACGTCGGCATGACCGGCAATTCCACCGGGAACCACCTTCACTTTGAGGTGCGGGCAGACGGCCGGAAAACGGATGCGCTAAATTATTTTATTCCAAAGGAGGGACGAGAAAAAATCCCGGAAAAGGCTTTTTAGCCCTCTTCGGGATTTTCATGTTTTCGGTTATACCTTTTGATCATTTCCAAAATAAAATTAAATCCTCATCCGGCAGCTCTTTTAATTCGTCAGTAATGCTTTTTATCAAACGCAACTTGCACTTGCAATTTGCGAAATATATAAAAATATGTTATAATAAAAATAAAAATAACAATTATCAAGGACAGGAGGAGGAATGCAGCTATGGATTTTTATGAAGTGTCTAGCCGTGAAATGACAAAGCTTTCCCGTACTGAACAAAGCATTGTGAAATATGTGATCAAAAACATGGCGGAAACTGCGCAGATGTCGATCCGGGAACTTTCGGAAAAGTGTTTTGTTTCTCCAGCAACATTATTCCGGTTTACAAAAAGACTGGGATACGAAGGATACGCAGATTTTCAAAAAGCCTTAAGCGATACTGTAAAAAGCACCTCTGCCGTGACCATCCCTGGAATTATGAGTTCCGAGCGTTATCGGGACGACTATCTTAATAATGTCATTGAAGCCGTAAAGGTCATCACAGATGATAAAATGCGGCGTTTTAATGAAATTATAGAAAAACGGCCGCGGATATACCTGATCGCCAAAGGGTTAAGCGAAGATGTCGCACGGTATTTTTACAGGCTTTTTGGCAGTTTGGAATTTGATGTATTTTTACCCATCCAGGAACATGAGATCCGCAGCATGATCAGGAACATCTCTTCCGAAGACCTTTTGCTGGTCTTTTCATATAACGGCAACAACGAATCGGTGATACATATTATGGAACGAGTTTTAACTTATGGAACGCCGTCTATTATTTCGATAACACGCGCCGACAACAATACGATTCAGAATATGAGCACCTTAAATTTTTATGTTTTTGCAGACGAAATTCGGTATATGGACACGGATTTGACATCCCGGTGCGGTATGATCGCCATTTTGGAAACGCTTTTATATCGCTTTATTTCTGAACAGCAAAAATAAGGTTTCCAGCCGAAAACCTCCCGCAGATTTGCGGGAGGTTTTTTGTTTCATCAAGAAACAAATGCTTTGAAGATTCAAAAAACTCACCAATTTGTTTTGGCGAAGAAACATGTAAAAAATAATTCAAGTGCGTTTCAACATGACTAAAAACTATATACATTTCCACAGAAAATGTATATGATTTTTCCATAATAATCTTTCAAAAGGAGAGAACGCACAAATGCCGCCAATAAAAAAAAGCACGCCAAAGCAAGATGGATTTTGGATGCCAGGGGAATTTGAGCCTCAAAAGCAAGTTTGGATGCTATGGCCGATCCGTACCGACGTTTGGCGGGATGGCGCGAAACCAGCCCAGGAAGCATACGCAAGGGTCGCTGAAGCTATCTGTCAATTTGAACCAGTGACGATGGGAGTTTCAAAGGAACAGTATACAAATGCAAGAGCTATGTTGCCTAAGGGAGTCCGGGTAGTGGAAATGTCCAGCAACGACGCATGGATGCGGGATATGGCACCGGCCTTTGTAATAAATGGATCCGGTACGGTTCGTGGCGTAGACTGGGGGTTTAACGCTTGGGGAGGCCTGACAGACGGGCTGTATTTTCCCTGGGATCAGGATGCGATGATCGCGGAAAAAATCTGTAGTCTGGAGGGAATGCGTCGGTATGATGCCACAGATTTTATCTGTGAAAACGGGTCAATCCATACAGACGGCGAAGGAACGCTTCTCACAACAGAGATGTGTTTGCTCAGCGCGGGGAGGAATCCTCAGTTATCCAAACGCCAGATAGAAGAAAAACTCAGCGAATACCTGAACATCGAAAAAGTGATTTGGCTGAAGGATGGCATGGATCCGGCGGAAACCAACGGCCACATCGATGATGTCGCCTGCTTTGTTAAGCCTGGAGAAGTTGCTTGTATCTGGACTGAAGACCCGGAGGATCCATTTTACGGGGTATCGCGTAGCGCATACGAACAACTTTCCCAAGCTGTCGACGCAAAAGGGCGGCGTTTAAAGGTACATAAAATTTGTATGCCTAAAAAACCGGTGTACATCGAAAAAGGATTCCGAGTGGATAATTGCGGCAAGAGCCTTCCAAGACTGTCGGGAGATCTTTGTACTGCCTCCTATGTCAATTTTTTAACCGTAAACGGTGGCATTATTGTCCCACAATACGGCGATGAAAACGACGAACTCGCTTTGTCCCAGATTGCAGAACTGTTTCCAGGGCGTAAAGCGGTTGGGGTTTATACTCGTGAAATCGTATACGGCGGCGGAAACATCCATTGTGTCACAATGCAGCAACCGCTTGGCGGAGGAGAAGGATATGAAACCATTTAACTCATTCGTCGAGTGGGCGAAAGCAAATGCCCACCCCGTTTCTTCCGCATCAGAAGACAATGCGGAGGAACTTTCCTTTTTAAAATCCGCTCTGGCGGATGCCCGAGTAGTTAGTTTAGGGGAATTTCAGCATTACACGGGTGTTTTTAACGCCTTTCATTTTAAATTGTTCCGGTATCTCGTGGAAAATTTAGGTTTTACTGCTTTCGCGTTTGAGACCCCTTTTGCGGACGCCGCGCTGGCATACCGTTATGTGGCGGGGGAAGATATCCCGGAAGATAAAGTCTTTTGTTATGGGATGAGCCCGATGTTCGGTGGCTGGAAGGAAACCCAGGATTTATTGAGATGGATGCGGGAGTATAACCTCTCCAACAAGGGAGAAAAACCACTTCATTTTTACGGCGTGGATATCGGTAGCGCCGCCTATGGCGGAAACAGTGCATACCCCGCCGTAAAAGCAGCTTTGGATTACCTTGCGGCGGTCGATCCGGGTTATTCCCACGGCTTCGCCTGGCTGCTGGAAACCGCAGAAACGCAGGATTTATTCGGGTTTAAAGCCCTGAACCCCGAAAGTCAAAAACGGTTTTTGTGGGAAGCCACGCGGCTTTATAATCGGATTTCTTACATGGGGCCGCATGATGCCGCCCTCACCAGTGCAGAGGCTTACCAATGGGCGCTCCGGTCCGCTTATCTCGCGGTTTTCTCCGCTCGCTGGTTTGCAGGATATGCGGAGGCGGGCTGCGAGGATCTGTCCGACAACATTCGGGAACTATGTATGGCAGAAAACATCAATTGGGTCTTAGAACGGGAAGGCCCCGGAGCGCGTCTCGTCTACCACTCCCATAACCAGCATATCAGCCGGGAACGCCGGATGGGCGGCTACCTGCAAACGGGAGTGTTTCTGGATTCTCTTCTCCCCAAAGGCATGGTAAAGGCGGTGGCGGGTATGGGGCGTTATTCCATGCGTCCGGGGGAGGAACCTATTCCCGACAGTATCCCGTATGCGCTGGCGCAAGTGGAAGCCCCTAATTACCTGCTGGATCTGCGTCAATGTAAGGATCCGGACGCGCTCCAATGGCTGAACAGCAGCCATCCGGACAGAACCAACGCGAATTACACCGCATCCAATATCTTCCAAGGCTATGATCTGGTGTTTTTCACAAAGGAACCGCTCCGGTTAGCCACAATGTGTTATCGCCCGTTTGGGAACAAGGATTTTCAGGCGGAGCCATCTTTTATGAAAAAATGCGCCGGGATTTACCGGCTGGAACGCACCTGGCTTCCCACGCCGGTGGAAGATTACATCACTGTTGAGTGGAAGCAGGGAGGATTATTTACCCACGGCTTATACGGCCCCAACGGGAAAATTTACTCGAATTCCACTACGGCGGAACATTTCCCGGTATATGAAAGCCGCTTGCTTCCACTCGGCGGGGCGCGATTCTATTGGGAAAATTATTTCGGCTTTGTGGAATTTCAGCCGGATCCCAACGGAGAGGTTAATCGGCTGGTATTCCATTATTACTATTTCGGCGGAGATGAGATCAGCGCTGCCCGCGTTTTCCCCGCCCCGTAAAATATTTAAGGGAAGAAAAAGGAGAGTTATCGATGAAACACCTATTAGATCAAATCGCGGAAGAATACGTCGAGCTGATGCTGGCGAAAATCCCTCATGACCCGTGGGATATTTACGGGTATCTTGATGGACCCCGTGGGAAAAGGACGGCTCCTATCGACCGGAACCGTACTATTTATCTATACACGCCGATCCCGCAATACAAGGATCGTTCCGTAGCGGAGATCCACGGGGAGGCGGTAAAATGTTGCCGGGAATTAGACGAACTCGCAAAAGAGAACAACACCCCCCGCGTGAATTTCCTGCGTTCCCACATGAACAGCCTAAAAATGCGCACGGAGATGCTTTTAGGGGAGCAGTTCAGCTTTCAAGAAATGACAAGAGGACTTTACGGACTCACGGCGCCAGAATATCCAGAAGAAATGTTTGCCGACGTTTTAGATGAACTCAACCAAGTGCTTCCGGGCAAGGGTAGTCTTTTAGAGCGGGTTGAAAGTTTCCGCCAGAAAATGGTAGTTCCCTCCAATAAACTGGCGGCGACAATGACCAGCGCGGTGGAAGCGTTTCACGATATCGCCGTCGAGCGTATGGGGATCACGAAAGACAGCGCTCCCCGGCTGAGCTTTTACGGCTTTGGCCCGCACCGCAAAGGCTTGGAGCTGGATGGCTATGTTTATGATTGGGAATGGGACCGCATCAACTGGGAAATTGTTTTCTCCACCGATCATGCTTTTGCGATCGACGACATTATTTCCTTTAGCTGCCATGAGGTGGAGCCAGGGCACCTGACGTTTATTGGACTTCGCACTAAGGCGGCGTATGAAAACGGGTGCCCGGAATTGGCGGTTATCGCACAGTTTAATGAATCGAGCGCTTTTATTGAGGGGGCCGCTAGGATGTCCATCGATCTCTGTCTACCTGGAGAAGAGCTTTTTGCCTTTGAGCGGGATCTCCTTTTCCCTTTAGCCGGTATCGACAAGGGTTTGGCAGAGTGCCTGCCCGTGTGGCATAAATTCCGAAAAGCTACAAATTTTGCGAAGCTGGTGCTTGAACGCAACCGCTGGGACGGCAAATGGTCAAAAGAAGAAGGGATCGCCTGGATGAAACAATATATGCTTGCACCCCCACAGGACTGTGCCGCTCTTGTGGATCACCTAGCAGCGGATCCAGGCCATTTTGTAGCGCATGATTACTCGCGTGAAGTCATTACCAATTATGTTTACGATAAGGAGCCTACTTGGGAAGGCCGGTGGAGGTTGTACCGTGAACTGAGCATGGCTCACATCTCCATGAGGGCTATAGAGGATAGAAGCTTTCAGCTTTAAGGAGGAAAACCATGAATTTCAATAGAATCCGGCGAAAGATTTCCTTGGATGGGAAAGTGGCCATCGTGACAGGGGCGTCACGTCCGAACGGGCAGGGGCGCGCCACGGCAAGGGCGCTGGCTGCAAGGGGGGCCTCCATATTAGTCACAGATATTCCGGAGCAGGTGCCGGAGATGACGGAAGGTGTTGGCGGTGGCGGGATGGGTTCATCAAGCCTCCTTCTGGAAACCGTGGAGGAATTAAAGACGATGGGAGCCCAAGCCGCATGTTTCCCTGCGAATCTTGCAAAAAAGGAAGATATCCGGAAAATCACGGAAGCCGCTGTGGGAATTTTTGGAGGAATCGATATCCTGGTCAATAACGCCGCCGTGTTCTGCGGATCAAAGCCACTGGCGGATCTGCGGGAAAGGGACTTGGAATTGACCTATCAGATCAACTTTAAAGCGGTGGTGGAATTATGCAAATCCGTCATTCCATTTATGAGAGATCGCGGCGGCGGCAGCATCATTAATAATTCTTCTGGGACGGCGCTTGTCACAACTCCCTGCCTGTTTTATTACGGAGTTTCTAAGGCTTTCCTTTTGGGTTTGACAAAATCCTTGGCGGCGGACTATGGCAAATACAATATACGAACAAACGCCATTGTAACGGGCAATATCCTGACGGATGCTATGAGGAATGAAATCGCTTATTACTCAAAAAGGGATGGCACCAGTTTTGAGGACTCCCTTGCCGAACTGAAAGCCGGCACAGTGTTAAATGAGATCGGGCGACCGGAAGACACGGCGGAAACCATGGCATTCCTCGCCTCGCCGGCGGCGGCGTTTTTTAACGGGTGTTTCTTTGCTGTGGACGGTGGGGACACCTGTGGAACGGTTTATTGAGGACGTGGAAGGGGTGGTAATATGTATGAAAAGCATTTGGAAAAATTTATGTCCTTAGACGGCCGCGTTGCCGTCGTGGTGGGCAGTTTTGGATCGCAGGACAACGGGAGGGCCGTTGCGCAGTCCCTTTTGGAGAGGGGCGCTCTGGTGGTTTTGGCCAGCGGAGGCGCGGCGGGTGATTTCTCTAAGATGGACGGCGCAGAGAGGCCATTCAGCGCAAATCTCCAGAACCATCAGGAAATCCGCAGTCTGTACTCCGAAATAAAAGAACGGTACGGGAAATTGGATATTCTCGTCATCTGCACCGACGTTTATCGAGGGGGCAGCGTTACAAAAGCTACGGCGGAAGATTGGGAAATAAGCTATCAGACAAACGTCTACACGCTGTTCCAGCTTGTGAACAATGCCATCCCCTACATGTACGAATCCGGCGGCGTCATAGTGAACGTAACGGGAGGCAGATATGTTGCTGCTCTGCCCGGCATGGCCCCTTACGTTTCCACGACGTTTGCCGCAGTGCGCATGATGAAAAATTTTGCGGACGAGGCGAGCAAATACAAAATACGTTTCAACACCGTCTGTGCGGGGAATATCAGCGGTGAAGCGAAGCCTACGCAAGCCAATTATCTCGGAAGGACCGGCACGCCAGAGGATGTTGGGGAGGCAGTCGCTTTTTTGGCCTCGCCCGCAGCAAGGTTCGTCAACGCTGCGACCATTATGCTCGATGGCGGCAGCTGCGACAGCGGGCTGCATTGATTCTCATTAATATATAAAGGAGGAAGTACAAATGGATCTTACCAGATTGCGGGAACAGGTTTCTCTCGAAGGCAAAGTGGCGATAGTCACCGGTGCTTTCCACAAGGGAGGGATCGGCCTTGCGGCAGCTAAAGAGCTTGCAGCGCGCGGTGCGGAAATCGTCTTAACAGACAGACCCCCATATGCTGCCTACGCCGGGGCTGCGCAGGCAGCTTTGAAAAAAATGGGCTCCTACGCTGTTGGGGTTACTGCTGACACTTTTACGCTGGAAGGGGCCAAGCAAGTTGCAGACGCCGCCCTAAACGCGTTCGGGGCAATCGACATTCTTATCAATACCGCCCCTCTTTACTGTGGTTACCGGCGTATAGAGCAGGTGCCTGATCAGGATTGGCAGGCGGCGTATGAGGGGAATATTCTGGGCACAGCAGAAATTTGCCGCGCGGTGATTCCCCATATGGCAAAGCGCGGGGGCGGCAGCATCGTCAACCAGCTCTCCGTCTGGGGGAACGCAGCCACAGAAGGCTTGTCCTGTTACGGGATCAGCCAAGCGTTCCTGTTGGGGTTAAGCCGCACCTTGGCAACAGAGCACGGCAACGACAAGATTCGCGTGAACGCCGTTTTGTGCGGTTATGTCGACACGCCGGAGCTCCGCAGCGCTGCGGAGGCATTTGCCAGCACGCAGGGGCTTTCTGCCAGCGAGATCTTAGGTGAAATGGAAAAAGCCTGTTCCATGGGGAGGCTTGGCAGGCCGGAAGAGATTGCAGCGATCATCGGCTTTTTATCCTCTGAAGCGGCAGGGTATATCAACGGGGCAACCTTGTATGCGGACGGCGGACTGATGAGCGCTTCCATCCATTAAGGAAAGAGGAGGTAAGAAAATGAATTGGGAATACTTACAAAATTTCATTTCCCTGGACGGAAAAGTGGCAATTGTAACGGGCGCGTCCCGGCCAAAGGGGATTGGGTTCGCCGCCGTGCGCGCGTTGGCGCTATTGGGTGCCAACGTGGTGATCAGCGATTTAGGCGGATTCGTGAAAGGAATGTCGGACGAATGCTACGCGCTGGGATCCACAGAACTTTTGGACAACGCCGTTGCAGAAATAAAGCGTTTAGGTGGGGAGGCCATCGCCGTGTCGGCGGATTTGTGCAAAAAAGAGGATCGGGAGCACCTGATAGACGCGGCAATCGGGAATTTCGGTCGGATCGATATTCTTATAAATAATGCGGCGTCCATGTTCAACACTACGGTCATGCAATCCGACACGCACGCTTGGGAAATGAGCTACAAGGTAAATATGCAGGCAGTAATCGAGTTGACGAAGGGCGTTATCCCCCACATGAAAAAGCAGGGCGGCGGTGCCGTGGTGAATATTTCCTCGGGCGTGGGTGTGGGCGCTTTGCCAGGAATGGCCCCGTATGTCTGCACAAAACATGCAAACGTCCTACTCACAAAATATTTTGCGGCGGAACACGGCAAGGAAAATATCCGCTTTAATGTCATTTGCCCTGGTAACACCTGGACGGATAATTGGGACGACGAAATGGCTCAGATCCATAAGGATCAGCACAGGGAAATCGAGGAAATCCTGGATACCGTAAAAAAGGCCGCTTACCTAAACAAAATCGGTTCTCCCGACGAAGTAGGCCAGGCCGCCGCTTTCTTGGCATCCCCAGCGGCTAGTTTTATCAACGGGGCAACGCTCATGGTGGACGGCGGATCGTGCGAAGGGAACCTTCATTAACTAGATATGTAGGAGGGATATTTTATGAAACCATTAAAGGAAAGAGTGTTTTCAAAAAGCACAATACTCGGCTATGGAGTTGCTGGCATCGGCAACGCGATACCTGCGGGCCTGTTTTATGTGTATTTTATCTTCTTCTTGACAACGGTCGCGGGGATTAATCCTGCGATAGCCGGATCCATCTCCCTGATTGCCGTTCTATGGGATGCTATCAACGATCCGATGGTCGGTTTTTGGACGGACAACTGTAAGTCGAAATATGGGCGCAGGAGGCCCTTCGTGATCGGCGGCCTTCTTCCCTTGACCGTCGTAATCATCCTGATGTTTACAAACTTGAACATGCCTCTCAACTTCAAAACGGCATGGTTTATCCTGCTGAACATTTTGTTCTGGTTCTTTTTCACCTTTGTAGACGTACCGATGATCGCCCTGGGCGACGCGCTCAACACTAATTATGACAACAAAACAAAATGCAGGACGGCCTGGACCGTTTTGATGATGTGTGGCAGTGTGCTGGGTGAGTCCCTTCCCCCAGCTATTATCGACTTTATCGATTCCAAGGTAAACAATGTCAGCCTGTCTTGGTTTATCATGATCTGTGTTCTCGCCCTGATCACTTTCCTTGCTTATTTCATCGCTTGGAACGCGACACGCGGAAGGGAAGTCATCCCGAAGCTTGAAAAAACGCAGGGTATGAAATACAGTTTCTTTAAGGAGTACTTGGCTGCTTTCCGGAACAAAGGCATGCGCTTCTCCATGCCCGGCGTTGCCTTGGTATACTGCGGGTTCAACGGAGCCGCTGTCCCAACCATGGCGTTTATCTGCACCTTCAATCTGGGTCTGCCAGACGCGCAGGTAACCCTCTATTTACTGGCCTATACAGTGGGAAGCATCCTTGGTTCCCTATGCCTTGGCACAATTTCCGCCAAGTTTGGTAAAAAGCTGGGCGGTAAATCCAAGGAAATCGCATATGCGTTCGGCGTTTACGCAATAGCCTCTATCATCTGTTTTTTTGTCGGAACCAATCATGTTACCGTATTAATCTGCCTGTTCCTGTTAGGGTTTACCTGCAGCGCCTTCTTCCTCCATGGATGGAACCTCGCGCTGGACGCCGCGAAAATCGAACAATATAAAACCGGCGAGGAAAAGGGCGGCATTTACACCGCCATGATCGGGTTCTGTTTCAAGGTAGGCGGCGCGATCGGCATGTGGCTTGTCGGCTTACTACTCGCGGCTTATGGATTTGACGAGACGCAAACCGTGCAAAGCGAAAGTGCCCTCCATGGTATTGAGATCACTTTCTTTTTGGTGACTGGCATCGTTTTGCTGTTAGCCTGCATCATCCTGTTCAGAAACCCCATGACCAGGCACAAAATGGATTGCCTGCTGGAAGCCTTGGACAAAAAGGAAAAAGGGGAAGCCATCGATGAATCCGGATTTTCGGATCTGCTTTAATTGGAACTGCGTAAGGAGTGACTTTTTATGGACTTTCATAACAGCGTGGTCTTGATAACCGGTGGAGCCAGCGGTATTGGCGAAGCCACGACGCGCTATTTTGTATCGCTGGGAGCATATGTTGTCGTCGCGGATCAGGATACGGAGCGCGGGCAGAAATTAGCTGAAGAGTACCGCGGAAAAATTGATTTTTATCAAGCAGATGTCGGGAGCGAGGATCAGGTAAAGTCTTTATTCGACTTCATCCGCCAAAAGCACGGGGTGCTGGATGTCTTGCATAACAACGCGGCGTACTCTTTGAGCAAAACTCTGTGGGACACGACGGCAGAAGAATGGGATAAAGTGATGTATGTAAATCTGCGGGGTTATTTCCTCTGTGCGAAATATGCACTGGATCTCTTAAAAAAAAGCCGCCATGGCGCGATTGTCTGTACCGCAAGCGAACTGGGAGTCGTTGGCTGTGTGGAAAGCCTTGCCTACAACACCTCTAAAGGCGGCGTTTTGCAATTTGTGAAGAGCCTTGCGCTGGAATTGGCCGAATTTGGAATCCGGGTAAATGCGGTGTGCCCGGCAGGTACGGTCACCCCGGCTTTTGTCCGGGATATGTCGCGCACTGGCGATTATGACCGTGAGTGCCGCGAGTTGGTGGCGGAGTACCCTCTGGGACGTCTTGGAATGCCGGATGACATTGCAAAAGCAGTGGCTTTCCTTGCCAGCGAAGACGCTTCCTTTATCACCGGTACCCATCTCATGGTAGACGGAGGATTTACTGCCCATTAAGAGCGCTAATACAACGGATGGCACAACGATAACAAGTTGTGCCATCTTATCGGAGGTTTGATGATGCAAGAGTTAGCAAATCATTTTATTGCGTGGGCGAATGAAAACGCCCACCCGTTAAAATCTTTTGAGACGGCTGATTTCAACGATCTGGCGTTTTTGGAAAAAGCTGTCGGCGGGGCCCGCTTGGTTACTCTGGGAGAAAGCCAGCACTATACAAAAGAATTTAATGCCATTACATCCCGTATTTTTGAATTTTTAGTAAGTAAAATGGGTTTTTCCGTATTTGTGTACGAAACGCCTTTCGTGCAGGCGCTGCGCGTAGATGAATATGTACAAGGGGGAGATTTGACTTTAGAGCAGGCGTGCAGAGAAGGCATTACAGAGATGTTTGGAGGCTGGAAGGAAATACGGAGTATGGTACGCTGGATGAGGGAATATAACTTAACCCATCCGGATAAACCCCGTCTGCATTTTTATGGAGCGGATATCGGGTGCGAGGGACCCAGCCGGACTCTGGCTTATATTCTAGATTATTTCAAGGTTGTGGATCCGGAATATGCTGAAAATTATCTAAAAATCCTGAAAAAAAGTCAAACTTACACCATTTTTAATTATGCGGATCTGCCAGCGGAGGAACGGGATGAATTCACATCATGTATGGCACGGCTGCAAACACGCTTAGAAGCTATGGCCCCGATCTATGCGATAAAATCCGGGAAATCTGCGTGGAGCCGCGCTCATCAGGCAAGTCGTAATGCAGTCAAAATAGCGGTATGGTTTGACACCTACCTTGAAACTGGATCTCCGGAAGAAACAGACAGCGTAAGAGACGGATGTATGGCGGAAAACCTAAAATGGATTTTGGAAGAAGAAGGTTCAGATTGCCGGCTTCTTTACCATTCCCACAGTGAACATATTAGACGGCAAATGAAGGGAAACCGGTATTTACAGGCAGGAATTCATCTGGATTTCCTACTGGGAAAGGAGAGCACTGTATCTATTGCCTGCATGAGTTATCTTAATCTCCGTCCGGATGACATATGCCCGAAAAATTGCCTTCAGTATACCCTTTCCCAAGTAAGTCAGGAGGATTATCTGCTGGATCTCCGAAATCTACCGGAAGGTTCTAAAGCCAAGAAATGGGCGGGTCAAGAAAGAGCGGATCGCCTAAGCACAAATTTTACAACGGCAAATGTTTTAGAATCGTATGATATCATTGCTTTTACCCGCAGGCCTCTTTCGGAAGACATAATGGAATTTCGCCCATACCCTGATACTGCCATAATAAAACTGGATCCAGAAATTTATGATCGTTATACGGGTGTCTATCGGTTAGAACACACATGGTTTCCCGGCCCAGTTTATGATTTTATCACCATAGAGAGGCATGGAGATAAATTGTTTTCTCATTCCCTATTTGGGGCGGAAGGCACCCCGGATCCCTCATCTACCATAGCTGAGCACTCTCCGGTAGCCCTTAGTGAAATGTTTCCTATTTCAGAAACACGCTTTTTTTGGAAAAACTACTGTGCCGTTTTAGAATTTAAGCCGGATGCTTCTGGTAAAGTTTCTGGCGGAGAGTTCAGCTATTATTATTTAGAAGAGCAAAAGTACCCTATTAGCAAAGTAAAATAGATAAAAAACCAAATATCAAGAAAGGATGGTTCCAGTGAAAAATCCACTTCGGGCAAGAAATGTGAAGCTTGCTGGAGAAACAGTTTCTCAGATCGCTTATGGAACTGAACATATCAACCAATTTCTTCCTGAATTTGCTGGGAAAATATTGCGGGCTGCTGCTTTGCAAAACAATGTCTTTTTTTGGGATACTGATAATTGTTATGGTAGCCAGCCAGCAGTTGCAGCAGGTTTGAAAATGCTCGCCCGTGAAAAAGTCGTCATTACCAGTAAAACCTACGCTGATTCTGCGGAAGATGCCTTTGCAAGCGTAAAAAAAATATTGCACGATCTGGATACGCCTTATCTTGATTTTTGTTTGATGCACGGGGTGGCTAAAGGTCGCCTTCCCTATAAAATGCCGGCGCTCAAAGCGCTCCGGCAGATGAAAGCGGAAGGCTTAATCCGCCATGTGGGGCTTTCCACCCATTCCCCCTCCGTCGCATGGGACGCGAGCGACGTAGAGGGGATAGAGGTGCTTTGCACCATTTTCAATCGGGAAGGTTTATGGCTGGAAGAAGGCAGTCCTGCAGATATGGCCGAAGCACTGCATAAAGCTCATAATGTCAAGAAAATTGGCACATATGTGATCAAAACGCTTGGGCGGGGCGCCCTGCTGGACGATATCCGCGGGGCCTTACATTGGGTGATGGATTACCATGATCGTATTGATGTTTACAATATTGGCTACGCCGGCCTGCGGGAACTCCGCCAGGATTTGACGATTGTAAACGAATATTTTGATCGTTTGGAGGAAGGCTCTGATCATGTCTGAACTTTTAATCAAAAATTGTACCAAAGCCACATTTTTCAACGATGGGTATAATGCTGTAAATTTTTTGCAAAATGCAGATATTCTGATAAAAGATAATTATATTGTACGTATTGATAAGAATATAGAACGTGACTGTGCTGTCATTGACGGGACAAACCTGCTCGCGATTCCCGGCTTAATTGACGGTGCTAGTAGTTGCTTGACCAGCAAAATATCGCACGTTCTTTGCGAAGATATTGATTTTGGGCGCTTTGGAGACACTCCGATTTACGCACGGATAAATCCTCTCATCAATATCGCTTTAAAAAATCTGGATAGTTGTCAGCTAAAATCTATTTTGGAATTAGCCATATATGAAGCGGCACAAAGCGGTACAACGACTTTGATCGAGCGATGTTCCCCAAAAGAACTACGCTTACCTGACCGCTGCCATCGTGTACAGCCACAGCCGGTTGGTAGACGGGCTGCCGTTCCAGCCGGTCATCATTGCAACCTCCAGCATCGCCCTCCAGAACGCCATTGTGCGGGAGTATCTGCCGTTCCTGTCGGATGCGCTGTCGGACGATCCGCATAGGCTGAAACAGGAAAAAGCAAGGCTTCTTGATACTGACAGCGACGATCTGGCAGACCGTACCCGCGATCTCATGGACGTGCTGGAGGATGGGCCGGATTTTCTCGACAGCTTTGATGCGGAGCTGTTCGATGCGCTTGTGGAAAAGATCATTGTGGACAGCAATGAGCGCCTGCGGTTCCGGCTGAAAAACAGCTTGGAGCTGCTAGAGCAAATCGAAAGGACAAGACGCTGATGGGAAATCGGAAGCTGCCATTTGGGTATCAAATGCGCATGGGCGAGATCGTCCGGAACGAGTCGGAAGCCAAAGCCGTGCAGGACATCTTCCTGCAATACACGCTCGGCGCGTCGCTGAAGGAAATCGCAGAACAGATGAGCAAGACTGGCCCCGCCTATGACGAGGGCAAGAGCTGGAATAAGAATATGATTGCCAGAATCTTGGAAAATTCCAAGTACACCGGCGCAGACAGCTATCCGAAGCTGGTTGACATAAAATTATTTGAATCAGCCGCCGAGAAGCGGCAGACCAAACAGCGTCTGCCAGAGCGGACGCCCGCACAGAAAGCGCTCAAGCGTGTCTGCTCCAAACCGCCTACGCCGGAGATCGAACAGCAGGTCACACATCTGCTCGGCAAGTTGGCAGAGCAGCCGGAGCGCATCACGCAGCCAGAAAAACAGCCGACACTGATACACAGCACTACGCAGATCGAGCTGGATGACGTTCTGAACACCCAACCGCTCGACGAGGATGCTGCCAGAAGCCTGATCTGTAAGCTGGCACAGGAGCAGTACGACACCATCGGCAACAAAGAATACGAAACCGAACGCCTGCGGCGGCTGTTTACAGCGTTCGAATGTACGGCAGAACTCAATGCGGAGCTGCTGCAAAGCGCCGTCTCCGCCGTGCTGGTGACGCGCCAGGCGGTGCGCTTGCAGCTCAAAAACGGGCAGATCATCGGAAAGGACGATTTGGTATGACAGATGAAAAGCCGCGCGTCATTATCATTCCGCCAAAGCCGGAATTGCAGCAAACGACTGCGGTCACAAAACAGCTTCGCGTTGCGGCATATTGTCGCGTCTCCACAAAAGAGGAAGAACAGGCCAGCAGCTACGAGGCCCAGTGCGAATATTACACGGACAAGATCATGTCCAACAAAGAATGGACGATGGCTGGGATTTTTGCGGATGAAGGCATCACCGGCACGTCCACGAAGAAACGCACGGAATTCCTGCGCATGATCCGCCTGTGTAAGCAAAAGAAGATCGATCTCATCCTCACGAAATCCATTCAGCGCTTTGCCAGAAATACGCTTGACTGCATCAATTATACGCGCATTCTCCGGCAACTTGGGATCGGGGTTCTCTTCGAAAAAGAGAATATCAACTCTCTGCCGCCCGACAGCGAATTTATGATAACGATGTACGGCGCAATGGCGCAGTCTGAGAGCGAGTCCATCTCCGGCAACATCCGCCGCGGTCGACAGATGCACGCAAAAGTTGGAACGCTCAAGGTTCCCTGTTGCCGGCTTTATGGATATGAAAAAGACACAGAGGGCAAATTCCGCGTCATACCGGAACAAGCAGAAATCGTGCGCGAACTCTACAAGCGATATGAGAGTGGCGCCAGCCTGCGAAATCTACAAGACTGGCTGGAAGAAAATCAGATCAAAACGGTTCTCGGAGAATCAAAATGGACAGCGACGTCTATTAAGAGCATCCTGACAAATGAAAAATATTGCGGCGACGTGCTGCTTCAGAAAACATTCCGGACAGACGTCATCAGCAAGAAGGTTATCAAAAACGTTGGACAGATGGCGCAATACTATATGCCTGACCACCATGAAGCCATCGTCAGCCGGGAGCAGTACAATGCAGTGAAAGCAGAAATGGCACGTCGGAGCGCCCTGCGCAGCCCATCCAAAGCGGCGGTCACAGGACGGTCCTGCTACACCAGCAAATACGCCTTATCCGACCGGATCGTCTGCGGCGAGTGCGGAACGCTCTACCGGAGGTGTACATGGACGTCCCGTGGACGAAAATATCCCGTCTGGCGCTGCACCAGCCGCCTGAACTATGGCACAAAATACTGCCATGATTCCCCGACGATCAAGGAAGAACCACTGCAAAATGCAATTCTGGCAGCCATCAACTCCGCCATGAGCAATAAACCTGCCCTGCTCGACCTTATTAAAAATGCAGTATCTCTTGAACTTCTGCCCGTGCAGGGGCAGACGATGAGCCTTGCCGATATTGAACGTCGTCTGACACAGCTCGACGAGCAGTTCCAGCGCCTGCTGGCGGAAGCCATTGATGCCGAAGATAAAGAATCCTGCAACACACAGTTTGCAGGAATCCTGGCCGAGCAGACTGCACTCAAAAAACAGAAGGAAGGAATCCTGCAAAGCAGCACCGATGCTGACCGCGTCTGCACCCGCATGAAGCAGGCAGAACAAGCCATAGAGAGCACCGCATCCACGATCACAGAATGGAACGAAAACGCTGTCCGTCAGATCGTAGAGTGCGTGACAGTCCTTTCCGCTGATGAAGTGCTGGTACGGATCAAGAGCGGCGCGGAGATCAAACAGCGATTGGAGCGATGAAAATGATCTATGCAGCCGGCGACCTTCACGGAAATCCACTTCGGTTTCAGTCGCAATACTTTCCAGAACAAGCATAGATGACCAAAGACGATTACATGATTACATGAGAACACAAGGCAGCACATAGATGCCGTAAGTATTTTGCTTGCATACCAGCTTGTCTGCATTTATAATGAAAACAAACGAAACGGAGGGCTTTCAGCATGGAACGTGCCACAAATTCCAGCCTGATTTTATACACGACAGAGGACGGCTTGACGAAAATCGAAGCTACGTTTGACCGAGATACGGTCTGGCTTTCCATCGACCAGATGGCGGACCTGTTTCAAAGAAATAAGTCCACAATTTCGCGCCACATCGGTAATATTTACAAAGAGGGCGAATTGGACAAAACTGCAACTGTTGCAAAATTTGCAACAGTTCAGATGGAAGGCGAGCGGCAGGTGGAACGGCAGATTGAATACTACAATCTGGACGTTATCATATCGGTTGGATACCGTGTGAAATCCCAGCGAGGTGTCCAGTTCCGCATGTGGGCGACCGCGATCCTCAAGGAGTTCATGAAAAAAGGCTTTGTGCTGGATGATGACCGCTTGAAAAATCTCGGCGGCGGCAACTACTTTGATGAGCTGCTTTCCAGAATCCGGGATATCCGATCTTCTGAAAAGGTATTCTGGCGAAAGGTATTGGAGATTTATGCGACCAGCATTGATTATGACCCCAAGGCTGAAAGTACCGTTTTGTTTTTCAAGCAGGTTCAAAACAAAATGCATTGGGCAGCACACCAGCATACGGCGGCAGAGGTTATCTACCAAAGAGCGGATGCAGAAAAGGAGCATATGGGACTGACCTCGTGGCGCGGAGACCAGATCCATCGTACAGATGTTGAGGTGGCGAAAAACTATCTCAGTCAGCCAGAACTGGACGCGCTCAACAAAATCGTAACTGCATATCTGGACATTGCAGAAGTCCGCGCATTAAATCATGAGCCGATGTATATGAAGGATTGGCTGGAAACCATAGATGATTACCTGAAAATGACCCGCAGAGAGATTTTAACAACCAGCGGTCACGTGTCGAACCAGCAGGCATTACAGAAAGCCCATGCCGAATACGATAAATACAAAAAACAGCAGGACCTGCGACTATCGCCGGTTGAGCAGAGCTTTCTGGACAGCGTAGAACAGTTGGAAAGACTAGAAGATCAAGCGCACTGAACGTAAAACAGGGCAAAGAGAAGCACGGTCACGGAACCGTGTTTTTCTTTGCCCTGCAAAGCATATGAGATTATCGGCGCGATGTATTCAAAAGCGCTGTTGTCCGTGCATTGATGCCCATAAGCTCCCGTTGCGTCTGTCGGTTCGTTTGGCACATAGGCATCAGAAAATTCACAGCCTTTCGGATCTGCTGAAGGTCAGAAGAAGTGAGGGCGTTTTGATGCAGATGCTCCAAAACACGGCTACCGCGCTGTCGCGGTTCGTCACAGTTATGTGATCGTTCAGGACAAGCGCAGAGAACCAGCAGGATGGCCCTGCGAAATTTCTGAGTTTGTCCAGTAGCTTGTCGACGGTGTCAGGAGCTGCATTGAAATGCTGAAAGCCGGGACGTATAACGATGTTGTCCGTGAAAATCTGCCGCCCCAGCATCGAACCGGAACAATCCGACGCAGGGATTTTTGGAATGTCTGGCCGGATGCAAGAGTCGACTTCTTCAAGGATATCTCGCCTGCGGATGTTACGGAGTTCATTGAAAGGGCCTCCGCACAGGAAGAAAATTATGCTGCGATGAAAGACCGCTTACAAGCTATGACAGCCAATGATTTTTTCCGCTTTTGTGCCATGGGTTACGCGGAGAACAAGTATGATGGCTACGGAAAAACGCCGAAGGAGCAGTATGTGCTCCATGCCGACGGCCGGGACGAGGGATTGCAGGATATCGATGCGGACAGCCCTGAGGCGTTTCATGCATGGCTCCACGATAGAGACCGGTGCGGTGGACATCCGTGGGAGGTCTGCCGCGGCGGAAACTCCACGCATGTCGATCTGCGGGTAATGGAAGATATGCGCGGTTATTTTCTGTATCTGGCAGGAGCAGCGTGGAACCGAACGATGGAAACCGTTAAATTCTACCTCGCCCTGACGAGAGCAAATATCCCCGTTTATCTGGCCGAAGCAAAGATGCTGGCTGACCGGCTGGCGGAAGAAGAAAAGATCGGAATTGTGCCGGAGGGTGTTCTGCCCGCCTACTGCGGGAGCTGGTTTCCAAATGAACACATCATCGACTACATGAATTTGCCCAGTGAAGATCGAGAAAAGTTTCTGCCGTTTTGTACATGGTATGAGGAAAATCCTGCGGCTCTTGCTCAGCGCGAAGAAACATGATGTACTTGCCTGTGAAATGCTCGATTCCCGTTTCGGCGCAGTTACGCGTTGGATCAGCAGGGTGAACCACAAGTTCCATGACTTCCTGGCTTTCAGCAGCTAAAATACGGACAGAAACAAATTTTCAAGCCAGAGGTGAAAAAACATGAATCTGAAAGAAGCGTTCCGCTACCAGAACAAGCTCCAGTCGTTTCTGGACGAAGCGCAGAGCATCCTTGACCGTGATTCCAACGTCACGCGGGTGGAGAACACCTATCTGCGCCATAAGGTCATGGCGGAAACGGAGGACGAAACCGTCCTTGCCGTGCCGGAAACGGAGTATTACGAGCAGATCACGGGCATTGCCCGCTTCCTCCTGTACCTGCTGGACGAGAAAGGCAAGCTGTTTGCTGCCATCCGCAAGGCAAAGTCAGAGCTGGACATCGACATGGACAGCGCGGTCAGCCTCAATGCAACACGGCAGAGCATCGCCCGCACATTCAAGCGAATGAATGATCTGCGCAGCTCCGAGCAGACGATTTCAAACGGCGGTACCGGCTACCGGTTCAACGCCGAGGGCAATCAGATCTCCTATCGCTGCGATGTACGGCGAGTGACGACGATCAATTATGACCGCAAGGTCATCCGCGCTGCGCTCGGCAAACTGAATCAGCGGGCTGACGAGACTTCCGCTAAAATTGACCTGTGCCTTGTTACGTCGAAGGTGGACTATGCGCCGCCTTTTGATGTGAATGCCAGCTTCGCTGAAGCATTCGAGATATATACAGAAAACGCCGGGGCATAATACCCCGGCACAGCCCGGCTATTTTGGATGCGGCAAGCCAAGAGAATGCGGATACCGGTTCAGGTGCAGATGAACGATAACGCTGCACACTTTTAGAAAGATATTCTGGCTTGGCTCACCCTACGAGCTTTTATGGAAGAAAAAAGAAGCGTTCCGCTTTTCCAACCTCGCCAGACGTTCTTCCGCGAAAACCGCTTTTTCCATATCACACGTTTTCCTGCATCCAAACTGACATCTCCATATGTAAGGCGTACAAGCCTGACTCGCTGATTACGAAATCAATTACGATCAAATGCTGATCTTTTCCGTGTGCACAGCTGAACGTGTGACCTGTCACGCAGCAGGCAATGCAGACGGAGCAAATGGTGGAAGCTGCATCGGACGCTCGCCGTATCCAAAATAGCCGGGGAGAAAATGATGTGAGCAGCAGGACTCGGCCTGCTGCTCACTGACAATATGCAGTTTTATAACAGGAACAAGAATCTGATCTATCGGAACCTCAAAGAGCACTCCGAGTGCATAGAGATTATCTACCGTGGGCAGGCTTTCGCCCTTCTGCCACTTGTAGATCGCCCGCGGTTCTTCAAAGCCGAAGTAGCTTTGCAGATCCCGGACGGTCAGGCCGCGCTCCATGCGCAGACGGCGGATGTTGTTTCCCGTCGCGATGAGATCGATCACGGGGTATGCTTTCATTCCCATTTTGCTTGCCTCCTTTAAGGTCGTGATATTACAAAATATCAGAGATGGCAGCCGGACGCAAGATGACAACGCACTTTGTAATTCAAATGTAAAACTAGAGGGGGATGAAGTGTGATCAATACGGTACCGCTGAAGAAGCAGAGCAAGCGGGCGCAGAAGGAATTTCACAGCAAACAGCGCGGAAGTTGGTACGGTATATCGCCCGTGACGCGTACCGTGCCGAGTGGGAGGATTTATGACCGAAAGCGAATTAAGAGAGAAGATCGCTGGGCTCGTGGAGAATGAATCATCTGAAGCGCATCTGAGAAGCAAAAACCGGCGTAGGCTGCGCCGCGTTCGCGACATTCAAAAGAGTGACGGACTGCTGCACATTATAAATTATGGCAACCATGCCACGCATCGCAGATACATCGATTGGGGCTTTGACGGTCGGACGCTGCTGCACACAGGAAAGTACATCAAGTATCCTAAAAACAGCCGCAGTCAGAGCTGGATCAAGCTAGAGACTAGCCGTAGGATCCGCAGCTGCCGAAATGCTCCAGCAAAAGGGAATTTCTATCGCCGCTTATTTGACTATATAGTGATGACCAATTGCCAATTATCTTTGGCGAAGGGGTGTAAAGTTGAGAAAAAGTTATGAGTACAACGTAAAACCGTGTATTACTGCAAAATTGTCTTGCAATATGCAGAAAACGGCTTGGAGGTCGTCCTAACGTTTAGGGACGACCTCTTTAGCTGCCTACAGCGACTATGCGGTTGCGCTTACATTTTAGGACAAACCACGGCAAATTGAATTTGAACGACAATCAATTAAGAATCTTGACCGTGAGCTTTTTGCAAAGGAATTTTTGTGGGGAGCCAATTGAGTGGAATATGTGGCCCAAACTGTGCCTGTGACCATTATAAATAAAAATGTTTAAAAACGGGGATTTTAACTGTTAGAGTTGCGCATACGTGTTGAATTTGGTAGAATGTCGTCAGAGCATTCTAAGAATGAAATGGTTTTAATAGGCGGTGTGTTATGAAAATCCTTTTTCTTCATATTAGCGATGCGTATCCCCATAAGAGAAGAGACTGAATAGTGTGTGCTCTGCGCACTTGCAAATTGGTTTTACAAAATACAGTGGGAGGAATCAGAATGCTGGACGGAGAGTTTATTGAGCATGTATGTGATCATTCAGATCGTTCTGCGTGGAACTGCATGACATTGATTGCCGGAAAGAATGCGACAACGACCGGCCAGGTCCTTGTCGCACATAACGAGGATGACAATGTATATTGCAAAGTCTATCACGGCGATGTCCCGCAAATGAATTGGCAGGCAGGCTCTGTGATCCCTGCTGAAAATGGGCGGGCGTTGATCCCTCAGATCGAACATACACATGGATATCTATGGGTCGAAGTGAAAGCAGGAATGTACGGCTTGTCCAATGCAGATACCTATTTCAACGATGCGGGCATTCTTATTGTAAGTAACAGCTGTAAAGTCTCAAAGGAGAACACACGGGATCCGTCTCGTCTGAGCAATGGCGGCATAGAGGGAAATCTTCGCCGCATAGTAGCTGAACGGGCATCGACGGCGCGGGAAGCGCTGCAGATCGCTATCGAAATGGTCGATACATATGGATATGCGCCAGACGGACGAAGCTACACGTTTGCAGACAAGAACGAAGCGTTTATGATTCAGATCGTCAGCGGTCGACATTATATGGCAGTTCGCATTCCGGACGATATGGTGGCAGTAATGCCTAATCACTATACACTGCACGGGCTCAACGACTTCCCGGAAGCCTACTATTCGCCGGATCTGGTTGAATACGCCATAGAAAAAGGGTGGTATAAACCCCGGCAGGATGGCAGTTTTGAGGATTTTGACTTTGCAAAGGCGTATGCGATAGAGGAAAAACAACACAAACCTTATAATGTATTGCGCGCAAAGCACGCTCTTCAGAAGCTGATGCATCAGAAATGCGGGAACACAACAAATGATCTGCCCTTTGTTTGCCGCCCGAACCATAAGGTTTCACCCCGTGAATTAGGCAATATCATGTCTGAACACTATGAGGGCACGCCGGATGACGCGGAACGGGTTGGCCCTGGGCGCTCTCCGCATTATTCCAGTATCCGCCGCATTTGCACCGGCTCCACTGTAGACAGCATCGTATGTGAGTTTTCCAATGAGGCATTGTTTACAAAAATATGGACTTGTCTTGGGCGACCCTGCCAGCTTCCCTATATGCCGACACACCCGGCCGCAGGACTTCCGAAAGCCCTGAACTCCATGGAAAAGCCTGTTGAGCGAGCCGCAAAACACTATTTATCAGCACCCGAAGAGATGGGATATTCAAGAAGTGTCTGGCAGAGATTCCGTGATTACCAAAATGCAATGGATCTGCTGTATTGTGACACCGCAGACGACGGCCGTAAGCTTCTGTCTGATCTTTGGAACGCCGACTGCGAGGCTATAGCAAGGGCGGAGAACGAAGCACGAAGCCTCATCCGCTGTGGTAAGGTTGAGAATGCATTGACGCTGCTTCGTGAAACAGATAATTTGAGAATATGCAAAGATTTGGATGCGCTTGAAATGTTTGCTTCACAAAAGACTCGGCGGATAGATGCTGCGCCGGTATATCTGGAATCCAATCAGAAAAAAAGCATAACAGTTACCTTCTCTTGTCCCTTTGAACCCGTAGAGGAGAGTCTGATTTTTGGACTGAGCGGCCGAAGCACCAGTGCCAACTTTGCTTGTTGTCAGCAGGGAACGCTCAGAAAACATACAAGCGGCCAGTATACGGCAGACTTTTCACTGGAACTGCTCAAACCGGATCTGTGCGCAGCCGCGTCTTTTGCCTGCCTTCTGGGAGGAACGGACACCGCAGGCATTCCATTTGTTGGGCAAGTAATGCTTTCGCTCCAAAAAATAGACGCCTTGCCGGAGTGAACCGTATGTGTGTTATGGCGGACACACTGAGAGATAAGAATGGCTGCAAAATGAAGTGATATATTAAATGCGACCATGTGTGTAGTTTTCATTTCAAAACAGTGCAATAAGAGCTATAATAAAGACAACAGAGGGCAAGCATCTATTTTGGTTCTACTCAGCCCTTGAGACTAAGCTGCTTTGACTTGCAGGAAACGCGAAAACCCTTGAGATTTCAGGAGATTTTAAGTCGAGGGATCTAAAAGGGTGCTGCTTGCCATACCGCACTTCTTCGGAAGTGCGGTTTTTCTTTGCTTAAAAGCAGCTTTTTAACAAGATTCAATCTACTTTCCTGAATCGGTCCCGTCAAGATTTATGCGCAAAATTGTTTGCAGGCTCCGGCTGAATAAAGTCAGCCGGCAATAGAGGCATCGTCCAGAGCCGCCTCCAAGTGCTTCATGTTCATGTATTTCTTGTTGCCCCACTGCCTGCCGCATGCGCGCCTGGCGCAGACCAGCATCAGGGCAGAATTTCCATCAGGGAACGTCCCCACCACGCGAGTCCTGCGGCGGATCTCACGGTTCAGCCGCTCGATCACATTGTTGGTGCGAATGCGCGTCCAATGCTCACTCGGAAAGTCGCAGTAGGTCAACGTCTCCTCGATGCCGTCCCCAACCTTCTTGGCGGCCTCCTTCAGCTTCATCGCTCTCAGCTCGGCCACAACGGCTTTCGCCTTCTCGCGGGAAGCCTTCTTGTTCTCCTGTGCGTGGATCGCCTTGAGCATTTTCGCCACAATTTTGGCCTTGGATTTGGGCACAACAGAGAAAAAGTTGCGGTAGAAATGGACAACGCAGCGCTGGTATTTGGCGTCCGGGAATACTTCACCCACGGCCTCTAGCATCCCCAAACACTTGTCTCCGACGATAAGCTTCACGCCGTTCAGACCGCGCCCGCGCAGCCACTGGAAGAAGCTGACCCAACTGGCTTTGTCCTCCTTCATCCCCTCGGCAGCTCCTAAAATCTCACGGAAACCGTCCTCATTCACGGCGATCGCCACCAGAATCGCCACATTTTCGTACTCTCCGCCCCAGTTGCGGCGCAGGTAGATGCCGTCCACGTAGACATACGGATACCTGCCGCCCTGCAAAGGGCGGTTGCGCCAGTCCTCAATGTGAACGTAGGCTTTCTTGTTCAGTTCGCTGATGGTGGCAGGCGAGACCTTGCTGCCCCACAGGGCTTCCGTGATGTCCTCTACCCGGCGCACGGAAACGCCTGCCAGGTACATCTCGATGAGCGCCTCCTCCACGCTGCTCTCCCGGCGGCGATACCGCTCGATGATGGCAGTTTCGAAGGATACACCCTTGAGCCGGGGGACGTGGAGCGTAACGTCGCCGGAGGTCGTGGTGAGGCTGCGGTCATAGTGGCCGCTTCGGTAGCCCTGACGAGCCTCACTGCGCTCGTAGCGGGCCGCCTGCGTCAGGGACTCTGCCTCCTCCAGCAGCTAGTTCAGGGTTTCCTCCACGCTGCCGCGAACCAATTCCTTGATCTGACCCTTGATAATTTCCTCATTGAATTGTACAATCTTCTCGGACATAGTTTGCTGTCTCCTTTCAGAATGGTGTGTCGTGACTTCATTCTACCAGAGCCTGCAAGCTATGTCTTCTTTTGTGTGGTTTCCAATTTGCGCAAGTTATTGTACATTATCCCTGAATCTTTTTCACAATTTTGATTGAACTCTAAAACATGATTTTAACATCTTTGAAGCGTCTTTTACGCCGAAAATACGACAGTGGCACGCTTTCAATGTGGCACCTGCGTGGCATCTGTTTTCAGCCAAACGCGGCGCAGACCTTTTGTGCGGTGCTTTGCTGGCGCGATTCGTGCTGATACTGCGTATAAACGCGCAGCGTCATATTGACTGTGGCGTGTCCTGCGAGATATTGAATCTCCTTGATATCCAGCCCGCTTTCAAACAGCCGTGTGATGTAGGTATGCCTGAGCTGGTGCGGATGAACGTGGAAATCCAATGTGCGGACTACCTTGGAGTGCGGCGCGGTTGTCCAGAGATCGGCAGGATCATCGACTGTGCGGCTTTCAATCGTCTGCCGCATTGACTTGAAACTGCTTTTGGACCGCGGTTTGCCATTTCTCATGTGCAGCACATATAGGCTTTTTTGCGCCCTTGCGCTCCTTTACAAGCTCTGCAAACAGCGTGGGCGGTATCGGAATATCCCGGACTGCGGCAGAGGTCTTGAGGGTGTCGCTGACGGTCGTTTGCGCGTTTGTGAGCAGCGCATTGTGCCGAACATGAATCACACCCGCGGGAAAATCAACGTCCGACCACATCAGCCCGCAAAGCTCTCCGCGCCGCATACCGGTTTGAAGTGCCAACAGGCAGAAAAGATATGCCCGCGTTCCTCTTGTCGCGTCCAAAAGGCGCTGAGACTGTTCAGCGGTGAGCGTCTTCCTGCGTTGCTTTGCCGCCGATTCGCAAAATTGCCGGGACTGGCGATTTTGCAATCAGGTTGTTATCCACGGCTGCATTAAAAATCCCGCGGAGCACCCGTACTACCTTATCCGCTGGTCGAAAGCGGACAATGCCGTCTCTGTCAACTGAGCAGAGCGGCTTCTCATTCCATCTGACGTGGATCAGCCCATCTTCCAGCAGCTTTGCATCCAGATCTCTGCGCAGGAGCTTCTGTTCTACCTCTCGCAGAAATCGTTCTTTCTGTGGTGTGAGTTCTTCGTTCATATCATACCTCCAATCTGTAGCGCCCTTTTTGAGCGCAAAAAAGGCGCTGGACTTGGTTCGTGAAAACCAACAATCCAGCGCCCATAACTTTGTGAAAGATTTTTCTTCGATTTTTCTGAAATCCACGCCGCAGCCCTCTGAAAAAGGGCGCTGCCACTGAAAATCCGCTTGAATATGGAAAAGCAGAGGTTCAAATCCTGTTTGAACCTCTGCAAGCTGCGATTTCATCTATGGAGTTACCTAAGAATTTTGAGAATAAAAAATTGCCGAACCCATTGAGATGACTGGCTTTTTTGCCATTTCATCTATAGTGTTCGGCAATCATGGTCCGAGTGACTGGATTCGAACCAGCGGCCTCTTGAACCCCATTCAAGCGCGATACCAAACTTCGCCACACCCGGATAGCTATTGAATTAGCTTATGTATCATAGCATATCCGGGTGGGTTTTGCAAGAGGTATTTTTATTTTTTACGCCAGCAGCTTTGCGGCGGCTTCGGCCAGGCGGGCGAGTTGGGCGTTTGCCTGCTCCACGGTCGGCTTGACGGCGGACAGGTAGGCCTTGATCTTCGGCTCGGTGCCGGACGGGCGGATGATGACCTTGCTGCCGCCGGGCAGGCGGTATTCCAGCACGTTCGCTTTCGGCAGGCCGGTGCCCTCGGCCTCGTAATCCGTATAGCCCTCGACCGGAAGTCCGGCGATCTCGCGCAGCGGCTGCGTGCGCAGGCCCTGCATGAGACTGGCCATCTTCTCCATGCCCGTCTCGCCCGCAAAGGCAAAGCTCTTCTGGGCGTTGCAGTAGCAGCCGAACTCGGCATAGAGCGCGTCGATGGCGTCGCCGAGCGTCATGCCCTTTTTGGCGTACCACGCGGCAGCCTCGCAGATGAGGAGCACAGCGTTGACCGCGTCCTTGTCGCGTGCGTGCGTACCGGACAGGTACCCGTAGCTCTCCTCAAAGCCGAAGATATAGCGCTCCGGATGGCCGCCCTGCTCCAGCAGGGCGATCTGCTCGCCGATATATTTGAAGCCCGTAAGCACGCGGCGCAGCTCGACGCCGTATTTCTTCGCAACGGCTGTGACCATATCGGTCGAGACAATGGTGGTGACAGCGACGGGATTTTCCGGCATCGTGCCATTCGCGATGCGGCTGCGGCAGATGAAGTCCAGCAGAATGACGCCCATTTCGTTGCCGGAAATGAGCCAGTAGCCACCCTTTCCGTCCGGCACGGCGGTGCCGCAGCGGTCGCAGTCGGGGTCGGTACCGATGAGAATATCGGGGTGGACGCGGTCGCAGTACTGAAGGCCCAGCTCCATGGCCTGCCGGATCTCCGGATTCGGATACGGGCAGGTCGGGAAATGACCGTCCGGCTGCTCCTGCTCCTTTACGATGGTCATGTTCCGGATGCCGAGCTTCTGCGTCAGCTTTTTGACGCATTCAAGTCCCGCGCCGTTGAGCGGCGTGTAGACGAGCTTCAGGTTTTCAATTCCCTCGCCGCTGCCCACGCGCTGCGCATAGACGGCGTCGACAAACGCGTCCAACACCTCGTCGGGGATGTACCGGATGCTTCCGGCGGCCAGCGCCGCGTCAAAGTCCGTGGTCTTCGCGCTGGTGAAATAGTCCATGTGCTCCAGCAGCGCGACCACGCGCTTTGCCGCCTCCGGCGTCATCTGACAGCCGTCGGAGCCGTAGACCTTATAGCCGTTGTATTCCGCCGGGTTGTGGCTGGCCGTGACGCAGACGCCGAGCCCGCAGTGCAGGTGACGCACGGCGAAACTCAGCGCCGGGACAGGCTCGAGCCGGGGATAGAGGTACGCCGTGATGCCGTTGGCGGCGAAGACCGCGGCAGCCTCGCGGGCGAAGACGTCGCTCTTGATGCGGCTGTCATGGCCAATGGCGACGGTCTTCGGCAGCTCCGTCTCGTTGAGATACTGTGCAACCGCCTGCGTCGCGCGGCGGATCACGTAAATATTCATCCGATTCGTGCCTGCGCCGAGCACGCCGCGCAGACCCGCCGTGCCGAATTCCAGATCGCGGTAGAACGCGTCGGTGACCTTCTCCGCGTCGGAGTGCATCGCGTCCAGCTCCTGCCGCAGCTCCGGCTCCAATCCCTGCTGCGCGAGCCACTGCGCATATCGCTTTTCTGCCAGTTCCATATCTATAAACCTCCGTTTTTCAGTGTGATAGTTTATATGCTTAAGCCAGCGTGCCGCCGATGGCGTTCGGCATGGATGCGCCGGCTTCGATCAGCGGCAGGTACCAGTCGTCGTAGAAATACGGCAGGCGCGTCTCGTCGTCCGTGCGCACATCCTCCCAATCCATGCCCCAGGGGCGCAGATAGACCGTATAGACGAAGGAATCTTCGCTGTTTTCCGGGTCTGTATAGACGCCGGAGATGCAGATCATCTCGGAATACGGCATGGACTCGGATGGGGCCGCGTCAATGTACCACGCGTCCGCGCCGCTCAGCTTGCAGTCAAAGAAGCTGCCGTCCGTCGAAACGAGCCGTCCGCTCGTCGTCAGATCGGTGCTCGCCTGCACCTGTGCATCGGCGATGATCTGTCCGGCCTCGCAGGAATCGTCCCACAGGGTAAGCGTTCCGCTTCCGTCCGCGTCAAGCTCGATCTGTGCGCAGGCATCCCACCAGCTGCCTGCGTTGTCTTCATAGGCGCCGGTCCCGGATTCGATCATCCACCAGCCGTACCAGCTGCCGTTCCAGAAGGCCGTCTGCGAGACAGCATTCATTGAGGGATCGACCGGCTCTGCCGGCTGATAGGGCGCGAAAAGTCTCCTTCCCACCAGCCCCCAGAGCACGGCGGACAGCACCAGAACGCCTGCGATGATCCCGATCACCAGCGGCGCTTTGGATTTTTTCTTCGGCTTCTGCGGGGGCGCACTCTGCGCCGCAGGCCGCTCCGGCGGGGGAGGGAAGCCGTCTGCGCGTGTGGTCTGCGGCTGTGTGGGTTCGGGCTGTGTCAGCTTTGCGCCGCATTCCGTACAGAATTTCGCTGTTTCCTCGATTTTGCTTCCGCAATAGGGACAAAACGCCATGGTCGGTTCTCCTTTCTTATTTCGCCGTCCCGAATGAGTCCGGCATATCGGCAACGCCCCGCGCAAGCAACGGCGCGTACCAGCTGTCGTAATCTGGCGGGAGCATATTGCGGTACAGACAGCCGCTCGTGTCACCGGTGCGCACATCCTCCCAGTCCGTGCCCCACGGACGCAGATAGAGACGGAAGCGCACCCAGCCGCCGTTTTCATCCTCCGCACGGCCGGAAATGCAGATCATATGGTCAAACGTATGTACCTCCGACACGCCAGGATCGCAGGAAAGCCCATTCGTCAGATCGCAGTCCAGATACGTGCCGGAGTCCGCCGTCATGTGCCCGGCGTCGGTCGTCCCCGCCGAAAACGTGACGCTTGCCCGGAGCAGAAGCTCGCCGGGTTCATTCTCCGTATCCCAAACGGTGAGCATTCCTGCATCCCCGCGCACGCTGATGTGCGCGCAGGCATCCCATGCGGTGTCCTTCAGGTATTGCAGCTCCTCGCTCGCATCGGTAACAATGTGCCAGCCGTACCAATCCCCGTCCCAATAGGCCGCGTGATCCGGCTCTGCATCCGTGTCCGGCTCCTGTGCCTGCTCCGGCAGACTGTCCAGCAGCGGAAGCGCGGCGGTGGCCGTTCTGGAAAAGCTCATACGGATATCAGCGTCAAAAAAGCCGATGGTGACCGTGTTTGCGTCGATCGTTCCTTCGCAGCGCGCGCTGCCCATTGTCAGCGTGAGCCGTCCGCCTGATGTTTCCCATTCGACCGCGGCGGCTTCACCGTCCACGCAGAAAACACCCTCGCCGCCTGCGTTCAGCGTGAGATAGGTCTGGCCGCTGTAGACCTCGCCGATCGGCTGCCAGTCTCCGCCATAGACGCTGACCTGCTCGCCATGGAAGGTTCCGAGGCCCACGGCGGGCCGCGTTTCACGCTTACAGGCGCAGAGCGTCAGGAGCAGCACGGCGGCGATCAGAAGCGTGCCCGCCCGTTTCATCCAGCCACTCCCCTTCTGTCTGTTTCTCCTGTTTTCAGTATACAACAGCTGCCAAAAAAGCGCAAGAAAAAGTGCTGCCGCGCATCACAGCTTGAGCTGGCGGGCGGCGCATTCGTAGGCCGTTTTGTAGTCCTGGAGTTCGCGGGCGGCAAGCTCCATCGCCTGCAGCAGCTCCCGTTCGAGCAGCTTTGGCAGCGGGCCTGTCCGTTCGGCCTGCCGCAGCGCGGTCATAGCCTCCGCGTACCGGCCGGAGGCCGACGCGAGGCGTGCCTGCAAAACGCGGTATTCCGCCCGGCTTTCCTCCGGCAGCATGGGGACTGCGCGAAGCTCCGCCTCTGCGGCTGCCGTCTTCCCGCGTTCAAGCTGATAGCGGGCCATGGCCAGATGGTACCGGGCGCGGACGGGCTGCGCGGCATAGGCCTGCCGGTAGTCCGCAAAAGCGGCCTCCTCCTGTCCCGGCCCTGCGCTTTGTGCACACCGGGCCAGAATGTCCCACAGGTGCAGCATAAGCGCTGCACTTGCATAGAGGCTGCCGTTGTTCCACGCAAGCCCCCGCTGGGCCAGATGGCGCGCCGTGTCGAACCGCTCGGACTCCAGCGCCCGCTGCGCGCACTGCGCCGCGGCCATGGCCAGCGCCAGCGCCTGCTCGTCGTCCGGCGCGTGCTCCGGCGCAAGCTCAAGACAGGCGGCATACTCGCCGCTTTTCAGAAGTTCCCGCAGCCGCTGCGTGCGCCCGGCCTCCGCCTCCTCCTGCTCGCTTGCCAGCAGCCACGAGAGCCGGACGTTCAGCACCGACGCCAGATATTCCAGCGTCCCGACCGACGGCGAAGCCAGATCATTTTCGATCTGCGAGAGCATATTGCGCGTGATGCGGTCCCCCACGACCTGCGACTGCGTCATGCCGCGTGCAAGCCGCGTCTGCTTGAGCTTCTGTCCGAGCGTCATAGCACTGCCTCCTGCGTAAATGTCATTTACTCTGCATACATTCTATCATATTGCGCATCTGCCCGCAAGCGGCATCGCATAAACGGTTGATTTTCCGCGCCCGCATGGTAAAATAGAGGCATCTGAACGAAAAGGATGGGCTTTGCCATGCAGCGACTTCTGATCCGCAATATCAAAACCCTCGTCTCCTGCGACGAGCAGGATACCGTATATGAAAATGTCGACCTCTACGCTGAGAACGGCATCATCCGCGCCATCGGCCCGAAGCTCGACCGGCAGGCCGACGAGGTGCTGGACGCCAGCCATATGCTGTGCTATCCGGGCCTTGTCAACACGCACCATCATCTGTACCAGCAGTTTTCCCGCAATCTGCCGCAGGTGCAGAACATGGAGCTGTTCGACTGGCTGAAAACGCTCTATGAGATCTGGAAAAATCTCGACGCGGAGGTCATCCGCCTGTCGAGCCTGACGGGCATGGGCGAACTCATGAAGCACGGCTGCACGACCTGCTTTGACCACCACTATGTCTTCCCGGTCGGCGCGGGCGATCTGATCGGGACGCAGTTCGAGGCCGCGTCGGAGCTTGGTATGCGGATGCACTGCTCACGCGGCTCCATGGATCTGTCCGTCAAGGACGGCGGCCTGCCGCCCGACTCCGTTGTGCAGACGGTCGACGAGATCATGGCCGACTCCGCCCGCCTCATTGAAACATACCATGACGCGTCGTTCGGCTCCATGCGGCAGGTCGCGCTTGCGCCGTGTTCGCCGTTCTCCGTCTCGGCGGAGCTTCTGCGGCAGAGCGCCCTCCTCGCGCGGCAGTACCATGTCCGCCTGCACACGCACCTGTGTGAGACAAAGGACGAGGAAGCCTATATGCTCGAACGCGAGGGGATGCGCCCGCTGGCGTTCATGCAGACGCTCGGCTGGGTCGGCCCGGATGTGTGGTACGCGCACGGCATTCATTTTAATGACGAGGAGCTGAAGCTTCTGGCCGAAACCGGCACCGGCGTGTGCCATTGCCCGGCAAGCAACATGAAGCTCTCCTCCGGCATCGCGCGCGTCCCGGATATGCTGAAGCTTGGCGTGCCGGTCGGCCTCGGCGTCGACGGCTCGGCGTCCAACGACGGCTCGAGCCTTATGGAGGAGCTGCGCACGGCGTTTTTGCTGCACCGGCTCAATTCCAGCCGCGAAGCGCCCTCGGGCTACGATGTTCTGAAGATCGCCACGCGCGGCAGTGCGCGGCTGCTCGGCCGCAGTGACATCGGCAGTCTTGCCGCCGGCAAGTGCTGCGACCTGTTTTTGATCGACAGCCGCCGGATGGAGCTCGTCGGGGCCTGCTATGACCCGAAATCCGTCCTTGCCACCGTCGGTGTGCGCGGCCCGGTCGATTACACGGTCGTAAACGGCAAAATCACCGTCCGCGAGGGCCGTCTTGCCAGCGTCGACGAGGAAAAACTCGCCCGCGACGCGCAGGCAAAATGCACGGAGTATCTGGAAAAATAGAAGGAAAGCGGTATATCCTCCCTGCCGTGTGCAAATGCTACGGCAGGGAGGCGTTTTTTATGCTGATTTCACTCATTCGCGCCGTGGTCTTATATCTGGCGCTGATCCTCGTCGTCCGGCTCATGGGCAAGCGGCAGCTGGGCGAGATGGAGCCGATGGAGTTCGTTGTGACGATGCTGATCGCGAATCTGGCCGCTGTGCCGATGCAGGAGACGGGCACGCCGCTGCTGGCGGGACTGCTGCCGATCCTTGTCGTTTTGAGCGTGGAGCTGGTTCTGTCCGTGCTGACATACCGGAGCGTGAGAATGCGGCGGTTTTTGTGCGGCAAACCGGTCATTCTGATCGAAAACGGGCGGCTCTTGCAGCAGAATCTTAAAAAGACGCGCGTGAACACCGACGAGCTGGCAGAATATCTGCGCATTCAGGGCGTGACGGACCTTTCGCAGGTGCAGTACGCCATTCTGGAGACGAGCGGCGCAATTTCGACGTTCCTGTATCCGAAATACGAACCAGCGCCCGCAAAGGACGCCGGCGTGCAGGTAAGCGGTCGGAAGCTGCCCATTACCGTCATTGCCTCCGGGCGGCTCATGCGGCAGAATCTGCCGCTTCTGGGCCGGGACGAAGCGTGGGTGCAGGAGATCTTGAAAAATTACAACTGCCGCGTGCAGGACGTGTATCTGCTCACGAGCGAACCGGACGGCAAGCTGTATTTTGCCGCCATGCGGGAGGATGAGGCATGAAGCATATTCTGATCGCGTGTCTCGTGTTTGCGCTGTGTCTGGCCGTGGGGCTGTTTTCGCTTTTTTATGTGCGTGCGTCCGGCGAGGAAACGGTCACGCTTCTGGAGCGCTCCATCCGGCAGGCGGAGGAAGAACAATATACCGCGGCAGCGGAGTCTCTGCGGCAGGCAAAGCAGCTCTGGGAGGGCCGCGAGACAGTCCTCGGCATTTTCCTGCACCACGAGGAGGTCGACGAAATTCTGGCCCTGTTCGCGCAGCTCGAGGCGTTTATCAAGCTGGAAGATCTGGACGATTACCTCGCCGCCTGCGGCGAACTCACCGCCCGTCTGGAGCACGTCCGCCGCATGGAGCTGCCGACGGTGGAGAATGTGATGTAGGCACGCTCCCGCGCCGGTGCTTTCCTGAAAAAAACGCCCCGCTGTTCAGCGGGGCGAAGCGTTTTATCGCTCTTCGAGAATTTTGTTCAGCTCGCGCATGAAGCTGTCGATGTCCTTGAATTGGCGGTAGACCGACGCAAAGCGGACATAGGCGACCTCGTCAAGCGGCTTGAGGCGTTCCATGACCAGTTCTCCGATCTTTTCGGTGGAAATTTCCCGGTCAAGCGAGTTCTGGATGGCCTGCTCGATCTCATCGGTGGCCTTTTCCAGCTCAGCCAGCGGCACGGGGCGCTTTTCGCACGCGCGGAGCATACCATTCAAAATCTTGTTGCGGTCGAACTGCTGCCGGCTGCTGTCGCGCTTGATGACGACGATGGGCAGGCTTTCGACCGTCTCATAGGTGGTAAACCGCTTCTGGCATTGCAGGCATTCGCGGCGGCGGCGAATGCTCACCCCGTCGTCCGAGTGACGGGAATCGACGACCTTACTCTCCTGATAGCCGCAGTACGGGCACTTCATGGCAAAAACTCCTCTCTTCATCCGGCGGACGCGCATCTTGCGCTTCTGCCCATTTTCTGTTATGATTGTAGCAAAAAAGAGAGGCCTTGTCTACTTCTTTCTACAGCCAGTCCTGGATCACATCGTTCAGCGAATCCGGCGTGACGGCGAAGTAGGCCAGCTGGTCGATGAGCGTGAAGATGCTGGTGCCGCGCATGGTGATGCGCGGGATGCCGGCGTAGCACTGCGCCTCGCCGGTCTGCGCGAGGATCTCCACGCCATAGCACTCGGCACAGCCGCCAAGCACGCTGTCGTTGATCAGATAGTATTCCAGATGCAGCGGCGTGCCCTCCTGTGTCTTGACGTCCTTTGTGTGAATCAGACTCTTATTTCTCATGGTGTTCTCCCTCCCGGGAATATTGAACCATAACTTCTGCGATTCGAAAACCAAAAAATTTCGCATGATTCGACAAAAGCATTGTGATTTTTGATGATCTTTACAGAAAGATCATCCGCGTTTTGGGGAACCTGTGCAGGCCGGGACAGATTTTTGTCGAAAACTTTCGGGTATAGGAGGCGGCGGATGAAACTGAAAAAACAGCTCGAACAGCTGCTTGCGCGCGTCGCGGCCATGCAGATCCCGATTTACGCAGGCAACGCCTCGTTTTTCCTGCTGCTGTCGGTGTTTCCGATCGTGAGCCTGCTTTTGTCGCTGCTCCCGTATACACCACTGACGATCGAGCATTTGCTCGGCCTCTGCGCGCAGCTTGCGCCGGAGTGGCTGCTGCGGCTGCTGGAATATTTCATCCGGACGCTCTACGGCTCAAGCTCGGCGGCGATCATCTCGGCCAGCGCCGTGCTGACGCTCTGGTCGGCCTCAAAGGGGATGCTGAGTCTTCTTTACGGGCTTGACGCCGTGCTGGAGGTGCGCGAGACGCGCAGGTACCTGCACCGGCGGCTGCTGTGCGTTTTATATACGGTCGGGATGCTGCTGGCGCTTTTGCTGACGCTGGGGCTTTATGTCGGCGGACAGGCGCTGCTGGCGTTTCTGCTGGCACGGGGCTTTTCCTTTGCCGCCGTGCTTGAGCCGATCCTGCGGAATTTGCATCTGTATTCATTCGTGCTGCTGACGGCGCTGTTTACGGGCGTGTTTCTGGCTCTGCCGGACAAGCGGCAGCGGTTCGTTCACGTTCTGCCCGGCGCGGCGGGCGCCGCCTGCGCGTGGGTGATCTATTCGGAGATCTATTCGTGGTACGTCAACCACATCGCCAAAGCCTCAGCGCTCTATGGGAGCCTGTCCGTGCTGCTTCTGATGCTTTTGTGGCTGTACGCGTGTATTTCCATTCTGTTTTACGGCGCGCTGCTCAATCACGCGCTGTTCGACTGGAAGGAAGAGAAGGAGAAGCCGGAATGTTCGGATACGTGATCGCCGACCTTGCGCGGCTGGACGAAGGGCAGCAGACGCGCTACAAGAGCTTCTACTGCGGGCTGTGCCGCGCGCTGTACCGCGGCTACGGGCCGGTCCCGGCGCTGGCGTTAACCTATGATATGGCGTTTCTGACGCTGTTTCTGTCCGCGCTCTACGAACCGGCGGAGCAGTCGGGCGCGTCGCGCTGCCTGCGCCATCCGGCGCAGGCGCAGAGCTGGACGCAGACGGCATTCACCGGCTACGCGGCGGCAATGAACTGCCTGCTGGCCTATGAGAACCGCCGGGACGACTGGCACGACGATCAAAAGCTTTCCGCGGCAGCCGCCGCAGGGCTTCTCGGCCCCGGCGCGAAGCGGGCCGCCGCGCAGTATCCGGAAAAGGCCGCCGCCATCCGTGCCGCGCTTCAGACCATCACGCAGGCAGAGGAAGACCGCACGGCTTATTCCGAAGCGCCCGCCAACGCGTTTGGAGAACTGATGGCGGAGCTGTTTACAGTGAAAGCAGATCACTGGACGCCGGTTCTGCGGCAGTTTGGCCGGAGTCTCGGCAAGCTGATCTATTTTATGGACGCGGCCTGCGATCTGGAAGAGGATCGGAAAAAGGGCCAGTATAACCCGCTGGCGCTGCTGGGCGTACAGAGCGGCGCGGACTTCCGCCCGCAGCTGACGCTTCTGGCGGGCGACGCGGCGGAGGCGTTTGAGCGCCTGCCCATCGTGCAGGATGCAGCGATATTACAGAACATTCTATATTCCGGCGTCTGGACGCGCTTTGAGGCGGCGTTCCGGACGAAGCAGGAGGAACCAACATGATCGACGATCCCTACAGCGTGCTCGGCCTGACGCCGGACGCGAGCGACGAGGAGGTCAAGCGCGCCTACCGCGCGCTGGCGAAAAAATACCACCCGGACATGAATCCGGGCGACCAGCACGCGGCGGAGATGATGAACCGCATTAACGCCGCCTATGACCAGATCAAAAACCCGCAGCCGCGCATAAATACGCAGCAGCGAAGCTATCAGGCAGACCCCTTTGCGGGCTGGTACCGGCAGAGCTATCAGGGCGCGTGGTCGGAGGCCGACCCGATGGAGTCCGCGCGGCGGTACATCTTTGTGCAGGAATACGAGCGGGCGCTGCGGACGCTGAACGCCGTGCCCGAATCGCAGCGCACGGCGCAGTGGTATTATCTCGCCGCCGTCGCGAATACGAACCTCGGCAACCGCGTGCTCGGCTATGAGCAGATCACCAGAGCCTGCGCCATGGACCCGGCGAACGCGGAATACGCCGCCGCCCGCGACCAGATCGGCCGAAGCGGCACGGTCTACCACAGCCGTCAGTCCGGCTTCGGCTTCGACAACATCGACCTGAGCCGCGCCTGCTGCGGCATCTGCGCCGCAATGTCCTGCCTTTCCGGCGGCGGCTGCCCGGTGATTCTGTGCTGTTGAGAGAAAGACTGTTCTTTTGAGGCGGGGTGTGCTATAATAAATTAAATGCCCATCAATACAAGAACACTTTTCGGTTTTCTTGGCTCTTTCCCGCGAAATTTGAAGCAGCTCAATACTTCCGACGCTGTTCTTAAAGCCGTTGTAGGGGTTGATGCCGGTCACAGCCGTTCGCGACGAAGGAGCGCTGCGGATGTGGGTCTGCCGCTTGCCGGTACACATCGGCCCGGCAGGATGCACCGGTTTTACTGAAATCCTCGGCGAATTCGTAACTTCTCATTGGGCCGACAGAGTCGTCGGCCCCTACGGCGAAGCTTCGATGCACACGTATCCCGTAGGGGCGGACGACTCTGTCCGCCCGCAGGATATATCGGTTTTACGGAAATCTTCGGCGAATCCGTACTTCCCTGCAAGTTTTGAACGAAAGGCGTTTTTACAGCAGATATTGAATCGCAGCTATTCACAAATTTGGTGCACCATAACAGGCGGCGCGTACCAAATCGCCCGTAGGGTGAGTACGTGTGTTCGTAATATCTGTAAATCAGATTCCTGCCTGAATCGCACCGCAGGATGCACCCCGCGTCCCCAAGCGCCCCTTTTCTCCCCTATCTTTTCCGGCAAGACGGAAAAGATAGGGCCGTCGGAGACATCCCGCAGTATCATATTCCCATAAAAGTACCAAACCAGACAGGAGAACTCCCATGAACAACGACCACAGCACCGAGCGGCTGGACTACCAGAGCGGACAGCGGAACGAAAAAGAGCAGCGGGGGGAGTATACGCCCCGGCCGAAGCACCAGATCGTGCTGGCGTGGGTGCTGATCGCCATTGTGGTGCTCGGCGTCCTCGGCATGTGCTACTGGGAGATCTTTGGGAAGTTCTGATATGCGCATTCTTGGCATCGACCCCGGCTACGCCACAACCGGGTTTGGCATTTTGGAGGCCGGACGCGGCAGCGTCCAGCTGCTCAACTACGGCACCATCACGACCCCCACAACGCTTACGTTCCCGGAACGGCTCGTGGTGCTCTATGACGATATGGTGCAGCTCATCGAGACGGTCAAGCCGGACGCCGTGGCGGTCGAGGAGCTGTTCTGGGGCCATAACGTCACGACCGGCATCGGCGTGAGCCACGGCCGGGGCGTCATTCTGCTGGCGATCTGCAAATCAGGCGCGCCGCTTTTCGAGTATACGCCCAATCAGGTCAAGCAGGCCGTCGTCGGCTATGGCGGCGCGGACAAGCATCAGGTCATGGAAATGACGCGCCGCATTCTGAAGATGGAAAAGGTCGCGCGGCCGGACGACGCGGCGGACGCCATCGCCATCGCACTCTGCCATGCGCGAAGCTCCACCTCGCTTCTGGCGCAGAAAGGATACCGGTAATGTTTTATTATCTGAACGGGACAATTACGCTGCTCGACGCCAATCTCGCGGTCGTGGACTGCGGCGGCGTGGGCTACGCGTGCCATACGACAAATTATACGCTTGCCCGACTCCAGCTGGGAAAGCCCGCGAAGCTTTTTACATACTGCAACATCAAGGAAGACGCCTTTGATATCTTCGGCTTTTCTACGCGCGAGGAATTAAACTGCTTCGAGCGGCTTCTGGGTGTCACGGGCGTCGGCCCGAAGGCGGCGCTGGCGATCTTGTCCGTCGTCTCGCCGGAGCAGCTGACGCTGGCCGTCATGACGCAGGACGACAAAACCATCACCATGGCGCAGGGCGTGGGCAAAAAGCTCGCACAGCGCATCATTCTGGAACTCAAGGACAAGCTCGGTGCAAGCCAGCTGGAGCTGAACACGGCGGAATTCTCCGGCTCCGGCGCGCCGGTGCGCGGCAGCAGGGCCGCGGAGGCGACCGCCGCGCTCGTCGGCCTCGGCTATTCGCAGACGGAGGCGGCGGCGGCGCTCAAGGGCATTGATCTTGAGAATCTTTCCATCGAAGACGTGATCCGCCGGGCGCTGCGCGCCGCGGCGCAGCAGTAAGGAGGGCCCGGCATGAGTCTGGATTTTTCGCAGGAATACGACGCGCCCATCGTCACCACGAGCCTGACCCCGCAGGACGACGGCGAGGTCAGCCTGCGCCCGAAGCTGCTGGCCGACTATACCGGACAGGAAAAGGCCAAGGGCAACCTTGCCATTTATATTGAAGCCGCCAGGCGGCGCAATGAGCCGCTTGACCATGTCCTGCTCTACGGCCCGCCGGGTCTCGGCAAGACGACGCTCGCAGGCGTCATTGCCAACGAAATGGGCGCGGGCATCCGCGTGACCTCCGGCCCGGCGATCGAAAAGGCCGGAGATCTGGCTGCGCTGCTGACGAATCTCGCGCCGGGCGATATTCTGTTCATTGACGAAATTCACCGCCTCAACCGGGCGGTCGAGGAAATTCTGTATCCGGCCATGGAGGATTTTGCTATCGATATCATCGTCGGCAAGGGCCCGTCGGCCAACTCCATCCGGCTCGATCTGCCGCGCTTTACCCTCATCGGCGCAACGACCAGAGCCGGGCAGCTTTCCAGCCCTCTGCGCGACCGTTTCGGCGTGCAGCTGCGTCTGGAGCTGTACACCACGGAGGAATTGCAGCGCATTGTCATGCGTTCGGCCGCGCTGCTGGGCATTGAGATCGAGCCCTCCGGCGCGCGGGAGATCGCGTCCCGTTCGCGCGGGACGCCGCGTATCGCGAACCGCCTGCTGCGCCGCGTGCGCGATTTCGCGCAGGTCTGCCACGACGGCGTGATCACCTCCGAGGCTGCCGATCACGCGCTCGGCAAGCTCGAGGTCGACCGTCTGGGCCTTGACGCCATCGACCGCCGTATGCTCACCGCCATTGTGAAAAACTACGGCGGCGGCCCTGTGGGCCTTGAGACATTGGCCGCGACCATCGGCGAGGAGGCCGTCACGCTGGAAGACGTTTATGAACCGTATCTTTTGCAGATTGGTTTTTTGACACGCACGCCGCGCGGCCGCTGCGTCACGCAGCTGGCGTATGAGCATCTTCATCTGCCGTCTCCCGTGCAGCCTGCCGGGACGCAGCTTTCATTCTGAGTTTTTGAGGAGCGATATATCGTATGGGTAAATTATTTGGGACTGACGGCATCCGCGGCGTTGCCAATGAAACGCTGGACGCGAAGCTTGCCTACCGCGTGGGACAGGCGGCGGCGATCTCGCTGTGCGACGATTCCGGCACGAAGCCGACCGTCGTCATCGGCAAGGACACGCGCATTTCCTCGGATATGCTGGAGGGCGCGCTCGTCGCGGGTCTGACGGCCTGCGGCTGCAACGCGATTTTGCTCGGCGTTGTTCCGACACCTGCCGTCGCATATCTGACAATCTATCTGCACGCGGACGCAGGCGTCGTCATTTCCGCCTCGCACAACCCGTATGAGCACAACGGCATCAAAATGTTCTCGTCAGAGGGCTTCAAGCTGAACGACGCGCTCGAAGCGCGCATCGAGGAGCTGATTTTGCAGGACGGGGAGCTGCCCGTCAAAACGCACGGGGAGATCGGGCAGGTCATGTCCGGCAGCTTTGCGGCGGAATATTATCTCGACCATCTGGCCTCGACCGTCGATGGGCTTGAGCCGCTGCGCGTGCTCATCGACTGCGCCAACGGCGCGGCTTCGACCACGGCACGGTACTTATTCGGCCGCTTCCCGCTGGAAGCGGAGTATCTGAACGACAAGCCGAACGGCGTCAACATCAATAGCGGCTGCGGCTCAACGCATCTGGAAGCGCTCTGTGACGCGGTCAAAGCCGGCGGCTATGACCTCGGCATCGCGTTCGACGGCGACGCCGACCGCTGCCTGACCGTCGACGAGCAGGGCTGCGTCATTGACGGCGACAAGATGATGGCCATCTGCGCCGCAGAGATGGAGAAAAAGGGCCGCCTGCACGGCGGCGGCTTCGTCGCGACGGTCATGTCGAACATCGGCCTGCACAAATACTGCGCAGAGCACGGCCTGCGGCTTTTGTGCGCGTCGGTCGGCGACCGGAACGTATTGGAGCTCATGCAGAAGGAGGGGATGCGCCTCGGCGGCGAGCAGTCGGGCCATATCATCTTCCTGGACTACATGCCAACCGGCGACGGCCAGCTGGCCGCGCTGCAATTCCTCGATATCCTTTCCCACAGCGGCAAAAAGGCCAGCGAACTGTCCGCCTCCGTGCGGCAGTACCCGCAGCTGCTGCAAAATGTCCGCGTGACCTCCAACGAGCAGAAGACGGCCATCATGCAGTCGGATTCCCTTCGCGAAGCGATTCAAAAGGCAGAGGCTGAACTTGGGGAAAACGGCCGCGTGCTGATCCGCCCGTCCGGCACGGAGCCGCTCATCCGCGTGATGGTCGAGGCCGGGACGGAGCAGCAGGCGCAGGCGGTCACGCAGGCGCTTGTGCAGCACGTCGAAAATCTACAAAAATCATCAGAGAAATAAAATAAGTTTTATTTACTATTGACAACCGGAAAAATATCGCATATAATCGCTAGTGTTGGGTAATAAAAATTTCCAACCAGAGCCACGCAGATCTTTCATCACTCCGTTGCACCCTCTCTTCGTGTATGGACCCTGGCAAGATTGACTGGCGCTTTTCCCGGCGAAATCAGGCACGGCCTGATCGCATATACAGCCCGATCGCATACGAGCGCAAGCCGCAATTGCAGGGCAAATCCATTTTTTATCGCAAAAGAGAGGTAACAAAAATGTTCGAAGACAAGACGTTGGTCTGCAAAGAGTGTGGCAAGGAGTTCGTTTTCACCGCCGGTGAGCAGGAATTCTACGCAGAGCGTGGCTTCCAGAATGAGCCGCAGCGCTGCAAGGCCTGCCGTGACGCCCGCAAGAACGCAACCCGCGGCCCCAGAGAGTACTACACCGCTACCTGTGCTGCCTGCGGCGGCGAGGCACGCGTCCCGTTCGAGCCGAAGTCCGATCGCCCGGTTTACTGCAGCGATTGCTTCGCCCGCATGAAGGCTCAGGGCTAAGCTCCATCTGTCAACCAGAGATCCGCACCTGACCGGGTGCGGATCTTTTATGCGCTTATAACGGCCATTCGCGCTTTCTATGGCCGTTTCGCTTGCAGATGCGGACGGCGGTATGATATAATGCACCGGCGGGCGACCCGCAAGGGCGGACGACTCTGTCCGCCCGCAGAATGCGGTGGTTTCTCGGAAATCTCCGATGAATTCGCAACATTTTAAGGGCCGACAGAGTCGTCGGCCCCTACAGAAATACTGCGCAGATTTACAGCTGCCTGCCGGGATCGTGCGTGTTTTGGAATGCGGATAAGCGGATTCAGGATATCCCCTACAGAAAGGATGAATTTTTCATGCAGTATGATGTCATTATCATCGGCGCAGGCCCCGGCGGGATTTTCTCGGCGTATGAGCTGTCGAAGCTCTGTCCGGAGAAAAAGATCGCGGTGTTTGAAGAAGGCCAGCCGCTTGAAAAGCGCAGATGTCCCATTGACGGCAAAAACGTCCGGCACTGCATCGGCTGTCCGCCGTGCGCGATCATGAACGGCTTCGGCGGCGCGGGCGCGTTTTCCGACGGCAAGTATAATCTGACGAACGACTTCGGCGGCACGCTCTATGAGTATATCGGCAAGAAGCAGGCCATGGAGCTGATGCACTATGTTGACGAGATCAACGTCAGCCACGGCGGCGAACATACGAAGCTGTATTCCACGGCCAACAGCGCGTTCAAGACCCGCTGCCTGCAGTGCAATCTGCATCTGCTCGACGCGTCCGTCCGGCATCTCGGGACAGATATCAATTTTGTCGTGCTGAAAAACCTCTTTGCCGAGCTGGAGCCGAAGGTCGATTTTTATTTCCGCACGCCCGTGCGGCAGGTGCTGACCACAGACGGCGGCTATGAGATCGTGACCGATCAGGGAAGCTTTACCTGTGCGCAGTGTATCATCTCCGTCGGCCGCAGCGGCAGCAAGTGGATGGAGAGCGTGTGCCGCGAGCTGGACATTGAGACGAAGTCCAACCGCGTCGATATCGGCGTGCGCGTCGAGCTGCCTGCCGAGATCTTCAAGCACCTGACCGACGAGCTCTACGAGAGCAAGATCGTCTACAAGACCGAAAAATATCAGGATCTCGTGCGCACGTTCTGCATGAACCCGAAGGGCGCGGTCGTGACGGAGAACACAAACGGCATCGTGACCGTCAACGGCCACAGCTATGAGGATCCGGCCAAGCAGACCGAGAACACGAACTTCGCCCTGCTCGTCTCCAAGCACTTTACGGAGCCCTTCAAGGACTCCAACGGCTACGGTGAGTCCATCGCACGGCTTTCGAATATGCTGGGCGGCGGCGTGATGGTGCAGCGCTTCGGCGATCTGATCCGCGGCCAGCGCTCGACGCAGAAGCGCATCGACAAATCCTTTGTCACCCCAACGCTGACGGCCACGCCGGGTGATCTGTCGCTGGTCATCCCGAAGCGCATTCTCGACGGCATCATCGAGATGATCTACGCGCTCGACAAAATTGCTCCCGGAACGGCGAACGACGATACGCTCCTTTATGGCGTCGAGGTCAAGTTCTACAACATGGAGGTCTCCGTCGACAAGAATCTGGAGACGGTACACAAGGGCCTGTTCATCATCGGCGACGGCAGCGGCATCACCCATTCCCTGTCCCACGCCTCTGCCAGCGGCGTCTATGTCGCGCGGCACCTCGCGGCGCAGAGCACGGAGGCTCCGACCGCGCCATAGACCATCAGCCGCTTCGCCGCCCGGTAAGCCCCATCGTAATCCTCGCCGCCAAGACGCTTTCCGACGATCACGCCCGCAGCCTGCGACAGGCCGCACAGCGCGCCGATCACCAGTCCCTGTATGGGCGCGGTCAGCGTCATGGCGGCGCTTTGCTCCGTGCCCATGCGGCCATAGATGGCCGCGTAGACGTTCTCGCCCAGACTCCAGCTCGCCTCACAGACGAACAGCGGCAGCAGCACGGACGCGAGAAAGCCGTCGCGCAGCGTGTGCCCCTCGTACTTCGGATGGTCGTTGACGAACACGCCGATGATCCCGGAGCTGTTGCGGGCCAGCAGGATGCCCGCCATGCTGGGGATGTACTGCCGCTTTTCGAGCAGCGCCGTCACGCGCTGCACCGTCTCGTCCGAGACCTTGTTCGTCTTCCCGTGGATCACGTTGGAGACGGTCGCCGTGCTCAGGCCCAGCTCCTTCGCGATATCACAGATGCGTACACGCTCCTGCATAGACTCTGCCCCCGTTTCTGCCCCTATTTTATCCGCCCTGCGTAGAGAAGTCAAAGGCGCAGACGGCAAAAACGCCGGATTTCGGAAAAAGATACTTGTGTTCTGCGGCGGTTTCGCATATGATATGTATGCTGACCGCTTTTTGATCTGCGGCGGCGGAAAAGAGGAGCCTGTTTTGAAAAAACTGAGCGTTTGTGTGCTCTTCGGCGGCGTTTCGTCGGAGCATGAAGTCTCGCTGCGGTCAGCAGAATCCGTGCTGAACCGCCTGGACAAAGATAAATATCATATTTTCCCGGTCGGCATCACGAAGGATGGCGACTGGATCCTGTTTGGCGGAAAGGATTACGGGATGCTTCCCGCCGGAACGTGGCAGAACTGCGAGGAGAACCGCCGCGCGGCGCTTTCCCCCGTGCGCGGACAGGGGCTTTTAAGCTTTGAAAACGACTGTGTTGTGCGTGAGCGCATCGACGTGGTCTTCCCCGTGATGCACGGTGAAAACTGCGAGGACGGCGCGATCCAGGGTTTACTCCAGATCGCGGGCATTCCCTATGTCGGCCCGCGCGTCGCGGCCTCCGCCGCCTGTATGGATAAGACCATCACAAAGCTGATCGCCGACGCCGCAGGCGTCCGGCAGGCAGCGTGGCAGCTCGTCACGCGCGAGGGCTTTGCCCGCAGCCGGGAAGCGGCGCTGAGCGCCGTTGAGGCGCGCTTCGCCTATCCCGTCTTCGTCAAGCCCGCCGGAACCGGCTCGTCCGTCGGCGTTGCAAAGGCAAAGGACCGCGCCGCGCTGGAAACGGCAATTGAGGCGGCGCTGAAATACGACCGCAAGGTTCTGGTCGAGGAATTCATCTGCGGGCAGGAGGTCGAGGTCGCCGTGCTCGGCAACGACAATCCGTTTGCCTCCGTCTGCGGCGAGATCGACTCCGGCGCGGAATTCTATGACTACGACGCAAAATATATCTCCGACTGCGCACACCTGTACATCCCGGCCCGCATTTCCGAGCAGACCGCCGAGCAGGTGCGCGAGCTTGCCGTCCGCGTCTACAGGGCCATGGGCTGCCGCGGCCTGTCCCGTGTCGACTTCTTTGTAAAGGCAGACGGCGAGGTCGTCTTCAACGAGATCAACACCATTCCGGGCTTCACGTCCATTTCCATGTACCCCAAGCTCTTCGAGGCCAGCGGCATCCCCTACGGTGAGCTCTTGGACGACCTGATCGCGCTTGCGCTGGAGGCGTGATGGTACAGGCCGCAAGAATTTCCATCACCGGCACGCAGTCTATGGAGGACGGCGGGCCGCAGACGCTCGAGCTGGTGACAGACGGCTCGTACTGCTATGAGCCGGGCTTCGCGCTTTTGTCCTATGTCGAGTCGGAAATGACCGGGCTTGAGGGCGTTGTGACCTCCTTTCAGATCGAAGACGGGAAGACCGTCACGCTGCGGCGCAGCGGAAAGGTCAACGCCGAGATGGTCTTCGACCGCAGACAGGCGCATGAATCGCTGTACGACGTCGGCTTCGGCGCGATGATGATCAGCGTCGTGACGGAGGATATGACCGTTCTGCTCAACGAGCACGGGGGCGTTCTCGATCTGGACTACCGTGTGGAGGTCGAGCACGCGCTTTGCAGCCGCAACCGTTACCATATTGAAATTCAGACGATATAACTATAAAAGGAGCATATGCAGATGAAACAGGCGCATATTTGTCTGGACGAAACGCTTGGCGTGCGTTATGCGATCCTTCCCGGCGACCCGGCCCGGCTTGACCGCGTGGCCGCACAGCTGGAATCCGTGCGGGAGCTTGCGTACAACCGCGAGTTCCGCAGTCTGACCGGCACCTATAAGGGCGTGCCCGTTCTGGCCGTCTCCACGGGCATCGGCGGCTCGTCCGCCGGGATCTGCGTGGAGGAGCTGCACAACATCGGCGTGGAGGCCGCCATCCGCATCGGCTCCTGCGGAGCCTTGCAAAAAGGCATTGCGCTGGGCGATCTGATCCTCGGCTGCGGCGCAATCCGCGACGACGGAGCTTCCAAAGCGTATGTCTATCCGGAATATCCGGCGGTCGCCGACTATCAGCTGCTGGGACTGTGCGTGGAGGCCGCGAAGGCGCTCGGCTGCCCGTATCATGTCGGCATCATCCACAGCCACGAAAGCTTTTATCACGAGGAAAACGACGCGGAGAGCGCCTACTGGTCGCACAAGGGCGCGCTGGGCGCGGATATGGAATCCGCAGCGCTGTTTACCATCGGCCGTCTGCGCGGGATGAAGACAGCTTCCATTCTCAATAACGTCGTCGTATATGGCGAGGATACCGCGAACGCCATCGGCGGCTATGTAAACGGCGAAAGCCTGACCGCCATCGGCGAGCGCAATGAAATTCTGACCGCGCTTGAAGCCTTTTACCGGCTGGAACAGGAGCGGACGCGATGAAAACCGTTCTGTTTGTCGACTGCTGCATCCGGCGCGAAGCGTCGAACACGAAAAAGCTGGCCGAGGCATTTTTGGCCGCGCTGCCGTCCGACTGCGCTGTGACGCGGCTGGATCTGATGGCGGAGGATATTTCTTATTTCAAGGACAGCTATTTTGACCAGCGTGAGGCGCTGCTGGCGGAAAACCGCCGCGACCATCCGCGCTTCCGGTACGCGCACCAGTTTGCGCAGGCCGACCGGATCGTGATCGCCGCGCCGTTCTGGGATCTGTCCTTCCCGGCGCTTTTGAAGGTCTATATTGAACAGGTGTCCGTCGACGGAATCACGTTCGGCTCCACGGAGGAAGGGCTCAAGGGGCTCTGCCGCGCGTCTCATATGATTTTTCTCACCACGCGCGGCGGCTTCTATACCGGAGACGCCATGGAGATGGGCAGCCGCTATCTGGACGCGCTGCACATGTTCTTCGGCATCGGCAAGTATACCTGCATCGCTGCCGACGGCATGAACGTCGCGGGCTTTGACGCGGAAGCGTCCCTGCGCTGCGCCATGCAGGAGGCCGCGCAGCTGGCCGCGTCGCTATAATTTCTGTTGCAAACTGTGCCGCAGTTGGGTATAATACGACTATAAAATACACACAGGAGGTCATTTTTATGGCTGCAAAGATCGAAAAGACCACCATTATCGGCGATGTTCTGGATATCGCGCCCGAGACTGCTCCGCTGTTCATGGCCATCGGTATGCACTGCCTGGGCTGCCCGTCCTCGCGCGGCGAGACGGTCGAGGAGGCCTGCATGGTGCACGGCGTTGACGCCGACGCGTTCCTGGCGCAGGTCAACCGCTTTATCGAGGCTTCCGAGGAAGCCGAGAAGGCCAAGTAACAAACCGAAAGGAAAGGGCGGCCTGATGGCCGCCCTTTTGCGTGAAGCGATGAAGGTTCCGATCTCCAACCGGCTGCTGCTGTGCGCCGAATTTGTCCCGCGCGGTTCCCGCGCCGCCGATATCGGCACGGATCACGGGTATCTTTCCATATACCTGCTGCGCGAGGGCATCTGCCCGTTCGTCACGGCGGCAGACCTGCGCGAGCAGCCGCTGCAGAAGGCCCGCGAAAACGCCGCGCGCTTCGGCGTGTCCGAAAAAATGCGGTTTTTCCTGTCGGACGGCCTGCAGGGCATCCCGCCCGATGCGGCGGATACAATCATTATGGCCGGAATGGGCGGCGATCTGATGGTGCGCATTTTAGAGGCTGCGCCATGGGTCTGCGATGACCGCTATACGCTCATTTTGCAGCCGCAGAGCGCCGGGCAGGCGCTGCGGCAGTATCTGGCGGAGCACGGCTTTGCGATTGAACGCGAAGCGCTTGCAAGGGACGGCCACTTCTTCTATACCGTCCTGCGCGCAAAAAAGGGACATATGCCCCCGCTTTCGCCGGGACAGCAATACGCCTCGCCGCAGCTGCTGCGGGAGGGCGGGCCGCTTCTGGGGCCGTATCTGGCCCGGATCGAAACAGCCCTCGCGGGCACAGTCCTGGGCCTGCAAAGAGCCGACGAGCCGGAAAAGCTCCGCTATTACGAAACCGCGCTTGCGGAAATCAGAGAAATGAGGAAGCAGCATGACGACTGTTCGTGACATTTATAACGCCCTGTTTGCCTTTGCGCCCGCGTCCATGAAAATGGACTGGGACAACGTCGGTCTGCTCTGCGGGCGGTTCGATGCGCCGGTCGATACCGTCCTTGTTGCGCTCGACCCGATGCCGGATGTGATCGACGAGGCGAAGAAAACCGGCGCGCAGTGCATCGTGACGCACCACCCGCTGTTTTTTGACGCGCCCAGAGCCGTCAACGATGCAAGCTACGAGGGGCGGTGCATTCTGGAACTGGCCGAAGCGAAGATCGCCGCGATCAATCTGCATACGAATCTCGACGTCTGCCCCGGCGGGGTCAACGACGTACTGGCAGAAACACTGGGGCTGACGGAGGTGTCGGTTCTGAACCCAACCGGAACAGATGCACGGGGCCGGCCTTACGGCCTCATCCGCACCGGCATGGTGCGGGAGCAGCGTCTTGCCGAATTTGCCGCGTTTGTAAAGTCGGCACTCTCCTGCCCCGGACTCCGGTTTGCGGACGCGGGGAAACCCGTGCGGCGCGTGGCTGTCGGCGGCGGGAGCTGCGGCAGCGCGATCGACGACGTGCTGGCCGCAGGCTGCGATACGCTCGTGACGGCAGATCTCAAATACAACCACTTTGAAGAGGCAAAATATCGCGGCCTCAATCTCATCGACGCGGGCCATTTTGAGACGGAGAACCCCGTCTGCGCCGTTCTGGAGCGCGTTGTGCGCGAGGCGCTGCCGGAGCTGACCGTTCTGCGGGCGAAGGCGCATAAAGATGAGACGCAATTTCTATGAAACAGTTGACCTCTGCCCGTTCTCTGTGATAAAATGACAAGAGATATTGTAACGAAGGGAAGAACACCTCATGTCCGGACATTCCAAGTGGCATAACATTCAGAAAACCAAGGGCGCGCAGGACGCAAAGCGCGCGGCTGCCTTTACGAAGATCTCCAAGGAAATGATCGTAGCCGTCAAGGAGGGCGGCGGCATCGCCGACCCCGCGTATAACTCCCGCCTCGCGACCGTCATCACCAAGGCCAAGGCCGCCAATATGCCGAACGACAACATCAAGCGCGTGCTGGAAAAAGCAGCGGCATCCGGCAGCGGCGACAACTACGAAACCATCACCTACGAGGGCCACGGCCCCTGCGGCGTTGCTGTCATCGTCGAGACGATGACCGACAACCGCAACCGCACCGCAGGCAGTGTCCGCCACCATTTTGACAAATACGGCGGCAGTCTCGGCACCACCGGCTGCGTCAGCTGGTCGTTCGACCGCAAGGGCGTTATCGTCATCGACAACGAGGACGAGGAGCTGGACGAGGACACCGTCATGATGGACGCGCTCGACGCAGGCGCGGCCGATTTCCAGCCCGAGGAAGGCTGCTTCACCGTCTACACTGACCCCGACGACATCAACACCGTCGCCAAGGCGCTCGAAGACAAGGGCTACAAGTTCGACTCCGCCCAGATCGAGATGGTCCCGCAGTCCTACCAGAAGCTCGACAAGCAGGAAGACCGCGACAACATGGAAAAAATGCTCGACCTGTTCGAAGAGGACGACGATGTCCAAAACGTCTGGCACAACTGGGATCAGGAATAATCTAAGAATTGTACACAAAAGAAGGCAGAGGGGATATCACCCTCTGCCGTTTTTCATTTTACTATGCACAAATCATGCGGCAGCAGGGGTTTGACAGTCAAACGCGGCACTCCCGGGCCGGGAGTGCCGCGTTTGTGCGCGTATATGCTTATGCCCAGACGAACCAGCAGTAGAGATAGCCGGTCAGGACGGCGAGGAGCGTAAACGGGACACCGATCTTGAGGAAGTCGGAGGCCTTGACCTCGTAGCCCTCCTTCTGCAAAATGCCGATGGCCGCGATGTTGGCCGAGGCGCCGATGGGCGTCAGGTTGCCGCCGAGCGTCGCGCCGACGAGCAGGCCGAAGTACAGAACGTGCGCGTCGCAGCCCATCATGGCCGCAATGCCCTGCACGACCGGGAGCATCGTCGCGACATACGGAATGTTGTCGATGAACGCCGAGATAATGACGGAGCCCCAGACGATGATGGAATACATGCCAAAGAGGCTATTGCCGCCGAGCTTCACAAACAGGGCGCTGATGTCCTCAATGACGCCCGTTTCGGTCAGCGTGCCGATGACGACGAACAGGCTCATGAGAAGCAGGAGCGTTTCAAAGTCGATCTCGCCCAGCGCGTACTTGATGGGGCCGAAGTGCTTTTTCTGGAGGATGGAGCGGACGAGTCCGATGAGGAACAGCGTCATGCAGATCAGGCCGTTCGTGATGGCGGGACGGCCGGGGATGAAGGATGCCGTAATGAGCAGCACGACCGTGCCGACCAGCAGATATGTCGGGAACAGATCCTCCACGACGGTCGGCGCACCGACCGTGACCTTGCCCTTTTCCTTGCGGAAGATGAACATGATGACGGGGACGGTCACGAGCGCGCCCAGCTCAACGGCAAAGAAGATGGAGCATTTGCCGTCCATGAAGATGAAGTCCAAAAAGTCCATGTTGGCGTAGCCGCCCAGCATGATGGACGTCGTATCGCCGACGAGGGTAGCCGCACCCTGCAAATTGGACGAGACGGCGATGCAGATGAGCAGCGCGACCGGGGACATTTTGAGCTTCTTCGCGATCGACAGCGCGACCGGCGCGATCATCAGAACCGTCGCGACGTTGTCGACGAACGCCGACACAACGCCCGCGAACACGGACAGCGCGACCGCGACCCACATGACGTTGGGCGTCTTCTGCAGCAGAAGATCGGCCATGCGCTCCGGCATTTTGGACTCAATGAACAGCGCGACCGTTCCCATCGTACCGGCAAGCATCAAAAGAACGTTCCAGTCGATGGCGGTAAAGACGGAGGCCAGCGGCATCGCGCCGGAGACGACGAAGATGACGGCGGAGATGAGCGCGACATAGGGCCGCTTTTTCGGCAGCGCAATCATCAGAATGTAGGTGACGGCGAAGAGGATGATGGTGAACAGCTTCATGACGGGACTCCTAAACGTTTTCTTATTTCTTTCTTTTCTCAGTCGGCAAAGAACGTGATCCTGCCGCTGGTGATGACGGTGATGATATCGGCGACCAGACACACGACGGTCACGATGCGCGAGACGGTCGCAAGCGTCGCGGGCAGCTCGACAAAGGACAGGATCGACAGCACGTAGGCCGCCGCCATGATCCAGCCAATGACCCGGGCCGCAGTGGTCTTTCCGGCGGCGCGGTACAGACCGCCCACCAGACCGTCGACAAAAATCACAAGCACGAGCAGCAGCCATTTCGGCAGCTGGTCGATTCCATTGCGCAGCTTTTCCAGAGTTTCCATATCTGATTCTCCCTGTTTATGTATTTGGGCGGAGCCTCCGCTGCTTTTCAGACGAGCAGGCTCCGGAAAAGGTTCCCGTGTCCGGGAACTTTTTATGCCATGCGCTGGCCGTTGATGACGAGCGCGAAATGCAGCCCCAGCTTCTCCGCCGCGCGGCGGCACAGGAGCATACGGTCCATGAAAATTTCAAAATACTCGATCACTGCGCATACCTCCGTGTCGATGGCAAGCGTCAGACAGATCTCCTTTTCCGTCAGCGTGACCTCGTGCTTTTTGACGGAGTAATTCACGCGGTCGTGAATGTCGAACGCCGCGCGGGCCTTTTCGCGCACGCGGTTCGCACGCACGTCCATTTTATCCGCCAGAATGAGCGCCGCTGCCACGGGGTTGACCGGGAAGGCGGTTTTTTCATCGTGGTTGCCGATGGCGGTGATGATGGTGGCCGTCTCTTCAGGGCTTGCGCCCATCTTGTCGAGGATTCGGAAGGCCATGACCGCGCCGGACTGCGCATGATCGATGCGGTTGATGACGTTTCCGATGTCGTGCAGCCAGCCCGCGATGGCGGCCAGCTCGCACGTGCGGTCGTCGTAGCCCAGCGTCTTTAAAATGGCGCTGGCCTGCGCCGAGACAAGGCCCACGTGGGCGAAGCTGTGCTCCGTAAAGCCCAGCGCGGACAGTGATTCGTCCGCCTTGCGGATATAGCTTGTGATCTCCTCGCTTTTCTTGACCTGTTCGAGCGTGATAGACATAGGCGCTCCTTTTCTTTACAGATTTGCCAGCGTCGTGCCGGTCAGCCAGTGCAGCAGCTCCTCGGGCGTGGCGGGCTTCCCGACGGTCAGAAATTCCGTCCGGCCGGGGATCATCTGCGTGTTGTCGTCGCTCTCGGCCCATGTGACCCGCTGCAGCACGCGCGTTTTGCAGGTTTTGAGATCGGTGATCTCCGGCGGTACCTGCCAGTGCTGGATAAGAATGCTGACATTGTAGTTATCCGACGTCCAGCGGCCGAAGTTCGTCGTCGGCTTGCGCCATTTCCAGCGGCAGCGCGCTCCGCCGTCCTCCATTCTGACCAGCTTCAGATAGCCGCCCTCCACGTCCTGCACGCAGCGCATGAGCCAGATGACGTGATAGCCCGCCTTCTGGAAAAACTCGCAGACGTCAAAAAAATGCGCCTTCATCAGAAGCCCGTCCTGCAGCATGACGACAAACTGGTTAATCTGGATGTAGGCAATGCGCGTCTGCCCGTCCACCGTGACGGGGACGCTCCGGTTTTCCTCCGGCACCAGCGACTGCCAGCGCTCGCGCCAATGCTGCTGATCGTCGGCCTTTTCCTGCCGCTTTTTCTTCAGAAAATCAAAAAGCATAGCCTGTCCCTCCGGCTGTGTGCGCACCGTTCGTCTGTGACTGCATAACAAATAAATTTTACCTGTCCGGGAAACCCTTGTCAAGAGAATCCTGCATTGACGAAGCTGCCGGAAGCGATTAAAATAGAAAATCATTGAACAAAGCACCTTGGGAGGGCTTTTCATGGACGCCGATCTGCGCGTAAACGCGCTTTATCTTTCCTCACGCCTGCGATCACGGCTTGCGGACGCCGCCCGCTGCCCTGTCACGACCATCATAGCCCCCACGGGCTACGGCAAGACGACTGCCGCGCAGTATCTGCAGCGGCGCATTGCCGCCGAAGCGCCGGACGCGTATCTGTTCCGGCAGTTTCTCTCCGGCGGCGGACGGCAGGAATTCTGGGCCGGACTCTGCCGGGCGCTGCACACCGCGCCGCAGCTGTCGGCGCAGCTGCGTGCGCTCGGCTACCCGGACAGCCCGCACACGCGGCAGCAGCTGCTGGAGCTGGTGCAGGATGCGCTGGCGGGCAAGCCGCCCGTCTGGTTCATTCTGGACGACGTGCACCTGCTTTCCGGCGGCGAGGCGGCGGAGCTCGTCTCGTTTCTGGCCGAGCGCCTGCCGCCGCAGGCGCATCTGATCCTTCTTTCGCGCAACCAGATCTTTTCGGAGGCGCAGAAGCTGCGCCTCGGCAGCCGCCTGTTGGAGCTGGGCGCGGCGGATCTGCGGCTGACACTGGAGGAGCTGCTGCAATACGCCGGGCGCTGCGGCCTGCCGCTTCCCGAGCGGGAGGCGCAGGCGCTCCTGTCCGTCAGCGAGGGCTGGATCGCCATGATCTATCTCATGTTCCGCGCCTACGCGCAGACGGGCGTATGGCGCTTTGACGCGAAGGGCATGGACGCGCTCATGGAGCAGGTCATGTTTGAGCCGCTGGACGAGCGGAGGCGCTTCTTTCTGCTGGACCTCTGCATGGCGGAGGCGTTCACCGCCGAACAGGCCGCCTTCGTCTGGCGGGAGCCGGACGCGGACGCGCTGCTGCACGATCTGACGCACAACAACGCGTTCATCATCGAAAGCAGCCCCGGCGTCTACCGCTGCCACCATATGCTGCGGCAGCTGCTGCGCCGGAAATTCGCCCTTCTGCCGCAAGACGCGCAGGCGGACGCCTGCGGGCGGCTCGGCAGCTGGTACGAGCGCACGGGGGAATATCTGACGGCTGCGGAGCTGTTCCGGCAGGCGGGCGACTGGGACGGGCTGCTGCGTGCGGCAGCGGCGGACTGCGGCAAATCCATCGGCGGCGAGCACCGGCAGATGCTGCTCTCCTGGTGCCGGGACTGCCCGGAGGATGTGCTGCGGCGGCACCCGGACGCGGTCTGCGTGCTGATGCGCAAGCTCTTTTCCTTCCGCGAAATTCCGGAGCTGCTGCGTCTGCGGGCGCTGCTGCTGGACGCGCTGCAGCCGGGCGGCGCGTTCTGCGAACAGGAACGGGAAAATTATCTCGGCGAATGCGACCTTGTGATGAGCTTTCTGCGCTATAACGACATCGCCGCCATGAGCGTGCTGCACCGCTCGGCCTGCGAACGCATGACGCGCACGACACGCTGCATTGACCTCGGCGGCACGTGGACCTTCGGCTCCCCGTCCGTTCTCATGATGTTCCACCGCGCAGCCGGGCAGCTGGACGCGGAAAACGCGCAGATGCGCGACTGTATGCCGTTTTATTACAAGGTCACGGACGGCCACGGCAGCGGCGCGGAGCATTCCATGCAGTGCGAAACGGACCTGCTGCGCGGCGACTTTACCGAGGCGGAGATCGGCTGCCATCTGGCGCGGGACGCAGCACTTGCTCGCGGGCAGTACAGCATTCTGCTGACGGCGGAGTTCACGGCCCTCCGGCTGGCGCAGCTTCACGGCGGTGCGACGGACGCGGCGCTGGAGCGGCTCCGGCAGACGTTGAAGGAGAACCGGCAGTTTCTGCTGCTGCGCACGCTCGATCTGTGCATTGCCTGGCTGGATGCGCAGCGCGGGAGGGCCGGCGCGGGCGCGTGGTTCATGGCCCCGGAGGCCGACGCGTCGTTTTTGGATCCTGTGCTTCCCATGCTGCGGACGGTGCAGAATGAGGTGCTGCTGGCTGCCGGTGCGTACACAAAGCTGCTTGCGCGCAGGGAGGCCTGCACAGCGCTGAACGCGTCGGCGCATACGGCGCTGGCCCAGCTGTATCTGCACATTCAGCTCGCCTGCGCGGAAAACCGCCTTGGCCGCGCGGACGCGGCCCGGCGGGAGCTGGACGCGGCGCTGGCCCTCGCCGTGCCGGACGGACTCTATCTGCCGTTTGCCGAGCACGCAGAAGCCCTCGGCCCACTTCTGCCGGAGGCATTCGCCGGGAACGAGGCTGCGCAGGCCGTTCTGCGCCGCACGGCGAAGCCGGGCCCTGGCGGACTCAGCCCGCGTGAGCGGGAGATCGCCCGTCTTGCCGCCGCGCGGCGGACGAACGCGGAGATCGCCGCGCAGCTGCACCTGTCGGAGGCGACCGTCAAAAATCACCTCAAGCGCATCTTCGACAAGCTGGGGCTTGACGGCAGCGCACGCGGCAAGCGGAACCTGCTGGCGGACATACTTTCAGAAAAGATTAGCCCCTGAGGGGCCTATGCAAGCAAACCGCTCCACGGTAAACTGGTACCAGACCGTTTATCGTGGAGTTTTTTTCGCGTTTCGCAAATCAGATCAGGAGGACTATCATGAAAAAAATCAGGAAGCTGCTTCTTGTGACGCTGGCGGCTGCGCTGTGTGCGCTGCTGCTGACCGGCTGCGGCGAGAAGGAAGTGTCGGTATCCGTTACGCTGGTCAACCACAGCGGGCATGACATTTCCTCCATCAGCATCACCCCCTCGACCAGCACCGAATGGGACACGGAATTTGTAGACGGCACGTTTGCAGACGGCGAGAGCTTCAGCGCCGGTCTTGGCACGTATAAGGAATCCGAGGTTCCCGATACATATAACATCCTTGTCTACAACGATGAGAATTACATCCTGTACGACACCACCGTCGACGAGCTGGACTTTACGATCCGGGACGGCGACTACATCATCTTCCTGCCGCCCGAGGGCGACGTGCCCATCGAGATTGCACACGACTATGACCCGGCGGACTATGAACTGGACTATGCGCCGACGGGCTACACCGAGGAGGAGCTGAGCGGCGGCGATCTGAGCGGCTACACCGGCTGCTGGAAGCTCGAAAACGAGCCGTTCTATTTTGTCATCAACGAGGAGTTTGAGTGGATCGCCATCAATCTCTACGGTGAACAGGTCGGGCCCGGCTACGTGGTCGACGAGGGCGGGTGCATCACGCTTTACATGGACGACGACACGCAGCTTGTCACCCTGTACCAGACCGCCTACGGCGAGTTAAGCGACGCAGACGGCAGTACGCTCACGCCCATGGAGTATATCATGCTCCTGCCGACGCCGGAGGACGAGCTGAACCAGACAGCGGCCTTCCCCGGCGGCTTTACGAACGTCACGGTCGATTACCCCATCCAGATGGAGGCGCACGAGCACCCGAACGTGTCCAATGCGCTGAGCTTCAACGCGGTCATGGAGGACGGCACGGACGATTATTATTCCAACATCACGCTTGCCTTCCAGCCCATCGAGGGCTTTGATCCCTACATGGAAAAAGGCGCGGCGACCGCGAAGACCTATATGATGAAGATGCTTGAGGACTTCATGCAGAGTATGTACGGCAGCTATCTGCTCAAATCCTTTGGCTCGGACTTTAAGGACAACGGCGATTCTTACAGCCTGACCGGCTATATGTGGCTCGACGGCTCCGTCTTCTCCGACGGCCCCTCGCAGCCCGTGCGCGGCTGCATGGAGGTGCGCTATTACGGGCCGACGGGCTATGCCCTCGTCGCGACGACCATCGCGCTTGAGGGCCGCATCCGCAATTATTTCGATATCTGCAACAGGATGCTCGAAACCCTGTCCTACACCGCCGGCTGGAGCACCGCGCCCAAGGCCCGGCCCGCCTATTCCGGCGACACCGGCGATTACGGCACGCCGTATTACTGGTACGACGAGGACGGCGACATCTGGTACTGGAACGGCTATGAGAACGAGTTCATCGGCTACGGCAGCGACGGCTACATCGACGAGGATACCGGCGAATACATGGAGTCGAACGACGCGGGCTGGGACTATGACGACGAATATTACGACGATTACGATCCGTGGTCCGATCCCGGCGACGGCTGGGGCGACTACTCGGACGACGAAGACGGCTGGGGCGATTACTTCTGAACCATCCCCGGAGAAAGGAGGGCTTTGCGTATGCGTGCAGATCTGGCGCTGATTTTGTTCGTTCTGACGCTTGCGGGCGGCATTGCACTGCTCGTGCTGCGGAAAAAGCGCGGCGGCGCGCCGCTGCTCATCGGCGGGATCGTCCTGCTCGTCTGCGCGGCAGCGCTGGGGCTGTATCTGGCGGCAGCGGTGCTGCTGGTGCTGGCCGTGCGCTGAAAAACGAAAAAATATCATAGGATTTCACAGATATTTAAAAACTGCCCCCTAAGATTTTTAATACCATCCTGATATTCTATACTTGCAAGAAGCAAACGTCTTTTTCATTTTTCTCCTTTCTCCATATTTTAAAAGAAACGCGCAGACAGGCCGGTCACTTGTCTGCGCGTATTCTTTTACGGCGCGATTCTTTCGGGAAACTGTTCACAGTTTCTTTACCGGTTCGTGAAATCCTGTTCAAATTCTTCCTCTATACTAAAAGCACAAAAGGGGAACAAACTGGCCGGTTCTCTTTTGTATGGTTTGACCATCCGGCGATGCGCCGTCTGATGCCGTGGAAAGCTCTGCGGATAAGCCGACAGACCCGCGCGTGACAATCGCCGCTCCACCCCTCCAAATTCTTCATTGTTTTCTCCCCTGTAACACTTACGCGCAGCCCAAAGGCGGGCTGCGCGTAAGCCAATTTCAGGGGAAATCGCAGGCGGAGAAGGTGGAACTGCACCGGACTGCGGCTGTATTTCTATATGGATCAGATCGTTTACTGAACGATGAAGTTGACAGATTCGTCGCCCTGCTTGTCTTCGCCGTAGACATAGTCCTTGCCGGGCATGACGGCGTTCAGGACGATGCCGACGATGGAGCCGACGGCCAGACCCGAGAGGCTGATCGCGCCGAAATGGAGAGAGCCTGCCGAGGAGTAGCTGATGCCGATGGACAGAACCAGGATGAGGGCCGCGACCAGAACATTGCGGGACTTGGTGAAGTCGACCTTGTTCTCGACGACGTTGCGCACGCCGACTGCGGAGATCATGCCGTAGAGCACGAGGCTGACGCCGCCGATGGTGCCGCCGGGCATGGAGGAGATGACGGCCGCGAACTTCGGGCTGAAGGAGAAGAGCATGGCCAGAACTGCCGCGATGCGGATGACGCGCGGGTCATAGATGCGGCTGAGGGCCAGAACGCCGGTGTTTTCGCCGTAGGTCGTGTTGGCGGGCGCGCCGAAGAGGGCTGCCAGCGTGGTCGCAAGACCGTCGCCCATCAGGGTGCGGTGCAGGCCGGGATTTTCAATGTAGTTGCGGTTGCAGGTGGAGGAGATCGCGGACACGTCGCCGATGTGCTCGACCATGGTGGCAAGGGACAGCGGGACGATGGTGATGACGGCGGTCAGGAGCTTATGTGCGTCGACATTGCCGGAGGCGAACAGGCCGAAGACGGTCTGCTCCATCTTGATGGGCAGCGCGAACCACTTCGCTTCGGAGACGTTGGCGACGAGATTTGCGCGGACGTCCGCGTCGAAGATGACGGCCAGCAGATACGAGCCGATGACGCCGAGGAGGATCGGGATGATCTTGATCATGCCCTTGCCCCAGATGTTGGCGGCGACGATGATGAGGATGGCGGCGATGGCGATCCACCAGCTGCCGGTGCAGTTATTGATGGCGGAGGAGGAGAGGTTCAGGCCGATGGCGATGATGATGGGGCCGGTGACGATGGGCGGGAAGAAGCGCATGACCTTCTTCGCGCCGAAGACCTTGAACAGACCGGCCAGAATGACATACACAAGACCTGCGCAGGCCACGCCGAAGCAGGCATAGGGCAGCATCTCAAGGTTGGGGATGTTCTGCTGCTCGCCGAGCATCGGCGCGATGGTCGCGTAGCCGCCGAGGAAGGCGAAGGACGAGCCGAGGAAGGCCGGGACCTTGCCGCCGGTGATGAGGTGGAACAGCAGCGTGCCGAGGCCCGCAAACAGGAGCGTGTTCGAAACGTCGAGGCCCGTCAGGATGGGGACGAGGATGGTCGCGCCGAACATGGCGAACATATGCTGGAAGCCGAGCAGCAGCATTCTGCCTCTGCCGAGCTGTCTGGCATCATAGATGCCGGTTTCCGGAATTTTGTTTTTTCCCATGGTGTTCTCCTTTCTTTTCGGCGTTTTTGCGGGCGGTCCTGGCTGTATGCGTGCATAAAAAAAGAATTGTGAAAACTGGAAACACCAGCTTCACAATTCCTTCTGCAAAAACAAATACGACGCCGGAACAACAGGTTCCCCAGCAAAAACAAAAACGGAAGCACATCGACAGACGGGCGTTTTGAAGATCGTCATGGCGCGCACTTCCTTTCGTAAACTCACTGGGGGACATTATAGCGGCGCGGCCGCAAAAATACAACTGTGAGTTTTGTGCGATTTTGGACGCCGCAAAACATGAAAATTGACAGATCCGTCAAATTCACTCCAGCTCGTCGAGCGTGAGGCGGAAGCTGTCCAGGAAATGCGCCAGAAAATAATCGAGGCACGGCAGCTGCATGTCGACGAGCGCCTGCCGCGTCTGCTTCTCCGCCGCCGCAAATTCTGAGTTGCCGGCCTTCAGCTCCTCGACGCACTTGATATACGCCGAAAGCTTGTCCGCCGCCTTGACGATGCGGGCGATGTCCGGGTCGGATTCAAACAGCAGCGGGCGGTAGCTCTCCTGCACCTCCGGCGGCAGGAGAGCAAGGAGCTTTTCACAGCTGACGGCCTCGATCTGCTTGTAGGCCTTTTTGATCTCCGGGTTATAATACTTGATCGGCGTGGGCAGGTCGCCTGTCAGGATCTCCGACGCGTCGTGGAACAGCGCTGCAGACGCGCAGCGGTCGGGGTCGGCGGGCTGGCCGAGGATGTCGCGCTGGATCACAGCCAGTCCGTGTGCCAGCACGGCAACCATATGGCTGTGCTCCTGAATGTTTTCCTCAAACGTATTGCGCATGAGGCCCCAGCGGCCAATGTAGCGCATACGGGAAATAAGCGCAAAAAAGCGGTGCTGCATCGCAATGCCTCCCTATCAGATCAGAGATTTGTTCTTCCATTTGCCGCGGAACACGTGCGCATAGCAGACAAGGAGCGTCACGGTCCACGCCATGGCCTGGCTCCACCAGACGGCGGTATAGCCGAACAGAGCCGTGTTGTGCAGCGCATAGGCAAAGATCACGCGCAGCCCCAGCGCCAGCAGCGCGAAGAACGTGGCGTGGAAGCCCTCGCCCACGCCCTGGCACATCCCGTTGGCGGGAAAATAGACCGCGAAAATGGGCATCGCGACGGCGGAGCTGAACAGATGCAGGCGGCAGATGGCCGCAGCGGCCTCGTCCAGCTGGAACGCGCGGATGATGCGCGAAATGCCGAAGATCTGGCACAGGCAGAGCACAAGCGTCATGGAAAGCGACACCAGCACGCCCTGTCCAAGGCCCCTGGAGACGCGGTCGGGGCGCTGCGCGCCCATATTCTGGCCCGCGAAGGTCGCCATGGTGTTCTGCACGCCGAGAATCGGGATCATCAGAATGTTCTCCATCCGGGTGGCGACGGTATAGGACGCGATCATGCTCTCGCCGTAGAGATTGACCAGCCGCTGCAAAAACAGAAAGCCGCAGGAGACGATGGACTGCTGAATGGCCATCGGCGCGCCGACCTGCAGAATGCGGCCTGCCGTTTTCACGTCCAGCCGCAGCTCGCGGAGCGAGAAGCGCAGAAGGGCGTATTTCCGGTGCATATACGCAAAGCCGATGACGCAGGAGGCGATCTGCGAAATGACGGTGGCGACGGCCGCGCCTGCCACGCCCAGCCCAAGCCCCGCGACAAACGCAAGGTCGAGCACGACGTTCAAAATCGACGAGACGAGCAGAAAATACAGCGTCGCCTTGCTGTCGCCCAGCGCCCGCAGAAGGGCCGCCGCGATGTTGTACCCGAACTGGAACACCAGTCCCGCCGCGTAGATGCGGAAATACAGAAGCGTCATCGGCAGCAGCGCCTCCGGCGTGCCCAGCACTCGTTCCAGCAGGAATCTCGCGCTCACAACGCCGGCAAGCGACATGAATAGCCCCATTGCCAGCATCAGCACAATGGCCGTCGCGGCATACTGCCGCAGCTCCCGCTCGCGCGAAGCGCCGAAATACTGCGAGATCAGCACGCCTGCGCCGATGGAAAAGCCGATGGCAAGCGCCGTGAACAGAACTGTCAGCGACGCGCAGGCCCCGACGGCGGAAAGCGCCTGCTGGCCGTTGAAATTGCCGACAATGATGGTGTCGGCGGTATTATAGAGCTGCTGCAAAAGGTTTCCCGCCATGATCGGCAGCGCAAACTGTAAAATAAGCTTCCAGGGCGTTCCCCGGGTCAGATCCTTCGTCATGCCGCGTTCTCTCCAAACCGATGCTTTGATTATTGTAGCACAAAAAGAATTGCTTGTAAATTGCGGCTTTCCGCTTGATAATCCTTTTACCCTATAGTATAGTGGGTTAAAAGAAAGCGAGGAACCAAGCATGATGATTTCCACCAGGGGCCGCTATGCACTGCGCGTGATGATCGATCTGGCCGAGCATATAGACGAGGGCTATATCCCGCTGCAGACGATCGCGAAGCGGCAGGGCATTTCCGAAAAATATCTGGAGAGCATTCTGGCCGTGCTGAGCAAGGCGGGGCTGCTCGACGCCGTGCGCGGCAAGGGCGGCGGCTACCGCCTGTCCAAACCGGCGAAGGAGTATACCGCATTTGAGGTATTGTCCCTGACCGAGGGGACGCTGGCCCCGGTCACGTGTCTGGAGAGCGGGCAGCAATGCGAAAACGCGGTCAACTGCCGGACGCTCCCGCTGTGGCAGGGGCTTGATCAGGTCATCGCCGCGTATCTGTGCAGCTACACGCTTGCAGATCTGACGCGGGAAGAGAAGCCGCAGCCGAAGCGCAGGCGAGCAAAGACATAACGTGAATTTCAGACAGGAAGCTTGAACATATGAATGAAGTTTATTTCCCCGCGCTGTTTCCGGGCTTCCCGCTGCCGGAGGAGCTGGCGGAGGCGCTCGGGCGCCTTGCCGTCGTCCACGCGGAGCTTGACCGGGAAACGCGCACCATCCGTCTGGACGCGCAGGCGGAGCAGTATCTGGCAGAAAAGCAGCTGCAGGCGCTCTGCCGGGACATTGAAAAGGAATATGGCCTGCGGGAATTGAAGCTTTCGGTGCGCTATCCCGCCTCGGAGCTTCCGAATATGGATTTCCGCGATCTGGCGCAGGTGTTTATCCGCGCCTTTTCGCCGTCTGCCGCCATTCTGGCAGGAGCAGGCTACGAGGTCACGGACGAGGCCGTCGTCATCCGGCTCAAGGCCAACGGCAAGGACAGCATTTTGCAGAACGCAAAAAAGGCCGAGCAGTTCCTGCGCGACCGCTTCGGCGTTTCCAAAAAGATCGAGGTCGAGGCGCACAGCAATTTAGAGGGCCGTGCGCTGTTTGAAGAGACGGCGCGTATCCGCGCCGAGGCGCTTAAAAACGCGCCTGCCATCACGGCCAGCGTGCCGCAGGGCGGCGCAAAAGCCTCCGGCGGAGCTGCCTCCACACCGGCAGAGCCGGCGGGCGCGCTGTTCTACGGCAGGCCGTTTTCGGGCAGGCCCGTGCGGATGGAGGAGCTGAACCTCGATATGTTCCGCGTGATCGTCGAGGGCAAGGTCTTCGCCGTGCAGCACCGGGAACTGAAAAAGCGCGGGGCGTGGGTCATCTGCTTCGATATGACAGACTATACCAGCTCCGTCCGCGTGAACCAGTTCATGGAGGCCGCAAAGGCCAAGCCCATCATTGACAACGTCCAGCCAGGTATGTGGCTGCGCGTACAGGGCAAGATGAGCTTTGACCGCTATGACAACGAAATGGTGCTCCAGCCGAACGCCATGGAAAAGATCGAGGCCCCGAAGCGCCGCGATACGTATCCCGAAAAGCGCGTCGAGCTGCACCTGCATACGACCATGTCCTCCATGGACGCGCTGACCGATACCGGCGCTGCCGTCAAGCGGGCAGCCAGCTGGGGCCACCGCGCCATCGCCATCACCGACCACGGCGGCGCGCAGTCGTTCCCGGACGCGATGAAGGCCGCGTCCAAGGCCAAGGTCGCGGGGACGGACCAGAACATCAAAATCCTCTACGGCTGCGAGGGCTACTACGTCAACGACGTCGACGACCGCATCGCCGTCCACGGCGAGGAGGATTTCTCCTTTGACGGGGAATACGTCGCGTTCGATCTGGAAACGACCGGTCTGTCCTCGCTCCACGATACGATCATCGAGATCGGCGCAGCCATCATGAAGGGCAATGAAGTCCTCAGCACGTTCCAGACCTTCGTCGACCCGCACCGGCCCCTACAGCCGAAGATCGTCGATCTGACGGGCATCAACGACCAGATGCTTGCCGGGCAGCCGGATATTTCCGAGGCAATGCCGAAATTCCTGGAATACGTCGGCAGCCGCCCCCTGTGCGCGCACAACGCGGATTTTGACATCGGCTTCGTGACGGCGGCGTGCGAAAAGCTCGGCCTGCCGTTCCACCCGACGTATGTCGACACGCTCATTCTGGCGCAGAACCTGATGCCGGAGCTTGGCAAGTACAAGCTCAACATCGTCGCCGATGCGCTGAGCCTGCCGGATTTCAACCACCACCGCGCTTCCGACGACGCGATCACCTGCGGGTATCTGCTCATGCGCTTTTTCAAGATGATGCAGGAGCAGGGATTGGACTCGCTGCAAAAGATCAACCCGCGCATGGAGCAGCTGCGCTCCGGCAGCAAGATCCTTGACCGCCGTGCGCGGCACATCATCGTCTTTGCGAAAAACTCCATCGGCCTGCGCAATCTGTACCGGCTGATCTCCTACGGCAATCTCAAGTATTTCAAGCGCGTGCCCATCATGCCGAAGTCCGAGCTGCTGCAATGGCGCGAGGGACTTATCATCGGCTCGGCCTGCGAGGCGGGCGAGCTGTTCCAGGCGATTCTGAACCACAAAAGCTGGGCAGAACTCAAGCGTATCGCTAGCTTCTATGACTTCCTGGAGATCCAGCCCATCTGCAACAACCGCTTCATGCTCGACAAGGGCCTTGCCGAGGACGAGGAAGAACTGCGCGGCTTCAACCGCACCATCGTCAAGCTCGGCGAGGAGCTGGGAAAGCCCGTCGTCGCGACCGGCGACGTGCACTTTCTCGACCCGGAGGACGAAATCTTCCGCCACATCCTGCTTGCCACCAAGCAGATGCCCGACGCCGACCGGCCGCTGCCGCTGTATCTGCGCACGACAGATGAGATGATGGAGGAATTCTCCTATCTCGGCCCGGAAAAGGCGCATGAAGTCGTCATTGAAAACCCGAACCGCATCGTTGACTGGTGCGAAACGCTGCGGCCCGTGCCGCACAATCTGTTCGCGCCGAAGATCGAAAATTCCGTCGAGGACCTGAAAGCCCTCGTCTACGGCAAGCTCCACCGGCTCTACGGTGAAACCCCGCCGGAGCTTGTGCAGAAGCGCGTCGACACGGAAATGCACGACATTATTTCCTGCCACTACGACGTCATTTATATGTCGGCGCAGAAGCTGGTGCAGAACTCGCTGGAGCACGGGTATCTTGTCGGCTCGCGAGGCTCGGTCGGCTCGTCCATCGTGGCGTTCATGTCCGGCATCACGGAGGTCAATTCCTATCCGCCGCACTACCGCTGTCCGCAGTGCAAGTTCACGACGTTTGAGGTTCCGGCCGACTGCGCCTGCGGCGCGGATCTGCCGGACGCGGTGTGCCCGAAGTGCGGCGCGAAACTCGACAAGGACGGGTTCAATATCCCGTTTGAGACGTTTCTCGGCTTCGGCGGCGATAAAGTCCCAGATATCGACCTCAACTTCTCCGGCGAATATCAGGCCAAGGCGCACGCCTACTGTGTGCAGATGTTCGGCAAGACCCATGTCTTCCGCGCGGGCACCATCGGCACCGTCGCAGAGAAAACGGCCTACGGCTACGCAAAAAAATACCTGTCGGAGCGCAATAAGACCGTCCCCAAGGCGGAGGAGAACCGACTGGCGCTCGGCTGCGTCAACGTCAAGCGCACGACCGGCCAGCACCCCGGCGGCCTCGTCGTCATTCCGCAGGAGAACGAGATCTGGGACTTCTGCCCCGTGCAGCACCCGGCGGACGACAAGGACTCCGAATGGATCACGACGCATTTTGAATATCACTCCATGGAGGAAAACCTCCTGAAGCTCGATATGCTGGGCCACGATGACCCGACCATGATCCGTATGCTGGAGGACATGACCGGCGTCGACGCGCAGAAGATCCCGCTCGACGATCAGGACACCATGTCGATCTTCACGTCCAGCAAGGTGCTGGGCTATGAAAACGACCCCATTCTGGGGCCGGTCGGCTCCGTCGCCATCCCGGAATTCGGCACAGGCTTCACGCGCGGGATGCTGCAGGAGACGCAGCCGACAAAATTCGACACGCTCATCCGCCTGTCCGGCTTCTCCCACGGCACGGACGTGTGGCTGGGCAACGCGCGCGATCTGATCCTGTCCAAGACCGCCTCCGTCAACGACGCCATCGGCTGCCGCGACGATATCATGCTGTACCTCATCAAATGCGGGATGCCCGAAAAGCGGTCGTTCAAGATCATGGAGGCCGTCCGAAAGGGCCGCGGTCTGCCCGACGGCGCGGAGGAGGAGATGAAGGCCGCAGGCGTCCCGGAATGGTACATCGGCTCCTGCAAGAAGATCAAGTATCTTTTCCCGAAGGCCCACGCAACGGCGTATGTCATGATGGCCTTCCGCATCGCGTGGTTCAAGGTGCACGAGCCGCTTGCGTTCTACGCGGCCTATTTTTACCGCCGCAGCCAGAAGGGCGGCTTCGACGAGGGCATGATGTGCCACGGCATCGAGCTTGTCAAGAAAAAGCTGCAGGAGATCAAGGAGGACGAGGATTCCAGCGCCAAGGACGACGATCTGTTCACCACGCTTGAGGTCTGCTATGAATTCTATCTGCGCGGCTTTACCTTCGCGCCGATCGATATCTATCATTCCCATGCGACGAAGTTCCAGATCGAGGCCGGGCAGCTGCGCCCGCCGTTCGTGGCCGTGGCCGGTCTTGGCGAAACGGCGGCCTGGGACCTTATGAATGCCCGCGAGGGACGGGAGTTCTTGTCCGTCGAGGAATTCGCCGATGCCTGCCCGAAGGTGTCCAAGACGCTCATCGACCAGCTCCAATCCGCCGGCGCCTTCGGTGACCTCCCCCTCACCAGCCAGCTGACGCTGTTCTGACCCCGCCCCAAGGCTCCCCTTGGGTAACCGATGATTCAATCGGCAAGCCCGGGGGAATTTCGATTTCCCCCCGGAGCCCCCTTGAAGCGACCAGAAAAACCCTTTTGGTTTTTCTGGACTTTTCCCGCGAAGCTTGAGGCAGCTCAGAAATTCTGACGCTGTACGTCCAGCGCATCCTGTAGGGGGCGGACGACTCTGTCCGCCCGCAGGCTGCACCGCTTTTTACGGGAATCTGCGGCGAGTCCGTAACTTCCCAGCAAACCGATGTGGGATCAGTCCCTACAGAACTCCGGCGAATCCGTACCGCCCTGCAAATTTCGACTGCAAAGCTGATTTACCGCACCCATTCAAACGCAGCTATTTGCAAATCTAGTTGTACCGTAACAGGCGGCGCGTACCATAGCTCTCGTAGGGTGAGTCTGTGTGTTCATAACAGCTAGAAATCAGGACTTACCTAAAATCGCACCCGCAGCACGCACCAAACCGTACCCCAGTGTCCCTTTTCTCCCCTATCTTTTCCGGCAAGACGGAAAAGATAGGGCCGCCGGAGGCTCGTCGAACCGCTTCGCTGGGTTCGCCAGGAATCTCCGGTGCTGACAAAACAAGCCCCTTGTCATGCAGTTCCATGCGCATGACAAGGGGCGGCTTTCGTGCAGGCTGTTTATGAGAAAAGATTCACGCTCAGAGCCGCTGCAGACCGGCTTCGATCTCGCCGATCATGTAAAGCGACCCGTAGCAGAGGACGACGCCGTCCTTTCCCGCGTGCTCCACGGCCAGCCGGACGCCGTCTGCGACTGCGTCGCAGGCCGTGACGGGTTTGCCGAACTGGGACAGGTACTGCGCCAGATCGTGCGCGTTCAGCGCGCGGGGATTGCCCGGCGTGACGGTGATGAATTCCTTCGCGTAGGGCTCGACGTTCCGGTACATACAGTTATAATCCTTATCGGCCAGAACGCCGGTCAGGATGGTCAGCGGCCGCCCGGCCAGATAGTCCTGAATGTTCTTGACGAGCGCCTGAATGCACTGCGGGTTGTGTCCGCCGTCGATGATGAACAGCGGGTCCTTGCGCCGTACGTCGAACCGGCCCGGCCAGCGGACGTCCGCAAGTCCTTCGCGAATCTGTTCGTCCGTGATGTGCCAGCCGCGCTGCTGCATGACGGTCGCCGCGGTGAGGGCGACGGCAGCGTTGTGCAGCTGATGATTGCCCAGCAGCGGAAGCTTCAGCGCGTGGAAGCGCTCCCAGTCGAAGACCTGACCGGTCAGATCGTGGGAAATGAGCCGGATATCGGCAAAGTCCGCCTTGTGGAGCTTTGCACCGACCTCCTTGCACCGCGCCTCGATCACGGCCTCGACCGACGGCGCTTCGCGGTAAATGACCGCGTCGCAGCCGGGCTTGATGATGCCGGACTTCGTCGCGGCGATCTTTTCCAGCGTGTCGCCCAGCACCTCCGTGTGGTCAAGGCCGATGTTGCAGATGATTGCAACCTCCGGCGGCAGAATCACGTTCGTGGCGTCAAACTCGCCGCCCATGCCGACCTCGCAGACGACAAGATCGCAGTTATGGCGGGCAAAATATTCAAAGCCCAGCGCCGTGACCATCTCAAACTCGGTCGGCTGCTCGAAGATCGAATCCGCGAGAGGCTTGATATATTCCGTGATCTCGCAGATCTCTTCGTCCGGGATCTGCACGCCGTCAATTTGGATGCGCTCATTGAACCGGATGAGATAGGGGCTGGTGTACAGGCCCGTTTTGTATCCGGCCTTTGTGAACATACTGGCCAGCATCGCGCAGGTCGAGCCCTTGCCGTTTGTACCGGTCACGTGAATAAACTTTAGCTTGCGCTCGGGGTGGCCCATCTTGTCCAGCAGCGCGCTGATGCGCTCCAGGCCGGGGACGCTGCCCTTCCAGCAGACGGAATGGATATAATGCAGCGCTTCGTCAAGCGTCATGTCAATTACCTTCTTTTGATTTCGATTCGTATTTCACCGGCGGCCAGAGCTTGGCGGCGGTAAACACCTTGGATTTATAAAGCAGCCATACCACCAGCACGTCAATGACGAACGTCACGCCGAGCTGTACCGAGCGGGTTGCCAGTTTTGTCAGGAAAAATGCCATTTTTGCGTCGCCGCCGTAGACAAAGGCGAGGGAGAAGCTCTGATAGAGGATCGAGCCGAGCGCGATGGCAGGCAGGAACGACAGGGCGATGGTTAAAATCGACGTTTTCTTCACCAGCAGCGGCTGGAACAGACCCGCGCAGAGCCCGTAGAGAATGGGCGGAACGCAGAACATCGGGTTATAGCCGTAGCCGGAGAACAGACAGCCGACAAAATCGGCCACAAAGCCGACCAGCGCGCCGGGCACGGGTCCAAAAAGCATACCGGCCAGGAAAATGGGCACGGCTTCGAGGGAGAAACGGGTCGTTTCGTTGGGCATCGGGATAATGAACCGGGCCAGCACGACGGAAACGGCAGCCAGCAGTGCGCAGGATACAAGCGTGCGCACATTCTGCAGCCCATGACGCGGCGCAGTCTGCGCGGCAGACATATTTTTCGTAAAATTAGACATAAAAAAGCCTCCTATTTTGTCAATGGGAGGAGGTTTGGTGATATGGACTTTCAAACAAGAAAGAAACTGCTGTACAATTTCAGTTTGCTATAGCGGATGCGAAATGACACCGCGGAGAGACTCCTTCGCCCGGCGGCAACCTCCCATCCAACCGGTACTTGACGCGTCATTTCTACTCATGCAACGTTCGGGTACGCATGCTCTGTGTGTTAAATTGACAGGCTCACATCTTCCTGTCCTTCCTGTTCTCCTTCGTGCCTATTGTATTGTGTACGGAGGAAAAAATCAAGCGGAAATCAATATTTTTTTATTGATTCCCGCGATTTTTTCGTGTCTGCCCAGAAACGTGGAAAACGCGGCTTCGAATCTGTTGTCCATCATACAGCTGTCCCTCCAAATTTCGAGACTTTATTTGACATCCTAACATAAAAGTTTCCGAATGTCTATGATAATAGACATGATTTTTCGCTTTTTCTCCTACACTAGGGTGTATCTGAAAACTCATGATGTGACCGGCAGCGAGGGATTTTTGCGTTGCGCAAGACATTTTTTCGCAGGAATACTGACGTATTTCAAGGAAAAATGACGCGGCGCACCGCAAAAAGGCCCGCTGTCCGGGTGCGTTGGGAGTTTTCAGATACACCCTAAGGGAAGCTGTTTTGGGCGCGGTTAAAACAGATCCAGCATGGCGTCCAGATAGATGGCCTCGCGCACGTGCAGCTGATGCTCCGGCTTTGTCAGATAGTAGAGCAGAAATTCCAGAAGTATGGCGCTGCCGAGGCCGCGGCCTTCGAGCTTGAAATTGGTGAAGCCCATGGGCAGATAGACTGTTCGGATGTCCTGCGCGCTGATAAAGCCGAGGTTTTCCATGGCGCGGGAAAACCGGTAGCCGTCCGCTGCGCCGGGAGCGGTGCAGCGGTGCGGAGCGTCCTCGCCAAGCGTTTTCCGGCTGACGGCCTCGTAGCAGGCTTTGCGGTCTTTGCAGCCGAACCAGCAGCATTCGTTGCACAGAAATTCTGTCTTGTCCTTCAGCGACTGCGGCAGTGTGCGCAGCTGTTCAAAGGCCCTGTTCAGCCGGAAATCCGGCACGACGAAGCGGAACGCTTCGCGCTCCAGCTCCTTCCGGAGCTGGGGAAAGCCGGTCAGCACCTTTGTCGTAGAAGAGACAAAGTAGAATCGCGGATAGGCAGTGCGCAGATAGTCCAGCAGCAGGTCGGAATGGACGATCACGCCGTTCTGCGGCCCGCCGGGTTCCGAGAACAGGCGGCAGAGCGCATTGCAGGCTGGATCGGACAGATGGGCCTCCGTCAGAAGGGAATTGCTGAACGTCAGCCGGGCGGAAAGACCGTATTCCTGCGTCAGCGCCAAAACCGCGCGCGGGTCCTGCTTGCCGCAGCCCACGCGTCCGCCGCCCCAAATGCAGCCCTCCGGCGCGCCATAAATCGAGGCGATCTCGCACCAATCATAAAAATATTCCCGGTGCGCCCGGTAGAGCGGCAGAAAGACGCGGTAAAACTCATAAAATTCAAACAGGCCGGGCAGATGCAGCTGCGCACGTTTCGGTTCGGTCATGTGGTTGTCCTCTGATACGAAGCCCCGGTTTCCAGACGGAAACCGGGGCATTGTGTGTGATGGGGCAGGGGAGATTAGGCCTCTTCCTCTTCCTTCTTTGCGTCTTCGATGATCTTGGCCTGGTTCATCTGCGGGACTTCCTCGTAGCGGACGAACTTGAGCGTGTAGCTGCCGCGGCCCTGGCTCATGGCGCGCAGGTCGATGGAATAGGTGGTCATTTCGCCGATGGGGACTTCCGCCTCAACGATCTGATAGCCGGGATTCTCGGGATCGGGGTTCATGCCCATGACACGGCCGCGGCGCTTGTTGAGGTCGCCGATGACGTCGCCCATGTTGTTGTCAGGGATGAGAACCTTGAGTTCGCCGATCGGCTCGAGCAGGGTCGGGCCGGCGGTGGGCAGACCTTCCTTGTAGGCGATGCCGGCAGCGGTCTGGAACGCCATATCGGAGGAGTCGACGGGATGGTAGGAGCCGAAGTACAGCGTGGACTTCAGGAACACGACCGGATAACCGGCCAGAACGCCCTTGCCGACGCAGTTGCGCAGGCCCTTTTCAACGGACGGGATGAAGTTCTTCGGCACGCAGCCGCCGACCGTCTCATCCGCGAAGATCATCTCTTCGGACTCGGACTGCGGCTCGAAGCGGATGTAAACATCGCCGAACTGGCCGTGACCGCCGGACTGCTTCTTGTGACGGCCGTGGATCTCGACCTTCTTCTTGATCGTCTCGCGGTACGCGATCTTGGCGGGCTTGAGAACAGCCTCGACCTTATACTTGCTCTGGAGCTTTGCCATGAGGACGGACAGCTGCATATCGCCGACGCCCGCAATGATGAGCTCCTTGGTCTCGGGATCGTTGCCGTAGGTGAAGGACTCGTCCTCTTCTTTCAGCTTGACAAGGCCGTTGGCGATCTTGTCTTCGGTGCCCTTGACCTTGGCGTAGACAGCCATCTTGTACATCGGCTCGTCGTAGGTCATGCCCTTGATGCGAACGGTCTTGCCCGGCAGGCCGAGGGTGTCGCCGGTCTTGACGGAGGCAAGCTTCGTGAAGACGCCGATGTCGCCGCAGCAGACCTTGGAGGTCTTGGTGTTGTCCTTGCCCTTCGGGAAGAACATATTGCCGAGCTTTTCAGAATCGCCGGTGCGGACGTTGGTGACGGTGAGGGTGTCCTCCATGTCGCCGGAGATGACCTTGAAGTAGGAGTTCTTGCCGTACTGGTCAGCCAGCGTGTTGAAAACGAACGCCATCGGGCTGCCATTCGGGTTGAGCTTGAACTCGGACTCGCCGCCCTCGTCGTCGACCTTGGTCATGGGCTTGCCCTCGAGGGGGTTCGGCGCATACTTGACGATGTTGGCCATCAGGTTGGTGGTGCCGAGGCCGGTGTAGGCGCAGCCGCAGAAAACGGGGGTCACGCTGCGGTCCCGGATACCGGCCTTGATGCCGGTCTGAAGCTCTTCGGCGGTAAACGGCTCTTCCATGAAGAACTTCTCCATGAGGGCCTCGTCAGTCTCCGCGACCTGCTCGTTGAGCTCGGCCATGTATTCTTCGATCCTGTCGTTGGCGTCTGCGGGCAGAGCGATCTCCTTGCCGTTTGCGTCATAGGCCTTCTTCTCAATCAGGTCGACCAGGCCGACAGCCGTTTCGCCCTGCATGATGGGGAAGGTGAACGGAATGACGGAAGCGCCGAACATTTCGCGCAGGGAATCGAGAACGTTGAAGAAGTTGGCGTGCTCCTCGTCGAGCTTGGAGACGTAGAACATGGCGGGAAGACCGGCCTTGGCGAGATACTTCCAGCCCTTTTCGGTGCCGACGCCGATGCCGCTCTTGGCGGTCAGGCAGATGAGACCCGCGTCAACCACGCGCAGGGACTGCACGATCTGACCGGCAAAGTCAAAATAGCCCGGATTGTCGATCACGTTGAGCTTGCACTTGTTATATTCAACGGGAATGACAGAAGAAGAAATGGAATACTGTCTCTTCTTCTCTTCATCGTCAAAGTCAGAAACAGTGGTGCCATCAGCACGCTTGCCCAGACGGGTGATCGCCTTGGTGGTGAACAGCATACTCTCGCACAGAGCGGATTTGCCGTCGCCGCCGTGGCCAAGCAGGCAGATGTTGCGAATGTCATTGGCAGTATAGCCCATAGTAAAAATTACTCCTTTCTCCAGACGGGGCGCAAGACGGCGCGCTCCGTCCCTCGGCAGTTCTCATTTCGCCGACTCTTAAATTCCATTATATACGAATCCTCATAGGATTGCAATTAGAATCTTGTCAAATCCCATGAAAATCTGCGATTTTTCACGCGCGGCTATGCGCGGCCCGCCAAAAGTCCGGCCAGAAGCCCCGGAAGGAGCCACAAAGCCGTGTACAAAAACAGGTTCCAGCACGACGCGGCGAGGTCTGCGCCGAGGAATGTCAGCACAAACATCAGCCCCGCGCCGAGGATGCTTCCCACAAGGGCAATGCAGATGCACAAAATCGCCGTGCTCCGCAGTCCCCGCGCCGCGACAACGCTCCCGGCGAAGCTTGCAAAGCTGCTGCGGGCCATGAGCGCGCCCTGCGTTCCGCTGCGTACAGTCTCCGGCTCGGAAAGGGCTGCGCGCTCCTCCACGATGGGGAATTCAATGTGCTCGGGCGGGATCTTGTAACGCTGCTTTAAAAACTGCGGCGTGATCATAAAATCGCGCGTGGCCAGCACCGGCACGAGCGCGCCTGCGCGCAGAACGGAGGCAAGACCGGCCCGGACGGATTCCGCCGGAGCGTAGTTGAGGGCGAAGACGGCGGTAAGCTCGCCGTTGACGGACAGATAGACCGCCTGCTTCAGCCGCGTCCCCTCCGGCACGCGCACACGCATGAGCTTCATGAACGCGATGGAGCCCATGAGCACGACGTCGCCCCGGATCGTCGCGCCGAGGCCGCCGCTTTCGTACCGGCGGAAGCTGTCGACGGTATAGCGCCTGCCGTTCTGGTCGTGCATCATCTGCTCGAACAGCGGGACAAGACCGCTGCCCGCCGTCTGTACGACGGCGTTGGCATAGCCGATGACCATGGGCGCGGGGCGGCTGCCGTAGAGCTTCATGCCGCCCTGCGTTACGTTCTGCGGCGGGAACAGGTCAGCGTCCTCAATGATCAGTCCGGCCTCACCGGACAAGATCCGTGCGCCCTGCCAGCCAGCGGCGGCTGCGCCGACGCGGTACAGCTTTTTCGCAAACGTGGAAAACGGTTTGGCGTAGGCAATGAGCACGCCTGCGGGGAAGCCCGCCAGCAGCATGGCTGTCCACGACCAGAGAAAGCTCTTTCCGCCGCGCATCGCGGTCAGAATGGACAGCACGAGCGTCACCGCCGTCATGACAGGGGCATAGACGCGCATGATGCGGCTGCCCGCGTCCGGCATTTCCAGCTGGATGGCGAACTGTGCCGCGTCGCCCGGCGCACGGAAGATGCAGTCGTAGCCGTGCCACGCCTTTTCCTCCCGCACGGCGGCGACAGGCTCTTCCATGTTGCCTGCCGCGCGCAGCGACCTGCGCCGCGCCTCATATAATAAGCTCCGGCCCCAGAGGGCAAGCAGCAGCAGGACCGACGCGACCGTGCAGAACGGCGTTCTGCCCTGCATGACAGCAAAAAAAGCATCGACGATCACGGCACAGAGCACCACAAACAGCATACTGGTCTGATCGAACCGCAGACGCAGCGCCTGCATTACGCCGGACAGGCAGATATCATAGCTCAGAAGCGCCTGCGCAAGCAGAAGTCCCAGCATGATCGCGGAAAACACGCGAGAATAGCCGCTGAAATCCCCGATCACAGAGGATGCCGACAGAACCAGCAGCAGAATCGACGCCAGACACGTCAGTACGCTCAGCAGCAGCCGCAGCCGGACGCTGGAGGCGGCGGAATAGAACTGGTACGCGGCCTCCAGGGAAGAAAAGACGTGCTCAGGCTGCTCGGCGGCACGCTTTTTGCGGGCCTCCTTCTTCTGGAAGCGTTCGAGCTGACGGCGGCGCTTCTCGGCCTGCCGCCTTTCCCGGCGCTCGGAACGGGCGCGTTCACGCGCTTCTCTGGGGTCAGCTGCGGCTGGCTCCGGATCCGGTTCGCCCTGATAGGTCCAGACGGCGGGGCGCTCCGGCTCAGACTCTGTCTTTGTGTGGACGGGCGCAAAGCGGATGGTGTCGGCAGGCTCCTCGTCCTCCTCGGACGCAGGAGCATCGGGCGCACGTCCGGCTGGCGAAGCAAGCCGGACAGTCTCGCCGGGCTCTGCGGCCTGCTCCTCGCGCTTCGTCCAGCCGCCGAACTCGTTCATGATCTCCTCAAGCGAGTATTCCGGCTCCTCCTGCTCCGCAGGCGTCTTGTTCAGTTGTACTTCGTCCTCAGGACGCCTGGTTGGTTCCATAGTGTGCTCCATGTTTTGTGAATCTACCATACTCGCTTTGTAGGGGCCGATGCCCACATCGGCCCGGCAGGATGGGCCGCTTTTACGGAACTCTTCGGCAAAGTCGTGGCTGCCTCACGGGCCGATGTGGGCATCGGCCCTACAAACCGCCGTACCCGGCCCGCAGAGATCCAGGAACGGGAAATTACCCCCGCTGCCGGACGGCCTCATACAATAAAATTGCGGCGGCGTTCGATGCGTTGAGGGATGAAATGCGGCCGCGCATGGGAATACTGACTTTAAAGTCGCACGCTTCGGCGACAAGGCGGCTCATGCCGTCGCCCTCGTTTCCGATGACGATGGCTGCCGGACCCTTGAGATCGGCCTGATAGAGCGCCGTATTGCCGTCTGCCGCTGTACCGAAGACCCAGACCCCGGCCTTTTGCAGATCATGGATGGCGCTGACCAGATTGGCCACGCGCGCCACCGGCAGATATTCCAGCGCGCCCGCAGAGGCTTTGCCCACAACGGCGGTCAGACCGACGCTGCGGCGCTTTGGGATGATCACGCCGTGCGCGCCCGCGCACTCTGCCGTGCGGATGATCGCGCCCAGATTGTGCGGGTCGGAAAGCTCGTCGCAGATGACGATCAGCGGGGCTTCGCCCCGGCTTTTCGCGTTTTCGAGAATTTCATCGACCGTTGCATAGGCGTGCGCCGCGACCATGGCAATGACGCCCTGATGCGCGCCCGTGGCCGAAAGCTGGTCGAGCTTGCGCCGGTCGGTTTCCACGACGGCGGCTCCTGCTTCCCTTGCCATGGAGGCCAGCCGTGCAAGGGCACGGTCGGTTTCTCCGGCGGCGATGTAAAGCTTGTCGATGGGACGGCCTGCGGCAAGCGCCTCCTGTACGGCGTTGCGGCCCTCCAGCATATTTTCGGCGGCCTCCGCAGGCTCCTGCGCACGGCGGGCAGGCGGGCGGCGGTCGTTCCAGTTCCATTTTTTCTGTTCCATAGTTTCTCCAGCTTATCATAATAATTCACAATATAGTATAACAGCTTCTTTCGGAAACCTCAATCCCAATCTCACAATTCACAGAAAATTTACCTGCCGGTGCAGGTTCTTCCTTGTAAATGCGAGGCGAGTGTGATAAGATTTGTAACAGAAAATTCCCTACTAAAACTTCCCACGTTTTCACAGAAGGAAGGTGCGTTTCTTGAATAACGACCCCAAAAACAAAAAACCGCAGGACAATAAGCCGCAGAACGGCGACGATGGACGGCAGGGCAGACGGATCATATTCCTGATGGTCGCGGCGCTGATCGCGACGCTGCTTATCAATTCGCTCTTTACGACCATTGCCAACGCGTATCTGTCGGAGATCACCTATAACGAGTTCCAGACGTATCTCGACAAGGACGAGATCGCCGAGCTGGAGTTCCAGTCCGACCGCATGGTCATCCTGACGCGCGACGAGGCCAAGAAGCCGTCGTCGCAGCAGCGGCTGTACTACACCGGCTATATCCCCAACGTTTCGAATGACGATCTGAAAGACCGGCTCGACGCGCAGGGCGTGGAATACAACACCGAGATCGTCGAGCAGGCCAGCCCCATCGTGACCTTTGTCGTCACATGGCTGCTGCCGGTCATCATCATGTATGCCCTGTTCAGCCTTCTCATGCGCGGCATGACGAAGCGCATGGGCGGCGGCATCGGCGGCATCGGCGAGAGCAAGGCCAAGGTCTATATGGAAAAGTCCACCGGCATCACGTTTGCCGATGTCGCCGGTCAGGACGAGGCCAAAGAATCGCTTGTCGAGATCATCGATTTCCTGCATAACCCGCAGAAATACGCCGCCATCGGCGCGAAGCTCCCCAAGGGCGCGCTGCTGGTCGGCCCTCCGGGCACCGGCAAGACGCTTCTGGCCAAGGCCGTCGCGGGCGAGGCAAGCGTTCCGTTCTTCTCCATTTCCGGCTCCGATTTCGTGGAAATGTTCGTCGGCATCGGCGCCAGCCGCGTGCGCGATCTGTTCCAGCAGGCGGCGAAGGTCGCCCCGGCTATCATCTTTATTGATGAGATCGACGCCATCGGCCGCACGCGAGACTCCAAATTCGGCGGCAACGACGAGCGTGAGCAGACGCTCAACCAGCTGCTGGCCGAGATCGACGGCTTTGATTCGAGCAAGGGCGTCGTGATCCTTGCTGCGACGAACCGGCCTGAGATCCTCGATAAGGCGCTGCTGCGTGCGGGCCGCTTTGACCGCCGCATCATCGTCGACCGGCCCAATCTCGCCGGACGCTACCAGACGCTGCGCGTTCACACGAAAAATATCAAGCTGGCCGAGGATGTCGACCTGCACAAGATCGCGCAGGCGACTGCGGGCGCGGTCGGTGCAGACCTTGCCAACCTCGTCAACGAGGCGGCGCTGCGCGCCGTGCGCATGGGGCGCAAGGCTGTCAACCAGCAGGATCTGCTGACGTCCTTTGAGCTTGTCATCGCGGGCACGGAGAAGAAGGGCACCGTCCTGACCGACACCGAAAAGCGCATCGTGTCCTACCACGAGGTTGGCCACGCGCTGGTCGCGGCGCTGCAGAAACACTCACAGCCCGTCTCCAAGATCACCATCGTCCCGCACACCTCCGGCGCACTGGGCTACACCATGCAGATGCCGGAAGAAGAAAAATTCCTGTCCAGCAAAGAAGAGCTCATCGTCGAGCTTCAGACCATGCTGGGCGGCCGCGCCGCCGAACAGGTCGTCTTCGGCATCGCCACGACCGGCGCGTCGAACGACATTGAGCGTGCGACGGAGCTGGCCCGCAAGATGGTCACACAGTACGGCATGAGCGACAAGCTCGGCCTCATGGCGCTGTCCACCGTCTCGAACCCGTATCTCGACGGCAGCACGATGATGAACTGCGCCGACTCCACCTCCTCCGCGGCGGACGAAGAGATCCACAAGCTGCTCATGGACTGCTACGCGGACGCGAAAAAGCTTCTTGTCGAGCACCGTTCGCTTCTTGACGAGATCGCGATGTACCTGCTGAGCAAGGAGACCATCACAGGCGACGAGTTCATGGCCTACGTCAACGCCGACAGCAAAAGGCTGACGGACGGCAGCGAGGCGGAAGAACCGCCCGAGCAGACCGAGGCCCCGTCCGAATCCGAATAAAACCACTCGTGCCCCTGCTGGAAAGCGGGGGCACAGTTCGCTTGCCCCAAACTCCCGGCCTTCTCCTGCCGTGGAGAGGTGCATTTTCAGGGAAAATGACGCAGAGGAGTCCGGGAAGCTCCCGTGCCGGTGCGGCACAGAAAGAATAGCGCGATCCCGCTTGACGCGCAGGGGGAAAGCCTCTATAATAGGGAAGCTTTTGCGGCAAATGATACGAAAAAGAGGAACTGTCGTTATGGCAAGATCGCGTTCCGCCCGTGCGGGCGGTATCCAGATGACCGAAGGGCCACTATACAAAAATATCCTGCTGTTCAGTGTCCCGCTGATCTTCTCACAGCTTTTGCAGGTGCTGTTCAACATGGCGGACGTCGCTGTTGTCGGGAAATTTTCCAGCGCGACAGCGCTCGGCTCCGTCGGCTCTACGTCAACGCTCGTCACGCTGTTTACGGGCTTTCTCATCGGCCTGTCCAACGGCGTCAATGTCCGCGTAGCGCAGTATCTAGGCGCACGTCAGGAAGAAGACACGCGAAATTGCGTCCACACGGCGCTGATCTTGTGTACGCTGTCCGGCGTCGTGATCGCGGTTTTGTGCTTTTTCCTGGCCGCGCCAATGCTGGAACTGCTGAAAACGAAGGACGATCTGCTGCCCGGCGCGGTGCTCTATTTCCGCATTTACGCGCTCGGTATGCCGGCGCTCGGCATTTTCAACTTCGGCAACGCCGTCCTGAGCGCCAGCGGCGACACGAAGCGGCCCCTGGGCTATCTGACGGCGGCAGGCATCCTGAATGTGATCCTGAACCTGTTCTTCGTCATCGTCTGCAAAATGGCCGCCGACGGCGTGGCGCTGGCAAGCATCATCTCACAGTATCTGTCGGCGGTTTTGGTGCTTCTGCACATGACGCGGCTGACAGACAGCTGCCGCGTGGAGTGGAAGCTTCTGCGCCTGCATGGCAGCGAGGTCGGGCGCATTCTCGGCCTCGGCGTCCCGGCGGGGATCCAGCATATGATCTTTGCGGTCGCGAATCTGTTCATTCAGGTCGGCATCAACTCGTTTGATTCGACCGTCGTTTCCGGCAACTCCGCCGCGGTCAACGTGGACAACGTGATTTATAATGTCATGGCCGCGTTCTATACCGCCTGCTCGACCTTCATGGGCCAGAACTGGGGCGCAGGGAAAAAGGAGCGGATGATGAAGAGCTATTACATCAGCCTCGGCTATTCGTTCGCGATCGCGGCGGTTCTCGGCGCGGCGTTTCTTCTGTGCGGCGAACCGTTTCTGTACATCTTCACAAACGACGCGGACGTCGTCGCCGCAGGCATGGAGCGGATGCGGATCATGTGCTTCTCCTACTGCGTCAGCGCCTTCATGGACTGCACCATCGCTGCCTGCCGCGGCCTTGGCCGCAGCTTTGTGCCGACGGTGATCGTGATCATGGGCTCATGCGTGTTCCGCGTGATCTGGGTCTATACGATCTTCGCGCATTTCCACACCATTCCGTCTTTGTATCTGCTCTACATCTTCTCGTGGACGATCACTGCCGCGGCGGAGATCCTCTATTTCATTCGCTGCTGCCGCCGTCTGCGCACGGCGCAGACAGCCTGACGAAGACGCGCACGATTCTGGTCATATCTCCGCGTGATGGTTCGGATCTCACGCGGATATAAGCTGCTATGATGTGCCCCCGGCCCTGTCCAGACGCGGACAGGGCCGGGGATTTTCCATTCGTGCGCATATTCGCCGATTTTTGACTTGAGAAGTGCGGGAAAGCGTGATAAAATAAATCAAATTGGACCCTTCACGAAAAGGAGCAGAGAATACTATGGCACTGAGAAAGATCGTGACGGTGGGCGACCCCATTCTGACGAAGGTCTGCCGTCCTGTCACAAGGTTTGACCAGAAGCTTGCGATTTTGATCGAGGACATGATCGAGACGATGCACAACGCGAACGGCGTGGGCCTTGCCGGGCCGCAGGTCGGCGTGATGCGCAGGCTCTGCGTCGTCGATACCGGCGAGGAAGACGTAGAGCTTGTGAACCCCGAGGTCGTCGAGGTCAGCGAGGAAACGCAGACCGGCGTGGAGGGCTGTCTGAGCCTGCCCGGCAAATACGGCATCGTCACCCGTCCCGAGCACGTTGTTGTCCGCGCACAGGACCGGAACGGCGACTGGTACGAATATGAGGGCGAGGATATCGTCGCCCGCTGCTTCCTGCACGAGATCGACCATCTCGACGGCCATATGTACACCGAGATCGCCGAACGGATGCTCACGCCGGAGGAGCTGGAGGAGATGACCCGGCAGGAGGAAGAGGAGGACGGGGAATGAGACTCGTCTTCATGGGCACGCCCGAGTTTGCAAGGGCGTGTCTGGAAAAGCTGCATTCGGACGGCTTTGACATTGCTGCCGTCTATACCAAGATCGATACGCCGAAAAACCGCGGCATGAAGCTCATCCCGTCGCCCGTCAAGGAATATGCCCAGTCTGTGGGCCTGCCGGTGTATCAGCCGCAGTCCTTCCGGGACGAGGAGACGGTGCAGCAGCTGCGGGAGCTGAAGCCCGATCTGCTGGTCGTCGTCGCCTACGGAAAAATTCTGCCGCAGGCCGTGCTGGATATCCCGAAATACGGCGCGATCAATATGCACGGCAGCATCCTGCCGCAGCTTCGCGGCTCCGCGCCCGTGCAGCGCTCCATCCTGAACCACTGCGATGAGGCCGGCGTCACCGCCATGTACCTCTCCGCAGGCATGGACGAGGGCGATATCATTGAGATCCGCAAAACGGCAATCCAGCCGCTGGAAACCTCCGAGGAGCTGATGGCGCGCCTTGCGCAGCTCGCCGCGCCCCTCTGCGCCGATACCGTCCGCTCGATCGAGGCTGGGACGGCTCCGCGCATCCCGCAGGATAACGCCCGCGCGACCTACGCGCCCATGCTTTCCAAGGAGGAAAGCCCCATCGACTGGAACCAGCCCGCGAGATTCATTGTCGACCACGTGCGCGGCCTTGTCCCGTGGCCCGTCGCCACGGCGGAGCTTGGCGGCACGGAATTTAAAATTTACCGCGTGGAATATGCCGATCAAAAAACGGAGAAAGCCCCAGGTTCGCTCGTCGCGCTGACGAAAAAGGGCCTGCTCGTCGCCTGTCAGGACGGCAATACCGTTCTTGTCCGTGAGCTGCAGGCCAAGGGCGGCAAGCGTATGCCAGCCCCCGATTATTTCCGGGGACATCCGATCACCATCGAATAAGAGGTAGCTATGAACGCAAGAACGACGGCGCTGTCCGCGCTGATTGCCATGCGGCGGCAGAACGCCTGGGCCGACGGCGCGCTGAAGGACTATACGGCCCGCGACCGGCTCGACCGCCGCGACGCGGCGCTGGCTGCAAGGCTGTTATACGGCGTGGTGCAGAATCGGATGCTGCTGGACTTTTATCTTGCGCAGGCCGTAGCGTCCCCGCTGACAAAATTGCAGCCGGTCGTGCTTGATATCCTGCGTCTCGGCGCGTATCAGATCTTATTTCTGGATAAGATCCCCGTCTCTGCCGCCGTCAATGAAGCGGTCGAGCAGACGAAGACCTATGCGAACAAACGCGCCGCCGGTCTGGTCAACGGTTCGCTGCGCACCCTTGCCCGCAGAAAGGACGAGCTGGAAAAGCCGCACGATCTGGCCACGAAATACTCTCACCCGCAGCCGCTCGTCGACTGCCTGCGTGCGTCCATGGACGAGGAAACGCTCGAAGCCTTCCTCGCCGCCGACAACGACATTCCCAAAACGGCGCTTCAGGCAAATCCCCTGAAGGCATCTGCAGAGCAGGTGGCTGCTGCGCTGGACGAAGCGGGGATCGCCTGTGAGCCGCACCCGTGGCTTCCCGGCTGCTTCCTCGTCTCCGGCACGGGCAATCTCGAATCGCTGCCGCTGTTCCAGTCCGGCGCGGTCTATGTGCAGGACGCCGCCGCAAAGCTGGCCGTGCTGGCCTCCGGTGCGGGGCCGGGGATGCGCGTGCTCGACTGCTGCGCGGCCCCCGGCGGCAAGAGCTTCGCCGCCGCCATGCAGATGGAAAATACGGGCAGCATCCTGTCCTGCGACCTGCACGCGCATAAGATTTCCCTGATCGAAAAAAATGCCGCCCGGCTCGGCATTTCCATCCTGAAGGCCGAACAGCGCAGTGCGTCGGAGTTTGACCCCGCGCTCGAAGCGCAGTTTGACCTCGTCATCGCCGACGTGCCGTGCTCCGGCCTCGGCGTCATCCGCAAAAAGCCGGACATCCGCTATAAGCCGCTGGACGCCATCGAGCGCCTGCCGGAGGTGCAGCGCGCCATTCTGGAAACCGTCAGCCGCTATGTAAAGCCCGGCGGCGCACTCCTTTACAGCACCTGTACCGTCCGAAAAGAGGAAAACGAGGCTGTCGCCCTGCCGTTTTTGCAGGCACACCCGGAATTTTCACTGGAACCGTTCCCAGTCCCGGACGGACTTGACCTTCCCAACGAGGGCTATGCCGCGCTCCTGCCGCACAAACACGCGGCGGACGGCTTTTTCATCTGTAAGCTGAGGAAACACGCATGAAACAGGATATCAAATCCATGACGCTGGCCGAGCTGCAAGACGCGTTCGCGGCGCTTGGCGAACCGAAATTCCGCGCAAAGCAGGTCTTCGCGTGGCTGCACCGCGGCGCGGTCAGCTTCGAGGCCATGACGAACCTCTCCAGGCCCCTGCGCGAAACGCTGGACAGCCTCTATTTCATCAATAAGCCCACCGTCGCCCGCAAGCAGATCTCCAGGCTTGACGGGACGATCAAATATCTCTGGAGGCTGCGTGACGGCAACTGCGTCGAATCCGTCGTCATGCAGTACCACCACGGCAACACCGTCTGCATCTCCTCGGAGGTCGGCTGCCCGATGGGCTGCAAGTTCTGCGCGTCGACCATCGGCGGCCTTGTCCGCAGGCTTGAGCCGTCGGAGCTTCTTGATCAGGTGCTTTTTTCCCAGCTGGATTCCGGCCTGCCGATCTCCAACATTGTCCTGATGGGCATCGGCGAACCATTGGATAACTTCGACAACGTCATGCGTTTTCTGGAGCTTGTCAACAGCCCGGACGGCATGAACATCGGGATGCGCCACATCAGCCTTTCCACCTGCGGCCTCGTCGACAAGATCGAACAGCTTGCCGAACGCGATCTGCAGCTGACGCTTTCCGTGTCCCTGCACTCGCCGGACGACGAATCGCGCAGTAAGATCATGCCCGTCAACCGCCGCTGGCCGGTCGACACGCTGCTGTCTGCCTGCCGCGACTACTTCGCGAAGACCGGGCGGCGCATTTCCTTTGAATATACCATGATCGACGGCGTGAGCGACAGCCCGGAGCAGGCGCAGCTGCTGGCAAAGAAGCTGGCCGGAATGGGCGCGCACGTCAATATGATCCCACTCAACAACGTCACCGAAAGCGGCCTGCATACCTCATCCAGACAGGCCATCCGCCGCTTCCAGACCATTCTGGAGGAAAACGGCGTCACCGCGACGCTCCGCCGGACGCTCGGCAGCGATATCGACGCTTCCTGCGGCCAGCTGCGCCGCAAATATGAATCAAACTGACTGAAGGAGGAATCTCCATGCAGACCTGGGGTTTGACCGATCCGGGCAATATCCGGCAGCAGAATCAGGATTCCTACGCGATCGTGCCGTTTGGCCGCGACCGTGTGCTCATGATCGTCTGCGACGGCATGGGCGGCGCGAAATCCGGAAACGTTGCCAGCAGCCTCGCCGTCGAGGTTTTCACGGACGAGGTGCGCCGCACGCAGCGCCCCGGCATGACACCGGAAAAGGCCGCCGCCATGCTCCGCAGCGCACTGGAGCTGTCCAACAGCGCCGTCTATGAGCAGTCGCAGCTGAGCGATGATTTTACCGGCATGGGCACGACGCTCGTCGCCGCCTGGATCAGCCGCGATCTGGCCGTCGTTATCAACGTCGGCGACAGCCGCGCCTACCACTTCACCCGCGAGGACGTGCGCCTTATCACGCGTGACCATTCCATGGTCGCCTACATGGTCGAGCGCGGAGAGCTGACGCAGGAACAGGCCAAGCTCCACCCCGGCAAAAACGTCATCACCCGCGCCGTCGGCACCGAGCCGGAGGTCGAGGGCGATATCTTCACCTGCCGCCTGCGCCGCGACGAGTGCATTCTGCTCTGCTCTGACGGCCTTTCCAACGAAATGGCCGATCAGGAAATGCTCTTTGAGGTCGTCCACGGTCTGAGCAAAAGCGACTGCTGCCAGCGGCTGCTGCACATCGCCAAGAACCGCGGCGCACCCGACAACGTGACCGTCACGCTGGCGGCTGTTTGACGGGAGGGCGCATAGGATGAAATTTTTCGGAAAGGAGCGAGCCTGATGGACCGATACATCGGAAAGCTGTTGGATAACCGCTACGAGATCCTTGAAAAAATCGGCTCCGGCGGCATGGCGGACGTCTACAAGGCCCGCTGTCACCGCCTCAACCGGCTCGTGGCCATTAAAATATTAAAGGAAGACCTCTCGCAGGATGCAGAGTTCCGCCGCCGCTTCCACGCCGAATCGCAGGCCGTCGCCATGCTCTCGCACCCGAATATCGTGAGCGTCTACGACGTGTCGCGTTCAGACAACATCGACTACATCGTCATGGAACTGATCGAGGGTATTACCCTCAAGCAGTATATGGAGCAGAAGGGCACGCTCAACTGGCGCGAGGCCCTGCACTTCTCCACGCAGATCTGCAAGGCACTTGAGCACGCGCACAGCCGCGGCATCGTCCACCGTGACATCAAGCCCCATAATATCATGATTTTGAAGGACGGCAGCGTCAAGGTCGCGGACTTCGGCATTGCCCGCGTCTCCTCCGCACAGAACACCCTCACGCGCGAGGCGCTCGGCTCCGTCCACTATATCTCGCCCGAGCAGGCCAAGGGCGCGCAGGTCGACTGCCGCGCCGACCTCTATTCTCTCGGCGTCGTCATGTACGAAATGCTGACGGGCCGCCCGCCGTATGACGGCGATACGCCCGTTTCTGTCGCCATTCAACACATTAACGGCCATCCCACCATGCCGCGTGAGCTGAACCCCTCCATTCCGCTCGGCCTTGAGCAGATCACCATGCACGCCATGACGGCGGAGCTGTCGCACCGCTATCCCTCGGCGACCCGTATGCTCCACGATCTGGAGGAATTCCGCAAGGAGCCGAACATCGTCTTTGACTTTACCGCCGAGGCCGACAGCATCGACGTGCAGCGCCTGCTGAACGACCCCGATTATATGCCCAAGACGCTGGGACGCACGAACGCGGTCAAGGGCGCACTTGCCGACGCGGTCGCGAAGAAAAAGCAGCTCGAGCAGGACAAAAAGGCCCAGCAGGACGCCTCCCGGCGCGGCAGCCGCATCGCGGTCATCGCCGGCGTCGTCTGCATCGCGCTGGCCGTGATCGTCATCTGCTATTTCCTGTACAATTATTTCTTCTCCGGCCTGTTTGGAAAGACGGAGGAAACGGCTGTCCCGCGTCTCATCGGCCTGACCGCCGACCAGATCCGGGCCGAGGATTATCCGGACTTCGTCATTCAGATCGACGGCTATGTTGAAAGCAGCCAGTATGCGGCGGGCGTCGTCGTCGACCAGTCCCCGCTGCCTGAAAAGCAGGCGAAGGTCGGCAGCACCATCAAGCTGACCGTCTCCGCGGGCGTCAGCGAGACGAAAATGCCGCCGCTTGTCAATCTCACGCGGCAGAACGCCGAGCAGCAGCTGAACGCCCTCGGCCTGAACCTGAACATTCAGATCGAGGAGCGCAAGGACGATATCTATACCGAGGGCTATGTCATCCAGACAGACCCGGTCAGCGATACGCCGCTCACCAGCGGCCAGACTGTTACCCTCGTCGTCTCGCTCGGCCCGGATATCGAGCTGACCGAGGTTCCGACGCTCGTTGGCGAGGACGTGGACAAGGCGCTGCAGATGATCGCGGACGCCGGACTGCAAAACGGCAGCATCCGCAGCGACGACAGCGACCTGCCCGCGGGCACGGTCACGTTCCAGTCCATCGACGGCGGCCAGATGGTCAAAAAGGATACCGTCATCAACCTGCGCGTGTCCAAAGGCCCGGAGGAGGCCGCGACTCCGGTCGTGACCAATCTGACGCAGGATCAGGCTGTTCTGCAGGACGAGCAGGTCACGCTCTCCATCTCCGCCTATGCCTCCGACAACGGGGCGCTCCGCTACGCCTGGTACATGAGCACCGACGGCGGCTATGAAAACGCCGCGCTCGTCTCGCGCAGCAGGGAAGGGAACACCACCTGCGCTGCCGATACCTCTGTCCCCGGCACGTATTACTATTTCTGCGTCGTGGAAAACTCCCTCGGCGACGACACGAAGACCACCAAGTCCAACATGATCGAGGTCGTTGTGCAGGAGAAGACTGTCGAGAAGACCATCGAGGTCAATCTTCCGAGCAAAAGCGGCCTGTATGAGATCACTGTCTATGTCGACGGCGTGCTGCAATACGGCCCGGCCTCCGTGTCGATCACAGACGACCGCTCTGTGATTGTCGAGGTCACGGTCAGGGGCAAGGGTACGCTCCCGGTCGACGTCTACCTCGACGGCGCGATCTACGATTCGCAGCTGATCCTGTTTGAGTAAGCGCATGGAAGAGTATCGCATCATCAAAGCCCTGAGCGGCTTCTATTATGTACAGACGGAGGACGGCGTTGTCGAGTGCCGCGCCAGAGGCCGCTTCCGGCGGCAGGACCAGTCGCCCCTCGTCGGCGATTTCGTCCGTATCACCCGGCAGGGGGACAAGGGTGTTCTGGAGGCGCTTCTGCCCCGGAAAAACGCGTTTATCCGCCCGGCGGTCGCCAATATCGACCAGCTCGTCGTGCTGGCCTCCTGCGCCATCCCGGTGACGGAGCCGTTTCTCATCGACCGCGTCCTCGCCATCGCCCAGCTGCAAAACGTCCCGGCCCTCGTCGTCGTCAACAAGGACGATCTGGCTCCGGCGCAGCCCCTTGCGGAGATCTACCGCAGAGCGGGCGTCCCCGTACTCGTCACGAGTGCGGAAACAGGCGAGGGCATCGAGGCCCTGCGCGAAGCGCTTGCAGGAAAGCTCTCCTGCCTGACCGGAAATTCCGGCGTCGGCAAATCCAGCCTTCTGAACCGCGCCTGCCCGCAGCTTCGGCTGCCCGTCGGCGAGGTTTCGGAAAAGCTCGGCCGCGGTCGCCATACCACGCGCCACATTGAGCTTTACAGCCTGGGAAGCAATACGTTCGTCGCCGATACCCCCGGCTTCTCCGCGTTCGACACCGAGCGCATGGAGCTGGTGCACAAGGAGCAGCTGCAATATGCCTTCCCGGAGTTTGCCCCATATCTCGGCCACTGCCAGTTTCCCGACTGCGCCCACCGCAAAGAACCCGGCTGCGCCGTCCGCAAAGCCCTCGCTGAGGGCGAGATCGGCCAGACCCGTTACGACAGTTACGAGCGATTGTACGAACTGGCAAGCCAGCTGAAAGAATGGGAACTCAAATAAAAAACCCGCCCCCGGACGTATAACAAGCCGTCCGGGGGCGGGTTTCATTCTATTAGAGAGAAATGGGATTACAGCTGGACAGGCGAAACTCATTCGTGCTGCGGTTCTTCTCGTGCCTTTGCTTTTTTAATGTACCGGTATATGCTTGCCTGCGAACAGGACAGCTTTTTGACCGTGAACTGCACCGCGCCGCGCAGCTCGAACATCCCCTGCTCATGCAGCTGGGCGATGATGCGGGTGCGCTCGGCCTGCGTCAGGCGGTCGAGCGGCACGTTGACGGACTTCGTGACCGTCTCGAACAGCTCCTCCATGAGGCTGTTCATGTCCGATTGGAAATGCTCCGCCGGGACGGCTGCCGCGTGCTGCGGCTGCATGGGCTGCTTGGCGGGCGCATCGACAGGGAAGTAGTGGTGATGGACAAAATCGTCCGGGTGGATGAGCTTGAGAATGGCGTCGCTGATCTCGTGGAACCGGCTGTCGTCAAAATTGATGCACAGCAGGCCGACCAGCTTGCCGCCGTCCTTGATAAACATCGTGCTCGAACGGATGGTCTTTCCGTTTGCAAGCTGTCCGGTGTAGTTCAGATTATAGTCGCTCGTCTCGTACTGCTTCTGCATGATCATGCGCAGCGCCGCGTTTGTGATCGGTGCGCCGACGTCGCGGCCGCTGATGGTGCCGTTGGCAATGGCGGCCACGCGGCTGGTTTCCGGCAGGATCTCATGCAGTACGACCTCATAATCCGGCCCAAGCGTTGCGCCGAGGTATTCGACCAGCACGGTATACTGCCGAAGCATCTGTTCCGTCATAGGGCTTCCTCCTTATGATGTGTCCGTATTTCTCATACTAGCACAGTTTCTTCGCGAAAGCAACGAAATCCGCCCGATTTTCTCACTGTATTTTCTCAAAACGAGAAATATTTTTTTAACATACGAAAATTAGCAGTAAAAATTGTGCGAAATGCACAATTTTGAGTTTTTTATCTGGTGGTTTACAGTAATTATATTGACAACTGAATCGCGGAGTGATAAACTCTTATCATAATGAGGAGGTGAGGACAGTTTATGAAAACCGTCATTTCTACTGAAAAGGCCCCCGCGGCCATCGGCCCGTATTCGCAGGGCATCCAGGCAGGCAGCCTGATCATCACATCCGGCCAGCTGCCCATCGACCCGGCAACCGGCGCGTTCCCCGCAACCATCGAGGAGCAGACCCGTCAGTCCCTCGAAAACTGCAAGGCAGTTCTCGCAGCGGCAGGCGCGGCCATGGAAAACGTCATCAAGACGACCGTTTTCCTCAGCGACATGAACAACTTCGCAGCCATGAACGGCGTGTACGCCACGTTCTTCGAGGGCGCTTGCCCCGCGCGCAGCGCAGTTGAGGTCGCACGTCTTCCGAAGGATGCGCTCGTCGAGATCGAGTGCATCGCCGTCCTGTAAGCAGGAAAAAACCGTGAATTGATACTGTCCGCCAGGCGCCGGCAGAAAGTCTGTCTGCGACGACCGGGGTATCTCCAAAACAATCGGCGTAAAACGCCAATACTAATGGAGGTCAGTATTATTATGAGCAACGAATATCCGCTGAATGTCCCCGCGCCCCATCATTTTACCTTTGCCGTCCGCGATATTCCCGACGTTACCGTCGAGCAGCGCGAACGCGTCCTGAAAGCCACCCATTATAATGAGTTTGCATTCCCCGCCGGTATGCTGACGGTCGATATGCTCTCCGACTCCGGCACCACCGCCATGACCAACCACCAGTGGGCCTCCCTGTTCCTGGGCGACGAGGCATATGGCCGCAACACCGGCTACTATGTCCTGCTCGATACCTTCCGCGACATCTTTGAGCGCGGCGGCGAAAAGAACTGGAAAAAGATCCTCGATCTTGTCCGCACCGACTGCCGCGATGTCGAGACGATGATGGAAAAGGTCTACCTGCCCGAATACGAGGGCGGCCTGTTTAACGGCGGCGCAGCCCAGATGGAGCGCCCAAACACCTTCATCATCCAGCAGGGCCGCGCAGCGGAATCCGTTCTGATGGAGATCGTCAAGAAGATCCTCGCCGCCCGTCATCCGGGTAAGGTCTTCACCATCCCCTCCAACGGCCACTTCGACACCACCGAGGGCAACATCAAGCAGATGGGCTCCATCCCCAGAAACCTCTATCATAAGGAGCTTCTGTATCAGGTACCCGAAGGCGGCAAGTACGAGAAGAACCCGTTCAAGGGCAACATGGACATCGAAAAGCTGGAGCAGCTCATCACCACGGTCGGCCCCGAGAATGTCCCGCTGGTCTTCACCTGCATCACCAACAACCCCATCTGCGGCCAGCCGGTCTCCATGGGCAACATCCGTGAGATCAACCGCGTCGCGCATAAGTACAACATCCCCCTGATCTTCGACGTCGCTCGCTGGGCTGAAAACTGCTACTTCATCAAGATGAATGAAGAAGGCTATGCCGACAAGTCCATCGCCGAGATCGCCACCGAGATGTTCTCCTACTGCGACGGCTTCTGCATGTCCGCCAAGAAGGATGGCCACGCCAACATGGGCGGCATGGTGGCCTTCCGCGACAAGGGCCTGTTCTGGCAGAACTTCTCCGACTTCAATGCCGACGGCACCGTCAAGACCGACGTCGGCGTTCTGCTCAAGGTCAAGCAGATCTCCTGCTACGGCAACGACTCCTACGGCGGCATGTCCGGCCGTGATATCATGGCGCTTGCTGTCGGTCTGTATGAAAGCTGCGACTTCAACTACATGGACGAGCGCATCAAGCAGTGTGAATATCTCGCACAGGGCTTCTATAAGGCAGGCGTCAAGGGCGTCGTTCTTCCCGCCGGCGGCCATGCTGTGTACATCAACATGGATGAGTTCTTCGACGGCAAGCGCGGCCACGAGACCTTCGCGGGCGAAGGCTTCTCGCTCGAACTGATCCGCCGCTACGGCATTCGTGTTTCCGAGCTGGGCGACTATTCCATGGAATACGACCTCAAGACCCCGGAGCAGCAGGCAGAGCTTGCAAACGTCGTGCGCTTCGCCATCGACCGCAGCCGTCTCACGCAGGAGCATCTGGATTACGTCATCGCAGCCGTCAAGGCTCTGTATGAAGACCGCGAATCCATCCCCAACATGCGTATCGTCTGGGGCCACAACCTCCCGATGCGCCACTTCCACGCATTCCTCGAGCCGTATCCCAACGAGGAAAAGTAAGCAATTCACAACAGAAGAAAGTAAGTAAACCTGGACGGCGCTGCGCCGGAGACCCCGGCGCAGCGTGACAGTCGAATCCAACATTCTTATTGGAGGGAAAGAAATGGCTGACAAACAGGCAACCACACAGCGCGACGGCTTTAAATCCAAATGGGGCTTTATTCTGGCCTGCATCGGTTCCGCCGTCGGCATGGGCAACATCTGGCGCTTCCCCATCATGGTCTCCCTTTGGGGCGGCATGACATTCCTGATTCCGTATTTCATCTGCGTGATCCTCATCGGCTCCACCGGCGTTATCGGCGAGTTCGCACTCGGCCGTGCCACCGGCGCAGGCCCCATCGGCGCGTTCGGTAAGTGCACCGAGCTGCGCGGCAACCGCAAGATCGGCGAAGCCATCGGCTTCATCCCGGTTCTCGGCTCCATGGCGCTGGCCATCGGCTACACCGTCGTCATGGGCTGGATCTTCAAGTACACCGCGATCGCCATCACCGGCGATATGCACGCCATGGGCCAGGATATGGCGGCCATCGGCGGCCACTTCGACATCGTTGCGATCAGCAACCTGCCGTGGATTATCGTTGCAATCGTTGCCTCGTTCGCCATCATGGCGATGGGTGTCTCCGGCGGCATTGAGAAGGCCAACAAGGTCATGATGCCGGTTCTGTTCTTCCTGTTCGTGGGCCTCGGCATCTACATTGCGTTCCTGCCCGGCGCAAGCGAAGGCTACAAGTACATCTTCACGCTCGACCCCAAGGGCCTTGCAAATCCGATGGTCTGGATCTTCGCTTTCGGTCAGGCGTTCTTCTCCCTGTCCGTCGCGGGCAACGGCTCCGTCATCTATGGCTCTTATCTGCCCAAGAATGAAAACCTGCCTGGCTCCGCCAGAAACGTTGCGATTTTCGACACGCTGGCTGCTCTGCTCGCCGCGTTCGTTATCATCCCCGCCATGGCAGCGGGCGGCGCTCCGCTGGAGAGCGGCGGCCCCGGCCTCATGTTCGTCTGGCTGGTCAATGTTCTCAACGGTATGCCCGGCGGCCGGATCATCGGCGTCATCTTCTTCGTCTGCGTTCTGTTCGCCGGCCTCAGCTCCATCATCAACCTGTATGAAGCACCCGTTGCGACCCTGCAGGATAACCTGAAGCTGAAGCGCGTTCCGGCTACTGCCATCATCCTTGTCATTGGCTGCGTGATCGCGATCCTCATCCAGAAGATCACCTCCGAGTGGATGGACGTCGTCTCGATCTACATCTGCCCGCTCGGCGCTCTGCTGGCTGGTATCATGTTCTTCTGGGTCGCCGGTAAGAAATTCGTCCTCGACGAAGTCAACGACGGCCTCCAGAAGCCCATCGGCGGCTGGTTCTATCCGCTTGCCAAGTATGTCTACTGCATCCTCTGCATCGTAGCGCTTGTTGCAGGCGCAGCCCTCGGCGGCATCGGCTGATATACCATTCCAATTTCCCAAAACGCGCGTACCGGCTCCCCGGTACGCGCGTTTGCACTTAGGGTGTATCTGAAAACTCCCAACGCACCCGGACAGCGGGCCTTTTTGCGGTGCGCCGCGTCATTTTTCCTTGAAATACGTCAGTATTCCTGCGAAAAAATGTCTTGCGCAACGCAAAAATCCCTCGCTGCCGGTCACATCATGAGTTTTCAGATACACCCTAGGACAAGACTGTGACGTTCGGTTTATACGAAAAAACCAAAACCGAACGCATCTGGTAGGGGCGGGGCTCTGCTCCGCCCAGCAGGATACGGTGGTTTTATGGAGCTTTACGGCGAACTCGTATGCACTTGCCTGCTTAACTGTCGGGGCGATGTGGGCATTGACCCCGACAACCAGCCGTGCGGACACTTACGGATTCGCCGCAGATTTCTGAAAAAAGCACTGCATCCCGCAGGCGGACAGAGTCGTCCGCTCCTACGAACCGACCTTCTGCAAAACAGGTCTTTTAACGAAACAACAGCCGCTCCCGGAGTGAAACGGGAACGGCTGGTTTCATGTCTTTATCGCAGTGTCACGCCGAGGTCGTTTTTGAGCTTTTCCAGAACGGCGTTCGTGACACCGGTGGTGTCCTCGTCGGTGAGCGTGCGGTCGTCCGCGCGCAGCTCAAGGCTGAATGCAACGCTCTTCTTGCCCGGTGCAATGCCGGGGCCGCGGTAGATATCAAACAGCTGGATGGAGCGCAGCAGCTTGCCGCCCGCCTTCTTGATGCAGGCTTCGAGCATACCGACGGTCATCGCCTCGTCGCACACCAGCGCCAGATCGCGGCTGACGGTCGGGAACTTGGGCAGGCTGTGGAACACACGTTCCGGTGCAAGCGCAGCCTGCAGGCCGGTGAAGTCCAGCTCCGCGACGTAGACCTCGCCGTCGATGCCGTAGCCCTCCGCGACCAGCGGGTGGATCTGACCGATCACGCCGAGCTTTTTGCCGTCGATGATAATATCGGCGCAGCGGCCCGGATGATAGCTCGGGTTCTTCGTGTCGGCGATATACGCCGCCGGATGCACGTTCAGCTGTTCGAGCAGCGCGTCGATCTCGCCCTTGAGCGTGAAGAAATTCTCATGCTCGCCATACGTACCGAAGATCATGCGCTTCGGCTCGTCCGGCAGCTTCTGGCCCTCGACCGGCAGATAGATCTTGCCGATCTCATAGAGCTTGACGCCCTTGTTCTTGAACGCATAGTTGCGGGAGAGGATATCCAGCATACTCGGCAGAATGACCGTGCGCATGATGGAGGTATCCTCGCCGAGCGGATTGACGAGCTTGACCGTTTTGCGCAGCGGGCTGTCCGCCGGAAGGCGGATGGCGTCGAACGAGGACGGGGAGACGAAGGAATACGTGATGATCTCGCTGTAGCCCAGCGCTCTTGCCGCCGCACCGGCGGCGTTTTCCAGCTTCTGCTCGTCGGAATAGCCGCCCATGGTGGTCGCGCCGCGCATGAGGGTGGTTTCAATGTTGTTGTAGCCGTAATACCGGGCGACTTCCTCCGCGATATCGGCCATCACGCGCAGATCGGGCCGCCAGGACGGGACCTGGATCATGCCGTCCACGACGGGAACTTCCTCGCGGCGCAGATACTCGATCATATCCGCCTCGGAGATATCCGTGCCGAGCAGCGCGTTGATGCGCTCCGGCTCGAGCTTGACCGTGACGGGCTGCGGAACATAGTTCAGCACGTCGATCATGCCGTCCATGACCTCGCCCGCGCCAAGCAGCTCGACCAGCTCGCACGCACGGTTGACGGCGGGGACGGTCAGCATCGGGTCAATGTCCTTTTCAAACTTCGCGGACGCGTCCGTGCGCATACCGAGCGCCAGCGCCGTCTTGCGGATAGAGGAACCGAGAAAGTTCGCGGATTCGAAGACCACGTCGATCGTATCGTCCACGATCTCGCTGTTTTCGCCGCCCATCACGCCCGCAAGGCCGACCGGCTTCGTCTCGTCGGCGATGACGAGCATATCCGGCTGAAGCGTGCGAACATTGCCGTCCAGCGTCGTGAGCGTCTTGTCCTCGCCCGCACGGCGGACGACGATTTTGCCGCCCTTGACATAGCGGTAGTCAAATGCGTGCATCGGCTGGCCGTATTCGACCATGACGTAGTTCGTGATATCGACGATATTGTTGATCGGACGGATGCCCGCCGAGCGCAGACGCTGCCGCATCCACTTGGGGCTGGGCGCGATCTTGACATTGCGCACCATACGAGCTGTGTAGCGCGGGCACAGGTCGTCTGCCTGCACATCAACATCAAGCAAATCGCAGAGATTTCCTTCTGCGCCGCCCTTGACGACCGGCTCATGGTGCTTCATCGGCACATTGAATGCGGCGGCCGTCTCACGGGCGAGTCCGATGAGCGAATAGCAGTCCGGGCGGTTGTTCGTGATCTCGAATTCGACGATGGAATCATCGTTGCCGATGACGACGTTCATATCCTCGCCGACCTCGCAGCCCTCGTCGTTCAGAATCCAGATGCCGTCGGCATACGCCTCCGGGCAGTCATGCTCGGTCAGGCCAAGCTCCTTGTAGGAGCACAGCATACCACAGGACTCCACGCCTCGCAGCTTGCCCTTCGTGATGTGGATGCCGCCGGGCAGGTACGAATTGTGCTGCGCGACCGGAACCAGATCGCCCTCGTGCACATTCTGTGCGCCCGTGACGATCTGCACCGGCTCACCGGAGCCGCAGTCGACCATGCAGACCCACATATGGTCAGAGTTTTCATGCTTTTTCATCGACAGGACCTTGCCGACGACGACGTTTTTGATCTCCGCGTCCATGCGCTCGGTCGTCTCGACCTTCTGACCGGCGAGGGTCATGACGGAGTCGTATTCTTTATCCGTAGCCGTGATATCAACGAATTCACGGAGCCATTTTCTCGAAATATTCATGTCGTACCCTCCTTAGAACTGAGACAGGAAGCGAATGTCGTTTTCGAAGATCATGCGCATATCGCTGATCTTGAACCGGCGCATGGCCATACGCTCAAGGCCGATGCCGAAGGCAAAGCCGGAATAGATTTCCGGGTCAATATCGCAGCCGGCCAGTACCTTCGGGTGCACCATACCGGCACCCAGCAGCTCGATCCAGCCCTCGCCCTTGCAGGTCGAGCAGCCCTTGCCGCGGCAGTTGAAGCACTGCACGTCGACCTCACAGCTCGGCTCGGTGAACGGGAAGTGGTGCGGGCGGAAGCGGACAACGGAATCCTGGCCGTACATGGCCTTGATGAGCGTCTCAAGCGTGCCCTTGAGATCGGCCATCGTGATCCCCTTGTCGATGACAAGGCCCTCGATCTGGTGGAACATGGGGGAGTGCGTCGCGTCGACCTCGTCCTTGCGGTACACGCGGCCGGGGGCCAGAATGCGGATCGGCGGCTGGCCGATGGCCTCCATGGCGCGGATCTGCATGGGGCTGGTCTGCGTGCGCAGGAGGACTTCCTCGTCATCTGTCACATAGAACGTGTCGCTGCGGTCGCGGGAGGGATGGTTTTCCGCGATATTCAGCTTGGTGAAGTTATAGTCGGCAAGCTCGACCTCCGGGCCGTCGAGAATTTTGAAGCCCATGGAGATGAAAATGTCCTTGGCCTCGTCGAGCGCCTTGTTCATCGGATGCCGGTGACCCAGCTGGACAGGGGTTCCGGGGATGGTCACGTCGATGGCCTCGGCCTCCAGTCTGGCCTCCATGGCCTTTTCTTTCAGTTCGGCGCGGACGGTCTCGATTTTTTCCTCAATGGCGGCGCGGACGTTGTTCGCGGCCTGACCTATGACGGGGCGCTCCTCTGCGGACAGCTTGCCCATCGTCTTCAAAACGCCGGTCAGCTCGCCCTTCTTGCCGAGAAAGCGCACGCGCAGCGCGTCCAGCTCCCCGGCGTCCTTGACGCTTTCCAGCGCGCCGAGCGCTTCCTGCCGGATTTTTTCGAGTTGTTCCTTCATAAACGAATGCTCCTTTTCGTGATAATACAAAAAAATAAGCCCTCCGCCCGGAATCGGGACGAAAGACCATGCTTCCGCGGTACCACCCGCTGTTCGCAGAAAAATCTGCGCTGCTTTCTGCCCGGTAACGGCGGCAATAACCGGCGCGTCCTAGTAGGGGAGCGACCCCGTTCAAACGGCAGCTCACGAGAGAAAGCCCTGCGGCCCAACCGGTAGGCGGCTTCCAGCAAAACCCGCCCTCTCTGTACCCGGCCCTATCGGACAGGACAGCTCGATCCTCGCTTTTTCCAGATATCAGATGCATTTTAGCACAACAACCGCCGTTTGGCAACAGCTTTTTCGGAAAAAGCACAGAAAACCCGGCGGCTGTGCGCCGCCGGGAGAAATTTCTTATTGCAGTCCCTTGCCCGCTTTGACCTTGTCGAATTCCGCCTCGATCTGTGCGTCAGGCTCTGCCGTGAGCAGGGAGACGGCGACGATCACGATCACGCTGAAGACGAACGCGGGCAGCAGCTCATAGATGCCGAACATCCCGCCGAGGGGCTTCAGAACGAGCTTCCAGAAGAAGACCATCGCGCCGCCCGCGACCATACCGGCGATTGCGCCCTGATATGTCGTGCGCTTCCAGAACAGGCACAGGAGCATCAGCGGGCCGAAGGCCGCGCCGAAGCCCGCCCACGCGAACGACGTGATGCCGAAGATGGTCGAGTTGGAGTTCCAGGCGATCGCCATGGCGACGATGGTGATGAGTACCAGCGTGATGCGCGAGCACCACATGACCTGTTTCTCCGTCGCATCCTTCTTGAACACGCCGCGATACAGGTTCTGGCTGACGGCGCTGGCCGAGATCAGCAGATACGAATCAGAGGACGAGATCGCCGCGGCCAGCACGCCCGCGCAGGCGAAGCCCGCGAGGATCGGCGGCAGATAGGACGTCGCCGCGTCAATGAAGATATTTTCCGCATCGTTGTTGGACAGATAATCAAGCCCCGCGACGCTGCGGCCCACGACGCCGATGAACACGGCGGCGGCCATCGAGATCACGACCCAGATGATCGCCACGCGGCGGGAGCGGCCCAGCTCATGCTCGGAGCGGATGCCCATGAACCGCAGCAGCACCTGCGGCATACCGAAATAGCCAAGACCCCACGCAAGGCAGGACGCGATAGACAGCGCACCGTAGGGACGGCTTGCGCCGAAGACGTTGACCTCTGTGGTCGAGGGCGTCGCCGTGCGCACCATGGAGAAGAAGCCGTCAATGCTCTTCGCGTTTTCGATGACTGTGTTCAGTCCACCTGCGGAAACGACCGACAGGATCAGGATCAGCACCAGCACCGTGACCATCACAACGCCCTGCATGAAATCGGACGCGCTCTCGGCCAGATATCCGCCGAGGAACGTGTAGGCCAGCACGAACACGGCAGCGACGATCATCATGCCGCCGTAGGAGAAGCCGAACAGATTTGCGAACAGCTTGCCGCACGTGGACAGGCACTGCGCCGCGTAGACGCTGAAGAAAATGATGATAATGAGCGAGCAGATCGTCATGATGATCTTTTTCTTCTCATGGAAACGGTTCGAGAAGAAGTCCGGCAGCGTGAATGCGTTCACGGCGATGGAATACCGGCGCAGCCGCTTCGAAACGATCAGGAAGTTGAGGTACGTGCCGATGGCAAGCCCGATGCACGTCCAGCCCGCGTCCGCAAGGCCCGTCCAATACGCAAGGCCGGGCAGGCCCATCAGCAGATAGCCGGACATATCGGACGCCTCCGCGCTGAACGCCGTGACCCACGGACCGAGGCTGCGTCCGCCGAGAAAATACGACTCGGCGTCCTTATTCGCGCGTCCGGCAAAATAAATGCCGATGCCGACGACAGCGGCCATATACAAAATCATGGCCAGCAGATGCTGCAGATTTGCTCCACTCATAACGCATTTCTCCGTTTCTTTCTCTTGACACATTACAAAAATTCATGTATAATATCAAGGAACTTCATAATATGCGCGTATGATAACACGTTAAAGTGAAAAAAGCAAGAGGTTTTTCAGTATGGATACGAAAAAATATGAGGCTTTTGAAAAAACAGTGGAGCTGCAGTCTCTGACAAAGGCCGCGCAGGAGCTGGGCCTTACGCAGTCCGGCGTCAGTCATATGCTCTCCGCCATCGAGGCGGAGCTTCAGCTGCCGCTTTTGAAGCGCACGCGCACCGGCGCACGCCTCACGCCGGAGGGCGAGCAGATGATGCCCTATATTCACGAGATTGTGCGGCAGGAAAGGCTGCTGCGGCAGGCGGCGGAACGCCTGCATACGCTCGTTACCGGCAAGATCCGCATCGGCACGTTCACCAGCGTCGCCACGCACTGGCTGCCCGCCATGATGATGCAGTTCCAGAAGGAGCACCCGCAGGTGGATTTCCAGCTTTTCAACGGCGACTATCATGATATCGACACCTGGCTCGGCGACGGCAGCGTCGATCTTGCGTTTACAACGCTTCCCGCCCGTCCTGGCTGCCGCTGCACACCGCTGTACGAGGATGCGCTGGCCGCCGTCCTGCCGAAGGGGCACCCATTGGGGCAAAGTCCGGTCTGCCGGGTCGAGGAGCTGGCAAAGGAGCCGTTTATTTCGCTCCTGGAATCCTCCAATCATGACGTGCGCCGTGCGTTTCATGCAGTCAAGGCCCGGCCAAACATCCGCTTTGAGACGAAGGATGATTATGCCGTTATCGCCATGGTTCGGCAGGGACTGGGCGTGAGCATCATGCCGTCCCTGCTGCTGCGCGGCAACACAGACGGCGTGGAGATCCGCCCCATCGACCCGCCCGCCAGCCGCACCATTGCTCTTGCCGCTGCGACCGATGCCCCTGCCGCTACCCGCTTTGCGGACTTCGCAGTCCACTGGGTCAGAGAGAACACATAAAAAACCGGGCCGCTGCGGATTTGCAGCGGCCCGGAGCATTTATTTCCGGCTCAGTCGGGCTTCCATATAGTTGTGCGCGGCAGTTTCAAATTCGTCGGCAAGGGGCGGAAGCTCCACTTTGCCATATTTGCGTTCGAGCGCAAGCTTGAGGATCAGATCGGCCAGCTTCGGGTTTTTGGGCAGCAGACAGCCGTGGGAATAGGACGCGAAGACGTTTTTGTAGCGTGCGCCCTCCGTCCCGTCCTCGCCGTTGTTGCCGTATCCCTCGAGGACTTTGCCGAGCGGCTTCACGCCGGAGCCGAGATACGTCTTGCCGGAGTGGTTTTCAAAGCCGACAATTTTACAGTTCGCCTCGTCGCACGTGAACATATAATTGCCGATCATACGCTGCTCGGAGCCGACGGTGTAAAGATCGAGTGCGCCGGTAAAGTCACACTGCTTGCCGTCCCAGGTCTTGTAATACTGGCCCAGCATCTGATACCCGCCGCAGATGGCGAGCACGGGCACGCCGTCCTCGATGGCGGCTTTCAGCTCTGCCGTCTTTTCGCCCTTCAGATCGTGCATCAGGATCTCCTGCTCAAAGTCCTGTCCGCCGCCGATGAAGAGCAGATCGCAGTCCTTCGCGGCAAGTTTCACCCCGATGGGGACCGGGACAATGTTTGCCTGCATCCCGCGCCATTCCAGCCGCCGCTGCATACACAGGACATTTCCGCGGTCGCCGTAGAGGTTCAGAACGTCGGGATATAAATGATAGATGTTCAGTTCCATAGCTTACTCCCAGAATTGCTTGTAGCCATACGTTTTGCTGATCGTGCCGCGCAGAGCCAGCATGGCCGTGTACGTCGGCATGACGAAGACCGGCAGCTTATGCGCCGTCGCCTCCTCCATCAGCACGCCGTAGTCCTTCTGCACGTGCAGCTTTTCCTTCGGGAATCCGGCGTAGAGGAAGCGCAGGGCCATATCCTCCGCACGCGTGCCGGACAGATAGACCTCACGGAGCGTATCGCCCATGTCTACCAGACGCTCAAAGGAGACGTCCCAGATCCAGCTGACGTCACGGCCGTCCTGCGTCCGGTCGTTGAGACAGGCGGCGAAGACGAACGGCTCGGTCCGCTGCGTCAGGAAGCTCAGCACCTGGTTGCAGCCCGCCGGATTCTTGATCAAAATCATGCGCACGTCCGTGCCGTTGATCTCGAATTTCTCCATGCGCCCAAAGCCGCAGGCAAAGCGGGACAGCGACTGCGCCGCCTTCGGAAGCTCCAGCCCCAGGGCCTTTGCTGCCGCCATGGCCGCGCAGGCGTTATAAATATTGTATCCGCCCGGCAGATTGACCGTTGCGGGGATCTCCGTTTCGCCGTCGCGGAAGACGACCTCGGAGCGCTCCTCGTCGCTCAGAATGACCTTGCTGACGCAGATATCCGGCTTCGGACGGGCATAGCCGCAGCGCGGGCAGCGGTAGCCGCCCAGATGGCCGTATGTCACAAAGTCGTATTGATATTCGCTCTTGCACTTGATGCAGTACGGCGCGTCGGAGAGGTCCGAAACCTGCTCCTCATAGAGCGGCGTGCTGATGCCGTAGAAAATAACGGGGTTCGGCACGTCGTCGTGCAGGCTGGTAATGAGCGAATCGTCCGCGTTCAGGCACAGAACGGCGTTCGGACTGTTCTGCGCGCCGACGCGCAGCTTGCTGAGCGTATGCGTGACCTCGCCGTAGCGGTCGAGCTGGTCGCGGAAGACGTTCGTGTAGACGATCACCTTCGCGTCGACATATTTGCTGATGAATTTCAGCGCCGCCTCGTCCGACTCAATGAGCGCGTGCGAATATCTGCAGCGGCCCGTGAGCGTGGAGTGGACGGCGAATTCCGCCGTGACGCCGGACAGGAGGTTTGCGCCGGATTTATTTGCAAAGTAAGAGATTCCAGCGTCCTGCCACGACTGCTCGATCATGCGCGAGGTCGTGGTCTTGCCGTTGGTGCCCGTGACGATCACGGTCGTCACGTTCCTTGCAAGTTCACCCAGCAGATTCGGGCAGAGCTTGAGCGCCACGCGCCCGGGAAAATCCGTGCCGCCTCTGCCCAGCAGGCGGATCAGGGCCCGGCAGAGCTTGCAGGCAAGCACTGCGGTCATCACTCGTAACTTCATATCACACTTATATCATATTTTTTCGCAAAACTCAACTGGTTACGAAAGATTTACAAAATTGTGCTTGTAATGGTTGTCATAATCTGATATAATGCAGTCGAATTGTCTCGAAAATGTGCCGTTCCGGTCCGGGAACGGAAAAAAGGAGTCTGTAAACCATGCGAAAGGCAAGAAAACCGCTGTGCCTGCTGCTGTGCGCCGTGCTGCTTCTGTCCATGAGCGCGGCCGCGCTCGGCGCGAACAACAACTACAGCAGCTGGTTCCAAACAAACTATGACGAGATCAACAAGCTCGGCCTGATGCCCGCGTCCTTTAACGGCCTTGATCTGACCAAGAACATCACGCGCGGCGAGATGTGCGAGCTGGCCGTCTACGCATTCGAAAAGGCCACCGGCAACGACATCGATATGTCGAACGAAACGTTCACCGGCTTTACGGATACGTCGGATGAGAATATTGTCAAGGCCCATCTGTACGGCATCGTCAACGGCTATGAGGACGGCTCGTTCCGCCCGAAGCAGCTGCTGACGCGGCAGGAATTCTTCAAGCTCATCGAGAATTTCTGCACGGCGGCTGCGTTCTCCCCCAAGGCGAAAGACGGCGCGCTGAACGGCTTTGCCGACGCCGGATCGATCTCCGCATGGGCGAAGGAGGCCGCGCAGATCTGCGTGAGCTATTCCTACGTGCAGGGCACGAAGCTTGGAAACGGCACGTATCTGAACCCCAAGGACAACGCCAGCCGGCAGGAAGCCATGACGATGTTCCTGCGCTGCTATAAGACCATCCAGTGGTTCTACGATGAAAACGTCAAGAGCGCGACGGTCGTTGTTGACCAGATCAATCTGAACGTCACCGTCACGAGCATCAGCAAGACCATGTACGTCTGCCAGACGGGTTATATCAACGTCCGCGATTCCTGGACGACCGGCAGCACGAAGGTCGGCGAGCTGAGCTACAACGCCGCCGTCACCGTCACCGGCATCACGACTACGACCTCCGACGGCCACCAGTGGTACCGCATCAAATATAACGGCATTACGGCCTATGTCCGCGCAGACCTGCTCGCCGATAAGAAGGACAGCACCGTCACGCCGGGCAGCGGCTCCGGCTCCGGCAGCGGCGGGACCGTCTCCGGCTCCGGCACAGCCAGCGAGATCGCGAACTTCGCCATGGGCTTCGTCGGCTACAGCTACGTCTGGGGCGGCTCAAGCCCGTCGACCGGCTTTGACTGCTCCGGCCTCATGTACTATGTCCTGACGCAGTACGGCTACTCCATGAAGCGCGTCGCCAACGACCAGATGACGCAGGGCACCTATGTTTCCCGCAGCGACCTGCAGGTCGGCGACCTCGTCTTCTTCGGCTACAGCGGCTACGCGAACCACGTCGGTATGTACATCGGCGGCGGCAACTTCGTCCACGCCTCCACGCCGTCCACGGGCGTCCGCGTCAACTCGCTTGACGAATCGTATTACAAGACCCGCTTCCTGTGCGGGCGGCGCATCATCTGACGATCAAATCATGACATACCGGCCCCCGGTCTGCTAAAAAAGCGCCGGGGGCTGCGCATATCAAAAGGAGAATGTATGGAGCGAAATGAATTGGTGCTTGCGCGCCTGTCCAATCAATATCTGCTGCGCACAGGGGAGCGGATGGAGGTGCTCCGCGCTATGAACGGCTTTCAGGCGCAGTTCCTCTCCAACGCGCTGTATGCCATGCGCCTGCGCAGTACAGCGTATGACACAGCACACGCGGCAGACAGCCTCGTAAAGAGCTGGACGCTCCGCGGCACAATGCACATCTTTGCAGAAGCCGACCTTCCGTTGTTCCTGCACACTGGCTGCCGGTACCGGAGTCGGGACTGGACTGTTCCGTCATTCTGGAACCAGCGCCCGAACTGGGCGCTTACACCGAAGCGGCAGGCATACTTTTCGGACCTGATCATCGATGCACTTGCGCAAGGGCCAATGACGCGCGAGGCCCTGAAAGCCCGCTGCCGCGCTGCCGGAATGACGCAGGCGGAGGAGGGCAGCATATTCCATCCCTGGGGCGGCGGGATCCGGGAGCTCTGCGAGCGCGGCTTTCTCTGCGGCACGGTCAGCGAGGAAAAGGCGTTCCGCCTCTGTCCGGCATTCACACCGATGGAGGAGCAGGACGCACTGCTGGAACAGACGCGCCGGTATTTCACGAATTACGGCCCGGCTTCCGTCCGGGATGCAGCCTATTATTTCGGTACCTCGCAGGCGGAGATCGAAAAGCGGCTGGCCCGGCTTCCTGTGGAAGCAGCCAAATACGAGGGGCAGCAGCTGTTCAGTCTGGATTCCGGAAGAGCACCAGGACAGTCGCTTCCGGACTGCCTGCTGCTGGCGGGCTTCGACCCGCTGGTGCTGGGTTATGAGAAAAAGCGGAGTATATTTCTTCCGCCGGAGTATCTGCGCGGCATTTTCAGTCTGTCCGGCATCGTCATGCCGCCGGTGCTGCTGCACGGCAGCGTAGCGGGCCGCTGGAAGCACAGCGGAAAGCGCCTGCTTATCACGCAGTTCCGCCCATTTTCGCAGGAGGAGCGTGGTTTTGCAGAGGCAGCCGCGGCGCAGCTTTGGGGCGAAGCCGTACAGCCTGTCTTTCAGGACGCATAATCGAACTTTTCAAACCGAAAAATCCATGCTATACTTTTCTTGTCCCTCATACGCTTGTATGGGGTGATCATATGAAAAAATGGGTAGAGATCATGATGCCGGTCATGCTGTTTGCGACCGTTCTGTATTTCTGCGTCTTCGCCGTTCTGACACATCGAAGCGCGCAGACGGCGGCCATGCAGCCCGGCGGAACGACCGTCGTGCTCGACGCGGGGCACGGCGGGGAGGACGGCGGCGCGACCGGCGTTTCCGGCACGTCGGAGGCGGCGCTGAATCTGGATATTTCGCTGCGCCTGCGCGACCTTCTGCGCCTGTGCGGCGTGCGGGTCAGCATGATCCGCGAGACGGATACGGCCGTCTATTCAGACGGCTGCCGCACGATCTCGGAGAAGAAAGTTTCGGACATCAAAAACCGCACCGAGACGGTGAACCAGACGGAAAATGCACTGCTTCTGAGCGTGCACCAGAACTTCTTCACCGAGGGCAAATACCACGGCGCACAGGTTTTCTACGCGAAAACGCCCGGCAGTCAGGCGCTGGCCGAGCAGCTGCAGGCCAATCTGGCCCTGGGCCTCGAGCCGGGCAACCGCCGTCAGTGCAAAAAATCGGACGGCGTGTATCTCATGGAGCATATCGGCTGCACCGGCGTGCTGGTCGAATGCGGATTTTTATCCAATTACGAGGAAGAACAGCGGCTCTTGCAGCCGGAGTATCAGAAAAAGCTGGCCGCCGTGATCGCGGGAACGCTGTCCGTGTGGCTGTCAGAGGAGCATCCGAATGAAATCTAAATCCGTTTTTGTCTGCAAGCAATGCGGCAACGAAACGCCGCGCTGGCAGGGCCAGTGCCCCGCCTGCGGGGCATGGAACTCCATCGTGGAGTTCGAGGACAAAAAAGCGCCTGCCGCGAAGGCGGCAGGCCGGGCAGGCATCGCGCGTGCCGTCCCGAAAAAGCTCAAAGAGGTGACAGGGGAGCAGGAGATCCGCTTCTCCACCGGTATGCAGGAGCTTGACCGCGTGCTGGGCGGCGGCGGCGTGCGCGGGTCGCTGATTTTAGTGGGCGGCGCGCCCGGCATCGGCAAATCGACGCTTCTGCTGCAAATTTGCGCCTATCTCGGAAAAACGCTCCGCATCCTCTATGTCTCCGGCGAGGAATCGGAAAAGCAGATCAAAATGCGTGCCGCCCGGCTGCAAGTCGCGTCGGACGAATTATATATCCTCTCGGAGACGGATCTTTCCGAGATTTTAAGCGCTGTCGACGAGGTGCAGCCGGATATTCTCATTGCCGACTCCATCCAGACGCTCTACAGCCCGGAGAATACCTCTGCCCCCGGCAGCATTTCACAGGTCAAGGACTGCACGATGGCCCTCATGCAGCTGGCCAAGAGCAGCGGCGTGACCGTCTTCGTTGTCGGCCATGTCAATAAGGAGGGCGCGATCGCGGGGCCGAAGGTGCTCGAGCACATGGTCGACTGCGAGCTGTTTTTCGAGGGCGAGCACGCCAGCAGCTACCGCATCCTGCGCGCGGCCAAGAACCGCTTCGGCTCGACAAACGAGATCGGCGTGTTCGAAATGGAGGGCAGGGGACTGCTCGAAGTCCCGAATCCGTCCGAAATGCTGCTGGCCGGACGGCCATTAAATGCCCCCGGCACGTGCGTGGCCTGCGTGATGGAGGGTACGCGCCCGGTTCTGGCAGAAATTCAGGCGCTTGTCGCGCGGACGAACTTCAACGTCCCCCGCCGCACGGCGGACGGCTTTGATTTTAACCGGGCAAATCTCATGCTGGCCGTGCTGGAAAAGCGCGGCGGTGTGAATCTCGGCATGTCGGATGCATATGTGAACGTCATCGGCGGCTTGCAGCTGGACGAGCCTGCCGCCGATCTGGCCCTTGTGCTTGCCGCAGCGTCCAGCTTCCGCGATAAGCCCATCGATCCGGCGACCGCCGCCATCGGCGAGGTCGGCCTGACGGGCGAAATTCGCGCCGTGACTGGCTTGCAGCAGCGCCTGTCCGAGGCGTCCCGCACCGGATTCAAGACCTGTATCATCCCGCGCCACGGGACGGGCAATGTCACTGCGCCCGACGGCATGGAGCTGCTGCGCGTGCGCAATATCCGCGAAGCAATTCAATTGGTGCTGTCATAAATCAAAAAGGAGAAATCGATATGGAAGTGCGTGCATTACTGGATGTTCTACATATTGCTGAGCGCCTCAAGGACGAACTGCGCCACTGCGAGACGAGCAGGGGCCGCCGCGAAAGCGTCGCCGAGCACAGCTGGCGGCTTGCACTGATGGCATTCTTTATGAAGGACGAATTCCCGGCGCTCGATATGGACAAGGTCATCAAAATGTGCCTGATCCACGATCTCGGCGAGTGCTTCA
>ENA-OPEC01000022-OPEC01000022.1-human-gut-metagenome-genome-assembly--contig:-NODE-22-length-116221-cov-3.613321_pt1 | contig 116221 bp, 102 predicted proteins | sample MGYA00241622_ERZ501507 | MGnify/ENA primary metagenome ERZ501507 (study PRJEB25962, sample SAMEA2042582) | human gut metagenome | biome: human gut; feature: human-associated habitat; material: faeces... | reverse complement strand
CCCACTGGATAGAATGACAACCTTGACAGTGTGGAATTATCATCAAAGTAGACACAAGATGCTCTCGTAACTGGTACCAGATAATTCCCACTATGATCTTTCAATTTTCTCTTATAGGTAGCAATACTTCATCGCCCCAATACGATAACAGAGAGACGAAGAACCATATCCACTACATATCTTCGTCTCTCCCCTCTATTCTATATATATATTAATTAATTAATATAGTCCACTAAGTTCAAGAAATAAAACACAATACCCTATACATAGACCTTCTCAACTATGTACAGGGCATTGTGCTAGGACTGTATAAGAGCATCGCTCTTAATATAATGTAGTCAATTTCATCTAGATAACGAAATTGAATGAAGAAATTTCTATATATTATATTCATAGAATCATCAATCACGTATTGAGTGTGTCATGCAATCACATGTAAGTAGAGATAAACTCTTGGTATTTATTTTCTATTGAAAGAATCAGAAGTTTTGTTTTGCTACTTGGATCTGCGGCGAGGCCTTCGAATTTAAAATAATCACCCATATAGAGGGAAACACTTCTTCCCTCTATATGGGGTTTTAATTTGGATGTAAACCAATATGACATCAGTTAAAAACACTTTTGAACCAAGATTCTCTACAAAGAAGAATATTGCCGATATCATATACTCGATAGATCCGGAGTATGAGAAGACCCATAACAAAGAGCTCTATCTCATATGGTACTATGGAAGAGAGATACTTCCTGGTCATCCGAATTTTGAGTATATGAGAGGTATGGGACAGTTCTATCTGATCTCTGCCTTTATGAAGAATTCTGAATTCAGAAACTTGTATACCTGGTTTCCCGGATTCAGAGATCTTTATATGTCGACAATGAAAATGATTGCGTGATATTTGGGTTATCTCACACTCAATACGATGATTGATGATTTTGAGGTCTACCTCTTACTTAGAAGGTAGACCTTTCTTTTTGATTTTAAGATAACCATTAATCCCATCGATAGAAATGTGATAACCAAACCACATGGCCAAACTCTATCGATGGGATTAAAACGGAGGCTCTCTTCATGACAACAACAAACCCAGAGCAAGAAGAGAAAAAGAATCTCACATGCCATTTTGTATATGAAATTCTTTATATGAGTAGTAGTCTCTTTGATATATCTTGATAAATTTCTATATATTATATTCATAGAGATGGAAGAAGTAAACTGTCTTTGTCTCTATGAAAGGAAATCCATTTTGTCAAGTATGTATCACGGAGGTATGACTACAATGAAATTCGTAACGCATCCCATTCATATTAACCCGGTGAATCTTGGAGAGGATACTGGAAAATTACTTCCCTATCTCCATGCTCGTATCGTCTCTATTTATACCAGGGGATATAAATCCCATATCGATCTTCTGATTCAGATGAGTGATGGGAATTATATCTACATCAAACTTTATAGTGTCTTGAGGAAAGATCCTTCTTTGACCAATACCCGAGATGGTGTTGGTACCAAACCTGCTTGGGGTCTCAAGTATGTAAAGAAGACCTCTATCGAAGGCTGTGTCCTGGATGTGATTCCCTCTGCGGAAGAGCTTAAGGGATTCAAACGGTATTTCTGTATCCTTCCTCTCCGTATGGCTTACTATGAGACCAGCAAGTCTCTCCTTATCTGCTCCCACAATTGCGTAGAGGGTATTGATATGGATGCCAGAGGGATTCTCATTTACACAGACAAAGATATGGAGAGTGCACTCTTCCTCAATACCCATTTCTTTGCTCCTGAGAATCTCAATTCTCGGATTCATCCTTATCGCACTCTTCTCTTCCATATCCAGGAGTCTCATGACTTCTCTACCAAGTTGGCATACCCGGATGAGACCAATGCAGGTAGATTTGAACTCTCGGAAGCACCCTATGAGTTCCATGAAACTCTCTGGAATGGAGAAGATTATCAACTCTTTATCACCAGTAAGAAACCCGTTTCTATCTATAACGATGGGTATCAGAGTGGAGAACCTGAGAATGAGGATCTGGAAAAGAGAATCTATTCCACCTTTGTGAATATCGCGGAATCTGTATCCAGTTCCTTCTCTAGCTATGCACAGTTCTCCTTCTCCTATGCCCGCGTCTACTTCCTTGACAATGGTGAGTACATTATCGTCAAGGAGCAAGATGTAACCCGTTAAGAATCTTTATCTCCTCTTGTGGAGGGAAAAAGAATGGATACCCGAGAGACTTAATCCAGTCTCAGAGGTATCCTTTCTTTTTTGTATATTTACTCCCAATTTCTCTATCGAATTACTCATTTTACAATTTCTAAAATGTCAAATATATTTGACATTCTGTAAAACATACCAGACAAAATGTAAAACGAGATATAGGATTTTCAAAATTCTGGAAAATGGTATTTACTCTGAAAATTAGAGTTGAATTACTACCAAAATAATATGCCTCCGTATTACTGTGTGAATATCTGGAGACGAACTGCCTAAATGAATCATTTAATCTTCTAAAAGCTTAATAGACTATACGAGTTATAACCAAATCAATGGTTTCTCTCGTATAGTCTATTTTATTCTTACGCAGTTCGTCTCCAAATATTAGCTGTTAAAAATGGAGGCATGTTATTATGGGCATTTCCTCCACCAGCATCATTTGTCTCCCCAACCTGAGATTTTGGAAGATTAATCCAAAGTGGTCCAGGTTGGAAGCCTTCTTTGGTTTCTGACTCTTGAGTGTTCGGCGACAAAATCAAAAAAATTACCGCCAATTTTTGAAGTATGATGATGCCTTGGCATCTCAGAAAGACTCAGAGTATGTACTAATTCACCACCCTTATCACCCACTTTGTAATTCTTACCAGTTCCAAAGATGAATGTATCTATAATAGCAGTCCAATTACCTCCAAAAAGAGATGCGGGTGATGTAGAGGAACTGGAATAGTAGTAAGTCCCTACTGGATACACATCCAACTTGGATGCTTTTCCATTGATACTACTCTGAAGCGAAGACTTCATAGAAGACAGATATTCTTCCAAATTCTGATTGTTATTCATAAAAACAGAGGTCGATCTGGTAGCTGGTAGTATATAGTTACCAGATCGATCCTTTAATTTCCGTGCATAGGATGCCATACTCTTTATACACAACCTTTGAAGAATCACCCATATACAGATAAAAGTTCATTGGAAGAATCAGGAGAGATACAACTAGATCCCCAGATAGTACTGTATCTCTCCCTCTTCTATATCTATAATAGTAAACTATTATAGTGCATCGGTTTTAATCTTTATATCAGACAAGAAAAGAATACCAGGTATATCCATATGCTCATATAGAGTAAAGATATACCTGGTATTCTTCTTTTATATTGGTGCTAGAGATGGGACTTGAACCCATATGAAGTATTACATTCGGTAGATTTTGAGTCTACTGCGTCTGCCAATTCCGCCACTCTAGCATAGACAAAAAATATCTTCAGAAATTTCTGTATATTATTTATGTAGTCATATGCATATATCTTGAATCTGGAATCTTTGATTAGAGGATCATGCACTGATACCCATCTCTACATATAAGGTTGCTCAAAGAAAATAAAAAGTCCATATGAGTCCTACCTCATATGGACAGATAGAGAGGTATCCAGTATGAATCTGTTAAATCGTCCGATGTTGTTTTCCACAAAGGATGGAATCATTTCGATTATACAATCGATCAATCCATCTAAAGTGAAGATGACTGATCCTGACATGTACCATCTTTGGTTATATGGAAAGGATCTTATTCCTGGAAGTAAAGACTTCAATTATTATGTAGGTACTAACCAAACCTACTTATTGAAAGTCTTGAGTCACAATCAAGGATTTCAAAGATTGATGTCATTGTATCCGGGATTAAAGGATCTCTATAATTATGCGATGAGGTTGATCGCGTAATTATAGAAAAGATACAGATCAGGATATAGTGCATATGACCAAGGTGTACCTCTCTTATCAAGATGGTACACCTTCTTTTTTCTTTCTATTACCAGAAGCGATAAAAATAAAAAGATCCATATGAGCGGGATTCATATGGATCTAATACGAGAGGTGTATATCTTTGAATGATAAACCCTTCTTCAAAGATTTGATCTCTAAGTTTCCTGGACTGAAAGATCTGTATCTCGATGCTATGAGACAATTTGAAATACCTCTCTTATCGTCTAAGTACATATCCGATTCGAAAATAACATAGGAAATCTCTGTATATTATTATCATGATTACGAGTAATAGAATTCGGTATTATATCGAAAGAACTTGGGCAAAAGATTAGGGCACCAAATAAAAATCGCATGATCTGGAGAAATCATGCGATTGAAAAGAGGTACTCCCATGTTATATTCTTCGAAATCCGATATAATAAAGACAATCAATATGATTGACCCTTCCTATGAGAAACTCCATAACCCAGACCTATACTATCTCTGGTTATATGGTAAAGATCTTATACCAGGGAATCCGAACTTTGAGTATTATATTGGCACGCACCAATTATACTTACTCAAAGCTCTCAGAAAGAATCGGGAATTCACAAGACTCATGAATATCTACCCAGGTCTTCATGATCTTTATAATTCCACTATGGATCTTATCTCTAAAATGGGATACTGATCCAATGAAATGATTCAACTATGAAAAGACTATCTCGTAATCAGGTGTACCTCTCTTACTAAAGAGGTACACCTTCTTTTTTGTTTTAATTCCTAAACTTAGGGGACTATATTAATTTATTAATATAGATATAGAATAGTGGAGAAGTAGATACTATATAGGGGTAGGATCTACTTCTCATATATCATTGGGGATGATCTTTATAGCTACCTATAAAAGAAAGCTAAAGGATCGTAGTGGGAATTATGTAGTACCTGCTACCAGAGCATCTTGTGTTTATTTGGATGATAATACGAATCTCCAAGATTGGATCGATGATCAGGAAGCATCCGCTTTTGATCCTCTTACCATTTTCCCTGTGGGATTTATCTATCAGTCTACATCTAGTACATCACCAGCATCTCTTTTTGGAGGTAGTTGGGAGCAGATCCAAAATAGATTCCTATATGGATCTGGTGGCTCTTATGGAGTTGGAAATACGGGCGGTGAAGAATCCCATGTTCTTAGTATGAACGAGATGCCTTCACATAACCATGGATGGACATCACTGGTTGGTGATATTCATGGTGGTGACACTCGAGTATTACCGGAAAACTCTTGGGTTTCTGGCATATTCAGCAGGCAAGATATGGGAGATGATAACTTTGAGATTCAAAGAAAAGATGGGAAAGGATCTTCTGTAGTCCCTGATGTTCATCTTGATGCCTCTCACCAGCATAATTGGGAAGGTTCTGGATGGGCACACAATAATATGCCTCCATATTATGTATGTAATATTTGGAGACGTACTGCATAATTCCTAAATAATCACTCTATGATTTCATAAAAATAATGAAGTCATAGAGTGACTTTATTCCATCTCTATCTTATATACTGGAAAGGAGTATAAGAAAAATGAATATCGTCTTTGATAAAGATAGCAACCCCAATGAAATCTATAGGATTCCTATTCATACATACGCACCAAATATTTACTATATTGATGATGCTAGATTCTATAGAATGGGAACTCAGATTCTCATTGGATCTATCAATTTCCGTATTGATATAGAGAAAGCTATGGAGATAGTAGAGAATCCAGGTAATTCTCCTTTTATCAATAATGCCTTCTTTTTAGAGAGAAGCAATACTCAGGGTCTAATTCCTATGATGTTTACCGCTATTCCCCATATGCCAGATGTACCTCCTATATTTGGTATCATCTACCCTGATGGTAGCATCAGCTTAGATTTAGCCAAGATCTTATCCATAATTTATACACCAGAAGATATTAAGAGATATAAGGAGGGATACTCCTCTGTCAGACTACACTTCTCTACCTTCTATCGTAAATCTGAGTAAGAGAATCGTCTTAGATTCTAAATGGGAGCTCTTTTCTGATCTCTATTAACAACTTAAAACCCCGTATACGAGGATTGTAAGAATCTCCGTATACGGGGTTGAATTCATGAAATTGATCAGTCGATAGGCTTCAGAATCAATTACCGAGTCAGAGTCTCGGGAGAAGTGAAGTCACGGCCATCAATGGTCATGCGACCCTGAACAGGCAGAACCTCGAAGGTCAGAGTACGCTGAGTGGCCATGATGTTGGGCACCAGGGTGTGGACCGGGTTACGGTAACCACGATCGATCACCATGTTGTACTTGTAGTGCTTGTAGGTGATCAGTTCCTTGGTGGTCGGGATCACGATGAAGTGAATGCCGGTATCGGCCTTCAGATAATGGGAAGTGATGATGTGCACACGATCCTGGGCAGTGGTCAGAATGCCGAACTTGTAGGCAATCTTGATGCCAGAGATCTGGGTGTCATCAGCAAAGACCCAATCGATGCCATCCTGCAGGAAACGAATCAGCTCGGGATTCGCCACAGCCACGATGATCACATCGGGGCTCTTCAGCTTCTGCTTCAGGGTGTTGATCACACGCTCGAAGTATTCCCGAGAATCCTTCATCCAGTCGGTGATGTTGTTGGTGAAACCGTCATACGGCAGAGCGTTGAACTTCGCAGTGACAGTCAGCTTCTCGTAGCCGTACGGGCCAGCACCAGCAGCTTCCTGAGCCTGATAGCTCTTGTCCAGGAAGGTACGGATCTCGTAGTCCTCCAGCTCAGCCAGAGAACGACCCATCATGTCGACGTTATCGGCGATCATGTCGATGCGCTGCAGAGCCAGAGCGTCAGCAGCTTCCTCAACGGTCACAGCTGTGTTCATACGAGGACCAGACTCAGGCATCTGCTTCTGGATCTGCTCGTTTTCACGGATGACGGTCAGGCCGCGCTCGTTCCAACGGTTGCTCAGCTTGCCGTTCATCTTGATCTTGTCGATCTTGTCCGCCGTAGAGACGATGGTCACGCAGCCGCCCTCAAAGTCGACATTGCCGACCAGAGTATCGGTCTCGGGAGTGGCCCGGCCATCAGAGATGACCTTCGGCGGGAAAGCATGGGTGGTAGCGTCAGCGGTGATATGAACCGGAATCCACTTGTCCGCAGTCGCAAAGTGAACCTCGGCGATCTCCAGGCTCTGGTTCAGCATCTCAGCGCGATCAACGATAGCGCCGATAGCCGGGAAGTAATCCGCAACCAGCAGATCCTCATTCTTCAGAGGCAGAGAGATCTCCTTGGTAGTATCCATGGGGATACCCTGAGACTCTTCAGACAGAGTCGCCATCTTCTCGTCATCATAGAAGACATCAGGCATCTCGTATTTCTCGCCAGACATCGTCTTGATGTAACGACGCTCGAAGGCCAGGTTGATCACAGGGCTGTTGGGAACTTCGGTCATCAGGACATCCTTGAAGATGCAGGCAACCCACTGCTTCTTCAGGAAGAAGGGGTTGTAAGCAACGATGGGATGGTAACCCTGAGTGACAGACTCGATGGCAACACTGGTCAGAGAGTTGTCCAGCAGCAGGCCGAAACGTTCAGCGTAGTTCCCGTAGAACACGTCATGGGAAATGCGGCTGTCGTTGAACATCGGATCGCTGGCGAAGCTCTCCATGATCTGGTCTTCGAACTCACGACGGTCGTTGGCGCGAGCAATGATCTGAGGCAGATCAGAGGTCAGGTCAACGCCCTGTCCGGCATAGGATTCAAAAATGCCTTTGACTTCAGCTTTGAAGCCCGCATCTTCGTTGGAAGCATGATCGTTACCGATAATGCGGGTTTCCTGGCCAAAGCGATTGAGCAAATTAGCCATGGTATTTAACCTCCAATTTATTGAAGTTTAAGTTTTACACAAATGGATGAATCCTTGATAAGGGGATTCACCGCTTTACGGTATTGTTTATTTCCACAGAGTGTGTGGTTCGCTATATCGCAAAGAATTCTGGCATTTATGTAAAATTTATTTAAGAGGCTGTTATACATGGTCAATTTTGAGAGCTTATAAGAGCTAGAGAATCCTGGATGATATTCACTTTATCACTCCAGATGATTCTCTAGCTCTTATTTTTGTATCTTAGATAAGACCTAAGACTCTCCAGTATCTCTCTACTTTCTCCACTTCTTCATCTTCCAGACGATAGCAAGAATAGTGTCGAGCTAATACACTCTTGATGAATGCAAACATACTCTTTCATCTCCTATATAAAAGAATTGCTAGTATACTCCTTATGAATAGAAGTATACTAGCAATATAGATTTTCTTACATGACCTTCACATTATTCCGGAATGCAGAAGGTCCTCTCTTTCTCTTCTTGACATCTTCAGGTTTCTTAATGAGGATGGTATTGAGATATTCGACACAGATGGAATAAAGCTGATTCAAAGCAGAATATCTTCTCAGAGAATCTTCATACGGTTTGGCATAGATGTCATTCGTAGCAATCTCATAGAGGATATTTCTTGCTTTGATCATCTTATCCTGGAGATTATAATACTTGGTAGCAAGATTATCATCTGCAGGAGGAGTTCCATTGATCATAGCATTGATGGATCCTTCATAGGCATTGATCAGAGCAAGAATCAACTTTCTCAGATTGATTCTTCTCTCCATATCGGGGTTATTGGGATCTCCACTATTGGTGTCAACATCACCCATGGAGTCTCCACCTTCTTCATCCCCGAATTCATCCTCTTCGCCCATGTCATCTCCCATACCGGGATCTCCCTCTGTATCCGGAGGAGTATCGGCATCGACATTCTGAGGAGGATTGGTATCCGGCTCTTGTGTACCAGCTCCCCCACCAGCCGCTTCAGGATTCTCTGCTGCATTGGTAGTAGGATCTCCACCTGCTAAGATATCCAATTCCATCGCAGGATCCAGATCCTCACTATCATCGAGGAAGAATTCAAAGACTTCATCCAGAGTATTCATAAGAGGATCATCTCCTTCCACCACTTCTGGCAGTTCTCAAACTATCATCCGGAGCAATCTTACCACCGCTCAAGGCACGGTCTGTAACCTTACGGACAGCAGGTTGCTCTTCATCTTTGAGATCGACACCATATCCATACTTCAGTTTATTCAGAGCATTCTGCAACTGATTCTTGGATCTCATAAGAGCATACTTAGCCTTACGATCTCCATCCGCAGATGCATCCTGGATCTTCTCCTCTGTCATCTGAATCTCTTCCTGAAGCATCATGATCATCTTTCTTCTCGATGCCTTATTGGCTTTCTTCTGTTTGGCCCAGAGGAAAATCCATGCACAGACACCAGCCACGATATTGACATGGAAAAGACCATAGCTCAAGAGGATTCTCTTGATCAATCCGGGGAAGGTAAACTTTCTACCATCCAAGACGATTTTATCCTGATTCTTAGTATCAGAAGTAATCCATTTATAGACAGCAGAAGAGATCTTCTTAAACTGAGAAATGATATGAGCAGCTCCTTCCATAGCATTCTGAAATGCCTTAGAGATATTGGAGCCAATTCGAGATCCTTGCTTCTCTTGATACTTGATAGAATTCTTACCCTCAATTGCAATTCCCCAAGGATTAACATTCATAGGAGAACATACTGCCTTAGGATGATTATCCTCTTCTTCGTAGGCATTCTTGAGTTCATCGAGTTCTTTGTCTGCGAAGCTGATGAGATACTTCAAGTATTCTTCACTACTATCCACAGTCAGAGTATCCACTTCACCGAAGTCGATGGAGTTGAAATTCTTTACCCAGTAAGTAGTAAAGTAAGACCAGAATCTCTCAACGAATCGATTCAGATAATCGGACTCGATATAGGGTCTAGATCTCTCCCAATTCTGTACCAGAAGATCTGCAATGGTTCTGAAGACTCCATTGAAGACATAGGCACAGTTATTGTCACTTCCTGTAGAGGAAGGCATAGATCCAGAATCACTCTTATGATGTCTGAGATAATCCGGATAGAAATCCCTCTTGAAATACTCAACGAGTTCCTTCATGAATTCCTTGAAATTCTCATCTGTGAGATTCTCAAGAATACACTTCTTGAATCCTACCTCATTCTGAGGATAATTTCCAATATTGGAGAAAGACCTGATGGTTTCAACAAGGAATCCCTGAGTAGCTTTCGCTACTTCAATTGGAATATACTTAGCAATAGGAGCATAGGTCTTCTCATTGAGAATTTCATTGATTTCCCTATATGTCTCCTCTGCCAATCTATCCAGAGTAGACTTATAAAGAAAGAGACAGGTATCAGTCATATAGATAATAGCTTCTGTTACATACGGAATCTGAGATGCCACGTATTCAGCATCATTATCATTCGAGAGAAGGTCCTTCTCCAAAGAAGAAATGATACTATCGAGAAAATCTCTAGACATAGGATCTCGATTAGAATCCATAGGGATATGCTGAGTATGATAAGCCTTCTCTCTGATGAGATCAAGAATTCTCGGCATAATCTCAGCACTCTGGATTTCTTCCCAGGTCAATGCAAAAGCTTCATAGTCACTGGGAACGTAACCGATGGTTGCACACAAATCGCAGAAGTATTCACATACTTCTTTGGTATTGAGCATTTTTCTATCTTTCTTCTGATGAGCAATCTCAGCATAGACACCCAAGAAGGGTGACAATACACCAAGAGTGACATCATCATTGGAAGTATAGCTACGATCGTAATGAGCTTCCAAATATCCAGCCAAATAAGATCCCATAATAGCGGAATATCCTTCGGAAGTGGTACGATCATTCCCATCAGCAAACTTTTGGATAGTCTGCATCAGATATTTGACCGTATTCAAATCCATAAACCCATTATTATAGGAAACATTAAAAGCAGCGGTATACGGACTCGCTGCTACTGGAGTATTGAGAATCACGGAACCAATATTCTTCAGATTATTCAGAAGAGTAGAGGTTCCGAATGATTGTGAAGCTCCCACATGCGGGACATTAAATGTCTCTATTTTCATTATGTGAGTCACCTCATTTCTTAAGATAGGGTTCTTGGGGTTCCAATACCCAGAAAATAAAAGAGATATACCGATTTGTATAATTTCGGTATATCTCTTTCAATCAATAAAAAGACGGAGCGATATTCAGGTATATCACAAACCTCATGCCAGTAATAACACGCTTTCATCATCTTACACATACGGCAAACGGTATCAAATGATACAGGAATCCGTATCCACAGCCCATCCCTCCTGGATGATGACTTCAAGTGGGTTATCAAGCCACTTATATCCGTCTCTCCTGTGTGCATCTATAGGGTTGATAGACTCCTACAGACTTTCTTGCTTAAGTGAGGGAATTACTCACTCCACACAGATTACAATTCCGCATCTATAGAGATATTTATCGCGTATGTCTCTATAGAGTCAATCTAGTCCATATGGACAGATTCAGATTAAATAGCGACCCTGAATCTTATTGCTCTTCCTATATGGACAGCATCATACGGTTTTTGACAAGATAAATCTCCGGCGATAAATACCAGGGTGACATTCTTCTTGGCCAATATATCCAAGGGGAGGTTAGACCCTGGATGGAAGCAGTGTCACAAACTATACCGATATCCCAGTCCCAAAGATTCATCCCGTCGGGGTATAATCCACCGTAACCAAGGCTCGTTTGATCTAACGAGAAACCCCATGTAGGTTTTACCACAGAGACAAAACATCGCTTCTTATAAAGACTCTATATCATCTCTATAAGAAGCGATGCTATGATGTGTTTAAACTTAGGGATTACTCGCAAGACCACGTATGCGTGTCAGTTGCTTCATCGTAATCGCAGGAGACAGTAGTTGTATCTTCGCCATCTTCTGAGATATCAGGAGATTCGCAGATCCAACTATTGGTACCATCATCATTCGTCACGCAACGAATCATGGTACCATCATTCAGCGGATCATCTGTATCGTCAGGATCATCCGGAGCACCAGTATCCACATTGGAGACAGGCACCAGAGTAATGAAACGATCAGAGACAAGATTCCACCCTTTGAAAATCTCCAGAGGATTTCCAGAGGGAACTGCCAGAGTGTAGCTCGTATGATAAGTGTTATTGCTCACCATAGAGATCGAGATGCACCCATCGGAATTGATGTAGCAGGCATGAGAATATCTCTTATTCAGAATCTCGGACTTCGTCATCTGAATCCGATTGGTAATGAAAGAAGAGATGATATTCTGCACCCATGCAGCACCTTCCAGATCCATGTCCACAGAAGCATCTGTCGTAATCGTAATACGATTCGCAGTCTCCACCTGATCGAGAACGACCTGGGAGTAATGCTGACTCCAGAGCTTACGAACCTGGATCGGAATATAATAGTAGGAAATGAGATTCGATCCATAAGTGGGATCGCCGGAAATCCGAACCTTCATCAGAAGATTATCCGAAGTCCCTTCTTCCGCACTCACATACAAATCCCGAAGTGTTGAGCAGATATTCTGAAATGCGGACTTATAGATGTCCGTCATTGTGAGAGTAGCCATTTTTATCACCTCGGCTATTATTCTTTAGCATTATTAGAAAGTTTGGTAACGACATATAAATCCATATGTAAATGATTATCCGTATCCGAACGTGAGACTAAGCGGATTTACACTTTTAGCATACGCATAGGAGATATGAAGCATGACAATCCTCGATTACCTAACCAACCCGGCTGGGAAAGGTTCGAATGTCCTGGGCGATCAATCCACTATTAAGAAAAAGTATGCGGATGAAGCCCAGAATTTCATTTCTTTAGGTAAAGGTATACCCGTACTTTACCAGTATAAAAAGCGTTATCTGATCTTCCATTACCAACTGGAATCCAAATCCGGATCCAAATATGGAGAAGGATTACATTATGATGTCTTATTGGAATTGGATACCAAGGGATCTGACGATACTAAGGTCAATGATATGGAATTCAAAGTCTATTCCAATTGCCCTTCTTTCCTGTATACCTATGCCAATCTCTTCTATAGAAAAAATCTTATCATAAACTGGACCCGCAGACTCTATGAGAAGGATACTATCAAGAAGACAGCAGAAGTTCGGAATAGTTATGGGATCATTGGATATGAAAGAAGCCTCTATATCACATCCTTACTCGTTCACTATGCCTATGGTAATATGGCTTGTAAGGACGTTATGGTCTTAGCTACACCTATCTCTACCACCAATACCATTCTTCAAAAGATTCAATCGCAGGCACAGATGAAGAATTCATTTGCGACTGCGAGAGATCAATATAAGAAAGCCCAATCCATGCAAGGTACTACCAGAAAGGAGAAGAAGAAAGGAGAAGAATTTTCAGATCTTTCTCCGGAGTCTCATACAGTCAAGAAAACCGTCACGGTTAAAAAGACTAAGACTACGAAAAGGTCAAAGAAAATTTAAGATGTATATCATCTGCTCGTACGCTTTAGGAGGAATGCCGTTATGCCAAGAAGAAAGAAAACCGACGCCCAACCAAATGACAAGATTCAAGAGAAAGTCGAGTTCCAACCTCCGCAGCTGGATCATCCTAGGCTGAATGAATGGGTACCGGAAGACGATGACCTGAAATTCATCTACGTTGACGAAAAGGTACATGCTCGTTTCTCTGATATCTTTGGTAAGCAATTCCCGAAATTCGAAACGTTCAAAATCAATAAGAAGCATTACAAAGAACGTATGACCGATGTGTGTATGCACATCAATTACTTCATGAAGTATTATGACACCAAACATGATTTCCTGATCAATGTGGCCAGTGTCAAATATCTGATCGATCGCAACCCGGGTATGAGACCCAATCAGTTTAAGAATGTATTAATCCGTACCGTCGTCACAAAGGATTTTGTCCATGACATGATCCATATGGCGAAGGATCTTTACACTGTCAATATCAATACCGATGATGATGGAAAGTATCGGACCACTCCGAAGATCACCAATGAGCAGGCTAAGATGCTTCTCGGCATCTCGTTTGCTATTCGTGCCGTTCTCCCTCTGTGCGTCCACTTCTCCAACATCTGTGAGTATATCGTGTCTTCTCACGATTACATCAAAGCGTTTGATTCCATCTTCATGGATATCGTAGATCGCTTTGAAAAGAGTGGGGATGATTTCTTCCCGATCTTCTATCCCCTCTGCAGATTTGTGAACTATCGATTGGAGAGATCCTTTAATGTAGACTCTCCTATCTGGAATAAGAAGAAGCAGCTCTATGGAATTACCTTTGAGACGGTATTCCAGAATATGATTCATGAAGTGATTCTGGTCAAGTCTCTCTATAAAATCGCTTACGATAGAAGCGTAGTCTCGTATATCGATGGCGTTGTAACGAATAGCTACAACCATTTCCGCTTCGAGAACTTCAAATTCAAACCCATTGAAATTGATGCAGACTCTGGCGGATCGGATTCGGATGACTATCTAACTCATGCAGAAAGTCTTGAGATGTCTATCTATCGTATCGATGAGTCTAACCAGATCATCAATGATGTCAACAATGAGATGGTATTGAAGCAGATCTATGAAAGATTTGAGTTCGATATCCCACAGGAAGAATTGGACTTCTACTATGAGAACTGTAAAATCAATAACCTGATGCAGTATTTCCTGCATACCTTCTACAGTGGTTTCTTCCATTCTTCTACAGCCATTCAGACCATTACAAGAAGAGATACCATCAAGCTTCTGGTCATCCTGAAGAAATATCTCCAGGCTGCTAGAATGGTTATCCTTCCTCAGTTGGTCACTGCCATCGTAAGAGGACGGTTTAAAGAAAACATGATCAAGAATACACGCTTCCAGGAGAAATACGAATCTTCGGATGTCTATAAGAGCGTCATTGAGGGTAAATTCCGGTATATCCAAGAGATCGCACCGAAAGAGAATCCAATTCAGAAGAAGCTCTCTACCATTATCAACTCCAGCTTTATACTGGTAGATTATGATCCGGAGATTAATGGACGTGTCTTGACAGATGTGCCTATTGATACTGTCATGGATGAGTATTATACTTTCCTCAGTATCATCTAAAAAATAAATGGGTAGTATCCTGAAATATGGATACTACCCATTTATTTTTTGTTAAGAGACCAAAATCTGTCCCTTCAAAAGTGCAAGACAGCAGGTTCTTTGTTAGATGCTCGTTTCACACAAAGTGTAGGAAGTTGAGTATTCGCTTAAAACAGGCAATGAGAAATTGAATTTTAGACAGGTCGAAAAACATAAGGAAAGATATTTGGATGAAAAAGATAAAAGGATAATTTAGATGTAAATAAATGATGTTTGATAGGACGTGAGTTAGAATGACTTAAATTGAAATCCTTGTGTTACGTAGAAAAAGTGGTTGACAATTGCTGAATACATGGAAAAATAAATGCCAGTTGATGACAGTGCAAGCCTAAGAAAAAACTCTAAAAACTTAGGCTTACCTCATCGTTCCTGCATTATATAATTTTAAATATAGTCATTGAGATCAAAGGTATTCGGATTCTGAGCCTCATAATCACCGATAGAGTCAAACATATGATCATAGAATCGATCTGTCTGAGCTCCATCCAACATGACATCATCAGAAGGCACTCCTCCATCATAGTCATAATTATAATCGACTTCAGAAGGAGATCTCTGTCTGGTACTAGAGGCAATCAATCTCTTATAGTCATCGACAGTCTCATCCTTGATGAATTGAGAAGCTGTCTGTTGCAGTTTCATCTGCTGCACAGAGCTCTTTCTCTCTTCCTGATCGGATTTCAATCTTACGCCCTTCATACCGAAGAGATTGTCTTTCAAGAGAGCTTGAATATCAGTAGGAAGATCTGGATACATTTCTCTCAATTTCAAGATTTGATCTTCTTCAGTAAGAGGTTTGGTCTCTTCTGGTACTTGTCTGATATTCCCCATCAGAGATTCCTCATCTGGGTCTATATCATGGACATCAATTCCAAATTCTTCCAGATTATTGGAATTGAATTTGATATAGGGACCAAAGAGATAGGCCATGATATTGTCATCATGTTGACCTTGAGCTGCTTGGATTTTACCAGAAGGAGTACGAATCAGAGCACTAATGTCATCTACGACATACTCTGATACGAACTTTCTCTTCTCTTCATCCATCATTCTTTCAAGGATACCCATCATGACAGCTCTACTGGCATTTGTGGTAGACAGACCATAGGCTCTTCTTTCCAGAGCATCTCTAGCCTGCATACCATACTTATTCAATTTCTCAGATACATCCAGCATCTGACCAGTATCATACCAGATACGGTTTGCATACTTGGTCTTTCTGAGACAGTTGATCAATTCTCTACCCTTGTTATTCTCTATAATGAGAAGAGCATTGGGACAGAAGAGATCCATAAACCTCACAAGCATATCGGATAGATCTGGTTGGGAAATATAGGGATTCTTCATCTCACATACTACTTCAAGGGTATAAGGAGATTCAATCTCGATCGCATTGTTATCCAGAGCAAGACCTTCCGATGGGTCAATGCAGATAAAGTAAGGAATGCTTTTCTTCATCTTCTTATAGAATTTGAAGGGACACATATTTTTACTAAGATCAATCTCGCCAATCGGAGTTCTCTTATTCGCCTGGATATACATGATGTCTTCTCTCTTGAAGGGAGACAGAGAAGAACCATGCAATCTCTTAAGCTCAATCTCTCTCGCAATTACTTCCAAAGACCAGTTTACGAGACGACACTGATTCTCAAACCAAGCCTGTGTCTTCTTTAACTGCTTCCAGGAATGCTCGATCCACATGACACCATTCCTCTTGGATTGGTTGTCGTTGACCATAGCTCTAAGTTTCTCAATAGGGACATCATAAAATTTTTCTTCCCACTTGAGAGTATGAGAAAGCCACTCAGTAGCAGCAGCTCCATCTCTAGAATCTAAGTCACCCATTGTGTCCATGAGAGTCGCTACACTCTCACCGGTTTGCATAAGAAACCCGCCCATGTCACCATGGGAATCAGACTATATCTTTATCTCTATATGGCGATATCCGTCCTATAGAGATACTTCGCACTTCCATTTAAAGGATTTACTATAGGCTACTATCACCTATATACCTACCCAATAGCTTGGCTGTACTCTACTTGCTCTACGACATATGGATTACTCCTATGCCTGTGCTTTCGATAGTCGTTGAACCTTCTTCTCTCTATATAGAAAGAAGCTTGGCTGCTGATCGTCTCTGATAAGAGATATCCCAGCAGTTCACGAAGTTTTGGAACTATTGGTCACCCAATAGCCGCCCAAATAGCATGAAGCGTAAGCCAGAACAAAAAATGCTGCAATTTATAGATGCTTAATTTGATACTAACGATGAGAATAAAATTAATTGAAAGGAATGATCAATTTATGGATAACGATCGCATGAGGATCATAACCTATCCAGGAGTTATCGAAAACTATTATGGAATAACTCCAGATGGAGAAGTGATTAATCTATACACAGGAAAATATCTATCCCAATATCGAGATAAAGATGGATATATGCGCGTTTCTCTTAGAGTTACCAATAAAAAGAGTAGATCTCTACAGACCCACAGACTCGTAGCTTGGGAATATTGCGAAAACGATGACCCGAAAAAGAAGACTCAAGTTGATCATCTTGATGGAGTTAAAAACCATAATGATTACACGAATCTAGAATGGGTAACTCCTCGAGAAAACACTTTACGAGCTGAACGAATGGGCCTTCGTTGTGTTAGAGGAGAATCCAACGGAAATAACAAATTTTCCGAAGGATTTGTACGAGCGTTGTGTGAGAGACTCGCTAGTGGAGAATCTAAGATGTCCATAATTCGTTCTCTTCATCCAGATAAGCCATTAGCTAGTGACAATAAGCCTCTTTATCTAATGCTAGATCGATTGAGTAAGCATCAGATATGGCCAGATATTTCAAAAGAATATTCATTTCCGAAGCCTATTCGTCAATATACATTACCGAATAAAGAAGGAGCCATTAATTCGTATGGTGAAGAATTCATTCACTTTGTATGTGACTTGCTCAATAATGGCCATAGTATCAAAGGAACTGCTCATCTCATTTGCAATTTCATGAATGGCGATACCGATGACGCTAGATTTAAGAATGCGTATCAATTAGCAAATGGCATTGTAAAAGGATACAATTGGACCCATATTTCTTCTCAATATGATAATATTGATTATCAGACCCCAACTAGCAAGTTCGCTTTCATTGATCCAGTAAAAGTGTGCAAGATGCATGATGAAGGTTACTCTAATAAAGAGATCAATAAAGCATTGGGTATTCGAGATGGAAATACTGGAGTAAAAAGAATCATAGCTCAATATAGAGCTATTGGAAAAATAGCACCTCGTCAGGATATAGAAATAAAGGGTGTGTAAATTGCAGCATTTTTTGTTCTGATTCTCGTTTCAGGCGTTGAACTGTAGATCCGACTGTAAAGCGATCCTGACTTAGCAGCATTTTCACTTGCTCTTGAATACGCAAAGGCGGCGCTATTCATTATTTCGACTTGGTAAGGTATAAAGTCCCATTCGTCAAAATACATCAGGGAAGATGTAGCACCACGCCCACAGGTCATAGCAGAATCTTTGCTATTGGCTCTCGGAAGAAGTTTAATGTTATTATTATTCACAGGATTGCGAATGGTCGTAACACTATTCTTCTCCTTAATGAGATTTCCTGCCATGTCCATAGTTGTCTTCATCTGCATATACCTGGGAAGCATATCTCTATGGCATTTCAGTCGATAGAGATTCATCTTATTATTCTCAGCATCTTTATTAGCAAAGAGAATGGTAGAAGACTTACATCCAAAGGTATACCCATAGTCAATCTCTGATAATGCACAATGGGTCTTACCAGTCTGACGAGGTTTACATAGATAATGGTCGATATGGTTAATAAAGCAATACCAAGCAGCAGCTGAGGTTCTGTCTATCATGAATTCAGAACCTCCTCCTGGTTCAATGGCAGAACCATCCTGAGGAACTCTACAAATCTCTCGTAACCAATACCAAGGATTTCGCATACATTCTACGATAATTCTAAGTTTAGTAGATAAAGGTAGGGCCTCAGAGAAAGGATCTACTCCAATCAAAGATCTGTCATAGATAACCAAGAAGAATTTATTATTCTTGATACCTAAGGAGTGAAGATCACGATACAATTCCAAGAAGGATTTATTCTTGGTCTTGAAATCGTAGCTCTTCTTTAACTCAGCTACCTTAGGAAGAGTCTTGATATCAGTCTTGATTAACTGCTCGACCTTATCACTATCTGGGTTTGTCCACCCAGGGGATGAAAAGTCTATGTCTGGGGCTTTATTTTGTCCCTCATCATCACCGAGATTGTCAATCTCTCTGTAGACTTTCCTGTAGTCTACATCTTCATCAATCATATTTACTATCGTAGACAAATATAAATCCCTCCTTTTAATTCATTGGTTGAAATATATGAGAATCAGAGACATATAAATCCCAAGTAATGACTATAGATTGAGTCATTACTTGGGACCTTAATTTCGCTAAAAAATAAAAAAAACCTCCATGCATTCCCGATATATACATGGAGGCTTAGTTAAGAGATATTCATCATAATGGATTTTAAGTTTTCAACGATAAATGATATCATTGATATCGTATACTCGATTGATCCTGTATAAAATGACGCTCAATAATATCAACTAATTGAAAATTGAGGAAAAGCTACTCAATCATAGATGATTTATCTCATTAACCATCGGAGGAACTATCAATGATTACGTTTTCTACCAAGTATGACATACGTAACATAATTCTATCCATCAATCCGGAATATTACAAGTCTCATTGGTATTATGAAGCTTATGTGACAAACAAATCAAAGATGGTGTATCTCCTTAACCAGAGGTACACCATCTTTTTTGATCTTATTTACATATCGTCGTCATCAGCATCATCAAAGAAGTCGTCATCGATGTCATCATCGTAATCCTCTTCCTTGACAGTGTCACTGACAATCTCAGGATTGATGTCAGATCCCATAGAATAGCCATCATCCTCATCGGCAGTGGCATTCAGCAGATCATCGACATCATCATCGGTATCTTCACCCAGATCGGGATCGATACCATCATCTTCCATATCCTCTGCATAGGCAGAATACTGACCCAGGAGTCTGACATTCAGCTCCTCATCAGCATCCTCATTCATAGCGATCTCATCCGCAATCTGATCATTGATGGAGCGATCGTTTTCCATAGCAGTCTGGATATCTTCAAACAGCTTACCCATAGGGATAACCCTCCTAATTCTTTATAGTATTAGACAAGATTGGTACTCTCTCCGGATCCATCATTCTGATAGACATACTCTACATAGACATTCACAGTTCCTTGAATGAACTTGATGAATTTGAGAGTAATGGGATTACCGGAGACACAATCAATGGGCATGTACAGATCGGTGACATAGTCTTCTCCTCTGGCTACATTACCCATATCCTCATTCTTATAGATGACTTGATCTCCATAGATGAGTTTGAAACCAGAGCATTGCATATCATGGACACCACTAATGGTGATCTTCTTCAATACAATATTCCGATTGAATCTCGGGAAATCAACTTCGTATCCGACATTGTTGAGATAGGCATAGTTAAGTTTCTCATTATCCATCTGAGAAATCTTAGACTTCATCTCATTCATAGCCGGGACGACAGTATCTTCGATATACTTGGAAGCTGTCATATCGTCAGTATCCTTTCCTTCAGTTCCAGGACCACCGACCAATCTAACAGTCAGATCACCAGATTCATTGAAGATAGCATTGTAGCATTTCTTCAATACATAGATCAAGGCAGGTCCATAGATATAGTCATCCGAAGTCATATCAAAGGTAAGATCTTCGAGCATACCCAGATTCAGAGTGATCTCTTTGGAGGTAATATAATCATAGATGAGTTGATTTCTCTCATCGGTGATCTTCAGTCCTCCTTCTTTGATCCCTCTTGTGAGATCTGTGGTAAAATATTCTCTTGTCTTACCAATGATTCTTCTAGACAGATAATCATCTCTTTCAGTGCTTCTTCCAAATGTTTCCAGATGGATACACTCACAGTAGTGATCACTATACATCAAGAGAGGAGACGACTGTTTCGTACACTCATAGGTATAGTAATATTGGTAAGGAACCATGGTAGAGGCATTCTTCTTTTGAAGAGCATACCACAAGGTTTTTCTATATCTAGAATCAAAGTTAGAAGGAATCTTGTCATCATAGGTAAGAGCTACCACACGATTTGTGATTCCATCTCCAACCTCCCACAAGTCTACCTCTTTCATGAATCTGATCAGATAGATGTCATAGAGATAGGTAGGAGTCTGATTCCACATACCAAGACCCACAAAGGTACCGACATCACTGTGATAAAATGTCTCATAATAGTTATTCATGAGATTGGTGATGTAAGTGCCCAAGTATTGTGCCTTGGTATATTGATCATTCTTGACAATACATGAATCTTTGGTGCCAATATTCTCAAAGATACAGGTATAGTCTTCTACGACCTGTTTCTGTAATTGACTATACGAGGAATTCTTATCTGTTTCTTTTGCAGTGGCATAGATCTCTGCATCGAGTAGATAATAGTCATTCGCCTGGACTGTATTGAATTCTTTAGAAGTTACCCTCCAAAGAATTCCGACACTCATACCAGGGAATTTGAAGTAGAAGTAATCTCCAGGAATAGGATGAATCGTCCCAGGAAGGACAATCAATCCATTCAAATCGAGATCCATATCCATGCCATCTTCATCATAGGTCAGCTCAGGTTTCAATTCCGGCAAACCATAGATAGGAAATTCCTTGATCTTATTATAACGGATCGGAGATTTCCTTCCTATCTCTTCTTTGACAGATTGACTCCCTACATCTGCTCTACTCAGAACCTGGTTGATATGGTAATACTCAACAAAAGTAGGATTCTTCTCCAAGTATTTAGAGAATTGCCCTACTTTATTTTTCGCATAAATCTCAATTTGTTTCTCATAGTAAGGAGATGTCTCTACCGACAGAATTTTTGCCAATTCTATCACCTCTCCTAGTATCTTGAAACTTTAATGTGGTGTTTTAAACGCCTAGCATCCAAGAAACTCGTATACTAAAGGAGGAATCGATCAATATGAATACTATCTATATACTTCTCTTTATGATCTTCATGCATATAATTGATGATTTCAGACTCCAAGGCATTATGGCCAGTATGAAACAGAGATCTTGGTGGGAGAATCAGGAGGGATATAACGATAAATATAGATTTGATTATATCCCAGCTCTATTATGTCATGCTTTCTCATGGTCTATGATGATACATCTCCCTATTTTGATATATTTCCATTTTGATATGGGAGATCGATGGAGTTTATTCATCATTGTGATCATAGTTCAATTTCTATGGCACGCTTTCATAGACAATATGAAAGCTAACTGGAAGATGACCAATCTTGTAGCTGATCAAAGCTTACATATGCTCCAGATTATCATATCCTGGTTCTTCTTCATTCTTTTTATCCCATTCTAATTCGATACTTGGATTCATATATAAAGACAAAATCACCCATATGGATATAAAATATCCATATGGGTGATTAAATTTCTCATATATACAGAGATTACGATTCGAAAAGTACCGTCGTAATCTCTGTATATTATTTATTTGTAAAGATCCTATGACTCTGTGCTATTTTGCATTGGAAGTTTTGTCTTACTTACTTGGATATTTGGCATGACCTTCGATTCCGTGAATCTAATTCATGAAAGAAGGAACTAACATGTTTGATTATCCTATTCAGAATATTTCTGATTTGATTCTATATACGAAGTCTATTGATGTACGTGAGGAGAGACGTAAAGACTCTCTCAAATATCATCTTTGGAATTATGTGAACCTTCTGGATCCTTCGAGTAGCGATCGTAAGTATCTGGATGGCACACACCAAACCTATCTGGTTAAGAGTGCAATGAAGAAACCCCTCTTCAAAGAATTCTATAACCATTGTAATGGGTTTAGACTCTATGTGGATTCAATGAAGAAATACATCTAAAAGTTTGACATAGGGTCTTCACAAATGGTATGTATGATATGGGGATCTCATACATACCATTATTTTTTCGTTTTTACTAAATTAAATCCCCATATGGACTTTTAGCATCCATATGGGGACCAATGTTTTTACTTACTGCTTCGGAGCACGGATCGCCTTGCCATTGCGGCCTTCGGCATTGGTCTGCTTCAGAGCCTTGTCGATCTTGTCCTCCATCTGCTTACCACGGGCATCCTTCACAGAGCCAGCGGTAGCAGCGGCACCACGCAGAATACGCTTGGCTTCACGAGTGGCCTTGCTATTCCACTTGTCCAGAACCTTCTCACGATACTGACGCATCAGATCACGGTACTTGACATACTTGGCATAGTTCGGGTCACCCGCAGCACGAGCCAGACGGAACGCAGCACGCTTGGTAGCAGCGGACAGATAGCTGTACTTGGTGTACTTGGCGACGACCCTCTTGGTAGCCTCAGTGGCAACCATCTGGGCGTCAGGAATCAGACCATAGATCTCCCACAGATTGGCATTCTCCTGCACAATCTGCTCATACTCCTCAGGAGTGCACTGCTCCTGAATGCCAGCCAGCAGAACACTGGCCATGCCTTCTTTGTCATCGATCAGAGAGACGTTCTCGGTAGCAGGAGTGCTATCGTCGTCAATCAGGAAATCCAACAGATCATTTTTCATTTTATGGAGCTCCTTTACATAGGATATAGGGTTCACTACTTAGGATTGATCAATTCCATGAATATGAGATATACCATTTATGGATTCATGGATAATACCTCATACATTAATGACGTTGTTTCTTAAGAAAGATTTACACCATCTATCGTAGGTCTGTAGGAGAGGTAGACCATAATCCGATAGATGGTGTAAATCTTTTGGTTTAGCGAATCTTACACAAATAAAGTAGAAAGGAAGCATAGCTAAATATGAAGTAGAAGATAATTGGAGCGGCGAAAGGGAATCGAACCCTCGTCCTCAGCTTGGAAGGCTGATATACTAGCCGTTGTACGACCGCCGCATATTGATATAAGCATTACATTTATAAGCGCAAGAATCAATTTTCATTAAATATGCTGTATAGATCCTCATAAAAATAAAAAGAATGGATACCTGGTAAGTATCCTATACCAAGTACCCATTCTTTTTTATAATGCCATTACACAGTTCGTCTATAGTCCACTAAGTTTAGTATAATAAACCTCAAAGAAATGATATACTATATAATTAATCTGATTGGATAGATAGAGAGATGCTAGTGTAGCACAATTGGCAGTGCAGCTGATTTGTAATCAGCAGGTTGCAGGTTCGATTCCTGTCACTAGCTCCAAGTTTTCCCTTGAGTTTGCATCGAATCAGATTTCACCTCAAATGGATCATACCCACAAAGATACTAGAGATATATTTACTATCCTAGATCTTTGTGGGTATGATCTCTCTTATATTATATAATAGATTTATGAAACTCTATACCAAACATAGAGGTTACACATTTTAGGTTGTATAGAGATAGGCTGTACATTCGAATTATAATATCTCACAAGAGTCGAGTTTACATATCCTTTCTGTGGAGATCTATCTGAAGTATCTCCAGAATATGTAGCTGACTCCATACCTTCAGATCCTCCAATCCATCCAGAAGAATCAGAATCATTACCCGCTCGAATATATGCACCTTTAATTCTAGTCCAAGATCCTCCATACAATGCTGCTGGACTGGTCTTATCAGCCCACATGACGACTGATCCCTTTGCATACAGCTTGGATGTAATCCAGTTTGGCGTAGAATTATCAAGACAAAGCTGATTGTAAAGGTTATCAAATTTACTGTCATGCTTTTGCAACCAACTCTTCACATTGTCTGTCCATGTCTGAAGAGTCTGATTGTCATTCAGATACACTCCAGTAGATCGAGTTGCAGGTACTATATAATTCCCACTACGATCCTTGAGTTTTCTTACATAAGTAGCCAACTTCAAAGATCCCTCCCAATCTAGTTAGGAATATACAAATCAATGAGAAGAGAGGGCGGCTTAATGTATGATCCTCGTGGGTATATAGCCAAATGGTATGAAGGTTCTGGTACCTATAAATATGATGTGAATATAATATATAATGCTGGTAATGGTACATTATACATCGGTGGGATGATTGTCGGTTATTAATATAATAAGGAATGTATGCATCTGTGCATACATTCCTTATTATCTTTTTATTTATTCCCCGAGATAGTCTTCTTTCAGATGTCTCTTCAATTCAATGATCACCTTATTGGTAAACATTGAGAGAATGACCGAAGGAGTCTTACGAGCAAGAACAGCTCCGGGTGCCATCAGAATAGAGATCTCTTCATCGGGTCTATATTCAGATCTAGGTTCATATCCAGGATCGATGACATTGGATACGATGCCCTTCAAGGCCGTATAATTCTTTTCTCCACTCATATCTCTATGAGGCCTGACTATATCTTCAATTCTATATCCTAGTTACCAGATATAGAATTGCCCACCTTTTCCCAGAAGTATCTTCTTGGAGAGAATCAATGTGTAGGAAGATACTCGGTACTCTACTCGCTTCTTCGTCTATAGATTTCTCTATAGACTATGCTTTCGATAGTCGATGAACCTTATCATTCTTATATAAGAAAGATCTTGGATGCTGATTTTCTCTATTCTTTGGATTGTCACTCCGTAGAGTACCAAAGACCTAACGAGACGTTCCAGCAGTTAAATGGGTTTAGAGTCACCAATTAAACGGCCATTTTCTCTCAGTGACTTTATCGCCTTTCTTGACGATATCTTTGTGTTTGATATAGAAGCAGAAGAGAACACCATCCCCGACATTTTCGCCGAGGATTTTCCCAAACTTTGCTTCTACCTTACCAGGAATTTCTGTGATCTGCTGTCCACAAGACATGAACTTAGGATCATCAGGATTCCGGTATTTTTCCAGAGTCTTATTTCTCTTTTTAATGGTATTCCAATAATCTTGGACGATCTTTCTCAGAGACTTGTCAGAGAGTTCTTCTCCATCCACAGCTGAGTAGATCTTGATATTGGTAATCTCACCAGAGAATTCAGACTTGAATTTGGTAATAGCGACATCTGTAAGAGCTTCTCCATATGTCTCTGCCATATTGGCCCACAATTCTGCCATAGTGGGATCTTCATTGGAGTTATCATACTCAATGAGAGAATCACCAACTTCGACATGCTGACCAATCTTAGACATCATATAGACTACGGCGTCCTTAGACAATACCACTCTCTGCTCATGTACCATGACAGTAGCAAGTCTCTTAGACAGCTCAGTCGTGATAGGAGCAGAGTCTTCATATTCGTCAAATGTAGGACAGATTGCCATCTTACAAAGGACACCGATATTCATAGAAGCACTCAGATCATCTTTATTCTTGGTAAAGGCTCTGGGGTTATAGGCAACGACTTCACCTTTCTTGACTTTATCTCCAACTTTGAGATCTGTCTGGAAAGACGCTTCGATGTAGAAACCACCCGCAGAGTTCTTTTGCTGTTTCGGTACCAGAGAGAAGGAATCATATCGACCATTCTTGTACTGAATGATGACCTGATCATTCTCAATGGCAACCACTTTACCATCTTCTTGTGCTACGACTGTGTAGTCTCTAGACAGGTAGTAGGGCAATGCAGCTTCTACCTTATTACCCATCAAGACAGGAGAAGATCCCTCCGTCAAGACCATGTACTTTGTCTGCTTATAGGCCATAGCTGTACGCTGACTATCATCATGCATAGCACCAGGAGGAGAAAGCAATTCAGCAGGAGAGAAGAGATTGGCTCCCTTCATATCCCGGATCGCATCTTCATCATGATCTCCAATATATCCTCTGACAGAGACGATGTTCGGATCCAGCGTAAGCTGTCTAGAAACACCGACATTTCTATCGGGAGAAGTAGAGATCGCAATGGTACCAGTCATACCAGGATTGAAAGATCTCTTAGGCAATGTAAGAGCTTGCTCCAATCCGATGCCAGAAGGACCCTTGAAGGAGACTGATCCTTTCTTTTCCATCTCCAATACAGGATTCAGAATAGAAGAATCTTCGATCATGGCACAAGAAGGAAGTTTATGACCGGTCTTGTCGGTAGATCCATAGATCGATTTCGATACCACGCTTCTATCGACAGTAACCTTCACAGGTCTCTTCTTATAGATAGACTTCCGATATTCCAGATATCCTCTGACGACTGCCGTATAGATAAACTGGACAAAGATCTCATTGGATCTAATACGGAAGTTCTTCGGATCTGTAATATCCTCCGAAGAAGAGTTATTCAGAAGAATACAAGCAGCAATGATCAGACCTACGATATCAGTAGGCATATTCATATCCCGCAATACTTCTGCACTGATGGGATCAATGAAGAAGTCTTTGAATTGCTCCAATACGAAAAGTGCCTGAGTAGATTTGTAGGTATTGGCCATGATATCATTCCACAGTTCCTTACCATCTGCTTCCGCAAGGGTATAGTTACTGAAGTCATACTGATACAGACCATTCATGATCAAAGATGCATGTAAGGGATAATGATCCCAAAGGAGCCATTTGTCTTTGAATTTGATGACACTCTGATTCAAGACATCATACCGAGTATTGGGTTCAATAACCTGATACTTGATATTGGCTCTATTCATAACCTCTGTCAAACCAACACAGAAGCACATGAATCCAACCATAGGAATCATTTGGTTGTACATCTTCCCTCGAGCATACATCAGACTTCTAGGAGTCACGGTATACTTTTTAAGAATTGCAATATCCTGGGGTTTGAAGAGATTATAAATGATATCATTGACGCCCTTTCCATTCTCCTCTTTTGCATAGATAGGATCACCAGACTGGATATTATATCCAACCAGGAGTCCATCATTCGCATCATAGGTAGAAGAAATAGGTTTCTTACCATTCTTAGAGAGTACCTTGTTATACTCCTCCAGAAGATAGGAAGTATCGAAGATAAACCGATTTCCATAGATGGTGCATTCGGTAATATTCTTAGCCAGGTTATCATAGTCCAGAGAAGTATCGGTACCCTTATTTTTCATCTGGCAGCTACCGATTCTTACCTTGAATCTAGAAGCATTCTGAGGATTCAGAATATACTTCTTGATGATCTCAGATTTCTGATCGATCTTCATACTGCTACGCTTCATGATAATCTTATTATACCAAGTAACGAGCTGCACTTCATCGGGGCCAGATTTGAGAATAGGAAGAATCAGCATCTGATTCTCAATGACCTTCTTATTACCACCCAGGAAGATATATCGATCCTCCAAGAAGATAGGTACATCGAAGGCGATGACATGGGTATGCCCATCTTTATCCGCCATGGTGTAAGTGTACGTCTTCTTCATATTCATGAGATCGGACGTATCTTCTACTTCTTTCTTTTGGATAAAGAGAGGATAATCTGCCTTAGCAAGACTAGCAACCGCTTTATCGATATCCGTCTCAAAAGTGGTTTCATTGTATTGCTTATAGAAATTCTTAGCCTTAGGCTTCTGGATGGTAGGATTCATCGTATTGATATACGGTGCAAGATTTGCAGGAGGAACGATTTTCTTCTTCATTTCTTGCACAGTCTGATTCATGATAGAATCCTGTGTATCCATAAGAGAGCGAATACGAGCCGTGGTCTTTTCATCAAAGTCAGGTTTGAATTTGGTGATCAGTACCTTCTCTTTCACTCTCTTTTCAGCTGTATCAATGATATCTTCTTCGGAAGCATCCTCATCAGAATCATAGACAACTGAGTCAACCTCAGATTCAATATCGTTATCGATATTATCCTCTTCAGAATCTTCATCCGTGGGATTGGCCTCAGGCTCTGTATCTTCTGCAGAGTCTGCTACTGTCTGATCTACCTTTTCATCCTCACTGAGTAAGAAGTCAATGAGATCATCCTCTGCAGATTCCTTCTTCGTCTTCTTTTCGGGTTTGACAAAGGTAGGCTTCTCTGCAGATACAGGAGCAGGTGCAGGAGAAGAAGACTGAACGGGTTTGGGATTCTCATTCGAGGGATCAACGGTGATTACATTGGTAATCTCTTTGACCTTCTCTTTATGACGAATCTCCTTAACCTCATTCTTGACCTGATTATCCAATTTGGCAATATCGGTATCCTTGATATTACCTTCGGAGTCAGATACTTCCTCTTCGGCTTTAGAGAATTTCACAGCAGACATTCTACCCAGGAGATTCTTCAGTTTCGGATACATCTTCTTATTGAAGAAAGAGGAATCTAAGAGAAGAAATTCTCCATTGGTAGGATCTACCAGATAGATTTCGACATTCTCCACCATCTTGATGAGATTAGGAAAACGATAGGCACAGGCACACAGAATAGAAATCGGTGTATCCATATACGCTTTCGTGATACCAATCTCATGGGTAGAAGAAGCACTCATCCAATCCTTGATAGGAAGGACAAGTGTCTTCTTATAATAGGAGAACTCAGAACGATTGAAAGACTTCATCAGAAATTCGATGTATTTCTGACAAAGGAATTCTACCTTACCAGTTCTCCGATAGGTGAAGAAGATTCGATTCCAATGACTAAAGTCATAGATGAGATTGTAATTGGATTTGATCACAGTCTCCAGCTTAGCGGGGAGAATGAGATTCATTTCAGAATTAGAAAATTCCTCTGCGAAAGTATCTTTCAATACCTTCAGACGATTTTCTTTGATATTGCGATTTCCTACTTTACCGACATACCGTGTATCAGCGGTATATCGAATATAGCGGGCATCACTCAAACCCATAGTGGGATTCTTGATCAAAGAGAATGAGGAATTTTCATCCGGAGCGCACAAAAATAAGAGATTTCCTCTACCTACAGGAGCACCTTTCGGAAAAGGAATGATCCCTTGATTCTTATACACTCGATTCTTGGCAACTGCAGTAAAAAGCATTTGCGTCACCTCATATCTAGTGTGTATAGGCTAAACTTTATCAGGGTGTTTTTCTAGCCTCGTCTGTAAGCATGATTAAAAATAATAACGGTGTCTAACATAAAAGGTAATGATTGAGAAGTCTCAAAAAGACTTACTTGGTCATTATGATGGACCATAATTCTTCCTATACAGAATGAGGATGTATATATGATATTCGACTATCACCAGGTAATCACAACCTCATGTGATAGTTATATCCAAAAGTCTATCTTAGGTTTTCGTGCTTCTATCATTCTTTACCACTAGGGACATGCTGCACTTATTCTTAGGAAACGAGAATGAGGATAACCTTGAATAGTATCTGTGATTGCAATTACAGGATCGCTTTGTAACGTCTGGCGGTTGATCACCATGTCCTGCCGACTAGAGCCGTTGACATGTTCCGGCTTGTCCGATAGCTGTAGTAATTCATAGGTCTTTGGTTTGGTACATGGAGGCATATGCAGAAAGCCGAGATATTGATATTGGATCCCATTAGTATCATTTACATCGCATAATCGCCGCATTATTATATGCAGCTATCCTGTTTATGCGCAACTCCTAATTTTCATGACAGTATATGAAGAATCATCTCGCGATGAGATCGCGATAGGTCCATTCATGGAAACTGGCTTCATTCTATTTCATCTCTTCATTTCCATAAGTCATTGTGAGGTATACTCAAAACAAAGGACACGATACGTCTTTTCATATGACCCGTTACAACGGCGTCTTGATGCTATATCAAGACGATTGCGCATTGGTGAATATGGCTAGCAATGGATCTTATACTGGATCGATTTATTCATCTGGGACTTCCTATGTTTGGCTGTTTCGTACAAGTCCATTGCTAGCCCTGATTTGAACGCGTTCTTGCGACACTATCCCATGCGTGTTTGTACGTTATGTCATGCGCCAGATGTTAAAATACATCAAGGTTAGGAGGCCAAGCTATGTACGATTGGAACAAAGGTGAAACACGAGCCGGTTGGTAATCCCTCCATAGTGAGATCAAAACTCATTATGGAGGGATTTCTTTTGTCTTTTTCTCATTCTCCAGAAGTCAATAAATCTCAACTCGGAGAATGAGAAAATTTCTATATATAATTATATTGGATTCATGAGAAACTGGTGTTGGATAGATCGACGGACCAGCATCAGAAATACTTTAAATGTCATAAAGGGTATAACACACAAGTGATGAAGAATAACTACATTCTTCTACTGCAATCACGGAGGTGCCTTTTATGAAAAGCTTATCTGAATTTCTTGATCAAATCACTGCTGTCCAGGCAGTGCACGATGAGGAGAGTTTCAAGGAAAACTTCGATGCTCTCTATGCCATTACTACTCCGAAGGATGATCCCGTTGAAATGAGCGAAGCATTCGAGACTGCTATTGGTTGGGATCCGATTACCTTCTATGATAAGAAGGCGATCAATGACCAGATCGATGAAGTGGTCGAGAAATGCAAGGACTATCCGCAGTCTGTCCGCCGTCTGAATTCGATGAGAGGGGCTGCGATTGGAATCGTGATGAAGGATATTGGCAAGACCAAGGATTCCGTCATTGCGAAGAATGTCTGGGATTTCGTTGCTGAGCAGCTGAAAGATGTTGGGGAGCTTTCTCCCAGGGACATCAGTCGGATCGGCGATACATTCCTGGACAAGCATGGCATTGGTAATCCCTTTAAGGAAATTGCAACGCCGGCCAATACCGTTCTGGGTGATAACAAACCCAAGAAAGAGAAGAAACGTCATCCCGATGAGTTGGATGAGATGATCGGAGACGATATGGATGATATCGAGATCCCCGATGACTTCATCGATATCGGTGATGATGAATACTAAGAAGAAAGGAGGGAAACTCCATTGAGTGATTCTAGGAAAACGACGACCCCAAGATCCAAAGCAGCAAGGTTGATTCGGACGATGCTGAATCGGATCCGGAAACTTTGCTGTGATCGGACTGGGGCCTGCACTCGAATCCAATATGTGGATCGAGTATTCCGTGATCTGTATGGGATCAAATCTTTTGCGAGAAGGTCTGCCTCTTGCAAGACGATGTCCCAGGTGGTCCAGGTCTTTAACGAGATCGGCATCAAAGAGCTTTGGCTTCTCCTGAGTGATGATACCTATTATGAGGTCATGACTCTTCTGGTCGATGTCCAGGAGAGAAAGGATCAGCTGAAGAAGGTCATCAAGAAAGCTCAGAAGAAGCTGGCTTCCACTGGTGGTACTCTTCGTGTCGATCAGAAGTCTAAGCACAATAAGAGAATCAACAAGTCTCAGGATGAGATGAAGTGGCTGAATAAGCGGTATCGGGATGCCATCGAAGGTCTTCAGGATAATCTGAATATCCGGAGTTCGGATGTCGATGACTATAAAGATCGCTTTGCTGCTCTCAAGAACTTTGCTGATCGTGGTACGATCGGGAATGTCTCCTGGGATATGGAAGAGGATCCGTATAACTTCGACTTTGAAGAATTCCGTCCTCGTCGTCAGCGTCCCTTCAATGTGGACGACTATGATATGGACAATCTCGACTTCGGTGAGGATGACTCTGGGAATGAATATGACGAACGGTTCGAGAATATCGAGAAGAGCATCAACACTCTGGCTCAGATGATCATGAATCAGAATCGTCAGAATACCCAGTCCAATCCTATGTATGCGAATCCTCCTCAGGCAGCTCAGAAGATCCAGGTTAGTCCCGGAGAGGAAAAGATTCTTCAGATGATTCAGGCTCTTGGCCGTAAGGTTGGAGATCTGGAAGATCGCATCGATGATTTCGATGGCGAGGATGAGTATGAGGATCAGACTCCGAATCTTCGTCCTGGTCGTCCTTACTATGGTCAGGATCCACAGGAACCCTATAATGGTCCCCAGTTCGGTGACATTGCGGACATGATGAATGGGGTTCCGTATACTCCGAATGATCCTAAGATCGCAGGAGTGCCGACCACTGCAGAGATTCTTCAGAGGACTCGTGAGCAGGAGGCTGCCCGTGAGCAGACTCCAAAGGAAGAGACTCCGCATCCTACCAATCCGGGAAATCCGATCAATGCCTACAACCGTGAGGAAGTGAATCGGGCTCCGACGGATTATCAGAGGCTCCAGAGTGAAGAAACTCAGTCTGGAGAATCGCCCGGTCCTGTTACACAATGAGAGGAATACTCGGGGGTGTTTGGATAGGTAAATTCAAATATCCCTGAGTATATCATATTAAAGGTTTTCAGGTATGAAGACCGTAATTTAACTCTAACAGGAGGAAAATCTTATGAATTCAATCGAATTCCAGAAATATCTGGATAGTCTGAAAGAGTCCACCACTACCCGTGGTCATTCTTCTGGCGTTGCGGCGGAAGTCACCGCCAACATTCTGAATACTCCCGATTTCCAGATGCCGGCCTACAAGGAAGATGGTAAGGGCTCCGTCGAGACCACCACCACTACGCCCATTGCGGATTTCCGTGATGCGACCGCTTCTATCGTCGGCAAGGCTATGGGCCTGGATCGTGCCGAGACTGCGGCTCTGGCTGACAAGCTGGATTTCACCAAGTCCTATGGCGAGGCTTTCAACAATGCTGCGGATGCGGCTGAGGCTGCCTACCTGAGCACTGGTCGTGCCAAGGTCAAGCCCCAGATCGGTGATGACATCTCCCGCGTGTCTGTCCGTCTGGAGACCGTTCCTGAGAAGGTTGAGGAAACCACCAAGATCGTCCAGAAGGATGACGGTACCTATGAATCTGTCCCGACTGGCAATGTGGTCACCACCAAGGAACATCGCATCGTCAAGGCGAAGAACACCACCCGGGCCTGGATGAAGGACATCAAGAAGAAGTAAGATTCTTCCGACATCCTTCTGACAATCATGTAACCCAATTAGAGAGTACCTATGTATCCAGCATGGGTACTCTCTTTTTTATATTCCTAGGAGGGTCCAATGAATATGACTTTGGAAGTTCATTTCATGAACGAGATGCCTGAAGATCTGATTCAAAACTTTCCGGATTATAAAAATCGCCCTTATGTAATGAAGGCACAAAGAGGGTTACATAGTACCCATTATGTGATCTATACGGACAATCCTTTTATCCGTATGAATCCTCTGAAATATGTGGTACGTAAAGATCGATGAAGTCTAAATAAGGAAAAATAAAGGATACTGGGAATCTCTGTATTTCTGGTATCCTTTATTTTTCCTTAAAGAGAGACATAATCATAATCGATTGACCTATGAGTGGTACTCATGGTGTCGATTGTCGCAGCTCTATATAAGAGATTATCTGAGATAATTCCAGAAGGTGGATCGATCAGTAGGAGAAGTCTAATAAGATAGATGAAGAATCTACACCTTCCTTCTGAGAGGTACTATCCTATCTGATCATAGAGTGGTACTCTATCTGGTTGGATAGAATACAAATTGATAGATTTCTTAGATCAATTTCTCTCAGATGTAGACTAAGTATTATACCTAGTCATTTTTATATACAAAATATTTTTTAGATTCTCACAACTGAAGAAATGCTAAGAGAATACAAATCCTACTTTCTGAATCTGATTCTATGGATAACAGAAGAGAATCTGAATTCTTTTCTATTATACTGGAAGAAGGATGAGAAGAGAGACTTTGAATTTGATATCGATAGATTGCTTGAATCAATTTTTATAGATAGAGAAGGAATCTAGTATCAGATTTCTATAGGATCAAAAGCATTCTCTTAGACTGAGGATAGAGAAATATAGAGACTATGAAGAAATCTCCAATAGAGATAGATTCCAAAATGAAAGAGCGGAATCTTCTTTATAGAGAGAATCAGAATGGAATCTCTTATCTTCTATGAGGATATATAAATTCTTCTAGAAGGATATTCTGTCTCTTATGAATCAAGAAGGATTCTAGTGATAGATAGTGTGATTAAGAAATGAGATATGGATCGATATAAATGGAATGATGACATTGATTTTATCTTATAGAGATTCTATGATTAGAATATCGATAGATAGATTCATCCAGATACAAATTCATCTTATAGAATAGGAATCGTTTGTTGTGGCACTCGAATTCTAGGATATAGATAGAATGCGTATAGAAAGATGATGAAATCTAATAGAGATATTCGAAAGTGAAATCTTTATAGATAGAGATCAATCTCAGACTATTGATAAAGAGACATATTTCATGAGCACTGACACCCTTACCTGGATCTAGAATCTGGAAGGATTGATATAGAAATAGAATCTCTGGATAGAGAGTTTGTATATTTCTTATAGATGGATATTAGAGGAAAGGAAGAGACTCTTTATAGAGATAGAAGAAACTCCTTCATGAGTAAGAATGTATCTCTAGTAAGGATTTTGGAAATAGACCCTGTATTTTTCTATAGGAAGTCAACGAGAATGAAATAGATACTATAGGAATTCATGGTAATAGAAGACAGATCTTCTATATAGAGGAGAAGATTGTGATTCTATAGGTTTATCATACAGAAGAGAATTTCTTTGAATATCCTGATCATCTAGATAGTAGATAGGAGAAGGAAGAAGATCTTCCCATTGATATAGATAGGCGGGATGATTGTAGGAGTAGATTCTCTTGATGGATTTGATTGTGAGGATTTTAAATGAGGATATCCGATGTCACATACTGACATGTCTGGGTATCCTCATTTAAATTTCTCATAATAAGCTCCTAGGCCCTCAAAATGCGCTATTTTAACAGCTTTTTAATGCTTAAAGCCAAAGAAAGCGTGGTGAAGCATAATTGGCTCGTTTAAATAGCGTGACATCTTGGCTTGCTAATTTTGGTAAGTCGATTGGTTACTCTGCCAAGGACGTACTGACCGAGGTAGCACCCAATACTACCAAGATTACAGAAGATGCTGCGGATGAAATCTATAAGCTGAGAGATTTCATGAGCGACTATCGTGCCAAAGGTAAGCAAGTCGATCGTGCTCTCAACTATACAGAACTTCAAAAGCAGGCCAATGATATCATTGAAGGTACGATCAATGATATCAAAACCGGTAACTTCGCCACTCCCAAGGATGACTTTGGTGATCTTTTTGGTAGTGACGATTTTGATTTCGATTCAAGTGACTACACCACCTCAGAAGATCAAAATGAGAGTGGTGTAGAAGTTCGTAAATTAAATCTTAGCACAGATGCGAAAGCAACTGCAAAAGTTAGTCTGGAAGGAAGCAACCGAATCGCTGAGACATTAGAGAGATCCTCTAAGGCTCAGATGATGGCCCAGGTAAATACCGCCAAAGCAATCATGAATACGACGAATAACATCGGAATGATTGCGGTCAATAAACTGGGTGCTTCTCTGACAGAGACAAATAAACGCCTGGATCAAATCAATACCAACCTGGTTAATATCGTGAAATTCATGAATGATAACCAGAGTAAGGTAAACCAGGCACATCTGGATTATTTGAAGTCAGCTCATGCCTTCATGAAGGTCCAGATGGAGATGTATAAGCCCTCCAAGAAGAAGGGTAAGACTCCTGCTATGGATGCATTCCTGGCAGGTGGTTCTTTCGATCTTCCCTCCTACATTTCCGTCGTCAAAGAGAATTACCAGAATAGCTCGTCTCTGTCTGAACTGCAGATGATGCTGGGTATGGGTTCCATGATGGGAAATCTCATGGGTGGTATGGGTGGACCGAAGTCTATGGTTCGGCCTACTCAGATGCTCATGAATGCTGCAATGAAGAAATTGATTCCGAAGAAGATTCAGAAGGCTATCACAAAAGTCGATGATCTGCTTCCTCAGGCTTTGATGGGCGGATTATCGACTCTTTCTGACATGCGGAATGAGACCGGAATCAAAGGAATGCTGGGTCAGCTGTTAGGAGCTGGAGCAAGAAAGCAAGATTCTTTCCAGTTAGGGAAATACTATAAGGGAGCAGTGCCTTGGGATGGTAAATCCAAGAGAGCTCTTGAAGTAGTCATTCCTCATTACTTGGCAATGATCGAAGCGAATACTTCGAATATTCCCAAGAGGAAAGGATCTAAGGAACCCGTCTTCTATGATTATGACACTGGGACATTCAAGGACAAGAAACAGATTCGAGAAGGATTGAGAGCTCGCACATCAGATGCATTCCGTGGAGCTTCTGCTGAATCGAATATTTTCTTTGAAAGTAAATTCCAGGATGACGAGGCTTTACAGGATGAAGCAAAGAAGATCATGTGGAAGCATCTGCAACCTATGATCTATGGGGAGAAGACCCTCGAAGGAGAGAAAAATCTTACCCAGGCTGCTAGAGCCTATGGTAAAGAACTCGAGAAACTGGGATTGAATCCGTTTGAGATTTCTCAGTTGGTCATTTATTTCAAAGGAACTGTGACAAAACTGCGTCAGTATATGATGCAGATGGAACTCACAGAATCTGAATCCGAGCTATTTAACCGGAGAGAAACCAACCAGTTTGGTTTTATCAAAGGTGGATTTAGCCAGGAAGATCTTGGTACTTCTTATACTGCTACTGATCTCTCTAGAAAACAGGAGAGAGACAAAAAGAAAGCTGAGGAAGCTGCAGAAGAAACCAAGAGGATGATGGATCGTGCAAAGGGTACTGTCTTTGCCTCTAATAAGCAGAAGAATCGGTATATCCAAAATATCAAATATGTTGCTAGTGAAGGTGTCGGTACCACTTACACGAGAAACAAAGCTGCTTCTAAAGTGGAAGCTGCTGGTCTTGGATTGATCGGTCTTATTTCAGGATATGATACAATCGATACTACTGGTGGTGTCTTGGGAGTTGCTAGTTCTTTCAAGAAGAATGTCGGTAAGTATGAATATGATCATCTGACTGTCGCTGATGTGATGAACATCATGCGGAATAATGCCTACAATCCGGATCAATACGACTTTATCACCGCTGATAAATCTGGTGACAAAGATGGATTATTCGGTTTGGCTGTATTGAAGTATCGATATGGTAAACCTGGATGTCTTCGTGTCGTCAAGAGAAGAAACATCGTTCTTGATGGTAAGAAATATATCATCAAGCCGATTGATCATGATGATAGAGTCGTTAAAGGTACCGATCGGGATGCCAATCTGCAACCTCCTGGTGGATCTGATATTTATCCCATGGGTAAACAAGGAATCCCCAGAGATGGATATACACAGTGGCAGAATGATCAGGCTATTCTGAATAGTCAAGGTGAAATCAAGAAGAAGCCTAAGGATACTCGTACCTTCAAGCAGAAGGTGAGAGATAAAGCCACTCAGGTAATGACTGGTAAGAATCCGAATGCTCCTTCTGATAATACCAATAACGATAATGGAGCTCTTGGTAATGGTGAGCGACTCGGTGGTGCTCCTACCCAGAATACAAGAAGACCTGGATCCAATACCAATGAAGCTTCTAAGAGAAGATCGGAAAATAGAGGGAAAGATACCAAAGCTTCGATCAATATTGCCATTGATGAACTGAATAAATCTGCGGAAGCGGTGGAAGATGTCTTTACGGATGGTAAGGAAATCGCAGCGAATCTGTGGCAGAAGATCAAAGCTAAGGTAGGTTTTACCAATAGAACTGCTATGAGAGCAGGTATTGGTGGAGTCTTAGGTTCTCTCTTCCTTCCTGGTGGTCCTATTGGTGGTGCCATTCTTGGTGCTACTGTGGGTATCGCTACTACTGGATTTGATTTCAAGAGACTCTTCTTTGGATCAAAGACAGTAGACGAAAATGGAGTTGTCCATGTTGAAAAGACTGGAATGGTCGGTCAGTGGACAAATATGCTTCAGACAGAAGGAAAGAATCTTCTGAAGTCTTCTTTTGACTCTGTCAAGAATGAAGTTGCAAGCTATGCGAAAGCTCAGTTTGCTCCTATTGTAGATGCCTTCAGAGACATGGGACTGAAGAATCCTGTGACAAAGTCCATGGTTGAAACCATCCAGAATGTTGGTAAGAATGTGATTTCCATTATTACCCATCCTATGCAGGCTCTCAATAATGGAATTGTCAAGATTACTGGTGCTATGTTGGGTGCCACTGTCAAAGGTGGAGCATTCGCACTGAAGACTGCTGCTAAAGCTGCGACATGGATTGCAGCGAAACCGACTCAGCTCATCGCTGATCTCTGGAATAGTAGAAATGCAGAGAATCCTCTTGAGTTCTTAAAGAACCTCAGAGGTCAGAGAAGAGCGAGAAGGAATGCTCGTTGGGGAGCTAGAGCTGGATATGTTACCCATGGTCTCTTAGGAAATCTGAAGGATAGTGCGAAATCCGCTGTCACTCAGAAGGGTGGAATTCGTGCTAGAATCGGAGCATTTAAATCTTCTATGGCTCAGGGTGCTGAATCCTATTATGGAGCTCAGTATCAAGATGAGAAAGATAGATTGGATGATATTCAGTCTAGAATGCAGAGTGTCGATCCTATGGAAAGACAAGCTGCTATGGAAGAATTGCTTCCTAAGGATCGAAACGGTAATGTCAAGGATAAAGCCTGGAATGCTCTCCCGAGGGATGAGAATGGTCAAATCGATCCCAATGCTCTCAATGAGTATATCGGAAAGAATTACCAGAAATTCATTAATAATAAAGAGCAAGCTCTTGCTGGCCTGACTGGATTTGCCAAATATCGTGCAGAAAAGCAGAATAGTAAGAGACAAAATCGTCTCGATAAGGTGCTCAGTAAATATAATCGTAAGGATGCTTACGCTGCTAAGGATCTGTCTGATAAAGAGTATGCAAAGAGACGGAAAGATGTTGAGCAGTATCTTGAACGGGATGCCGAAGGTAACATCATCGATGAAACTTATAACAGAATCGAGAATAAAGAAGATTTTGATAAGTGGATGAAGAACCAGGAGGCCTTCAAGAAAGAGCTCCAAGAACGTGACCGTATTGCTGCAGAGAAGGTAGAAGAAGAGAAAGAAAAATCAGAAGCACAAGCGACTCGTAAGAATCAGATTGCTCTTGCTTTGGGCCAAATCTCTGCTACTCTTGGTATTCCTCTGGATGAATCTCTGATTGATACTGCTTCTGATAAAGCTTCTGCTATCATCAATGCTGTCAATGCTGCTATTGAGCAGAAAAAGCAAAAGATGCAGGATCAGGCTGAAGAAGCTAAGCAGCAAGAAGAAGAAAATAAAGCTGAGATCGCCGAAACTGAGCATAGAAGAAAGACTGCTGCGGCTAATGAGGACAAAGCAGATGCTGCGGATGCTCAGAGAAGAGCGAGAGAAGCAGAAGAAACTGCTTCTATTCAGGCTCAGGGTAAAGATAAAGTGAAGGATTCTACCGGTGAAGAAGATGAAGAACCTGGTAAGGCAGAACCTGTTGAAGGTAATGCAGTTGCTCAGGAAGAAGAGGAAGAAGGCGGAATTGGGGATATCCTCAAGAAAGCTGGTCTTGCTATTGGTGGTATTACCACTGTGGCTGCTCTTCTGAATTCGGAAGCTGGTAAGAAACTGATCTCTACACTGGGAAGTGTCATTGGAGGAGCTCTGAAATCTATCGGTGGTAGTATCATCGATTGGGTGAAAGGTGGACTCGGTGATCTTGCTGGTGGTATTGCTGAAAATATTAAAGGATTCCTTGGTATGAAATCTGAGGCTACTACCAAAGAAATGACCAAGGAAGATCTTGCAGATTTGAATCCGGATTATGTATCTGATGGTACGGTGACATATGACGAAGAAGGAAACGAAATCGTCAATGTGACAACCAATTCTGGTCAGAAAAATATTCTTGGTAATACTGCAAGAAGAGCTGTTACACAAGCAGCTGCTGCTGGCCTGTCTCCGAAGTATGCGAAAGCTGTTGGAGATATGACTGACTTTGGAGTCCACACTGCCAAGACTGCTGGTAACTTCATTATGGATCATAAGGGTGCAATTCTGAAAGGTGCAAAGACTGTTGGAAAAGGCGCTCTTAAAGTTGCTGATGTGGTTACTGACTTCATTCCTGGTATGAAGACTGTCAAGAAGGTAGTCAAAGGTAGTGCCTGGGTTGGTAAGCAAGCCGGAAAGGGTGCTAACTGGCTCACCAAAGCATTCAGTGGAAAGACTATCGGAGAGAATGCAAAAGGTCTCATTAATACGGTTAAGCAAAAGGCTCCTGAAGTAGCTTCTGCTGTAATTGATAAGGGTAAAGATCTTGCTGCTAAGGCAAGAACGAACCTTACCAAAGCTGCTACTGCGGTAGCTGAATCTAAGACCGGTCAGACAGTCATGAAGAAACTTCAGACGATTATCGATGGTATCAACGATATTCTGAAGAAGTTTATGGAATGCAAGCAGTTGCAATCTCTGCTTAAGAAGATTAAATCTAGTGAATTGGTCAATACCATGAAGAAATCGATCGAAAAGGTTACTTCTAAATTGACCAATGTCGTGAAATCTGGTGATAAGAGTTTCAACAAGGTTATCAGTGAAGCGGTACAAAACTTCATGGGTAGCAGTGCTGGACAAGTGTTGAAGACTGCCACAGTTGTCGTCTCTGGTGTTTGGAGTGCTGCTACAGGTGCTCTGGATGCCGCAAACCTGTTTATGGTGAACGATGATGACGTTGATGTTGGTATGAGAACTGTCTCTGCCATCTTGAACCTCTTGGTTGACTTCATTCCTGTCGCTGGACCTGCATTCGACTTCTTGTCTACTGTATCCGAAATGCTTGGATTCCGTAACTTCAAGAGAGACCTCGCTGAAGATGTTTACAATCTGCTCTTCTCCATCACTGGAGGAAATAGCAGAGGAGTCCAGACACTGGACCAGAAACAACAGGAGTTTGAGAAAGAATATGAAGCCTATTTGAAGGATCATAAACTTTCTAAGGAAGACCTCTCCATTGCGGAGTATAATGACATTGTGAACCAGACCGTTGGTGACAAGGTTGTGAATACCGTATCTGGAGCTGTCAAGTCTGTTGGTAACTGGATCAGTGGTCTTTTCGGTGGTAATAAAGACAAGAAAGAAGAAGCCTCTCAAGGCAATGGATCTGGACCTGAAAAGTCTAAGTCCAAGTCCAAAGCCGAAATTAAGAAATACCACGAGAATCTCAAGAATAATAAGAAAGCCGCTGCCAAGAAATCAGAGAAATTCAATTCTCTTGGAAATGGTGGAGGAGCTCTTGGTTATGGACCGGGTGGTCTGAAGCAAGATGATCCTTCTTATGCTTCTTTGAGTCTCGGTACTCTTCCGGATGGATCTCCTGCCAATATGGCCAATTCTGGGTGTGGACCTACTGCACTGGCGAATGCTGTGAATGCAGCTGGTGGTAATGCCAATCCTGGTGAAGTGGGTAGATATGCCAGAAGAAATGGTATGTTGACAGATGGAGGTGCCAATGCGAAGCTCTTCACAGAAGGTGCTCGTAAATATGGTATGTCCGGTACCGAAATCTCCGGGATGGATTCTTTGGATGCATCTCTGGATAATGGAAATCCTGTCATCGTCTCTGGTAAGTCTATGGGTTATGGATCTGGATGTAACTCCTGTGATTCTCTTTATACCAAAGCGGGTCATATCGTTACTGTAACAGGTCGTACATCTGATGGTATGTATACCGTGGATGATGGTGAAGGATCCTCTGTGGTATCACCTGGTATGCTTCAGAATGGAGCTACTCATGCTTACTCTATGGAGAGACTGGGTGGTGCTCATGCAATGGGTACTATGGCAAGCGAAGGCTCCACAGTATCTGCTTCTGGTACGCCCCCTACCAATGTGGTGAAGGATAATGGTACCACCATTCAGCATGGTGCTTACTACTTCTCACAGAATGGTAACTCGTATTCCAATATGAACCTGCCTCCTTATAAAGGAACTATTGGTTCTATTGGATGCGTTCATACCTCTGGTACAATGGCTGCCTCTACCATTACTGGTAATGCCATTGACCCTGGTACATTCCTGAATCAATATGGTAACGCTGCTACCATCTCCAACCTGCAGAAGGCTGGAGTTAAGGTAACTCGTTATCCTGCGAATGGCTCTCAGTCCGCTGGTACTGTTGACGGTACTCAGTATCTCGATACCATTATTTCTGCTCTGAAGCAGAGAAAGATGGTTATGATGTACGGTGTTGGAAATAATGGCAACATGTACAAGTACGGAATGGGTGGTTCTCACTGCGTGCTTGCTACTGGACTGGATGCCAATGGCAATATCATTATCAATGACCCGTATGCTCCAAATCCTCCCTATGGACAAGGATCTACGGCACAGACTGCTTGGGCTCCCACAGCGAGTTCTATTAACCCGATGCACTGGGCTCAGGTTATCGAAACTCCGGATGGCAAGGGTGCTTCTGGACAGTTGGATCCCAATGTCTCTAGTGGCATGTCGGTATCTGCTTCTGGAGCTTCCGGCGCTACTACGGGTGCTACAGCTGGTACTGCTACGGCAGGAGCCACAACTGGAACTACTGGTGCTGAAGGTGAATCCGAATCTCCTTCTGCTACCAACCTCTTCAATGCAATCTTCAACTCTGTGGGTAATATCTTCAATAAGGTTGGCACTCGTGTCATGAATTCTGTCATCTCTGGTAAGAGTTATGACCAGGTCAAGGCTGATGAAGAAGCTGCAGAGGAGAATGCTGCTGCAAATGGTACTGCCACCGATACTTCTGTCGGATATGGTATGGGTATGGATAAAGAACCTGATCCCAAGATTCTTGCTTCTATGCCTGGCAATACGATGGAAGAAAAGAAATTGGCCTACTATCAGCAGCAGGTTGCAAGAAAGAAAGCTCAGGAGAAGCTGCCTAAGGGTGGAGCCTATAAGGATTATCCGCTTCTGGGTCGCGGACCTGAGGATGCTGAAACTACTATTTCTGATAGTGGTGATAAGCTGGATCAGATGATTCTGCTGCTCACTGACATTCGTGACAATACTGGTAACATGGTCTCTGGTGGTGCTCTTGGTGGTACTACCAAGAAGATGGAAACCGGTAAGAATACGAATGCCTCTAAGGAAGGTAAGAAGAGTGACACCCAGAGAAAGCAGAGTGCAAAAGATTCTGCTAAGCAAAAGCTGTCCACTCTGAATAATGGTCTGAATAGTGATAGTCTCGGTAGAGGTAATCTCCGGTCTACCTATGCTAAGATCGCTTCCTATTAATCTATAAAATGCTTCTAAATACCCACGTATATGATAACTAATTCATATACGTGGGTATTATTAGCCTCAAAAACACCTTCGTAATCTATGAAAGGTGGGAATAACTGGATATGCCTGACTTTCGAAGTTTGTATAACGTATCAAAAAATATTGATACGATGTATATGTCCCCTAGACTTTTTGGAGGACCACCTCAATATACTCACCAAGTAGATCCCAGAATCAAAGTCTCTGGTCAAAAGGGAGAAGTCACCATTGGTAGAACCATGGGTGAGACCGTTATGGCACATCCTACCATCGTGAGCATTACTCCTGGTAAGGTTCATGTAAAAGGGTTGTCTTCTTTTATCTCAAGCAACTATGGGATCAATTCCATTATTGATACTGCCAGAGGTGGCGTGAATGAAGGCGCTGTCGAGGGCATTTACAATAGTATGAGAGGTGCAAAATATTTCTACGATTTTGCATCTGCTTGGAATGAGTATGGAAATATGGTCAACCTTCTTTGTCGAGTGATGGCAATTCTGATTGGTATTGGTGATCAGAATGTCATGGGGACCACAACTCCATACAAGTATTACAATTATAACAACTGGCAGCATATTGGGAGTAATGTCACCACTGGTGGAGGAAGCGTCACCGATAGAATTTTTGGATGGTTAGAAAATCAGGGAGATAAGATCTTCATTGATCAGAATAGCTATGTCCATTTCTATGCAGGTGTCTCTACTGACTCTAGTGATAGTATCAGTACATCCACTCGTGAATCTACTATCCAGTCTAAGCTGGAAGGACTCTTTACAGATGAAATGAAAGACATCGCATTCTTGGCAGGTGATCTTGGTAGTTCTATTACCAGTGATGTCAAGTCTTCGATTGAAGAAGCATTCACTGCAGAAGGTCTTGATGCTGGATCTGGATGGGCTGATATGCTTACCAAAGGTATTGGCTATCTTAGTGGTGCTAAGATGGTATTCCCTCAGTTTATTGATGACTTCCAATATGGAAAAGATATCACCGTAAATTGCAGATTTGTATCTCCCTATGGAGATCCTGAATCGATTATGGAATACTGCTTTATTCCTTTGGCTCATGTAATGGCTTTCTCTTTACCTAGACAGGAATCGAGAAATACATTCAAAGCTCCTCTTCTGGTAAGAGGATTCTCGAAAGGCTTCTTCAATACAGATATGGGTGTCGTTACTTCTCTGAGAATCAATCGAGGTGGTCCTGACAATATGAGCTGGACTGCTGATGGCCTTCCTACGGAAATTGAGGTAACCTTTGATATCACTCCTCTGTATTCATCGCTTTTCCTATCCACAACATCGAATCCTACCAACTTCATGTACAATGATGGGTTGATTGAGTATCTTTGTACGATCTGTGGAGCTGATATGACAGCCGACTCTATCTCTACAAAGATCAATCTCTTCTCAACTCTTGCCATTGATACCGTGAAGGATATTCCTTCTTCTATTATTCAGTCTATCTGGAGAGATGGATTGGGAAATATCATCAATAACATTAGAAAGCTTCCATGATAAAACTATGCCTATGATGAAAGAAGAGATGGAATATGACAAAAAGTATGGTCACATTCCATCTGACAAAGAAGAAATTCTTCGTCTTTTAGAGTCTCAACTGAGGCCCAAAGACTATGAAGATATGCAGAAGAAGATCGAAATGATTGAGAACATTCCTTGGCATGAAATGAGGTTCATTCTCTATCTGGTACCAAAGTCTACACCTAGACCCAGGTATAGCAGTAAGACAGGAACCTTCTATGTCAAGAATGCTGCTCATAATAAGAAGATGCTTGAGAAGTATATCTTCGCAGAGAAGATCATCTACACGAGAACGGAATTCTATGTAGATGCTTATCTTCCTACACCAAAATGCTCGAAGGTAGATACCCTCTTGGCTGAGAAAGGATATATTCGTCCTATCTCTGATCCAGACTGGGATAATATTGGTAAGACATACTCAGATATGATTCAGGGTATTCTCATTACCAATGACAATATCATCAGTGATGGAGTAACTCGTAAATACTATTCAATCAAACCTAGAGTGGAGATTACGATACGATGGCAAGAGGGATTTGAATCCAGATTCTTAGAGAAGAGAGTCATGCATTCAAAAATCTATCAGAGCTATTTTAGCATTGAAGAAAAATAAAAAATATAGATCGGATGTATCCAGGATTATAATATCCCGTGATACATCCGATCTATTTGTGAGTATCAGAATAAGGAGAGAAACAATTGGCTCTTGGTAATGGAAGTAATTCCATTACTCATTACCTTTTAGTTTCGTTTATTCCTTCTTCCTCCTAAGGTCATGAAATTAGTTAAAGGAATCTCAGCAATATTACTATCGCTATCTTGGAATCCCATATATTCCATAATAAGAGATCTTGTTAGACGTGGATTGAGTAGGTCCATGTAAAGACACTTATCCACAGGAATCTCTGGGAAGTTGGTATTGTCAAAGAAAAAGTAGGTTTGATCCTTTCTTATATTGAAAGATGTATTCTCCAATACATCCTTGGTAGAGGGATAGATCTTGTCTTCGGATAGGGTATGCTGAATATACATAAGATAGACTTCTACTTCAGTCTCAATCTTATAGAATTTCTTCATATCCAGATCTTTTCTATCGATGAGCACCAGATTGGTCAGATGAGAATGCATTCTCTGTCTATGCGCTCTGACAGAGGGATCGACATTCTTATTGACGATATCCACAATCAAAGGTGCGATGAAATGTCTGAAAAGAATTCCGGCAAGAATCACGACGATGAGAATGATCAACCAAGGTTTCATACAGGATCTCCCTCCTTCTTCTTAGGACCTTTCTTATCCAATCGGAATTTCTGATTTACCATAGGAGAATCAGGCATCTGCTTGGTTAAGAAGGGAATATTGAGATGATAATCTTTGAAGTAGATGCGATCCACAGTAAGAAGATTTTCATAGTCTGGGACATCTACCATCTGTGTCGTGAGATCCATACTCAACACAGAATTCGTCTGCATATTGAGACGACGATATTGAGTCTGGATATCCGTACAGGCGAGATTGGCATTGATCTGATCTAAGGTGAGATACGTCTTACCCTTGAGACGATCAATGACTTTCTCTCTTAGAGTAGATGCAGTGATGGAAGTAGGCTCTTTGGATATCTCATCCACAATAGAGAGAATCCGAGACCAACCACACTTCTTGATTCGAGGAATTCCTCTGTATCGATTTCCTATCACAGATAAGACGAAGGAATAGAGAGAAGCCTGATAATCCAGACTAAGATCCTCTGTATTGACCTTATTCTTTTCTGCGACAAACTTCCATAGATTGGAAGAGGTGATCAATTCAGATTTCTCCTCATCCGAGTTTGCATAGATGATAGCCCAATTCTGATAAGAGGCATATTGATAGTCATACTCATCTCTGGTTACAAGGAAATTGTAATCTGCATGTCTCATCTCAGAGAGAATGAGAGGTAATACCGAAGGTTCCACATAGGTAGAATCTACCAGATAGACTCCTTCGATATATTGACAGATTGATTTCACAAGATTAAGAGCTGGGGGAATGACTCTATTGAGATATGCATACTCTTGATTCAATTCACTGCTGATGGCCTTGAAATGATCTCGATAACTTTCGATATAGACCATATTCCGAAAAGGACCGTGAAAAGAAGAAGAGTAACAGAGATAGACCTTGGGGGTCCATCCTTCTCTCATCATATACTCTCTATAGTGAGCTGCCATATTGATGATGGAAGATACCAGTCTCACAATGGTATTTGATGTCGAGATGGTCAATTCATCATTGATCACAGGCCTGTGTAACCGATGAAGAAGATCATCCAGGTTAATAAAAACATTGACATTGTGAATTTGGTGTCTTCTCGCTATGGGATTCATGAGTCTATGCAAAACTTCAAATTTTACTTTGTGATAGTTGAAATATGCATCCATAGATTCTTTAATTGGATCCAGAAGATCCAAATCCTCCCGTTCCTCGTTCCGTCTCCGAGAGTTTGTCAACATAGACAATATCCGGAGCAATATACGGAGTGATTACCAATTGACAAACTCTCTCATTCTTAGAGAGGAAATACTCCTGATCCGAGTCATTGACCAGATGGACGAGCAATTCTCCTCTATAGTCAGAGTCAATGATACCAATACAATCCTTGGGAGTAATCCCATAATGATTGGAAATACCAGAGCGAGCTACCAACAAACCTACATATCCTTCGGGTATCTCTACTGCCAATCCAGTATGAATGGTAGCACTCTTTCCAGGTTCAATGGAGAATTGATAGGAGGGATAATACTGACCACCAACAGCTCCACCAATGGTAGTTATTCTAGGATAATTGATCAATTTCTTAGGATTCTCCCTAGCCCATTTGCGAATCATATCAATTTCTCTATTATCGCAGATAGAGACATCATATCCAGCAGATCCAGAAGTAGACCGATACAGATCCTGTGCTTCTGGATTTAGTTTTACACATTTTAATTCCATAGGAAATTCATTCCTTTCCTTTTAGAGAAATCAAAATAAAAATGCAGGGACTTGATTTTTTCTTTCAAGTCCCTGCATGTCAGTTCTTAGTGATTAGTCCAGACGACGAGCCTGCTTCGGATGTAGATTCTCGACGCCATTCGGATTCATCGTCGTCTTGGATACGATGAAAGCCTTGCAGCGTCCATGGTTGTCGATGACCGGAGCAATATTCAGATCATAGTTGTGCTGGACAGCACGGTTCTTGTCCGAGATCCGGTTATAGAAGTTGACATAATACCGATCATCCCAGTCAAACATCTCACGGAAGACGACAACCAGATCCATCTCGGTACCGACGAAACGATTGTCACCGTTGCTGGGCTTGACGAAGTTAAACTTACGCTGGATGGCCTCATCAGAGCTTGGATTGTCACCCTTATTCTTATCGCCCTTGGGACGAATGCCGAAGATGGACTGCAGAATCCGCATATTCTTGCTCGGATTGATCATCGGGTTCTGAATGATGAGATCCGAACGGTTCTGATACCGGTTGTCGACGATGTCTTTGGAGTTCTTGGTGATCCAAGCCCAGAGACTCATCTGGTGGGTACGGGAATCCACCTCAAAACGAACCAGCTTGAAGTCCGGAGAGAAATTCTGGATAACTTTCAGAATGTCAGCCTCCAGTTTCTCTTTCGACACATTATAGATGACCTTATTCGGGACATAGCCCAGAAGATTGAAGGCCACCGGCGGAACCGGCCACAGTGTCGATACGTTCTTTGTGATCAGATTACGATCCTGATCAAAATTGTTTCCATTACCCATTTCTAATATCCTCCTTTTCAATTATAATTAAGGGATGGGTAATCCTTATCTAAGTAGTCTAGACATCACTAAGATTCTACTCCTACTCAGATAAATGATATACAAAGCAAATGTCTTTTCTCCATATTTCTTACAGAAGAAAAGAATATGATACATCTGCTTCGAATATCTCTATACAGATGTATCATATATGGAAATTTAAGTGATATTATGCTCAGAGGGGAAGGGCTCCACATTGATATTGCCTTTGTTGATATCATAAACGAGGAGCGTCTTCTTATTCCCTTCTACGACATCAATGATAGGCATGACATAGAGATTGGTCTCATTCATCTGCAAGATAGGACCATCATTGATATACCCAACGATATGATCATACTTGGCATAATTCATGAAGTCTGTAAAAGCAGAGGGAGACACAGTGTATCTCTGATTAACTGCCATGAATTGACGGAATTTATCGATGTTGAATTCTTCTGATTGTGCCTGATACTCCGAAGTATCTTTCTTCTCTCTATTCATATCTGAGACGACCTTATCATCATCGTCAGATTTCTTCATAGAAAGAGATTGATTGACAGTAGGTACAGAAGGAGGGACATTGGTGGTAGCATCTGTGATCGCTTCCAATACATTATCCCATTCATCATTGACCCAATCAGGATTATCGAAGTAGGAAAATCCTTCCATCACCTTATCATTGTCATTGGCATATCTACCATAGGCAATCAGATGGAATTGAGCACAGGCTTTCTCCAGACTCTCAGTAGCACTTTGATTGTACTTATCCCCGAGAGTACCAAAGCCATAGTCCATATCAAGAGTATCAGACAGATCGGGATTGACAATACGAGGACCAATTCGACTCATGATAGAATCCGTAGATTCTTCTGTGATCTTCTTGATCTTTTTCTTATCTTTCTCATCCGGTTTATTGGAGATGGAAGATTCTGCTTCATATCGACTCACTGTACCCTGATAAGGGACAATGGGATGATATGCCTGCATGACTCCTTCTTCTGTAGGAGAGAATCGATTGTCAATGATATCCTTGATAAACATACACATCTCATAGGCAATAGCCTGAGCTGTATGACTCTTACATCTCTGGAGTTCTTTGCATTTCTCAATACAAAGCTTTCTCAGAGGTTTGGTCTCTTTTCCAAGAGGATTGTCCATAGGATATGCCAGATCACACATACGATACATCGGAAGACGATCTTTGTATGTGACATGGTTGATATCTTTAGGATATTCCAGGCATTGCTTGAAAGAAAGATCCTGGATGTAATAAGGACCAAAGAGATTCATCTGCTTAAAGACCACAGAATCATTCTCATTGGTGGGACTATCCAAAGCTTCAAAGAATTCGGCTTTGGACATCCATTTCAAATCATTCATGGAGTGTAACCTCCTTATAGGCTTAATATTATACCCGTGTTTTTGGAAAGGAAATAATCCGATATATCATTACTTTGAAAGTAAGGTGATAAAGACATGGTATCGAAAGAATTGAAGGAGATCGTATTATCGAAATTGAATGATCTCCCTGTATGTATACCGAATTCTGCTCATACGCAATGGACCATAAGATGCCCTTATTGTGGAGATTCTCATGATCCCACTCATGGACATCTGAGTATCAAGATTGATGTCGATGATGATTCTTCTGCAATGGTCTATCGGTGCTTCAAATGTGATGTATCTGGTCTGGTCAATGATCAGTTTCTTCAGGATGTAGGTGTCTATATAGATTCTGATATGGTAAAAGAATTGCGATCTCTCAATAGAAGATCCGCAAGAAGAAATCTCTTTACCAATGACCAGATAGAGAATTTCATCGTTCCTGTACCAGATGACTGTCCAGAGAATAGAGAGAAGATAGAGTATATCAACCAGAGATTGGGATTGCAACTAACTCTGGAAGATTGTCCGAGACTCAAGATCGTTCCTTCTCTTCTGAAATTCTGTGCGGCAAATAAGATTTGGTATCAGAATCTTCAGATGTCAGAATGGAGTATCCACAATATTGAATTCTTCTATGTCGGATTCTTGTCTCAGTCGAATAATGTCCTGACATTCCGATATATAGGAAAGGATCCCAATGCAAGAAGATATATGAAGGTCATATTGAATCCCAGGAATCATAATCCAGCATCTTTTTATATGATTCCCTGTGCGATCAGTATGATATCAGAGAAACCTTTGAATGTCCATATTGCAGAAGGGACCTTTGATATTATCAGTATTCACGAGAACTTTGGTGAGGATAATGATCGGAATATCTATGCTGCAATCTGTGGATATGGACCAGCAGCAATATTACGATATCTCATCTACAATGGTCTCATGTATAAAGCAAACGTCCATATCTATTGCGACAATGATAAGACTGATATGGAAGAATTCCAGGTATTACTCAAACATCCAGAGGTTATTCCTTGGATTAAGAAGCTCTATTTCCATAGGAATGCCTTCAAGGATGAGAAAGATTATGGAGTCCCTAAAGATAGAATCCAAGATGAGTATTTCTTCGCTGGAGAAGATGGATATCTGAGAATAAAATAAAAATGGGTTACCTTAGTATCTCCCTTTCTGGAGAGTATAAGGTAACCCATTCTTTTTATTCAGACTTATCGGTATCCTCAGGGACTTCGGTAGTCTCATCAGATACTTCGGCTTCAGCGGAAGCTTTCGCAGCCCTCTCTTTAGCCAGATCCAGGATCCCTTCATACTGCTTAAAGATCTGGACCAGTTTATCATACCCATTCATACCAATAAACGCAGCAAAGAAACCGAGAATCACCGCGATGACAAAGTGATACCATGCGAGTTCATAGACATCAATGGCAGCACCAATGAGGCATCCAATCACTGCCAGAATGACAGCAATGATCAGACAGACGATATTGGTCGGAATCTTGTCATAGGTGACCTTCTTGATAACCTGAGTCATCACATCGGTGACAAAGGTAACCAGGAAGAGACCGATCACAAGAAAGGATACCACAGCGGCAATATCATTCATGATGATTTTCCTCCTTAGAATGAATAAAATAAGCCTGTTACAGCTTTTATTTTTGAGTTCAATCCAGAGGTCTCTCAAAACACCTGTTTAACATCGGTAATATAAAGATGTAAGTATCTTACAATCACTTTGTATCATAAAGGAGTGATTCTATCTATGGAATTTATTGAAATGGTCGACTTGATCAAGTCCACATTTAATAATGTCCATAACGGCTCCGTTTTGCCCGAAGATGCTGAGAAGAATATCTCAGACACTTTGTCTGTGATGTTTACTCCTGAGGATCAGGAAGTCATGATGACCTTCGATGTCATGTTTGTTGATCCTACTCAATCAGGGGAACCCTTTGTGGTTCGCACCTATCCCCAGGTTTATGATGGTGCTCCGATCTATGAATTCTGTGCTCGAATGGCATCCCATGCCTCCAGAGATGAATTGGTAAGTCGGTGGCACGATATCAAGACCTGGTGTGTTGAGATTAATCTGGGTTGTGTGAAGCGTAGTCTTTACCAAAATGAAGGCAACTATAACATTTCACCAGAAGCGCTCACTACCATGATGATTCTGGATATCCTGAATGTCGTCAAATCTGATTCTGTCGTGAATACCATCTACGATGCGTATTGCGACAGTTATATTACCGATACAGAGTTTGACATTCGGAGAGACGGAACCGATGTGGGTGCTCTGTCTAAGCTGTATCTGATTCCGATTCTGACTGCTTGCTTCATTAAGGATTGGATTATCATGAAGAATCCTGTGAATATCGCCAGCTCTCTGAAAGTGAGTGTTGCTGGTGCTGAAAGCATGATTCCTCCTGAGTATATCAATGCTTATGAAGGTGGTCTGACTCATCTGATCAAGAATAACGGCAACACTGATCTCATGAAGACTCCCTCTGAGAAATTCCAGAAGGTTTCTGAAAGAATGCTCTGGGCTTCTCGGTACTATCGGGATTATACCAAGCGCAAGAATTATCTGAAAGATGAGGCGATTGCGTTTGCTATGAGAACCTGTAGTCCGAATCTGAGAGTGATCTATCTCTCCTTCCTGGATTCTATGGGTATGCAGCTTCATGAGAGATATACCGGCGCTGTTGTGGAAGGTACCATTGCGGATCATCAGGATCTTTTTACTGATAAGAAAGTGATGTTTACCTACTCCGTCGACAGAAATCCGAAAATGAGATCTGCATTCGATCTCTGTGCAGAAAGAGATATGAGAGTGATGGAAAGCTTCAAGACTCGTCTGGGTCTGTTGCGTTCTCGTCCCATGCTTCCTTCTGAGAAAGAAATCGATCTGATCTTTGTCGATGTGGACCGCATGAGTGATCAGTATGAGCGGAAGCAGGTACTGAATAATATCTATGATCTGATCGATCGTATTAACGCTTTTGAGGAGTTCTATTCGGATGACCAGAGTGTCATGCGGAAATGGGGTCCTGTGGTCAATAATATGCTCGATCGACTCAATGAAGCTCGTATTGAGGTTCTCAATAAGAGAAGCTTCAAAGACAATTACAAAGTTTTCATCAATTATCCTGAAGGATATGAAGGCTAAGGAGGATCGATTACTATGGCTAAGGTAGTTCTGGTAACCATCGAATCCGTTGGGCGTATTCCGCTCATTGGTGGAGATGGTCCTATTCTGGTTCCGACCCGTATGTCATTTGATCTGGTTAAGAAGCTGGTCATGAATGGCGTGAAGGTCAATCTGCACAATCAGAATGATGTCCACCAGAAGGTTCGTCTGACTCGGACAAATCTGGATGAGAATCATTTCCCTCCTGTGGTTCCGCAGCCGAAGCCGAAACCTGTGGGTAAAGAAATTCCTCAGGTTTCTTTCGAGAAGAAGGTGGAGCAGCCTGTCGTGGAAACCGCTGAAGAAACCAAGGAAGTCACTTCTGAGATTCGCACTCTGATTCAGAATGAGGAATCCACCAAAGAGACTTCCAAAGAAGAAGTTAAGCAGGTTCCTCATCCGACAGTTGCTGCTATGCCCACTGCGGATCCCTATGCTGGTATGAGCAAGAATCAGCGGAAGCGTGCTCGTCAGGCGGAAGCTGCTGCTCGTGCTGCAGCGGCGGCTTCTCATACCAATGAGGAGACTGATTCTCAGTAAGAAGGAGAGCAATCCCTATGAGTATGACTGCTTTCGAATCCATTATGGATTTTTTGGATCCTGAGTATCATGAGGATGACGATCTTCTGGAAAAAAAGGTCGTCACCGAGGCTATGAAGAAATCGGATCGGGATAAACTTCCGGATAGTGCCTTTGCACTTCCTAAGAAGAGAAAGTACCCGATCAATGATGAAGAGAGCGTCCGTAACGGAATCAAGTATTTCCGTTTCGTTCCTGAAGAGGATCGTAAAGAGTGCGCTGACAATCTTTACAAAGCTGCAAAGAAGTTTAAGATTGACATCACTATCACTGCGGGCAATCCCTTCAATAAATTCTATCCTGATGTCAAGGTAGTTCCTCCGACTCGGAGAGACAAAGAAAATCGTGTCGTTCCGAAGAAGATGGACATTACTGATGCCCAGGAGAAGATCAAGAAGCAAAACAAATCGAAAAAAGAAAATGACGCGGTAACTGAAGGAATCTTCCAATGGGGATCTCATAAGAAGGAAAGCAATAATTCGTTCGAGGATAAAGATCTTGGACAGATGACGCTGAATTCTTACTTCTCCCATGGTACATGGGTGGTTACCATTCATGGGAAGATGGAAATTCCCTATATGGGAAAGATGATGCCGGTCGATTTCTCTTACCAATATGGAAATCGGGATAAGAAGGAACATGACCCTGAGCTTCTGAAGAAGCTTGCTGTCATTACAGACAAGGCAAGATCAAACTTCAGAAAAGTGGTAAAGGGTTGGATGAAGACTCCTTCTTGTACCGCTAAGCTGAAAGAGCTGATTCGTGAGTATGAGGATTACTATGAAGATGCGAATCTTAAGTATCCTCAGACTTCGGAAGATTTCCAGAGGATTCACACACCTACAAAATTGGAATTGTATCCGAATGGTACTCTCCTTCTGTATGTCAAGAATCCTGTTTATGAGAATAATGCGGAAGCTATCGTAATGCTGGCTCCGAAGGTGGATAGCTATGATTCAGAAGATACGTATCCGGCTAAAGTAGCTTGGGCAGATTCTGTACCTACTATCCAGGAAGTCGAAGCCAATTACGAAAAGAATAAGAGCTTCGTCAAATTCCCAAATCAATAAAAGATTTATAATACCCTACCTAGGACTAATAAATAGCTCTAGGTAGGGTATTTGCCCTCAAAAACAGGCCTTTAACGAGAGGTGATGAATATCATGCCCCATTATGATAACCCAAATATTCATTTCAGGATGCCCTGCTATGGTATGACTGGATATCTGGAGAATTTCTATGATGCCGATTCCACTGGTGCAGCTCCTGTGTTTGCTCTTACAGACTCTCAGGAACCGAATGAGCTCTGTCTCTTCATTCAGACTCCGGATTGCTATCGGGAGTGTATGAAGTATGCCACCATCGCATACTATCAGAGGGTGAATATCTTTGCGAATCAGATCAACATTCGTACGATATCCACGCTTTTTAATCTGGTGAGAGATCTGACAGATCGGAATATTGACACCTATGTCTATTATCCTGAGAGATTCAATAAGAATCAGATTCCGGATGACTATATTAGACATCGATTCAAGAAGATGTCTAACTGGATTTCCCAGTCCTATAGCGATCTTTCGGTAGAGTATCGTATCAGTGATCCTGTGGATAAAGAAGCCTATGAGAAAGGTGAAATTCCTAAGGAAGAACTCTATTACGATATCGTCATTAAGATGCCTAAGGAGATCGTCTATCTTCCTGCATTGGTCACGTATGATAAACTGAATGTCTGGTGTAAGGATGGAAGAAAAGTTCTTCTTCCCTATTGCACAAGATTCTATGATCACTCTCTGACCTTTAGCGATCTCACTATGAATCACTATTGGCTTACTAAGTATTCCAAGTATGTTCAGATTCGTTCTTTCCCGACATGGACAACATATGTGACTGCTAAGAATACAGATCCCAATTTCAATCCAGCACCTTTGTATCCGAATGCAATTATTCGAAGATTCCAATAAGAAGGAGAGATCTCTTTTCTATGATTTTGGTTAAAGATTCTGATATTGCCAAAAAGTATAGAGATCGTCGTACCGTCAATATCACTATTGAGGAACTTCCCAAGAGACCTACTTACGTCTTTCGGACTGAGAAGGATATGGTCAAGTTTGTCAAGAAGATCGAGATGATTGTAAGGCACTCTCAGGAGTATAAAGACTACATCTCCTGGTTGAAGAAGAACATGGATTTCAATAAGTGTGCCATTCTGAGAGGACTCAAGAATGGGGAAGGTAAGAAATATACCATTGAGATCCATCACGAACCTTTTAATCTCTTCCAGATCGTCCAGACAGTCTTGGCCAAGTACCAGATTCTTGAGAAAGATCTGAATCCCTACGAGCTTGCCAATGAAGTGATGGAACTTCATTATGCTGGTAAGGTGGGTCTGATTCCTCTGAGCGCTACTCAGCATAAACTGGTCCATGATGGAAGAATCTTTATTCCTCTTCAGCAGATCTATCAGGATTATACTGGATTTGTGGAAGAGTATGAAGATTATATTCCGGATAAAGTCCAGGAGTTGATCCAGTATAAGGTAGACATGAGTATGAAGTGCGGTCAATTCCAGTCGAATGTATTGACTCCGGAGTTTGTCTATCTCAATGTCGATGGATTTGAGTTCCCGAGTGTACCAGAAGAATGGGGAGTCAGAAAGAAAGTTTTGGAAGAAGCGATTGAGAATCCCAAGGAACTTCCTGAAGGATCTCCGACTTCTTTCAAGATCTGTGATGACATCTCTATCTAAAATGACAATATAAATCCCATATGGATTTCTTTATCTAAGAATCCATATGGGATATAATGTATCTTATTCAGCGTCAGAAGGCTGCTGAGTAGGAGTCTTCTCGGTAGAAGAAGTATCAGTCTTTTCTGACTCTTCCTTCTCCTTGGCTTCCTCTTCCAGCTTCTGATGAGCCTCTTCCAGCTTGTCCATTTTTTCCTGCAGAGCAGCTTTCTCCGCAGCATCGATCTCATCGATCGCAGCCTGGACTTCATCACGCCACATGGCGGGGACAGAGGCGATGGTCATAGACTTCGAATAGTGAATCGCGTTCACATAGAAGCTCTTGATTCCTGAAGGGCAATTCATAGCTTAGCACTCCTTTCCTCAGACAGTACCATCGGCTTCGGGTTCGGTAGTCAGAGGAGTACCCTTTTCCGAACCGGTGCCGATAGCTGGGTCTTCCGTAGGAACCGTGGTAGCCATCATCGTGGCAATCATGTTGGTCAGCTCCGAGACAGTGGATTCCAGAACGGAAACACGAGTCTCGGTAGTGGGAATGTTGTCATACTTATGATGCTCTGCATACTCCTCGGAAGTGTACAATTTGTAGCGCTGAATGTCCTCATACTCATCCCAAGCTTCCTTGGCTTCGACCGCAGGGACATCCACAACCTTCTTTACATCGCGTCCACCATTGGGGTATTCACGCTCCGTCTCATAGTGGTAGACTTCCTTGACAGCCTCAATTGCTTCATGATGAGCAATGAAAATTCGATCATTGGTAAGGTAACCAAGGTCCAGATCAGGGTTCTGGACTTCGTTACCATTCACGTCGAGAATTCTCATATCGTTCTCTCCTTTACTGTAGGATATATCTTTATAGTGATTTTATAAATGAGGAGACCTTACCATTCTCATTCTCTCTATAGAGTATATAGAGATTTTTGATCGTGATAAGGCAAGGGTCTGCTTACATTAAGGTTTCTACGATGGAATTATTATTTCTTAAGCTCCATTTACACAAAATGGTAAGTGCCTAAATCAACGTGAATGGAGGATACCGCAAAATGGCGGAATATCAGATTGATAATGAAAATCTGGAATTGTCTGAAATTCTGGATACCTTTGATACTGAAGAAATTGCTCTGATTGTAGATTCTCAGATCCTGGATCCGAGATTCGATATGGTCGGTGACGCAAGTGTCGACCAATTCTCTCCGTTGAAAGCCAGATATGAGGGCATCATTGAAGAAAATGAGGATCCTGATGTATTACTCGAAGTGCAGGATCGCTTTCTTTCCATCTGTGGTATCTTCCTGGATGCCATCGAAACAAAATTTGCGGTCAAAGTTTCCGATGAGTGGAAAGAGACTCATCGGAATGATATTCCTGATATTACAGAAGCCCTCTACAATACATTCGTACTGAATTTCATTACCCATATGGAGGATGCCTTATTCCGATTCATCATCAAGAATAAGATGGAAATCTTCCAGGTGTTTGAAGATGACCGCAATAAGAGAGATGCTTCTACGATCTCTAAAAAGAAAAACTTCAATATCGAAGATGCGGTGATTCTAGCCGATATCTATGATATTTGCGCATGGATTCTGGATAATATGACCGTGGATAAATGGTTTGAATATTCAGATCTGGAAGAAGTGGATATGGCACTGATCCATTCAATGTATGAATCTGCAGATCTTATGGATTCCGAAGAGGGTGAACCTCCGGTAGCTGTAACCTTTGTGGATCAAATTACTACGATTTTCAAGAAGGATACATCCGTGAAGGGTGTACTTTGCTTTAACTTGTCAAATCGCCTGATGAAGGAATTTACTGTCCCTGGATCTGAGAATAACGGCAAGAAAGATCTGATGGAGACAACTCAGAATCCGTCTGATTTTGTCGTTATTGGCGAGGATGGCGAAGGTTAAAGATTCTATTATCTATGGAGGAAAATCAATATGACAGACACTACGAATACTCCGATGGATGTCCCCACTGAAGGAACTCCGGTAGCAAATCTTCCCGTAAACTCTGCTATTGGCACAGTGGAGGATCTTCCTATCATTCCTGTAAAGGTTGATGCTAAGGAAGAGAAAGTTTCTCAGGAGATTGCTGGTACAGAAGAAGAAGAATCTGTAGATAAAGTGGAGGATAATCCGACTGACTCTACGGATGAGGAAGAAGAGGATGATACTCCTCTGATTGATGTCAGCAAGCTCCATGAGATGAATTATGTTGAGCTGACACAGCTTCAGAAGGATCTGAATAAGAATCGCACCGATATGGTGAATACTCTGGAAGCTGTCAAGCATATCAAGACCATCTATTCTTCTGCTGAGGAAATGAAAGATGCTCTGAAGAATGCGATTGAAGCAGATGAGCAGATGAAAGACTCGGAAGAAGATATGATGAAGTATCTGGAAGACTCCGAAAAGTATGAGGCAGAATTCCAGAAGAATCTGAAGAAGTTTGATCTGGTGATCTCTCTAGTGGAGACTGAGATTGAAGCGCGCTATGGCAACGTCAAGAAGACGATGAGATTCTGGGATGAACAGACCATCGAATATCTTGAGAAAGTCAAGAAGGAAGCCATTCATTCTCTGGGGAAACCCAACATCACTGGAAGAGAGATCCAGGTCTATCGAGATCAGATCCATAATACCGAGTTGAAATTGGCTATTATGGAAGATCGATTCGAGATGAAGTTCTGGAAAGAGAGAGCAACCTTGACTGCTCACATTAAGAGAATCGAAAAGGATGTCCGTAAGGATTTCCTCAAATCTCTTGCTGATGTCTTGGTTGGTCTTCATAGAATCAATCTGGGTGTTACCAAAGAAAGCTTTGTGTCTTTCTATTCCTATCTCTTCTCTCTTGTCCCTGTGGATGAGAAAGATCAGAATGGAGTTGCTATTGGAAGACTGACTGCTCTGGTCTTTATGGCTTCCATGGTGAAAGTTGGTAAGAATCCGGATACGGTTCTGTATTCCACCAGACTTCTGAATATGGTCTTTGGTATCATGGGTGAGACCTATGACTATACCGAAGAAGGGAAAGACAAAGAGACCATGATCCGTACCTTGACCGAGATTCTGGGTCTGTATAAAGACTCCATCTCTTCTACTACCAAGAAGATGTATGAGCGGTATATGTACCAGATGCAGAAGGGTTCTAAAAAGAAGAAATAAGTGTATATTATTCTAGTAAGCATTAGGAGATATAGTGCTTAGATTCTTCGATTACACTAAGGAGGTACGATTATGGAAGAATTCAAGATCGGTAAATCGATTACCGTCTCTCCGAATCAGAAATTCAACGAGCTCAACGAAGACCCTGAGACTGGTTGTAAGATCGTGACGATGCCTGGTATGGTTCTCTATACCATCAATGGTGTCTATCCGATCCGTCAGTATCAGCACACTGTCGCTCTGTGCCGTGTGAAGATGATCCGGATCAAGGCCAACTCCAAAGGTGAGGTCTATACCGCTGTCTACTTTGACTATATCGAGACCAAGAACTCTCTCATTGATGCATGGGATCAGGTCTTCAGTCTGGATGGTACCAACAGCTCTGGCATCGACAAGTATGAGGACTCGAAAGAAGCCTTCATTCCTGGTGCTGGTCCTGCTCCCAATTACCATCCGGGTAAGGACTCGATGTACCGTCGCAGTGTTGAGAGCGATGAGGTCAAGAACCGACGGAGGTCGGACCGTGAGAGTGGGTTTCGTTCCCGGTCTGATGAGACGGAGCAGGTAAATACTTCCGCGTTCAGTGAGGACTTCTGGAAGAATATGTTCCGTTAAGGGAATACATGGGTATATACGAGAGTCTCGAAAGGATCTCTCGTATATACCCATTATTTTTTGCAAAAAATTAGGAGGCTTTTAACCAGATACGAGCATGAAGCCTAACTCGTATCTGGTTAAAATTCCCGGAGAAAATTTTACACTCTTTAGGAGAAAACATCTCGATTTGTTACTGCACAAATCACAGACACCTGCAAGAATAATGCCAAAAACCTTGCATTAATAGTATTATTGTGATATGCGTAAAAATAAAAGATATACCGCTATAGATCTATCCCAGAAACATTTTGGTAAGAATCGAGGTGAGAAACACTTGGCAAATGAGTTTATTGTATCCGGAGATAACATTGTGGTGAATGTTCCCTATGCGGAAGCCTATATCCCTGTGGAGTTATTCAAGAATGTGGAGAAGGAATCTCAATTGAATTCTGCAGTTGCCTTTATGGACGGCAGTGCTGTTACAACTGTGGGTATCTTCAATATGAGGTTATTCCCCACTGATGATCCCTCTATCAGAGAGAAGGTACCCATTCGGACCTTTAACTATCCATCTCCGATTACGACCTATCCGGATGATGTTGTAAAGATGAAATTAACCTTAGGGGATATTGAAGAGCAGGAATACAGCGTGCTTCAATATACCCGTGGTTCCATTATGATGCCAGTCAACAATCCAAAAGATTCCGGAAACTGTGAGAAATTCCTCAATATGATGATGAGAGGGAAGATTCCAAATACCATCCCCTATTCCCATATCCTTGAAATTTGGAATAAGAACTTTCAGATCAATGGAATCGCTCCCGGTGTTCCTTCGGTCATCCTTCAGGCTATCATTGCAGAGCAAGCCAGATGCAAAGATGATCCTACGATCCCCTTTAGGAAACAGATCGGAGTTGGCAAAGCAGGTGAAAATGACTATGTCTTTGCCAATGTACGAACTGTGGCATCTTACACATCCGTCTTCAATGCATTGACCTTTGAAGATATGAGCCAAATGTTGACCACTTCTATCAATATGACAAGAAGTGGCACGACACAAAACAAATCACCTGTGGAAAAGGTCCTCTCTATGTAATCCGTAGAAGCCTCCACCGGCCCTTTCCGATAACAAGTTTTTAATATCGGGTAACACAAACGTCCTTATCAGGCGTTTACTATTGTACCGACTTTCCAGAATGGAGGTTAATACTATGGCATATTATGCTTTTCCTCATACCGAGGTAAACATCTATGACCAGAGTCAAATCACCGTTCAGCGCGCCAGTGTTTCAGATGGTACCAGGATGCTCTTCATCTTTCAGTCTCCCCGAGGCGAGGATGGAAAGCTGACTGCCGTCAAGACTGTCGATGAATTGGTGTCCAAATTCGGCATGGGTGATATCAAGAGCTACGGTCAGCCTCTCATGAACTGCCGTCGGGCTCTGTCTACCGGTGTTGTGACTGCGAATTGCTTGCGCATTGCCGCTCCCGATGCGACTCGTGCAAACATGCATGTCTACGCAGCTTACAAGATGGTGGATGTGGAAGGCACTCAGGTTCTGAGTGTTCGTTTTTACACCGCCAGTGAGCTGAAGGTTTTGGATGGTGAAGACCCCAGCATTGTGACCAAGAAGGGTATGATTGATATCAAAACCCTTGGTCAGAAGGCTGAGGAACTGCGTCCTGAACCCCCAGAAGGATATACTATGGTTTACCTGATGGCCATTGCGTCCAAGGGACGTGGTGCCTATGGTAACAATCTGGGTATTCGTATCTCTAACAACTCTCGGGCTGATAGAGAGAACGACTACAAGAACTATTACATCCAGGTCTACGAGAGTGATACTCTGATCGAAGAGATCCCGGTCAGCTTCTATGACAACGCTTTGACAGACACTGCTACTCTGTTTGCCGACAGCGTTGTGAATGATCCTGATACTGGTTCTGCCAACATTCAGATCATCACCAATCCCGAAGGTTTCGAGGAAATCGCCAATGCTTATAACACCAACGTGTTCTCTAAGCTGACGGATCCTGAACTGGAAAAGTATGCGGCTTCGATTGGCATGTCCAATCTGAAGGATAATTCGGATGATCCGTGGAATGTGCTGAAGAGCTACATGAAGCTGGATGCTTCGAATTTCGACTACTTCCTGGGCATCAACAAGAATCTGCAGACCAAGGTGACTGTGGCGAATCGCTCTGCGATCTATCGCTATCAGGTTGAGCCTTCTGGTTCTGCTGAGAATGTGGTTGCTCTGACCGATCTGACTGGTGTCGACATGCAGGGTGGCACCGATGGTATGTTTGAGGTTAAAGCGGATGGCAGCAATGCCAGCGAAGTGACCCAGGCCATCAACAATGCCTACATGTATGCTTTCGATCCTGATGAGATTCCTCTGGAGACCAAGGAAGAGTATAAGAGTAAGGGTTTTGTCGCTTCTGTCGATAAGACCATCTACTCCAAGACTCGTCATCCTCTGGATCTGATCCTGGATGCCAACTATGACTACACGATCAAGAATGCCATCGCTTCTCTGTGCACTCGTCGCGGAGACTGCCTGGCTGGTTTTGACCTCTGCACTGGTATGCAGACTTCTGAGGATATCCTCACTCGTCTGACCTATATCGATGCGGCCACTGCCAACCGGAACTGCTTCGTCGATGGCTATGAGATGAAGATCCGTGATCCCATCTCTCGCAAGATCGTTTCTGTTACTTCTACCTACTGGCTGGCTGGTGCTTATCCCACCAACTTTGACCAGAACAATGGAAAGCACATTCCTCTGGCTGGTGGTTCCTATGGTACCATCGAGATGGATGAGCTGGTTTCCAACTCGATCTTCCCCATCCATGATGAGGCGATCGATTCGGCGATTATGGATCAGCTTGCCACCTATCGTGTCAACTATGCGCAGATCAATCCCAAGAGCGTCATGATCCGTGCGATGCAGTCGACTCGTCAGGATATTCTGAGTGCTCTGTCTGAGTGCAACAACATGTTTATCCTCATGGATATCAAGCGTGATTGTGAGACTCTGTGCGGAAACTACTCTTACAACTTCCTGGAGACCACCGACCTGTCTCGTTTCAATCGTGATGCTGAGCAGCTTCTGACCAAGTACGCTCAGGCTCAGGTTCGTAGCATTACCGCTACTTTCTCCAGCACTGATGCGGAACAGGAGCAGGGTATTCTGCATCTGACGATTGAGCTGAGCCACAAGCGTCTGATCAAGACCGCTATCGTGGACATCTACGTCAATAAATAATGGAAGGGAGGATATAAGCAATGGCTGATGCACGTTATACAAACCATCCTATCCAGAGTGGCGTAGACAGCGATATGAGTCGGTATATGGTAACGAACGATGGAGACTACTCCAAGTTCAGCTACTTCCTTACCGGCGTTGACGTTACTTCGCAGAACCTGGATCAGATGAATCCTTTCATCCGTGGTTATGCGCGTCTCTTCATGTACAAAAAGCCTTACTTCATGGAGAAGGCTTTCCCTGATCTGACCAACCGGTTCAAATCTTATATCGAGACTGGTTTCCGTTCTGTCAACGGTATCGGCGATATCCAGGTTGACTTCACCACGTTTGAGGGTGGTTACACTGGACAGAAGTTCGAGACTGTGCAGATCGCTACTGACCAGACCGATACAGTGACCATTGGTCTGTACGAGATGAGTGGTTCCCCCTGCACCGAGTTCCTGACTACCTGGATTACCGGTGTGCGCGATCCTCGTACTGGTGTCGCCCATTACCATGGCAATGTCATGGGTCCCATGGATGATGCCACCGAGAAGATCCAGTATGGTGAAAAGAACCACACTGCCGAATTCATTTACTTTGTGACGGATCCGACTGGCAAGTTTATCGAGTATGCTTGCCTGCTGGCTCACTGCTTCCCTGAGAAGGTTGACCGTGACCAGTACAACTATGATACGAACAGCCATGATGCAACTGAGATCGAGGTCGTGCTGCATTGCACCAAGTATGAGTCCCGCTACATCAATGATATCGCCGCCTACTATCTGGCGATCGATACTCTGAAGTGGAGCTATCTGGACTTTGACCCGAACATCACTCAGGAGCAGATTGCTGCGAGCGATACCACTTTCGCTGCGCAGGGCTAATCCAAATAAAAAATATAGGGTATACCCAATTAGGTTTGGGTATACCCTATTTAATTTATTCGCTTTCGTAATATTCTTCAAGAGAATGTTTTTTAATGATCTCATCGATAATTGCGGACTTTGCTGATTCCCGAATCGACTCGGGGAGATTCTTTGTAGATTCTATCGCATAATTATTAATAGCATCTTTCATATTATAAATTCCCGAATATGTAGAAAGTGTTTTTAAATGCCCCACTGGTACTCGACCAATACTCGGAAGCATCTTCAATGTCATCTTCCATCCTTCATCATCTGATGTCCATAGAATTGAATTTCCATTTTTTAAAATGATGATAAAATCATAACTTGCTCCAGCATAATCATGAACGGACTTGACCAATTCAAAGAATTCGTCAATTGGTATTTCTATAGGGCTCTCTGTATATACGATGATATAATCAATATCTTCTTTTTTCAAGTGCTTTAATCTATCATAAAGATTGATCGGTAAATCATCCGCATAATTAGTATTTTTATACGTGTAATCTTCCATAAATTTCATTCCCCTTACATAATAATCACATTCACATCTTAATACAAGGTAAGCAAATTAATAGATTTCAATTGCTTAACGGATCTCTGTGTAGATAAGGTCATAACGTAATAGCTTATTCCCTCATTATAAATAGCAAATCTTATTTCAAACCTGAGATCCAAGTATATTTTGATTGCTGTGAGATTTTCTCTATCTACCAATAAGAATAAATTTGTACCTTTCGGGAATCTTTTACGAATATCCATAAGCATAATACGCAGTATAGCTGGAGCATATCCTCTCCCTCTATACTGCTCTTCCGTTATCACATCGACAATCTGTATCCAATCAAAGTCCTTTTTCCTGTAAATGATATAAGATGCTCCTGACAGAAATAATCTATCTTTATTCATATCATCATAGTCATAGAGCCTATAACAAATTCCATTGTAATTTGGATCAGTTATTTTGGATCGCACTAGCCTTTCAATCATATTGATATCACCTAATTATTTTTAGATAGTAATAAAATGAATTTTATTCATGGAATTCCCATACACGATTCCATACAAATGACAAGTTTTACGAACCTTCATGGAATTATCATCAAAAGATTCTTCGATTCGAATTTCTTGCAAAGGATGATATCCTTCTGGATTATCGTCATCAATTCCATTTACAAGAGAAACAGGATTATCATTTTGAATAATGTATGATTCGCATCCCTTTAAGTGATACATCAATAGAAAGTCTTGCGCTTCTTTAGTTCTCGGTGACAAGCCAAATGTAAGTCTTTTGATGTATTCATTTTCGGAATCAACGACTTTATCTAGATAAAGAAAGATTGGTACTATGATATTTTTATCCTCTTTTTCTAGATGAAAATCAACGAATCCGATTGGCCTCCATGTTTTTATTTTCCAATCGAGTTCCGTTTCAAGCTCATGAATAAGCCTTTGAATTGCATCGTTTTTCAAAAGATGAAGATGGCCGGCTTTTCCAGAAACTAAGTTAGGCATTTTAGTTTACCTCCTATAGTCATTTACGAATTCTTTCTCTTTCAAAGCAGAATTAGAAGCCCCCCGCTCTTCAAAGTCCAGGGTTTCTTCATCTATGTCGCATTCTTCCATGATCTCAGAAATGATCTTGATCATTATAGATCTTCATAGTGAATTTCCTTTCTGGTTTATAGAGTTTCCTTCTCTTTCTATATAGATGATATATGGAAATTCTATAAGTATTTTTCGATGGACTAAAAATAGCCTATATAGACTTATCTCAAGGATTGTCTATATAGGCTATAAAGGTTATATCACATAAGAAGAGTAGAAGGATCCACAGTATCGAGTTTGACTCGAATCTCATGGAATTTCTTCATCTGTTTATTCATGAGGTTATTGGATACCTTACCAGCAGTCAGGCCGACATTCTTGATATCCAGTTTGTCGAATCTGGTACCAGCACAGGTTCTGCAAAGTTGCTGACCAATACACCCCATGGGAGATCTAAAGTGGACTGTCTTCCCAATATACTTAGAAGCATTCTCAGGAGTCAGACAGACTTTCTTTTCTCCTTCCATCATATACTGATACATGAAGGAATTAATATTGTCTTTGGTAAGATGAATCTTGAGTGTATACTTAGATCCACAGTCTTCTACATCAGAGAGAACGATGGACTGATACACTGCATAGAATTCTTTGGTCATGTAACCACCGACAGCAGTACCAACTGCTTTCGGATAGGAAGCACCAACGACCATGTTACCAGCTTTGGGGATATCCTCTTTACGAAGTCCTTCAATCATATCAGACTTCATGAAGTCATACCCACCAGTGGCACAATTCTTGACAGGACCAACGATGACTGTATTGATCTTGTAGTCATTGTCAAAGTTACCACGAGATCCAGAATCATACAGAGACATAGAGGGATCTTTACCGATTGCATTCTTAGCAGTATTGATCAGCTTATCCTCGATGTCTGTATAATCTTTCAGAGTTGGATTCTCTTTTTCATCCAATTCATCCAAGAGCTTTTGTTTCTCTTTCTGGACGATGGGATTGGGTTTCAACACAGCCTGGTCAAAGGAAGGACTCAGACAGGTAACCAGCTTCAATCCATAGAATTCAAACTTCTTCAGATACTGAACCAGATTCTCTGTAGAGAGTTTTCCTTCCATGATAGAAGCAGAGATATATCCAGCCAATTCATCCCAGGATTTCTTGGTGAATACTTTGTTATAGTATCCACCAGGGATAATATCGGAGATGGTATTTTCAATAATGAGCTTATTGAAAAGAAATCTACCGACAGAAGTCTGGATATCTTCTGTATTGATATACTCACCCTTCTTCAGAGTGAAGAGAGCTCTGAGATCAAACTCTGGATTCTTGGTCACAAAGGTAATCTTACCATTGACGATCTTTCTCACAGAAGACTTTGTAAAAGTCTTGGTAATGAAAGATACACTCATATCTTTCTGCTGCATAGCTAGGAGTTTCTTCTTTTGGTCCTCCGACAGCATTGTAGGCATTTGAATATCACATCCTTTGCTGAATGGATAAGAATCATCAATTTTATGGTAAGTGTTTTCGGGTATATCCTCTCCAGATCACACAAAATACAAAAAAAGAATGGGATACTCACTTGGCAATAGTAAGTCCCATCTTTTTCTTCTTAGGCGTTTTCGTCGAGCTCTTTCTTCTTTAGATAGTTAATCTGCTTCTGAAGATCGAGAGCTTTTTCTATCGCTTCGCTGTAGGAATTTGCATAATCCATCAGGAAGCGATCATCGTTTTTCATTACGGCCATGACCGTGAATTTGGTTCCAAAATACGGGAGGCCACTGTTTTCGGCAGTGATTCTCTTGATGTCCTTGAATTCAATCCAGGCCCCATTGTAACTAATCATTTTCTTTTTCTCCTTATCTCAATGCATATTTAATGAAACTTTTTGTGAGAGATTCTCCGGGATACATCTTAGAGAATCTCTCACGATATCTGGGTATGTCTTGATCCGGATGAAGACGGATCTTTGATAAGCTAATGAGATTGATCATTTTCTTATCCAAAAGACTCATGGGATCCTCTGGAAAGAGAGTCAATCTCTCAAGAGCTACATCCAGCAATTCTTCACTAATGTCTCTTGGTTCCTCTCTGAGATCTTTTACCCAGAGAGCTACACAATAGGCATAGTTGGAATTACTGGATTTCGATGATAAGAACTTATCCCCGATAATCTCTTCATCTGAAGATTTCGAGAATTCGTTTAGAATATCACTCAATGATTCACAGCAATCTCTTACCGTAATACACTGGGAGACATGTGACTTTAACAAACTTCCATATGACATATCTTTTACTCCTTTCTACCTAAATAATATATAGAAATTTTATCCCGCATATTCGATTGAGAAAAACAGCCCCTTAAAGTAACGCTATATAAGGAGGGAACACGACAATGCCTATCTATAAGGATCCAAAGTCGCCGATTGATGGTATTCCTTCTTATTTCTTTAATAATACTTACGATGTCAATACCGTAAGGAAGAATATAAATAAATACTATCATCAGCTTTACTTCTCATGCCTTAGAGCGCAGAGAATTGCGTGTAAACTCGGATTCATCTCTGGATCTATGAAAGACTTCAAGATCGATCATGATCTGAATAGCACCTGTGGCTTTCCGGCTACTACCTATTCAACTTCGATTCAGAATACCTTCTTGAATTACTTCTATGAGAGACCTGTGTTGCTGGAACCGGTTCTTGTGAATCGAATGACCCCCATTGCGGAAACTTTTAAGGATTCTGAGAGATATCATGCTGGTCTTCTTTTCTTTATTGGAGATCAGCTCTTCTCTAAGATGTATCTCATTCCTTGTAAGGAGTATACCTTTTTGGTGATCTTCCCCAATGACAATGGTCTTCCGGAAGCTACGATCAAAGAGATGGTCATGAATAATGTGGACTGGAAGATCTATGTCCAGAAACCCAGCAATTTTTATGTCCATAATGCAGCGAGACCTTCCACCTGCTTCAATGTATCTGAGGGTGGTATTCCTCTGAGTATCTTCACAGGTTCCGATCTAGATGGATGCAATAAGACATTGAATGACAATGCCTATTTTGCATTCATCAGTGATCCGGAAGCTGTGAATAGAAATCTCATGAAGATGACTCTGACTCATAAGATCACTGGTACAGATGGAGGTCAATACTTCCAGTTGGAGAAGTCTTATATCTCCTCTCTGGTGTCTGGTTCTAGAGCCATTGATATCTATATCGTCGGTACACGAGATATGGACTTCAGAGGATCTCTGGGTCAGACAAGATACTTCCAGATTCCTTTGGAGAATGAAAAGAATCCTGTCCCGGTAGATAATCTCAGATACTATGCATACAATGCAAATACTGGGATTATGTCTCCGAGACCGGACGTCATTACCACTCTCTACTATCCCAATGTATACTCTATTGAGAATGCTGGAGATGACAATCTCGTTGTGGATGTCTATTATTCCAATGAGGTGTCTACCACCTTCATCAATCCCATTGAGAATTACATGAAGTATCTGGAAGAGGATGGAGCAGATTATGCTCTCCAGTGTATCAATGATACTTTGGAGGAGCCTATCAAGGATTACATGCCCGAAAAGATTCGTTACTGCATCAAGGATTATCTCCAGTATGCAGAAGCAATGGGTAGTGATGCTAGATGGGAACCCAATGTACCTGATCGATACTCTTTGGATAGATTGGTGGATATTCTGAAAGATGATGTCAATCGTTACACTGGTTTCTTCAAAGATATTGTCTTGGATACAAACCATGATGTATTCGACTTTGATGTCAGCCTTGCTGAGTATCCCGATATCTATAACAATACGGTCACAGAGAATCATTCTCCGATTGATACTCTGAAAGTGACCTTCGAGGAACCCATGATGTGGTTTCGTTTCTATGAGAAGAGTGAAGAGAAATTCCCTATGGAGATCTTTGTGGATGGTAAGATCATTGGCAAATTGACTACCTTCAAGTATGGTCATGATGTCTATGCTTACATCCCGAAATCTCTTGTGAACGCCAATAGTATTCTGCATTTCTGTATCATGACACAAAATGCAGAGACGAGATTCTCCATCAAGAATCCCATCAACTTCACTCAGCTCTATCAAGAGATTACATTCCCTGCAAACTTCAAGCATTTCTCTGATAGGAATCTGCTCTATTATGATGCAGATACCATGGTGAGATATCCCAACTCTTATTTCAGACTGAAGGCATATTTTGGTTTGGAATCTGCTTTCCTTCAGACAAAATCCGAAGAGTATGTATTGACAAATGCGGATGAGTTCATTCTCACTGGCAATGTCATTGCTAATTCTCTTTCTAATGGTCTCACTTACAAAGAGATCGGCACTCGAGTGACAGAATTCTATTTCAATATGACAGATTCTACCATCTATCAGAATGCCGTTACAACCAATGAGGATATTGTCAATGATCCGAAGCAGGTAAGAACCTTTGCAGAGCCTATGATCTACTTCTCGGTAGAGGCTCCGGATACAGGATATCTCTATCCCATCAGAGTGAAGATTGATGATGATTATACCGATCAGGTATTCCGGTATACTGTCATCAATGAAGAGGGGTTGACTCTCCAGTATATCTTTATTCCTCAGAGTCTTGTCAGTGCTACTTCGGATATTACCGTAGATCTGATGATTGCTCCTACCGAGGAAGTCTTGAAGAGTCAGCTCAGCTATGAGATAATTCCTCAGATTCGTATTCAGGTTACCAATGAGGAAGCCGTTGGTAAGAATATCATTATCAAGAGTATCGATGAATACCATTCTGCTATTTGGGATACTCAGAATGATGATGCCAATGCTGCTTACTGGATTATCGAACCCACTGGTACGATTACTACCAATATTGATCCGGATGCTGAGAGTGTCTATGTTGAGGATACCTATACGGAAGGAAGACCTCCTGAGCAGTATAGTGATAATACTACGACAAGAGTATACTCTACATCAGGTCGTATTCGGAGAGTAAGCCCCAGAGTGGGAGATGAAGATACTCATACCTATAGCAACCAATTCACCTGGTCAGAATTTGATCTTGAGCCTAGTAAGGATCGGATTCGAATCTGGCATTGCAATAAGGATACTGGTCTTGGTACACTCATTGATCCGAGTGCCTATATGGTTCAATCGAATCCCAGAGTGATTGATGCTCTTATCATTACCAGTAACTTTGATATGGATAATGGAGACTATTATCTGGTCGAATATCTTCCCTGGAGATATACCAAGGTCAAAGATATCAATCGGAATAATCCTCAGGATCCCACTGCGTCTGATACTCTCGTGGATCTGTCTGAATTGGATAGACCTGTGGATGGTACCTATGAATACTTCTTGGATGGAGTAAGACTGGACCATAATATGGCAAGATTCGTATCTCCTACCAAATTCCTATTCATCAATGAGAATACCTCTCATTTTACCATCTATGAGAGAAGCCATGATGTCGATGTCTATGGTAACATCAATATGAAAGAGAAATCTCTCGAAGATCAATTGATGGATGTAGACAGTGACTTCTTAGAGTATATGAAGACTAAAGCTCTTCAGAATTAAAAGAAATAAAAATCCCTATATGGAGTCTTGATATAATCGAAGATTCCGTATAGGGATTTAAATTAGTTTATGATAGTGAATAGATTAGACATATTTGGACTTGTAATAGCCACGAGAGACAAGATCAAGATCTTCACATTTCTTCATGATCAGGTAAGCATCACCAGAGCTAACAGGCCCAATGGTCAGAGTTCCATTGGATTCCTTATACAGACCCTGAGAAACCAACTGCAGAGAAACACAGAGATTCTTGATGGTGGTGACATCTCCACCAGTGATGGGTCCGATGGTGATGAGCTGCATATTGGTAGCAATATTTTCATCACCATCATCTTCATCAACTTTCTCCCAACCATTCAGACCAGCATTCTTGATGATGGTCGGATAGTCTTTGTAGACATGGTTGCAGTCCAGAGACTTGCCATAGCCAGGAATATTCAGAGCGTTCTTGGAGCTATACTGCCAAATTCCATAAGGAAGCGGACAGGTGCAAGAAGAACCATACTGAGCACACCAGGCATCGTAGGACTTCAGCTCATTGTAATTCAGGTAGTTCTGAATGAAATCCTTGGAAGCATAGAGAATTCCATAGTATCCAGCAGCTTCTACCTTATTGAGGAAAGCTTTGACCATCTGAGTACGAGTGGAATCAGACAGAGCCAGAATACCAGGTTCATACTCGATGTCATACGCCAGAGGCATATCGGGTTTCTTCCCTCTCATGACAGACAGGAAGGCATTGGCCTCTTGCTGAGCTTGAGTAGTGCTGGTAGCATAGCTGTACCAATGGGCACCCCAATGAATTCCTCTCTTTTCACATTCTCTGACGTTCCTCTCAAACTGAGGATCTTTCTGGCTAGAGTAACGGCCATAGCCAGCACGAATCATGACATGAGAAATGCCAGCATTCTTGACATTATCCCAATTCACAGTACCCTGATGCTTCGAGACATCGATCGCATCATAGAGAATATTTGCCATTGCGATTTACACTCCTTCCTAGTGCAAAGGGTTAAAGGGCACTTACTAAATAGTCACAGAATTGGAAGGAGAAACTAAAATAAAATGTGAAAAGATACAAAGATCGTAAAGCGAATAGAGAATGTCCATGTTAAAATCCCTATTGACTGTTATTTTCACAACAGGAAGGAAAAAAGACAGATATAGGAATTTCAATAAAAAATAATGGATGTCTTTGGGACACCCATTCTGTCAGTAAGCGTTACTGTGGAATGATGAGTAACATTCGATCGATTCTTAAGGAATCATAAGTAAGTTGCCTAAATCCGAGATATCGTAAATGAAATTCCCAGAAGGCTTTCTCATTCAGGATTCCTCTAAGTTGATATTCTTTTGAGCTCAGTTCTCTTGGGTTGAGGTGTGAGCTATTATCCAAGATATTGAAGTATCTACTTACTAGATTCAGAAGAACGAACGAAATTACGAATTTCCTCCACAGTGGAGAAGAAATAATCGAAGTGAGTCATACCGCTATATGATTCCTTTCGATTTCTAATTCATGTATCATCCCTAAGAATACAGAATTAGATTCTAATCATTTCTCTATTCGCTTACCAAGATAATATACGTCATTTCACCATCGACTTTTCGAATCGGTGAAATGACGTATTATATTTGACAAATTAAATCCCATATGGCGTGCTTGCAATCCTTGCCATATGGGAAATGGAAAGGAGAAATCCAGCTCTTCAAATGACCGTTCAAGAGAAGGATTTCACAGACACTGGAATGAGAGTTCAAACAAAGAGTTTCACCCTATAACAGAAGGTGCTGGTACTATAGACGGGTCTCTTCGGATCTCGATCATTCCAATTAAGCAGATGTAGAAAGTGATCTTACATCAGGGAGGATGATAATAAGGTATTTCTTCTGCTTTATAAGCATTGTGGATACTTTCGTTAAAAATTCCTACATCATCAGTAAAGTGATTTATAGGAATACAGGAACCATGTGACCGATCACTCCTATATTTTGGAAATAGAAACCAAAATGTTATCTTAGGGATATAGATAGTCAATTCCATTTTTGTGATACATCCATGGATTTTGTCTAGTATATACCTCTCTATTATGATACCTACTTTCTTCTATTTTCAGGTCTCTCTTACATACTTTTTGCTCACTGAACCTCCGAATATCAGTACGCATTTGCTCTTGCTCTGCCTATATAAGAGAGATCATCTTCTTCACTCTCTCTTATCTCTATGAGATTATCAAGTTAAGCTCTCTGGAGGTATAGCACACGGGTTGGTTTGAATCTATACGGTAACTCCGCTCTTTATGTTCTCCCAAGATGTATTCTGCAAGCTAGTTAGATTCCTTCTTTTTAGTTCCGGATTGAGCTCTCTTATAGAGAAAGAGAGATACTGAAATCATGATGAATCATTCTGTATTCTTGTGCGGTAAATCACTTTATAAGATACGATACCAAGTCTAGATCTGATTCTAGAAACTGGTATCGTATCTTTATTTTTATAAACTAGGTGACTATTGAGATGCCAGCTCATAATAAGTCAATCGCTTCATATTATATAAAATCAATTCCCTAGTTACTAATTCTTTTTCTTAGATTAGTAACTAGGGAATTTCATTCTTGGTTAGAGAATGACGAAGTCGTCAGAATCAGGAGACGGAGTAGCATTGGAAGCAGTGCCGGGAGTAACACCGACGAATCCGCTATCATCTGTCATCGCTTTTGCAATGGCGGCAGATTCTTTGCGCATGTCTTCCTTCGCTGCTTTGTCAGCCTTGAAGATCTTTCTGTCAATGTTGGCAGCAGTCTCCTGCAGCTTGATCTTCTTTCTTTCGATCTTGTCTCTCTCCTCAGGAGTAAGAGAAGTGTCGGTAGCGAGAATATTGTCAAGCAGTTTCGCTTGATTCTCAGCATGATCACGATGCTTGGCAGCTCTATGGAAGAAATAGGCAATCAGACCACGCAGAGCAAAGAAGACGGTGACTACCACACCAATGGTGATACCAGCAGTCTTGATGATACCCAGAGCTTTGTCAATGATCACATTCCCTTCCAGAGCAGCAAACGGATCATCCTCGATCACACCCATACCAAACTCACCATCCAGTCCATCAAAGACAATGGACTCATTGGCAGCAACTTTGGCATTCTGGAAAGACCTCATGAACTTCTTCCACTCACCAGTCTTATACAGATTGACGAGAGTCTGGCAAGAAGTCACCACGATCATGCCATTATAACCAGAGAACTTGGTAGGACGGACTCCAGCATAATCCTGCATATCTTCCTGGAGAGCGACGATAGCAGCATCGATCAACTCATAGTAGGATTCCACCATATAGGCATAGAGAATCTCGATGATGTCAATATGATACTTGAAACCATACTCGAAGTCAGCTTTGCTATCCAGAAGCATCTTCCGGAAGTCAATCATGGTAGAAACCAGAGTGACATTAGGACTGATCTTCTTAGAGCCGGCAACTCCAGCCAGACGATTGAAACACATTTCAGCGCGAGGCCAGTCTTTGATCTTGGTGACATCACCCTTACTCGCTTTCGCATAAGAGAACATGTCAGTCTGACTGGAAGCCTCATACTCTTTCGCACTCTTCACGATGGAACGATACAGAGTGTTAGCCAATTTAGATTGCTCCACAGGATTTCCCTTGGGGCTCATCACATTCTGGGCTTTGGCTTTGAAACCCATACGCTCCTGAGCGGGAAGTGCATTCATTGTCTCAAAGACAAAATGTGCAATCTCCTCATTCAGAAGACGATTGTCTGAATAAATCATGTGAATTATACCTCCATTAGCGAATATACCCGCCATTCTGCAGAAGTTTGTTGATCTCCCGCAGATCGGTGTTGGAATTGCCCTTGTTGGAGGCACGGATGCCGGTCATGGTCGTATTGTAGAACTGACCATTGCTATACTTATCCAGCATGATATCGAGATTACCATTGGCAGTGTGATAGATCGCAAAGCCAAGCAGATACATATCTTTCATCAACTTAGCAGCAGACCGATCATCTGTCAGATCGATACCAGTCTGAGCCTTGATAGCTTCCGCTTCTTCATCCGTGATGATCAGAGTCATAACCGGAGAGATATTGGTCTTGGAACCAAACCACTTCGAGTTACGCTTACGACGCTTCACAGAATTGAACCAGGCACCAGCAGGATCTTTGTCATTGATCGCTTCATTCCGAGCATTGGTAATATCAAAGAGGATATCACGGAAGAATTTGATCTCTCCCTTGGTCCACTTGACAAAACGAAATGCCCAGGTATTCGAAGCAATGCAATCAGTCACATTCGGAACCATGACCGAAGAAGGAATCGCACGAGTCATGCACTTGACACCAAAGACGACAGTGCGAGGCTCGGGAACACCAGCTTCAGATTCCAGATACAGAGTAGCAGTCAGCACAGTGGGAGCATCGCCAGTATTCTGGATCTTATTCAGATCAGAAGCACTGACAGAAGTCTGCTTGCTGGAAGCATAATCCATATCCAATTTCCGATTCTGCTTCTCAGTATTTACAATCTTCAGATCATCGGCTTTCTCACGACGAGCACGATTCTCTTTTCGATTCTCATACTTCAGACGATCGATATCCTCATCCAGTTTCAGATTCTGATTCTTGATATTCTTATATCGAGCTTCATCAGTGAAACGAGAGAGATCATCATCCGTCATCTGAGAAGGACTGGGAGTGTTGGTAGGACGAGTATAACCATTTCCATACCGCGTAGAACCAGTCTTCGCAGCATCGGGAGAGGGTTTACCAGATTCCATCGCAGCAGTGACTCTCTCATACTTATCCAGCATGGATTTATTAGGCTGATACATAGAATTCAGATTCTCCATCGTGAATTCGGCATCAGTACCAAAAGCGAGAGCCTGCAGCTCAGATTCGGGGATACCAATCTGCACGGATTCTCCAACACCCTTAACGCTGGAATTTCTGCCACCGGTAATATCCATGGCATAATCCAGAAGATTGGGAGCATCCTCATTGCTATGAAGCTGCTTCAAAATATCAGCAGTAGAATCGATGTCCTTGACATTAATACCAGCTCTACCCTGAAGCACCATAGCGATGAACTGTGCATACTGGATCTCAAAGTTTTTCACGATCGGGGCCAGATCTTCCTCCGGAATAGAAGAAGACGCGAGTACGGGAAATTGCATCACGTAATCGCGTGCCATTTTAGCAATGCTTCCTTTATTCGGAGTCAGAGATTTGATTACCTTTGCGGTTGAACGAGCAGCCCCTCCAGCAAAGGAGATGCCGCTCTTCACTGTTGCAAGGCTAATCGCTTCGGTGATACCAAATTCGATATCACCTGCACGATGAACGCGATGATCGTTCATGGAAATTAACCTCCTATCGATAGGATAAAAAATAACCTGTGCACAAGCTATTTTCCGTAGCTTTATCTCAATTGTTTATTTGGGCCTCCTAGAACGAGCCAAAAATAAGGGTATACGAAGCAGTTTAGAAAAACCTTTTCGTATACCCTTAAGAATCATCCTCAGGATGTTGACGTATTATCCGCAATCAGTTCAAGACGATCAGAGAGACGATTCTTGATTTCTGTACGTTGATCATGAGTGATGCTATTCTGCTTCGCAATACCCATGGCGGTAGTCTTATCGATACCAGTACCATTGGTCTTAGCAGAAGCAACCGCATTTTCAATCCAGACATCAAAGATTGAATTGAGATCTCCATAGGTATTCTTCATGGCTTCGAGAGCATCATCACTCAGAACCCCATAGAGCTTACACTTACAGGCAGTCTTGACTTGGGCGGCTTCCTCTTCAGTGAGCTGTCCATCCTCTGAAGCAGTCTTGAGTTCGTTGACCACTGTATTATTCAAATAGTCAACCAACTGGGTGATTGTGTCATTGGAAATTTTGGTGTAGTGATCGATCATCTTCAGCTTTTTCTCTGCCTTTTCCTTCTCAGACTTAGCCTTGAGATAGGATGTCAACTGAGCAATGAGCCAAGCGACTAAAGCAGTGCAAATCGATGTGACGATCGTGGTGATAATCGTGTTAAAATCGATATACATTTCGTCATTGACTCTCCTTCCGATTTCAAATTACAAATCCTGTATAGGATTGCAAAGATCAAATCAGCGATTCCCATTCAGACTCCATGTCTAACTCTCTTAAGACCTAAAGAAGGAGTTTGCATTCCAGATACGACAATGTCTACCAGAAGAATGAATCTCCATTTGAATTCAATTCTGAATCGAATGGTGGTGCATTCTCTAGGGGTTAGCTTAGAGACGTATGATTGAAATGCAAACTCAGGATCTAGCAAACGAATCTTCTGTCCATGTTGGGTGACACAGTGGATAATTCCGCATTTACGAAATCGAGGGACTTCGTAATGTGTCACATAGACATAGGAAATCATTTCTTGGATGCTGAATTTCATATTGGTAAAATACATAGTCAATGTCATACTCAAGAAGAGAATCAGCATCACAATAATGAGAATCAGAAACGAAGAATCGTTAAGAAAGACGATTTTGTAATTTCCGACTCTTAGAAAATCCATACCACATACCTTCCATTGAGCAGTGTAGGATGATTATGGTTTTGTTTTCTATCCATATGCTGCTCAGGAGAGGTATTTACGTGTCCCCAGAAAATTGTATAGCGACTGAGTTCTCCGGAACGAACCATATCAACCATGCAATCGATTCTGGGATTCTTGGTATCTTCATAAGAAGAATCCAGAGGGAGACGAAGGAGATCATAACCTTGGACGATGAGATAGTCCAGATTCGAATCTGCTTGAAGTCTCTCATTCATGTAATTCTCGATATTCTGGATATAGAAACGGAGTTCTTCATCATTGAGACTCTTGGGAATATGGATATCCACAATAGAATCGAAATGATCATGCCATTTTCTTGTAATGGGGTCCTTCAATTCGAAAACACTGCCACTGAGTTGATAAGGGAGAAGTTCCTTATACCAACCAAGGAATTTCTTCTTGATAGGAATATAGAAGTCTCTAATCTTATCATCTCGTCTCGCATCCAATTTAGTAGCCTTATGCTTGGATCCTGTATAATAGATGATAGAAGGAGTATCCTCAGCAAAGTGAATCGGAGTGAAGGTAGTGGCAGATGTCATTTCTGCAGGAGGATCGAAATTCTCTCTTTCGATAATGACATAGGGAATCTTGAATTCATTCTCATATATCCGGGTATCCATGTTGGTGAATCGAGATGCGATATTCCAATAATACATATCCCGAAGATCAAGATCTGCCTCGGGGGGATACACCCAATTCAGAGGAGAAAGAGAATACCGATTCTTGGATCTGGTGGTTACATTCAGAGATCCTACATTGGGATTTCCATCACTGCCAATGACCTTATAAGGATGAATGTAATATCCATCCATCGTGATTGATCTCACAAATCTAAAATTGATCTGGATCTCTTTCTTTTCGTTAAACAGGGAAAACATCTTACTGATGGCTTCGAGAGCATCATCCGCATCCGTTACATCAGGAACAGGATCATCTTCAAAGTAGAATTCCTTATTCCACATATCAGCTTCCATCTTACCAGAGGGATAGTCCAGATGAGGAATCAAACCTTCAATCTGCTTAGAAAGAAATTTGATGATGCTCTTTCCAATATGCTTAATGACGATATCCATAGGGGAGATATAGAAGACACCAACAGAAGCAGAAGTGATCTTGATATTCCCTTCAATGATATTGAAGAGAGGAGCTCTATCAGATTTTGTAATTTTAGCATGGCCTCCTGTGATGTCAATGCCACAGGAATTCCCAAGCATATCCTTCAATTCCACAATGGGAGTAGAAGATTTGGGAAAATCGAAATAGTATACTATCTGATTTCCCAATTTTCTAGTAGGAATATCGACCACAGTATAGTCTCCATCATGAGGAGCCACTGCACCTAAGAAAGATACAGAATGAAGAGTGTAATTTCCATCTGAATCTTTTTCAGATTGATCCATCATGACGATAGGAGTCAGATTCTGGACAAATCCATGTACGGCGCATCCCATCCAAGCTTTGAAAGCATCCGACTTGGTGAGTTTGTCAACATAGTTGAGAGTATCACTAACGAATTCATGATTCCCAATGTATCCATGACTAGGAATATAACCCCGGAATCTAAAATGACTATTGTCTTCTTTATCTTTCGTCCAGATGACACCATCGTAGACGAAAGTTTTTAATTTCTTTTCCATGATTCAAAGCACCTCACTGTATAAATTTGAATCTTAATATATAATTACTTCATCATAGAATTAATATATGCAAAAGGAGAATATTTGTATATGCCGCATGAGATATATAAGTTAGAGGATGGGACGATACTCCCCAGTGTTACAGAGATACTCTCTGTATTGGGAAGTCCCATTCTTATGAGATGGGCAAATGGTCTTGGATTTCGTCATATCAGCTATAATCAGTATATGGATGATGTAGCACTTCGTGGTACTATCTGTCATGAGATCATTGCGCATCTGATTGATCCGGATAAGAATCCCATCAACGGATATAATCTAACACCAAATCTCTTCAAAGAAGTAACTGGGTATGAAAATACCATACGGGAATTCTATGACAAGACTTCTTTTCAACCTATCTTTATGGAGAAAGTATTTCTATCTCCAGAAGAAGGATTTGCAGGATGCCCGGACTACTATGGAGATATCAAACTCAAAGATTCTCCCAGAGGGTATGAAGGAGTTAGACTCTTTCGAGATACTCTCGTAGATTGGAAGACATCCAAGAAACCCAATAACAAGCACTTTCTTCAATTGGGTGGGTATTCCAAATTACTCAAGCTTCATGGGTATATTCCGAAATACTACATGATCGTCGATTTCCATGAGGATACAAAACCTACCATAGAAGTCAAGAATCACCATGAGATCTTAGAGTATGAGGAAATCTTCACCCAATTACTTCAATTCTGGAAACTCTATGTAAAGCTGGAGCCCAATATCCGAAAAACAACGGGATAATGTAAACGAATTTCACAGAGGAGGTTTATTCCCTCATGAAAAGTGTAGCTACGACAGACCTCTTCCAGAGGTTTGAATCTGTCTATCAGATCAATGCGCATCTGAAATCTGTGATCAGAGGTGCTGGTGTTCGTGTAACGACCGAACTCGCCTCCGATATTTTGGCGATGGAAAGATCGTATCGGGATATTCTGACGACCAAGGCATGTAAAGCTCTTACCAATGGAGATATCATCTTGGTCTATGGAGATCCTGCTAAGATGCTTCCTCCCTTTATGCCGTTTATCAAGACGATCAAGAATGGAAAAGAAGTTGTAATCTGTGATCTCTCTATGACATCTTTCTCTGCTCGTCAGAATAAGGTGACTGGTGAAACTCAGTACAGTATGGACATTCGCCAGCTGAATTCCATCATTGTGGCAGCTTACATCTTCCTGAATCTGAAGAAGAACTCGATCATTCCTCCGGATATCATCCAGACCATGGCCATTGCCTGGGCAAGAATGTTTACCAAGGTTCTGAATCAGGCGATTGGTCTGAATACCAATCCGGATCGTTACAATGCCTTCATGTATTTCGCCATGAAGTTCTTCATGATCTATCTTCTGGATGTCGAGGAGAAGAGAGCTGATATCTTTGTCACCGAGATGTCTAAAGATGGTAAGTCCACCTATGTGAGACAGATGGAAGAAGCGATTGTCACCAGAGGTCTGAATCCCTATAAGAGCTTTGAAGACTTCTGCAATACTCTCTTCAACCAGGAAATCTCTGGGATTGGATCTGGAAGAACGATGGGAGATCTGAATGCAGCTTCCTATCTGAAAGTCTTTACCAGAATCTATGGTATGAATTCCATCTTTGCTCTGGCAGCTTTCCCCTACTTCATGTATGTCTACATCAGTGTGAATAATGCAAATCGCGGATTCAACCGTAGAGTCTTTGAAGATGTCATGGTGAATCCGAGAAACTACACCACCGTGATGAAGGCATTCTCTAAGATTGTGGAATGATGGAACCATGAATAGTGTCAAGATTACTGAGAAGGATGGAGAATACATTCTCTATGCAAATGGAGAAGAAGCTTCTCATGCTCAGATCAATATCTTTCCAGAGGTCAAAAACTTCGATTGGATCTTACTTGATGATGTGGATACCATGCCGAAGTATCAGAGACAAGGATATGCCAAGATGCTTCTGAAGAGAGTCTTGAAAGACTGCGAAAAGAAGCATCCGACTTATGGTCAGTATCTGACTGTCATGTCTGTCAATGCTCCTGCTATCGGTCTCTATAAAGGACTAGGATTTGAGGTTATTCGCACATTGGCACAGAAGAAGACCAAACGAAAGTATTTGGTTATGGCCAGAGGAAAGGCTGATAGAGATCAGCTCATGAATACCGGCTTTGCTGGATTTGAATAAAAACTATGGGTACCTAAGTGGATATACAATATTCCTCTTAGGTACCCATAAAATTTGCAAAAAAAGAAAGGATACCTAGCTGGCTGCTAAGTCCTTTCTTTTTTGATGTCTTTAGACGACTTCGGAGTCGTCCATATCATCCAGATCCTCTTCGGTCGTGCTGTTGTTGATAACCTCAGGTTTCCGAGCTTCCTTGAAGAGATTCCGGCTGATGCTTTCACCAACCAGATCGCCAATGAAATTGGCAAGGCACATGACACCCACAGTTGCCGCTGCGGATGCAACGACTACCTTGCCCTTGGAAGCAGGATGCTTGTCGAAATGCTCTTTAATCAGAGCAGAGGTTCCTTTGCCGGCCAGGTAGCAGAATCCGTACCAGCAAGATACAGCATATACGGTACCGATGAGAGGTTTGTTTTCAGTGATGATGTTTTTCAGGTTTTTCATGATGATATCTCCTTTTAAATAATAGAATTGATGAAGTTGATATACGGATTACTGCTTAGGAATGCTGATGCTGGCAAGCTTAAAGAAATACTTGCCAAACAGGGACTTGGTAATGCCGAAGTTCTCGTAGATTTCGATGGTGCAGGTGCCATGCTGCTTGAAATGGTCACCTTCGTTGAAACCGCTCAAAACCCCACGCTTAGTAGAGCAAACAGGATTGCGGGATACGAAGTCCTGAGAACCATCAGCTTTGACTCTCTTGCAGTAGGAGAAAGTGCTGTTGTGGATACCGAGATTCTCGAGGTCCTCTGCAATGCTTTCGCAGAGATACTGACGATTCCCGAGCTTGGTGACAACGACTTCGTCGTAATTGACTTCGATGATAGAGATAAGAGTTTTCATAGTTGATCTCCTTTCAGATCATACAAATTTTACGTTTTCTGCTTCCTAAAATAGATAAAAGGAATCCTTTCTTTCCTTTATCTTACTAATATAATATATACCTTTTTATGACCGACTTTTCGATTTTTCACATAGGAGGATACGGGCTTTTATCCGTCACATCTATGTCGATATTTACAGTCAGCTCAATCTCCTTTTCTCCTTCCTTTCTTTCCTGGTTAAATTTCACGAATTGGATGTCATATACTTCGAAAAGGACAATCTCATTCAGATAAGAGATCAATTCCTCCTCACTACATGCATCCTTTCCACATGAGGATCTCCCGTAATAGAAACCTCTGATAAAACCGATAATCTCAGATTTCACTTCCTGATCATAAAAGTCAGAAGGAAATCTGAGATTAAAATGATAATTGATATTTTTTCATTATGATCACCTATCCTTTCTATATAGATAATATATAGGGATATGCATGAGATATTTCGATATCTGCTATACTTATAAAAGGTAAAAATTACTGTATATCATTATTATGATGAAGAAAAATAAATAAGGAGGAATTCCTATGAAAGATAAACTTTTGAATTATGTCAATATCGAGCAGAGAGTCATCCAGTTATATTCGAAGCTTCTCAATCGTTCGATTACACTGGATGATATCAAAGAGAAATGGATCAATGATATCCAGACCTATGCGACCATCATCGTGAATGGTGAATACGATCCCACCGATGATGGTTTGAAAGCGCTCATCATGATCACCTTGGATCAGTATACCTATAGTGAGGATGGATCTGTCTTTATCAGTGACCATGATTATGATATGATCCATAGACTCTGGCAAGTCCATGGACATAAGCCATTGGTCTATGCAGATATCTTTGGATCTGAATGGAAGATGGTCCATCACAATGCACCTTGGATGGTTGGCACTGTCCAGAAAGTGTATACTCTGAAAGAGTTGGAGGCCTTCATCAATAACATCAACTATCAGTATGGGTCTACCACTAAACATCCGATTGTGGAATGGGTAGTAGCTCCGAAGTTTGATGGCATCTCTGCGAATCTGGAGATTAAAGATCACAAGTTGATCCAGGCGATTACCAGAGGAGATAGAGAGATGGGCCAGGATATCACCGAAGTGGTATTGCGGTGTTGTAATCTGGACCAGATCCTCTATTGGAGAGGTCATGAGACAGGATTCCTGAAGGTGGAACTTTGTGTACCCAGCAGAGAGTTTCCTCCTCTGAAGGAGCAAGGGTATGCCAATCGAAGATCTGCAACTTCTGCGATTGTCAATAGTCCCAAGAATATCCAGAATGCCTGTCATATCGAGGCAGTTCCTCTTCTCTGGTATGGAGAGGATGGAATTGACTATAATCCTCAGGACTCTGTACGACTCAAATCGTCATCGGCTCAGGAACTGATTAGTATAGCACAAGATGTGCTGAGGAAGGTGAAATCTCCTGATTATGAATTCCGGGCCGATGGTGTAGTCCTCTATCCGATGATTACGGATATGAATACCAATGATGTCATGGAAAACTCGATGGCATTCAAGATCAATACTGCCAAGGCATATACCCATATCATTCGTGGATATGTCAGTATGGGCAGAACCGGATATGCCGTCCCCATGATTGAAGTGGAACCATGTGATGTGAATGAGACTGTGGTGACCGATGTGTCCCTTGGGTCTTTTGGTAAATTCTATCAGATGGGTCTTCATGAAGGGGAAGAAGTCATCATCTATTCGGCTGGAGATGTCATTCCTCAGATGAAGCAGTGCGACCCACCCAAGTATAAGATGGGATCTCCTTATCTGCAGATTCCTGAGATTTGTCCGTATTGTGGGCAACCCTTGGAGAATGCACACTGCACAAACTCTCAGTGTGTGCGAATCAAGACAGGAAGAATTACAAACTTCCTGCAGAAGCTGGGAGTGGAAGATGTCAGTGACTCCACCATTGAGCTTCTCTATGATAAGAAGATTATCAGAGAGCTTCCGGATGTCCTGGCACTCCGTATGGATGACTTCGATGACATTGAAGGGATTGGACCCACCAAGGCAAGTAACATCCTGAATGAGATTAAGAAGCTTAGAGAAAGACCGATCAGTATTTCGGAATTCTTTGGAGCGATTGGATGTCCTGGTGTGTCTGAAAAGATATCCCAATTGATCTTCCAAGAGATTCCTTTTGATCAATTGATCAATGAATCCAGGATGATCACACCGAAGAATCTATTTGAAAAACATGAGATGAGAGATCGACTCTTTATGATCTCTGGGATTGGTGAAAGTCGTGCAACGACCATCATTAACTTTGTCGCAGAGCATCGAGTCGAGATCCAAACGTTGGCTCGTATTATGAATCTCGTCGGTGAGGTTCAGTATAAGGCCACCATCGTATTCTCTGGATTCCGTGACAAGAACTGGGTCGAGAAATTCAAGAAGATTGGAATTCGAGTCGCAGAGACAATGAATCGGAATACCGTCCTCGTGGTGGCATCCAATTTGAATACGAGCAAAGCAAAGAGAGCTGTAGAGATGGGAATCCCTCTCATTCTCTATAGTGATATTGAAGATGCTTATGATTATTGCAGTAAATTATAAATCTGCATATATCATATCTCTGGTTTAAATCGAAGGAGGCAAATCGTTATGAAACAAGTCCCAATGAATCCGACCAACCCGAAGCAGCAGGAGATCACCCGTAGGATTGAGCAGAAAGTCTGTCCGGTTCTCGGGGAAGATACCGATATCTGGCTTCAGAAGCCCTTTACACAGTATACCTATGCAGCTAGAACCATCACGACGATGATTCAGGTGCTGGGTGATATTGCGAAACGTCAAGGGATTACCCAGCTTAGTCTGTGGCCGATCCTGACTGCCTATCTGAGTGCCAAGGATGCCGATGAGGAGAAGGACGGTAATCTGAATGTCGTCTTTGACCGTTGCATGGAAGTCCATCTGGATGACATGAAGGAATTCATCGTGACGGTCACCAAGCAGAATGGTCAGGATATCCATATGCTCAAGATGCACAATCCGGATGATCCGAATGAAGAGCATCTCATGAGAAGGATCAACACCTCAACCATCAAAGATCTTCAGGAGAAACATGCCATCATGACGATGGATGGAGATCTCCCGGCGATGGTCGGCTGCTATTTCCTGGCAGGGATGTTTGACACTCTGGCAGAGTTGGCAGAGGAGACGGGTCACACCATCATGTATAATCTGGGTGATGTGATCGAAGTCTCTGTCGTCATCCGCAAGGGTGAACCGTTCTTCCGAATCCTTCCTGGTGTCTGTGCAAAGCTCACCATCAAGCAGGATTCCTTTACCGAGAAAGGATAAGGAGGCTGATACAAGATGGTTTCGGAAGCACTTCGTACCAAAAAGACTCTCACCTTGTATAAGGCATACAAGATGAAGAATGGGGAAACGATGAAGATCGATCCCCGGAAAGAGTCCTTCTATCTCACTGAGAAGACTGCTGTGGCAGCCCTCTTGGAGAGTATGGTGGACTTCACCAAAGAAGATCCTATGGAACCGCTGAATGCCTTGGTGGGTGACACCGTTCATATTCTGAAGGTCGTCATCTATATCACCAGGATTCCGGAAGATGACTGGAAGTCCGAGATCATTCAGGAAGGAGATGAAGTTCGTCTTCCTCTGGGGAAATACCAGAAGACGATGAATATCACTCCGGTGGTGATCAGCAGCTTTGAGGCCAAACCAAACAAGACCGATCCTCAGAAGCTGGATGTGACCAAGGTCGTATTCTCCAAGTAAGCCCGTAAGAAAAGGTGTTATCTCACAGAGAGAACTCTGGAATGACACCTTTTCTTTTACTTGAAATTCTCATAGGAGATCACAGAAAATGCTAAATTATATCTATCAATTTCCCAATCCTATGGAAAAGGAGCTCAATCTTCCTTTTCTGAGATCGGAGAATGACATCCCCATTCCCGATCTGGTTGTGATGGCGATGAAAGAATTTGAAGCCATTGAAAACATCACCATCACCGGATATGACATCGTAGTGGATCCTGACAAAGTGGATGTGAATGAGCACTCTGTCAATATCAACTACAAAAGAAAGTCTGGGAATTATGACATTCCCAAATTCAAATATCTGGCTACCAATCGTGTGGGTGAGATCCAGTTCCACATCAACATCAAGACGAATAAGAATGAGAGAAACATCGTCAAGAAGATTCTGATTCCGATTGAGTATGATGGATTCTATACCCTCAATAACAAAAAGTGGAAAGCTCTCTGGCAGTTGGTAGATGCATCTACCTATAGTCAGAAGGGTAAGATCACGATGAAGTCCCGTATGCCGATCATCGTCTATAAGAGTAAGAAGCGTCCTCTCATCGATATGAATGGTGAGGTCATGCAATTCTCTACCTATAGCTATGCATTGAATCGGAAGACGAGGTTTGCATCCAAGTCCAAAGCAGCCAAGGTGAAATTCATCAATCCTGTCATGATCTTTTCTGCGAAGATTGGATTGAAGAATACCATTGCCTACTTTGGTCTCCAGGATGTCATCAAAATTCTCCCCTTTGATCCACTCTTCTCTGATGACCATGCCGATCAGTATGATCATGAGCGGTATCGCTACTTTGGGGTGAATGAAATCATTCTCCAGGTAGACCGTTACCTCATGGAGAATGTACCATTCGTAGGGAACTTCACCGCTATGATCGCGGCCTGCATGTCTGCAGACTTTCCCATGACGATGGAGACGGTAGAGAATACCATGTATTGGACCTGTCGAGTAGGTTCTATTGGATCTGCTCACTCTAAGAATCTCGAGACCTTTGCAGAGAAGGGCAAGACCACCATGTATATGATCGAGAGACTCTTGGACACCATTACCCAGGTCAATCTCCGTCTTCCTGAATGCTATAAGAAGAATATTTACTCGATTCTCAGATGGATGATCCTGGATTTTGATTCTCTCAAGAATCGGAATAATATGGATCTTGACAATAAGAGAATCCGGAAGAATGAATACATCGTTATGTCTTCTCTGGGAAAGAAGATCAACGAGAATATCAATAAGCTCATCGAGAAGAAGTCCAAGTCTAAGTTGAATACCATGGATACTCTCCTGGAACTCTTCAACTTTGGTTCGGACATCATCATCAATGGCATGAGAAACATTGGAGACCTTGTGAAATCCGATGAATTGGTCAATGATATGACCATGCTCCAAGATCTCTATTTCTCTGCTAAGGGACCGAATTTGATACCTGAAAGAGTTCGGTATAAACTCTCTTGAATTGCGGGGACGATAGCCTGCTAAATCTCGACTACTAAGTATAGGCAGTGTCTATATGGCAACTGGACTTGATCTAAAGAGGACATTATTCCAGTTGGTATAGTAACAAGGTCGAGAGTAGGGCCAATCACGCAGCCAAGATCCTATGAAAGTAGGATAAGGTTCATCGACTATCGAAAGGGTAACTTAGGTAGGAATACCTGAGGTAGAACTGAGTAGAGTAGAGCTAAGAGAATTCTCTTAGTTGGTAGATAGATGACAGTAGTCTATCGTAAATCCATTCAATCAAAGCGGGAGAGATTCGAGATAAGAAAGAACTCCTTATCTCGGGTAAGATATAGTCAGTCTTATAGTGAAACCTATAAGTCGTCTCTAGGTGAGCAGAGCTCTAAAATCATTTCCCAGAAATATCGTAATATCCATCCCTCCTATCTTGGGAAGATTGACCTGAATGTCTCTTCCAACTCCGATGTCGGTATGAGTGGTGCATTCACTCCCTTCATGGAGCTCTTCGATAACTTCTATTTCAATCCGAATCCGGAACCTTGTGATGCCGGATACCACATTCACCAGGAAATTGCTGAATACTATAACAGTGATACCTGTCAAGCCAAAGGATTTCCCGTTGAGATCTCCTTTGACAGTCTGGAGGACTATCTTAAATTCATCAATGAGTATGACTCTTCGGTCCAGTTTGATGGATTGAAGTATGCCGAAATCAAAATCGTGGAAAAGGAGGATACCTCCACCGATTGGAAGAATGCGATGGAGAATCGTATGAAGAAAGTCTCCAAAGAGATTGAGAAGAAGGTGCATGGAGAAGATGCTTCGGAAGATGAGGAGATTCCTTCCGAAGAACTCAACACGGAAGCAGAGGAGTAAAGAACGATGGGAGCAGGTATTACGATTGAATACGATGGGCATCCGAAGAAATCCTTCGAGGAATTGATGTCCACCTACAGCAACGTCTATTTCTTCCTCGATGATATCCTGAAGGATAAGGATTCCTTTGAGGAAGTCTATCAGGATCTTTTGGATATTCTGAAATACAAATTCGAAGACAAAGAGATCCGTACCATGCCGATTCACTTCTATATTCATCATGGAGATGAGAAGAATAAGAAAAAGAATCTGCATACTTTACAAATTCGGCATTTCTTGAGCAATCTCATTCTGTGGTATGCATTCATGGAATGTGACTGTTATGATATCCTGGATGAATCTTTCATCTTTGATTTCAAGAATGCCTCTATGAATCAGATCACTGAGTATATCAATGATATGATTCTTCCCAATATCACCGATGTGGATTTCCATACCCAGAGTCGCATCATTGATGAGATCACCCATCATATGACTGCCATCTCTCGGGCATTCTCCCCCATCTTTGGTTTGGGTGTCTCGGTTTATTCCATCATTCAGGCTGCCAAGAGGAATCCTGAGATTGATTATCTCATGCATGAGAAACTCGATCCTAATCTACAGCCGATTGAGATTGAAGCAGAATTGGATAAGAGGACTTCGAGATTGATTGATCTCTTCGTCCAGGATGAAGACAATGATCTGAAACCTCTCTTCCAGTCTGGCAATAACCTGAGCAAAGGTCAGTTTAAAGAGATTGCCATTATGATCGGCTTGAAGTCGGACATCAATGGTACCACCGTTCCTCATCTGATCGACAAGAATATCTTGGTGGATGGCATCAGCAGTCCCTCTGCGTATTATCTGGATGCCATGTCTGGTCGTAAGTCTCTGATTATGTCCAAGACCAAGATGGGTGAGCCTGGCGCATTCTCCAAGAAGGCAACCACTGCTGCGACAGCTGTGCAATTGAGAAGAGATTATCTTAAGTGCAATACCTCCAAGCCGGTTACATACTTCATCAAGGATGACAAATTCCTCAAGATGCTCGATCGTCGGTATTACTATGACGAGAACGGGGATCTGAAGATGCTCAATTACAAGAGAGACAAGGATCTGATTGGTCATCACATTCAGTTCCGTTCTCCTTGTACCTGTGCATCTCGGGATGGTATCTGTGCCTACTGCTATGGCGGACTCTTTGAGTTGAATAAGGATCTCTATTCTGCTGGTGCCTATGCTGCTATGAAGGTAACCGAACCTCTGGGTCAGCGTGTCCTTTCTTCCAAGCATCTGCAGATGACCCACAGTGATCCCATCGTCATGTCTCCGGAATTCGATGAGCAGTTTGAGCTCTATTCTAACGACATCACCATGAAGTCGAATGCAGAATCGGATGAAGAACTCTTTATCCAGATTCCGGAGATTCTCAAAGAAGAGACTGAGGATACGGTTGATTACTATTGCAACTCTTTCAATATCATCGACTTCTCTGGTCGGGTGCTCTATCCCATCAAGGAAGAAGGTGGAGCCAAACTCTATCTGAGTGATCAGTTGGCTTCTATGATTCTGAAGCAGAAGGATCGGAGCAAACCCATCTCTCTGGAGAATTTCGATGATGACTCTTCGGTCCTCTTCAATGTAGAGGTCAAATCGCAGGAGCTGACTCGGCCCATTAAGAATATCAACAAGCTTCTCAATACCAACGACCGTATGGGTTGCAATACCATTGATGAAGTCTTGCAGATGATGGCAGAGCAGCAGTTGGAAGCAGGCATTGACTACAACTTCGTCCACATGGAGATGCTGGTACGTGCTCTCATCCGGAAGAAGAGCAATGTCTATGAAGACCCTGACTTTGGACCCAATGGGGATCTGAATGATTACGTCATTCTGAGATTGAATGATGCTCTCTTTAAGAATCCCTCTCCGGTCATCTCTCTGTCTTATGGATATCTGAAGAAGCAGCTGCTCTCTCCGGAATTCTATGAGAAGACAGCATCCTCTCATCTGGATCCTCTCTTTGTATCCAAGGTGAGCTCCATCATTCCGGATGATGATGGCAGTGATGTCATGATCTAAAGAAAACCTAAAAAGGCTATGAGGCGTTAATATAAGCCCTCATAGCCTTTCTTTTTACATATTTACAGAAAAATAAAGAAAAAGAAGAGGAGACACTGTATAGAAAGGAGCTGATTGTCCTTTTATGAAGAAATTATCGATCATAGTATGGATCATTTTGGGTTCCATTCTTCTATTGGCAGTCGCCATCTTCGTCTTTCCGATGATATTCAAAGCTGCTGTCATCCTAGAAGCATTTGCTATCTTCATACGATTTTTAAAAGGATTTTTACGCTTTGTGATTGTGGTTATGATTGCAATAGCGATCATCTTCTGGTTGACACAGAGAGGTAACTAAACCTACCTATAAATCTTTTGAAATTCAGAAAGCGTGGTGCACAAGACATGCCTACTTTCGAACTCTTGATCATCATCTTCTTTATCGCCATTATTGTCAAGATTAGTGTCCAGTTGGAGTTGATCTTGATTCGCCTGAAGCATTTCCATATCTCCAATGATAAGAATATGGCGGCTTTGGTAAAGTATGCTGCATCTTTGGATAAATCTGTGAAGCAGATTGTCGAGATTCAGAGTTCAAAACAGGTGGAAGAAGATTCCAATGAAACAGAGACTCCTCAGTAATCTTTGAAGAAGGTATATGAGTAAGATTCGTATTACTCATATACCTTCTTATCCGTCTATAGGGATTTTAACCTTTAAAATAAATTCGGTTTAGAAAAATAAACTTTTCTTAGTATATCATTTTCGTGGAGTAAGTCAAAAAAAAAAGAAAGGAAAGATCTCTATGTTTGGTTTGAAGAGGTTTCGCAGCAGTGAAGAGAAGACCTTTGTCAAGGAATCGATTCGGCTTTTGTATGATTCCACCACAAAGAGCAATGATCTTCCCATCTATCCGAAGAATGGAGTGTCCTTCTTTCGGTATGATGATACCGATACCGTAAAAGGAATCCTGCAGATATTGAATAAACAGGAAAACAATCCGAATTTCTTGAATTATCTATTTCAGAGACCCTATATGAGAGTCGGAAGAGATCTCAGAGTAAAAATCTTCTTGGGATGGTTGGTAATCCCTATGGGAGATGATATGGAGGTACGATCCGGGTGGTTACCGAAACCTACCAAAGGGTTTGATCCAAGGATTCATCTCTGTAACTATAACATTTATGAATTCGAAGGATCCTACAAGACTCCGATTGCATTCTGCTATCATGAGGTAGACTTGGGAGTCTTGACTTCGGATGTGGTATTGACTCTGGATAAGCTCAGAGGCGATCGAGAAAATCATTTTGAGAATGGGAGTAAGCTAGATTATCTGAGAATCAATGAGGGCGTTTCTACTGAGAAACTCATTGATTGTTATCTTTATCCCATTCTCGTATAAGTTTCCTTATGAGAGGATGAAATCAGATGCCAAAAGCAAGTTGGATGGACATCCATGAGAGATATGTCTATCGAACGACGACAGGGACGATGATCAGTCCCTATAAATCCAATTTATCTCCGGATTTTGAGAAGAGATATAGTATCCGGAGAAAGAATGCAAAGTTTGCTGTGCCCTATTCCGGATTCTATCTGACCAAAGAGCATGTCTTTGTATGTCCCTCAGATCTATCCATGGAATTTCTGGTAGGTCAATATTTTCCTGGATATCTTCCGGTTATGGTACCACCTACAGTAGCAGAGGCATGTTATCCATTCCAGGTAAATATCGATGAATTACGACCTCAGCAGGTTCAATTCATTGAGGAAGCACAGATGGCAATCCGAAATGGACATCGAAGGATCTTCTGTAATATGCAGACTGGTTTTGGTAAGACCTTGGCTATGATCTATATGCTGCAATTCCATCAGAAGAAGACTGTGATGATCACCTATATGGATCGATTGATCAATCAGTGGTCAGAAGTCTTTGAAGAGAGAACCGATCTTCCAAAAGAGAGAATCTTGACAGTCAAGGGATCGGAAATGTTAGAGAGAATGAGGAAGAATCCCTTCAAGTATCACAGCTATGATATCTTTCTCATCTCTCATGAGACGTTGACTTCCTATGCGAAGAAGTATGGATATCCTGGTATCAGTGATCTCTTTGCTTCTCTTGGGATTGGAGTCAAGATCTATGATGAGGCTCATCACAGTATCCGATCTATGGTTGCCATTGATGCCTATACCAGTGTGGAGTATACCTACTATCTGACTGCCGACTATAATCAGTCTAGCAACACAAAGGCATACAAATATCGGAATATCTTCAAGAATGTACCGATCTTACCCACTTCCAATAAGGGGGTTCGGTATGTGACCTGTATGTCCATCATCTACAATTCTCATCCTCCTCTGAGAGCGATCAAATCTACCGAGAAGAAGATAGGTTTCTCTATCTTGGATTATATGAGATATGAGTATACCCAGGAGATCTTCTATCAGAGTATTGAAGTAATTCTGGATAAGTTGAGAGACTCTGAGAAATTCCAGAAGGATGCCAGAATTCTGATTCTGACTTCTTACGTAGATGGTCTTCATCAGATCTATCACAGAGTCAAAGAGAAGTATGAAGACACCCTGGGACCTGTGATGGAATATTATGGAGATATGGAAGATGAAGCCAAAGAGGATACGAAGCAACATGGGAGAATCATTGTGGCAACCTATGGTACCTTCAGTGTCGGTTTGGATGTGCCGAATATCCAGTGTGTTATCTCCTGCGATCAGATCAGTAGAATCCAAGCCAATCAGGCTGCTGGTCGTGTGAGACCTTCTACGGATCCGAATCATTATGCCCTCTTTGTCATGCTCTATGACTTTGGATTTGACTATTGTGTCTCATCTCGAAAAAGAGTCATAGATTATTTAAGAAATGGCAAAGCACTCAATTTCATCAATTATATGATGAAAGAATAAGGGAGATTCTCTCATGATTGACAAACTATCCAGATGTCTATTTGTAACTTCGGAATTGAAGCTCACATCAGTGGTGTCAATTCCGAAGTTTTCCTATTATGCCAAGAAGGATGGCAGCTATAGCATACCAGAGATGGATATTTCCAATGTATGGCTGAATCTAGTGATATCCCCGAAATCCAGAAGAGAGATGCCATTCTCAACCAAGACCACCTTCTTTCTGGAGAATGAGTATTATGAGATGACCAAATCATGTATGACAGCATTGAATTGGTTCACTGATGAGAATATGAAGGATCTCTTTATCTATGATGAGGAGAATAAGTTGGCCTTTAATTCTGCCTATAATTCTCTCAAGATCTCCTTCCGAGATTCCAGGAAATATCCCAATACCCAAGAAGTTACCATTCTTCCAACTCTATGTAGGAGAGGAGACAATACTTTTGAAGGTATCCTCATCCATCTGAGAGACATCGACATCCAGACGACTATGACCTATACAGAGTTTCGCAGTTTTGTCTATGTCCTCAAACACTATTCCTATGCAGAGGAGACATTTAAATTGCTGAATGCCTATGCCTTTGCAGAGAGACACAAGAATGTCATTGAGAGCAATGGCTTTAGTGCCACCAATCCCAATAACAAAATCGACGATGTCATTCATGGGAATGTCATTGCCAATAAGAATTCCAGAGGGTTTTCCCTCAAATAAAGAAAGGAGTAACGTTCTATGAAAATCGTTGCATTTACCGAATTGCCTAAGGTGGAAGAAGAGAAGTCCAAAGGCTACTTGGACGAGAATGAGCAGCCTATGGCTCTTCTGGGTTCTATGGGCTGTATGAGAATCAAGGTGTTGGATCCGGATTCTGGGGAGTATGACACCAAGACTGCCTATCTCTACAATGGATTCTTCTATCGGTATATGGGTCCTCAACTGAGAGAGTTGGCAAATGAACCTGGTATCTACTGGGACAAAAAGACCCAGACCTATTATCTGGTCGAGTGCGATCCCAACAATGAGGAGCACTGCAGGTACTTCAAGGCAGATCCGGAGCATATTGCAAAGCTGAATCCCATTCTGATGGCTAAGGATCTTGAGAAGAATGAGGAGAGTATCTATGCCAAACAGAAGGCTGTCTCTACCAAGGCATTCATTCCTGAGATCCAGGAGAATGACAAACTCCTCAAGCGAATTCTGAAGATGGCAATTCAAAAGAAGGGGATTGACATTGATCAGTGTCAGAATCAATTCCCAGATAAGAATGCCAGATTCAATTTCAAATCTGTGATGAGAAGCTCTACCTCTCAGCTGAGCTGGTTGCTCTTTGAAAGAGGATGTGAAGCCTTCAATCTTCGGTATGCCATTGTCATCACCGATGCAGATCCCAAGCATGTGGTTGGAGATCCTCTCGATGAACCTCTGATCGCATCTTCGGATGATACCTTCAGTATGTCGATTGGAGATCCGGATGAATTCCGCACGGCCAATCCTGATCTCGAGAAGGAAGAGGATGATTGAGTATGATGTATGTCTTTTCCATTCTGATTTTTCTCCTTGGTCTATTATGGATCCTTGGATTCATCTGGTATGTCCATCCCTTCAAGGCAATGACCTGGTTCTATCATGGGATCCTGGAATGGCACAAACCGGATGATGGGGATGAATACTATGATGGATGCAATTTTCATTCCAGATGCAGATTCTGTCACAAACCCATCATGCAGGATTCCCAAGGGAATTGGTTCACCTATATGGATGAACCGAAAAAGAGACATCAGTAAATAGCGTATATCATCTTATCAGAAAGGATGTGATTTTATGTCTATGACAGCAGCAGATTGGATGGAATCATCCTATTACAAGATGCGGAATCATAATGCCCATGATCCGGAGTATCGTATGATCTATATGACGGTGAGACCTTGGGCAGTCTGTGCAGATGGAACCATTATCTCTCTTCAGGGATCTCCCTGTCATTATTCCAAACCGAAGGAGTTTACCTCGAAGTATATCTCGGTTGAGGTTGGTCTTCTGGATTCCGATCCGATTCTAGACGATCATTATTTCTGTGAGAATACTGGATTTCTTCCTGGTGATGGAGTTCGGTATATCTACGGAAACGTTGCCATAGATGATGTCGAGAGATTCGTCAGTGAGCATGGAGGCATTGTAAACATATGAAGATCCTTTATCTTCACCTTCACAATTTCTCTCATATCTATTCCGGTCTCGGAGTCAGAGATGTCTATCTTGACTTCTATGAGAATACCAAGGTGATCAATGTTATTATTGGCAAGATGGGATCCTGTAAGACGGTGATCTTAGGTCATCTCCAACCATTTGCCAACTTTGGTACCATCGATGCCAGAAACCAGGATGGGATCGTGATCCCAGGAGAGAATGGGAGAAAAGAACTCCATATCCGGGATGGAAATATACTCTACAAGATCGTCCATACCTATACCTGGAAGAATGGTCATCATACCATTCGGTCCTATATCAGTGAAGATGGTAAAGATTTGAATCCCACAGGATCTCCCACCAACTTCAAGATGCTGGTGGAGAGTAAACTCGGAATTGATCAGAATCTTTTGACTCTCATTCGATTGGGTCCCAATGTCACCAACATGATTGATCTTCCCTCTTCTCAGAGAAAGTCCTTCATGGCCAATCTTCTTCAGGATACCGAAGTCTATACCATGCTTTACAAAAAGCTGAATGATGATCTTCGGATGATGAATGCTCAGGTCTCTGTCATGACCAATCGACTGGCGAAAGTCAGTAAAGGAAATATTGATGAGATCCGGAATCAGTATGAGAAGGGGATTGAGCAGATTCGAATCCGCACTGAAGAGAATGCAGAGTTGCAAGAGAAACTCAACTCGATGAATGTCCTGATTCAATCTTCCACCAATGGAATGACCGTAACGGAATTCTCCAAGTATATGGACGAACTCCAGGTACAGATCCATGCCAAGCAGAAAGAGATTGAAGATCTGGAAAAGAGAATGGAGGAGAATGCTTCTCAATCTCCCTATGGATCTATCTCAGATATCTTGGTTGCCATTGGAGCTGGAAAGCAGAAGATGGAGTCCATCTCGGCACAGTTGATGAAATTGGATGCCCAATGTCAGGAGACTCGACTGCAAGCAGAGACCATTCTGGAAAAGAAATTGGTTTCTGTCTCTCAAGATCAGATCAAGACCTTGGAGAATCAGTATGACCAGATCCAGAAGAAGTTTGTGGAATTGAGTGAGAGTGTCTCTTCCTATTCCTATCAGTATGACTCTACCACTCTCATGAGAGTCATGAGTCATATCAATACCATCAATATTCTCATCCATGAGATCTCTCTATACAATCCCGAATCTGTCCAGGATATTCTTCGACATGGAGATTATTCTCTCACCATTGCCAAGAAGAAGACCGAGATTCTTCTCAAGGTGAGAAGCAAGATCCAGAAGAGACTCAATAATTTCGACTATCTGAAGCAGTATAAACCTGAAGATGTTGTATTCTTTCCTCCGGATTGTCCGACCCATGACTGTCCCTATTATAAGACGCATCCGATTACGGTAGCGGAATCTCTCAAGGGACTTCCTATGGATGAGGAGACGAAAAAGAATCGGGAGAATCTTGATCTCACCGAGAAGGAGATTGACCGGTATGCAGAATATCCAGTCATTGTTTCCAAGATCTCGGCGATGAGAGTGGTGTGGAATGAGATTGCTCCCATTCTCTCCAATCTTCATGTCTTGATTGCAAGAGATTTCAAGTCTATCTTCTCCTCTCTCCAGAGTCAAGTCTGGTATGATCATGATCTTCTCATGAGATGCATTGAGAAGTCTGAGAATTATGAGATGAAGAATAAACTCTCTTTGCAATTGACCGATCTTCAGTCTCAGCTAGAATCCATCAAGGCGAGTGATGCCGGGAAACTTCAGACAGAGTATGAGGAATTACAGAAGAAAGGAGAATCTCTCTCGAAGCAATGCTCTGACTTAGAGGAGGAATACCGCAATCTCCAGAAAGAAGAGGATGGTCTTCAGAAAGCCTTAACCCGTCTGATGGAGAATGAGAGGATCCAGGATCAGATCACAGAGAAGAAGCGTGATGAGGATCAGCTTCAATCTGAATTTGATTCCAAGAAGGATGTGATGGAGAAAGTCAAGCAACTCAGAGGAAAGATGGAACCTATCCTCATGATGATCGAGTCCAATCAGAAGGATCTCGAAGTCTTGCAGGAAGTCCAGGATCAAAATCGATTGGCTCTTACCGAATACGAATCCACCTCGAAAGATCTTCAGAAGATGCAGGAGGATCAGGAGATCCTCAAGTATATTGTGGAAGCTGTCTCTTCCTCCAAGGGAATTCCTCTGGTCTATATCCAGCTATTCCTAAGAAGCTGCAAAGAGATTCTCAATGAATTGATTTCCGATGTCTTTGGAGATTCCATTGAGGTATTGGATTTCGTCATCACCCAGGATGAATTCAAGATTCCCTATTCCATCAATGGAACGATGGTGGATGACATCGTAAAAGCCAGTCAGGGTCAGCGGTCGATCATCTCTCTTGCATTGAGTTTTGCGCTCATTCGTCAGGCTACGACCAAGTATAATATCCTTCTCCTGGATGAGATGGATGGCCCATTGTACGCCTCCGACAGAACGAAATTTTTCGATATATTATATAAACAGATAGCAGAGATCAATGCCGAGCAAATCTTCCTCGTGTCACACAATAATACCTTTGAAGGTCATAGTGTCAATGTCATTATGACCACGGAGGAGCATGTGGAAGACAACGGTATGATCACTGTCATGAGAGTCTGTGAGAAGAATGTCAAGGAGGCAGAATCCTAAGAATAGGAAGGAGGTATGGCAGAATTTGGAGCCTCTCAGATTCTCTCTTTAAAAAGAAAGGATATGAGTGTATTATGAATCCGATTATGATTGGTATCTTGGCAGGCTTTGGCGTGTTTGCGATCATGATGATCATCATGACCATCTACCAGAAGAAAGCAGCAAATCCGAACCACTATCACGCGAAGACGAATAAGGAGGTGACCGCCTCCTCTCCGATGCATTCCAAACCCGAGGCCAAAGACGACTATGGCATTGATGAGATTACTAAGATCATGAATGCCAATCATGAACCAGAGGATGTCCCTTCCAATTTCAATATGGAGGACATCCTCAATCCGAACCATGCGAATCAACCGATGAATTCCCTGGAAGAATGCATTGTGGATATCCCTCAGAAGAAGATGATCCGCGTCACCAAGACCAATCGTCTTCTCAATAAGGTGGGTACTAATTTCCAGAATGTGAGTCCGAAGATCTTTACCGAACTTCTGACCTATGATCCGATGGGGTTCACCTTCTATCGTTGGGCGATGACCAAAGATCCCATCAGTGGTGTCTATCTGGATGAGAATAAGATGGAGGGGTTCACCTTCCGTCAGATGCTCGATGAGGAGATTCCTTTCGAGAGCATCGATCTCATCGTCTATGGTACCGATGCCATGAACAAGATCAAAGATGACATTCGCCTGGATATCAATTGGTGGAAGTTTGATCACTGTGTCATCTTCCACCCGATGGCCATCAACTATGTCGAAGCCATCCATGAATTTATCAAGTCTCAGAAGTTCGGTATCATCTCCTCGGATTGTCTGCTGAGTGTCCTCGATTCCATCGAGGGGACCGCCTATGCAACTCCGGAGATGAAGAATACTCTTCTGGATCGTTCGGAGGAGATCAGCAGTGTCACCGAGCAGAAGGAAGGTGCTCAGATCTCCTCCTCTCTGCGTACTTACAATGTGCTCATGAACTCTCCTAAGACAGAGGAGGAAACCGAGGAACTTCTGAAGGAGATTCCTCATCGGAATATTATCCAGGGAGTCATCTCTGTCGAACCCGTTGGAGGAATGGAAGATGACAGCAACAATGGAAGTCAAAACCAGATCGCGGAGGAAAGTTGATTGGAACGATATGGAAAGTCTTCACAAATATGTCGAGCTCTTTGAGAGAGCTTGCAGTCATTATGGTTTCCAGCCTTCCAAGACTGGCGAGTATCTTCTGACCGAGAATCAGAAAATGAGAGTCAACAAGTTTATCCGGGCAAATTGGAGGTAATTCTATGAACGATTCTGTCAATAAGAGAAAGGTAGATCTCATCCTGCGGGCAGCCAAGAATGTCTTGGATGATCCTTTCATCGACTTCGATACTCCTGAGGGAGCTAAGGAAGCTTTGGTCAACGAGATTTCTCGGATCAAGAAGCAGGAAGAAACCGATGATGCCGAGATGACTATTCCCGAGAAATTCGAGAATGTCGTTCCTTCTATGACTCCCGTTGAGAGATTCATGGACGATCTCTTTGATTTCTCTGATATGCACGATGATATTCATGAGGACTTCAACCGCTTCATGAAGCTTTTCGATGAAGCCTGTCAGAAGTATGGATATCAGAAGAGAAAGGATGGCAGCTACCATCTCAAGGGAGACCCTGTGGTGAAAGTTGGTAAGTATATCAACGATCACTGGTTTGATATCCCGATGGATGATGAGAAAGATGACTCCTAAGTCTTAAGAAGATAGGTATCTAGTATATCAAAGCTAGATACCTATCTTTCTTTTTTATACAGAGAGGTAAAAATCTTTACTCTCATATAGAAATGGAGGATTCTTCCTATGCGACATTATATTGGGTATGTGACGAAAAAGAATGGCGACATCTCCACTGTGGAATGTGACGCTCCCAATAAAAGAAAAGCATATGAAATCCTGGTAAAGATCTCCCATACTCATGTATGGAACATTGAGAGATTGAAAGATAAAGAGAAATAAGAGATAAAACCCAGATAGATACTAAGGATGAAGATAGTATCTATCTGGGTTTAAGGTATGATTATGCAAAACCAATACTTACTCTATAGTATATTCGCACTTATTTGGGAAGTTCCTTATCCATTCTTTTTTACACAAAAAGATCCATATGAGAGATGATTCTTCTTAACAAGGGAAATTGGGAAGAAGTAATGGTATCTCTCATATGGAAAGAAAGGAGTAAAGAAATACCCTCAGTCAGACTACTAGAAGGGAAAAAACGACAAGAAAAACCCTCTAGCATCCTAAGATATCTCTTATCAATCTAGTTTCTTATTGGAATTAAATTTAGGGCACTCTTCTCCATATAGAGCATACTAAATACGGAGGCATATTATTGTGAGCCTTATTCCAACCAGTAGCTACAGTAGATGCATCTGCAGAATACTTATAATGATTTCCACCAATTACTGTCATGTCAAATCCATCACCAGACGTACGACCTAAGTCCGCTAAGAATGAATGCCCACTATAGGTTCCATGGTGATTGTGATTCGGCATAGTGTCAATGGTCAGCATTACATTCTCTTCACCACCAGTATCATCATTACTATACAGATCAGAATTACTCAATAGAAATACTCCATTGATAGGATTCCAAGATCCTCCAAATCTAGAAGCCGGAGATGATCCTCCTATAGACCGATAGATAAATCCTACAGGGAATACCAAGTCATCCAATGTCTGCAGAGTTTGGTTGCTACTCATATAGACAGCAGAAGATCTAGTGGTAGGAAGTACATAATTCACAGATCTGTCCTTCAATTTTCTCAGATAGGATGCGATAAGACATCATCATCCTCAGGCATAAGAGAGAAGGAAGAGTATACAAGATCCCATCTCTATATCTTCCTTCTCTCCCCTTATTTTATATATAAATATAAATATTTATAGCCCCCTAAGTTTAAGAAATAAGACTTCGCTAAGATAGGAAGTACCTCCCTATAGAGATTTCTTCTTTATCTTAGCGAAGTCTATGTTACATATAAAGCTATATACCTTTGAGTTACCGGATACGACAATAATAGAAGTTGATAGCACCACCCCAACAACGATAACTGAAATTGTTAGAACCTGCATCCAATCTGGTTGTACCATGGAAGGTAAAGTTTTGGTTATTACCCGTTTTCAGTGGATAGTTTGCATCGGCAAATGCAAAGTGCAATCCTGAGTCTACGTTACCCCAATAGATATAACCGGTGCATCCCCATCCATAGGTTCCTGCACCATCAGGAAGATCAAATGTAAATTGATGTTTCTGATTATCAGCATTCGGTGATACGAATCTCATCTGCCAACTAGCACCTGGTAAATGAGCTAAATATGTCTCCTCGCTAATTCTAATTTCAGGAGCCCAATCAGCACCATTCTTAGAATAAAACCCCTCAGGAATTCTATTAAAAGCATAATATTTTCCGTTTTCATCTGTTCCGCTTCCAATATCACCAGCATATTGATATTGACCTCTATTGAATCCCGCTTCTTCAACAATTTCAGTGAGTCTTCTTTTAATATTAGGATGAGGGCTCATACGGCCATCTGTTTTACGATAAGCTCCTCTCGGAATTGCTAAATACACAAATCCGGTATCGGGATCGTATTTAGTAACTACAGGACATTGATTATCATTCGGTTGATCTATCAACGAACCTGTATGAAGTTTACCATCACTTCCGATATATTTCTTGCCTTTAATTACATCGATATCTTGAAGATCAATCTGGTCTAATAATGATTTTGAGATCCCTGCAGAAGATAATAATACTTCAGGCATACTTCTATTCTCCTAATTGGTCTGTATATAGGATCGGGTACCCTATTTATCCACTATAATTATTTATAATTATAGTGGATGGATTTATGAAGGAAATAAAAAGACAGATACGAATGAATAATGAACCTCATTCGTATCTGTCTTTTTCTGTATATTATATTTATAATCAAAGATGGATTTCTATAAAGATCACTATTTATAAACTAGGAGGAAAAATCAAATGAGCAAAATCGTTAAGGCTAAATGTGTCGCTTCGTATGTCTTAAAAGATGGAATATTCAATAAGGTTCTCCACGACCTTAGAGAATCCATGAAAGATGTCACCGTAGAAGGCGCTAGAACTGAAAATAAAGCTATCGCCTTCTACGAATTCCAAATTGATGGAAAGAAAAACATCTTCATTCCAATACTCGTTCGACTCGAATTGTGGGGTGATTCTCTGATTCAATCTTCCAGGGCGGGCGCCGCCAATATCGAAAACCCCATAATCCCGGATTCTGAATCCTTCGAGGTCTTCAAAGAAGATTCGAAAGAAGAATATCTGATTATGAAGGTGGACCTCGAAGATGGAGGATACGAATATCTTCCAATGCAGGAATTCGGATGGTCTATTGAGTCCGATCCGGAGATGGGAGAAGGGCCGGTTATGCATCCGTTTGTAAACATCAAAACAACAGATTCTGGTCTCAGAGTTCTTCTGTAATACCTAAGAAAGGGAATGATCCGTATAAATCATTCCCTTTCTTTTTATAAACAAATTCAATATATTCATTTATGAATGGTCCTGGGTCTAAGCCTGAAACAACGTGTAGTCTTTAAAATAAAAACCTTTAAATGGGTGTGACATATGTCGGCTATATACCGGTGTCACACCCATTTAAAGGTTCTATTCAAATAAACGCCCAAAGCACACACTGAAGGACTCATGTCTACAAGATAAGGTTGTCTCAACCTCGTGAGAGTGATCTGAGGATGAAAGATCTAGATTCATCATCGTTCCAATTGTTATGGGAAATCGGTCAATCACAGGAGGTACATATACTGGATGTTATTCCGAAAAGTATGAGGCACAGGCCTCTGAGAGATCCGTAGATTTTCATCCCGATACAATTTTGCTCTCCTATTTGTATGAGTTGATTCCAGAGGGCTATAGGATCGTTTAAACCTTAGTACCTAAGGATCGTATGATATTCTTATTTATTATGTTACTCGGATTTCTTAAAGCCATGATAAGCAGTCTGAAGAAGGAATCCGAGAAGCTCCCAAATCTTATTCTTAGCATGTTCGAGATTGATCTCTTCACCAATCTCCATGCTATAATTCTTGGGATCAACGCAGGAAGAAGATTCAGTGATGATGAAGCCATTCTTCAGAGTAATCTGTGTAACTGTAGTCTTTTCTCCCATGGTCATAGACTCCACCTTATCAATGAAGTCATCAACCATCTGCTGACCAATGGATACACCACTCGGAAGATCCTTATTGTCATTGACCTCAATATAAACCTTATTAAAGAGATCTTTCGGACAATAAGCTTCCATATCATCTTTATGATAGACGCGGTATCCGTCACCAGATTCTTCAGCTTCTACCAATTCGCAGACAATATACTTTTTCATAGTTAATATTCTCCTTCTTTCTATAGGAAGTATAGTCAGAATCTTTAATCGTCATGTTAGTCTATATATTATTTTTAAGAGAAAGGAGCATCCAAGAGTGCTTTTCTTGAATCGGAATCAATCTAAGGAGAGAATCAAAATGATGTACTATGTCTCTATGAAGGAGTCTATCGGAGGTCCTTCTTCGAGAATTATTGCTATGCATGAAAAAGAGAAATACATTGAAGGATTTGTCAATACCTTCTTTCGAGGATCCAAGTGTTATGAGATCTCCTGTGTAACCAATACAGAGAAAGATCCGGATCTCTATTCCATCATCCGTATTGATAAGAAGGAAGGATTCTATCTTCCAATGTGGATGATCAAATATATGGAAGACGAATATGACAGAATGACAAGAGGTCTTGTCACATCGATGTCTACTATGTATACTCTGTGTAAGAATAATGGAGATACCGTGGGTATGTCTCATCTCACCTCTATGAAAGATTACTTCTTCTCTAAGAATCCAAATGATGACGAGGAATCTCTCAAAGAGAAATACTTCAATGCCTATCTGAGAATGCATTGGATCACCATAGTCCCCTATGATAAGAGAAAGTTTGAAGTATTGGAGAATATCTTGACCTCTATGGAATATATGCACGAAACGGATATTTTCAGTAGAATGAGGTTGGATCTCGACTACACCTGATCTTCAAACAGAAAGGTAAATGATAGGGTCTTCGAAATTCAGAAGCATCTTATCGTGATCTTTATATCGTTTCCGATCCGCATAGGACTCGGAAAGAAAGGGGAGATACATATGGCTGAAAATGCAGCAACGCTAAAGTGTATCAGAACACAGGTCCTCAAATTTCAGAGTAACTGGTATGTAAAGTTTGCATTCCCAGCTTTATATGCCGAAATGCTGATCTTCATCGTCTATATGATGGTATCAGGTTACTTTAAAAATGCGGGACTCGGATTCACAAGTGCTTCGTTTGTAGTTGCTTTGGCGATCGTCGTCACCATTGCATACATTCAGATGAAGAAACTGAATGTCAAGCTGACACAGATCCGGTATCTCGTTTTCGATGCAGACATTTATGAAAAGAAAGAATGGAATGAGGAAGAGCGATCTTCTGCTATTGAATATGTGAAAGACTCTCAGCAATATCTTCGCATTTGCGTTGTCGCTTACATATTCTCTATCGTCAATCTTTTCACCCTTAGCGTTCTCATTTCCAGTGCTATCTCTTGACCGACACACAAATGAGAAGAAGGTAGGGTCTAATTACGTCCCAAATTGAACCGAGTTAATCATCTTATAGGAGGGATGCAACATGGCTCTACAAAATAAATCAATGCCCACTATACTTGGAGGATAGAAACCAAGTATAGTGGGAATCTTTTCTCTATATAAAACCATAGAGTGAAAATCAAAGGTAGAAGTATTAAAAATTGGGTTGATCAGTGTTTTGTATCAGGATTATACTGAGTACATACACTCTGAATGGCTTTGACTGTGATATTTGAATTCTTGGGCAATTTCCAATAATTCGGATTTTCAGTGGAGATTCTCTCAAGAGTTCTGGGATCTCTGGAGAATGAAAATTTCTTTCGAGTCAAGCCATATTCTTTTTGCTCTAAGAATCCCATGACGACATTCATAGGAATGATTGGATTATTTAAGAAATAGTCATTCAGGTATTCATTGAGTTTGCTTTTGTATTTGTATAAAGCCATTGTGTTAAGAGATTTCGATGAGAATCTAGAAGGACACATGATCATACAGAGATCTCCTACATTTGGATTCATCGCCGGTATTTTATAGAGAAGGCAATAGTCGATCTGCATCAATCTCTGATCATATTTCAATGCGACTTCAGTTCCCATCATGGATTCAAGAAACTGATGTTTGGTAATCTCTCCTCCAAGATATCCATACTCCAGGGAATAAGTAGGATATTTCGCCTTGATGAAAGCTCGCAATTCCTTGAATATCGCATTCCTGTCAAAAACCATATTGGCCGAATCGACAGGAGAGAATACAAGTTTTGTCCTACGATTGAGCTGTACGCTTGACTGAGGGGCTTGTGACATGAATTTACATCTCCTATCTCTTCTTCAGAGTTTTATGGAATTTAAGAATGCGTTATCTAGCTTTAAAAATCATTTAAACCCATATATTATAGGTTAAAGAAAGGGGATAAGCAGAACCATGGCAAAAGAAATCATGCTCTTCTTTAGAGATGGTACCTATAAGATATATGGCGAAAATCATATCTCTCAAATAGCCGAAGAAGACCTCGGTAACTCTATGATGGCTCTGGTAGCTGTCAAGAGTTATGAAGCACAGCAATATCTTCCTGTGGATCCAGACTATCTTATCACTCGTATGGAACCAGGAGAATTTCAATATTCACTAGAATACGATTCCATATCCTCCGACTTAGATCCATCCTATAATGGAATCTTCCCACTTCCTATTCATAAAGTGGATTTGATGAATGTCTTTGACTTCTATGATGCAATCTATTTCATTATGGAGATGGGATTTATCTTCGAGATGATGAATCCAGATCGATTCGATGACTTTAGAGTCTTGGATGTAATGGAAGCACATATCGAAATACCAGATTCGAATCAAGGTCCAATTACCTTCCATAGTAAGATCAAAAAGACCAAGGTGACGAATCCGAATAATCTCGTATGCGGAGAGATCTGTATTCATCTCTGTAAGAGATTTGGTATCATGAAAGAATTCAACAAGGTATCTCATACCTGGATCAGAATCCAGGAGGATCACAAATGGGAATCTACTGAGACTCTGAATGAGATGGTAAAGAAGGATACAGGAGTATCTTCTTTTCCTATCGATACTGGGTCTCTTGTCTTCGCCAATGTCAATATGCTTAGACAATTGGAAGATGTAGATATCCCTATGTATACAGCCTATCTCTATGACAGGTCCATGTTACTTGGAGAAGGATCTCGGATTTCTAAATTGATCGATGATATGAATGCCGATCATTATGTGGATGATATCATCTGTGATGTCGTATCAGGATCTCTATTATCAAGATCTGGAGTCTTATCCTTTTTGATTGAGTTACCTATGCTGGATGAATGTTTTAAACTCACAATGGCATTGAATGACTTTACCAATTGTGCTGGAGTCTATTATGAATTAACCAATCAGATTCAGAAGAAGATTCCAGATCCTATAGGAAATCCAAGAGGGCTCTTAAAATCAAAGGCCAAAACCAAATGGGTTTATGACTTCGATGATGACAAAGATAGATCTATCTTGGGATCCTATCTGGATGAATATGAAAAGACATTGCGAGCTGGATTCCGAATCGATGACACGGCCCCATTCTAATAAGAAAGGAGAAATCGAATATGTTTTGTATTGGAAGAGATGGAGAAGTCTATAGCTGTGATTCCTTCAAAGCTTTTTCTAATCCAGAAGCATCTTCTGCGATTGCTCTCTATGCCCAAGCTCCGGTTCCTGGTATCCGGAATATGTATATGAGATTCTATCCAAATTCCATCCGAGAAGTAGATCCTAAATCAAAGGATCATCTTCTCGATTATGTGCCCAATGTCAAGGTACCTTCTTCCAAGTATACCTTGAGTCTCACCTCGGATAAGGACATTCCTCTTCAACTCAGAAGGGTATTCCAGGTGATGTCTTATGAGGATTCCAATCTTCCTAAGAATCTTCCTAATACCATCAGCGATCTTCTCTATGTAGAGAATCTTCCTTCCTTCATTAAGGATATTCAGCGTTTCATGTTTGATGTCTTGGGAGAGGATACGATTGATCTCATTGATGCAGAGTATGACCATCCCTCTGGATGTACTCTCATCGATCCCTATCAGTCTCCTGGTCATTCCAAACCATCTACAGAAAGACTCGGAGTATTCTATCGATTCGTACCTGTCTCCTATGATATTACCTGCACCAAAGGGTTTGGGTATATCATCCAGGATGACATGTATAAGTATATCGAAGATCTGGAAGGGAATTGGAAGATTATTATCTACTCCTATAGCAAGGAGAATCCTCCTGAGATTCTCGATGAGAATGATAACTATCAGGAGGTAGAAATCTGCGGATGGCAAGATCCCAGAAGTTTCTTTGATATTGCATATTACGTTTCCATCTCTTGTAATCTTCTCAATCGTCTTACTCCTGCAAGAGAGTATCGAGCCACTGCTTCTTTTGGGGATAAGATTCCTGGTACGAGTTATGCCCGATACACCAGATGGTTTAGTACCAGTGGTAACTTTGATCAGAATGGAAATACAGATGTCTGCTTTGATTCGTTTGTAACATTACGGATGGCTGGACGAATTAAATAAAAGGAGGGATCTGTATTCACTATGAAGATCAAACTAGACGACATTGGAGAAAAAGCTTTGGAGAATACTCTGGAAAGAGTAAACTCTGGTAGGCTGGATCCTTCTCTCAGAAAAAAGAATGAAGAACCTGAGTCTATGACTCAATATAAGAGAGGAGACAAAGACAATGCCAATTAATCCGAATACCCGCTATTATGTCGAAGCACAAACCTTACAGATCGCTTATAACAAATGCACCGATATGATGCAGAAGTGCGTCTCTTCCATGAAGAGAATTCTCATCTCATCAATCATCACAGGTGTATTGACGATGATCATCTGGATTGCTTCGATCATCATTTGTGGATTCTCTTTCAATCATGCAGTCTTTCTCATTACATTCCTTCTAGAAGTAGGAATCATGATTCTCTATGGGAGAGACTCTAAGAATATTGCAATCAATCCTGATATGAATGAGAATGTCCAAAATATTCTCTATGGGGATAAGTATGCAATCTCCGAAGTCAATCCTGAGGAGCTCCACAATATCACCAACAAACTCACTCTCAATACAGGGGTCATGCAATCCTATATCAAGGGATTTAATACCATTCATATCATGATGGAGCTCATCTGTATTACAAACTCCGCTTCATTCTTTGCAAGAATCATTATTCATTTCATTGGATAAAAAGAGGTGATCCTATGATCGACATGAGAAAATCTGTCTATGATGCCATTCACACCGTTACCATGGAAGATCCTCTCTATGATTGTCTTCCTAGACTGGTAGATGGTGAGCAGGATGTCATCTATACCATTCAGAGAATTCCTCCGAGGTCTCATACCGAGATTATTGATCGGAAAACAGTAACTGTTGAAGACTCTACTGCAAAGCTTCGTATCTTCCTCATCTTTGATATCAATAACCAGCTGGTACAGGATTGCATCACCAAAGGAAGATGCAAGATCCATAAGTATGATACTCTTGTCGTGGTTGGAATGGATGAGAATTACCATATGGATGCAACGGTGGAATTCTATCTGGATCTCATTCGTCCCATTCAACCCTATACTGTCAATACGGAGTTTCTCACTGGAAGAGGATATGGCAATGCCGTTACCACCATGACATTCCTCTCCTATGATACCATGCTCAATATGAACATGACAACTCCGAAGATTGACAAAGAGATCACTGACATCAAGCTCATTGGTGGAATGACAAAAGAAGAAGTCACTCACTATGATACCTATAACAAGAAAAAGACTGTCACTCTGGTAGATCGAGAAGTGACTGGTCTTCTCTCTAAGATTGATGATCGTCTGATCCATTACGGCAAATAAAACTGGCATAGTGTATAAGTATGATACGTTTACTTATACACTATGCCATTCTTTTTTATCCTTGAGCATTCCTTTCTTCCAAGATAGCAAGAGCTTCCTTACAGATAGACCGAAGCATTGCACTGGTCATGGAGATATAGCATCCCTTCATTTTGATTCTCTTCAGAGCATCATTGATAAGTTGCTTTATAAATTCGAGATCGATAGTGACAAACTTATCCAGTCTGATTTCCTCTTTGACCAATCCATAGATCTCGACATGCCAAGAGATCTTTACTTTATGGACACTGAAATAGATGCATCCATCCGGCCACATAGACTTACTTACATCATCGTCGATCAAATAGACACGATACCCATCTTCAGGTTTCTCTTGAGCCCGAAGATATAACATGAATCTCTTGGCCATTTCTTAGATTTCCTCCTCGAGACTATTGGCACTCTCATCAATACCAATCTTAGACGTGAGATAGTTTCGTACCATCTCAGAGATCATTAGAGCAATAGCGTCCTCTGTCATATACATAGATGCCTTCTCATAGAATTCATCTGACAGACATTTGATACACTTCTCAGACAATTCTTCATAGTAATTGTCAAATGAGGTATTATTCAGCTTAGGCCCAGCCTCTCTGAAACGATTATTATCATAGATATAAAATTGAAGATTGCATACACTTGTGATGGTGGATGCAATCTCCTCCATAGTAAAGAATCTGGTCTTACGCTTGTACCGAGCATAAGGACCTCCAATAAAGTAGGTTAGCATCATAAAGATGAGACCCACTGTCAGCAGTATACAGAGAATGATCCCAAGAAAAATAAGAAGCAGATTCATCTTGACTGAATCCTCCTTTCAAATTAAACGGAAGTTTTTTGATATAGAATATAATATAAGCTTCATATTGCGGGCGAAATTAACAAGTCTGTAAAATACACATGAATCGAGGGGTTTAGACGTATGAATCTTCCTAATATTGAATTTACGGGAGATTATGCGAAGTTTATTGAGAATGCAGAAGACCCGAATGAGTGCATCTCTTTTTATAAGGATTCAGAGTATTTCGAAGATCAGACGACCTACAATCGATTCGTCAAATCAGTAGAAACTATGGTTCGGACTTCGGATGATTACAAGGCATTCATTCGTTGGGTAAAGAATACCGTAGGCATCAACTTCTGTCAGGTATCTTCTAACATTGTGGAGTTTGACACCACTGGTGGAAAGGATACTCTGATTGAGATGCATCATGGTCCTCTCTTTACTCTGTATGACTATGTCAGCATCATCCTCAATAAGTATATTGACAATAGACTTCCTATCTCCACATTTGTGATTACCAATGAAGTCATTGAGGAGCATTTCAAACTGCATGTGCAGGTGGTTATGCTCACAAAGACCAATCATGAAGGTGTCCATAACAGAGATATCTTCCTGAATCTCAAACAAGGTCTTGGAGATATTGGAGCTTTCATCAAAGAATATGCTCCTTATCTTACAGATGATCAGAAGTATCGCATTGCTCGTTATATTCTTCTCTGCAAAGAGAATGATAGCTATGACAATGGACTTCTGGATGTCGATTCGATTGCACCTCTGATTGCAACCTAATCAAATACTCAATCCTACATGGGAATAACTATTTGAATCCCCATGTAGGATTTTCTTTTTCTCATTCTAGAAATCTCGGTAAAGGGTGGTGACAGCATTCTATTATGAGAAGACATCGTGGTTCCCGTAGAAAGAGGAAGACCTCTGTTTCCTTTCGTTTTGGAGTGGATCAGACTCCTGGGTGGATGAATGATTTTATTCGGAGCAAGTATGTGATTCCTTGCTCTGCTAAAATCTTCGGTCCCAATAACCGCAAGATTCAGCAAAAGTGGTTATTCATTGAAAATGGAAGAAAGCAATTGGCTTCCAAGGGTGATATCGTCACTCTTACGAGACAAGGCACACTCGAAGTCAAGTATGCCAATAAGAAATACTCTGATTTCGAGTATGACTATGTAGACTAAAACCTAAAAAGAGTTATACCATATGATTTTCCTATATGGTATAACTCTTTTATCGGTATTTGAAGTATTACTACTTTTCTTTGGTATTCTCTTTATCCTCTACTTTATCATCAGTAGATTCTTTCTCATCCTGGTCTGACTCTGCATTTTCATCATCCTTCTCGGCTTCTTTACCAATAGCAGATGCAAATGCGCTTCCAAGATCAGTGCTATTCTTCGCAATGAACTCTTTGCACATAGTGGATACAAAGGTACTGTGCGTAATGGCAGAAATAATGCTTCGTGATAAGATTCCACCAATGAATCCTATCACGATAGACAAACCTTCATTCCTCAGGTTATCAGAGACTCCAAGGAGATCGATGGCCATAACAATGAAGGTGACAATCATTGACGAGAGGAGAATCAAACTTTTGCTCACTTTAACGACCTTCTCGTCACGAAGCTTACGCACCTTATCAATTGCAATAGAGCCCAGCAAGCATGGTATAAAGATAGGAATGTAGTTAAAAATGAAATGGATGTAGATATGAAGATATCGAAAATCCTCTTTGGTCAATCCTAATATCTCTTCGGGCACCTTCGATCCTCCTTTCTCTCAAACACCGTTATCTTCATGTTTTTGGCCTATCTGGGCTGGATTCAGGCTTGTACTGATTAAAAGGTATCTGGAAACCTATTCATAATACCGCTACGATTAACCATATACGTCAACCGATTCAACGAAATCTTTTGCAGAAAGGAGAGATTTCTTATGGCTCAGAAGCTCATGTTCCCCATGAAGACTCTGAATGTCTCCCAGGGGTATGGTGTCTCTGTGGAGGGTGTTGCTGCAAATACCTTCTCTCATAAGGGAACCAATTGTATCGATATTTGCGGTAAAGACACTGGTCAGCAGTATACCTATGCCATGTGTGACTGTGTTGTGAAACGCATTTACAATGGCAATACTGCTTCTTCCAAGTGTAACTTTACTTGGTATGAATCTACTGCTCCTGTGCAGACTCGTAAGCATGGTCTGGTTTATGTGAACTGGATCCAGGCTCACTGCAACAATGAGGATATTACCAAATTGGGTATCCGGGTTGGTAAAGTCTTTAAGCAGGGTGAGATCTGCGGAAGAGAGGGTACCGCTGGTAAAGCCACTGGTAACCATGTCCATATCAGTCTCGGAATTGGTAAATTCCAGGGAACTGGTTGGTATGAGACTTCCTCTGGTAACTGGCAGTGCTACAATCCTGCTTATCTGAATCAGGAGTGCTATCTGTCTGCTGATACCGTTATTATCCGCTCTGGTGGATATAACTGGGTTAAGCTGTCTGATTCTACTTCTACTGTCACTCCTCCGACCACTGGTTCTTCGGAATCCACCTATACCAAAGGAGCTGCTGTTCGTCTTATCAATGACAAGCTGTATAATGCTTCCTCTGGTACTTCTGGTGTTACCAAGAGTGGTGTCTTCTACATCTATGATGAAAAACTCACCAATGGTCGTTATCGTGTCACCAACAATCCCAGATATTGCAATGATAAGACTCTGAATGCCTCTCATGTATCTGGTTGGGTGATTCCCTCTGAAGTGGATAGTGTCTCCAACACGACTTCTTCCACTGCTCCCTATGTTGGAAAACCTGTGAAACTGAGTGGTCAGAAGCTCTATACTTCTTCTACCGGTACCACGGGTTATACCAAATATCAGACCTATTACATCTATGACAATGCTCCTGTGAATAACCGGTATAGAGTCACCAACTCTACCGCCAGAGTTTACAAAGGAACCTTTGTCGCCTCCAACGTTTCTGGATGGGTCGATGCTTCTCTTGTCTCTAAGTAAGAGATAAAAAGAATGGATATGAGATCTCTATTACAAGACTCATATCCATTCTTTTATTTTCCTCTGACAAAGATGATGTAGGATAAATATACCCATAAGATAATTACAGATAATGTCAAGAAACCAAAGATTTCTAACATATTTGTGATATCTGCATCCAGTCTCATACCAATAAAGGGTACCACAATTGCAAAGCTCATTAAAAGCTTCTTAACTTCTATCATGAAATTGATCAATCTAGGAGTTACATATCGATCATTTCGATCTCTATTTGGTAAGAATCGAAATTGAAGGATCACCAATAACTCTGTCAATATATACGGAAGCATATCCCCAATGACAAATGCAATAGCTACCATGACAATCGCTGATAGAGGATCTTCATCCATAAAACATTGGATAGCACATAACACTGCAAAGAAGAATAACTCTGGTCTCATTCTCTTTCCTATGATGCTCAATAACTTAGCAGGTTCCTCATTGAAGGTAGATGTCACTGGTACATAGATGACACAGAGAATCATGTCAAATAGATTGGATAGAATTCTAGATAATGAAATCCACCAGAATAATTCAAAGATCTTTCTAGCGGTTTCCATAAATATATTACATTCCTTTCATGTCCGTAGAAAATTACTATATGGTCAAAACGATATTAAAATAATGGAAAGGCTTGTCATATCACTTTTAAAAAGAGAAAATATGACATAAAAATAAAATTGCTATTCTCTCTTACTGGGATTCTTTAGACAGCATTGCGTACACATCTGCGAGCAGTTTTGCACCTGAAGTCAATCGGATGACATCCAACCGCCTTTCTTTTGTACACACACTTCTTTCATACCTCTTTCTTTTGTACACACACTTCTTTCATACCTACAGAACTCCTTGTATTTACCCTGCCTACAGTTACCTCAAGAATCCCAGTTTGTTAAAAATACCCCGTTATCATCCATTTCTCGTAGATGATAACGGGGTATTTGTGTCCTTTTATTCTTCTTTGGTTAAGTTATAGAAGGTGAGATAAGCCTCATTCTGTACCACTCGGATCAATTCCTGATCTTCTGTGATATAATGCTTGGGAGACTTCAGAAGTTTCTCAGCTTCTTCATTGGCTTCCTGAGTAAAGACCATCTTCTCTGTAATCTGGTCACCGTCATAGTCTCCTCCCAGACCTTTCAGATAGGGAACGGACATTGTGACAGTATCCACAAAAAGAGTAGACACTCTAGATTCAGGAAGACTCGGATCAATCACAGGATAGTATTTGTATTCTTTTCCCATGACTGTCATCTTGGTAGTCTTCAGAGTAGAAAGAATAAATACTCTAGACGGGAAGATACCAAAATAGTCAGTCAGAGGATATCTTGTGATATAGACATGCTTATCCGCAAGACAGTTATTAGCACAGATATAGAGAAGATC